>Ga0181519_10004191_pt1 | contig 11734 bp, 12 predicted proteins | sample PEATcosm2014_Bin_26_FD_121102 | JGI IMG/M metagenome (GOLD analysis project Ga0181519, IMG submission 121102) | Peatland microbial communities from MTU Mesocosm Facility, Houghton, MI, USA - PEATcosm2014_Bin02_10_metaG | ecosystem: Environmental > Terrestrial > Soil > Wetlands > Peat | place... | reverse complement strand
CGTGGTGGACCTCGGGCTCGACGACCTGGTGGTGGAGGCGGTGGCGGCCGGGGTGCCGGCGCCGCTGGCCCTGGCCCGGACGGCCAACGAGGCCGCCACCGACGCCGTGGCGGCCCGCTCCCTCGACGTGGGCGCCTACGTGGCCCTCCTGACCATGGAGTCGGCCGGCTCGCTGAGCGCCACCCAGGCCAAGACGGTGCTGGCCGAGCTGCTGGCCGCCGGGGGCGGGGACCCGGCGGCCATCGCAAAGGCCAAGGGGTTCGAGGCGATGTCCGACGACTCGCTGGTGGCCACGGTGGCGGAGGCCGTCGCCGCCCACCCCGACGAGTGGGCCCGCTACTGCGACGGCGAGGACAAGCTCGCCCAGGTCTTCATCGGCCAGGTCATGAAGGCCACGCGCGGGCAGGCCAACGGCAAGGCGGTGGTGGCCGAGCTGCAGCGGCTGCGGGGGCTGGCCCAGGCCGGCTGAGGCCCGCTCCCACGCGGGGACCCGAAGGGGCTCCGGTCGTCGGAGACCGTTGTCCCGAATGTGACAGACGTCCATGGCGTTTGCCGGGTTCGGCTGTCACCGCCGGTGGTGCACGCACGGGGGAGCCCGAACGGCGCACCGTGAAGAACCAGCAGGCCGGGCCGGACACCGGTGACGTGCGGACGCCCCACGACGTCCTCCGCAGGGCCTCCGGGTCGGCCCCCGACCTGGTCCGCTCGGCCCGCGGCGGCGAGATCGGACTCGGCCCACGGCTTCCGGGAGGCCGACGCCCAGCCCCAGTCCGACCGCCCGGTGGCCGGGCCGGAGCTGCCGGCCGAAGCGCGCGGTCAGGCCGGAGCGCCGACCGCCCGCACCTCGGCGATGAACGACACGAAGGCGGGCTCCCCCTCGTCGAGCCACCGCTGACGGACCGGCGGCGGCATGCCCTCGAGCATCCGAGCCCGGTGCTCCTCGTCGAGCCGCTCGCGGACCAGGCCGAGGGCCAGCCACGGCTTGTCCCGCCGGAACGAGCGGAGGGAGTGCCCCGGCAGCTCCGACCACTCCTCCTGGTTCAGGTAGGCCGAGGCCAGCGGGAGGATCTCCGTCTCCTCGTCGGCGAAGTGGGGGCGGACCGCCGCTCCGATCGCAGCCAGGCGGGCCACTGCTTCGGCGCCGGTCGCCGGGGTGGGGGAGGTCCGCCAGGCTTCGAGGGCGGCGTCCGCCGCGGCCATCGGTCCGTCGAGCTGCGTGTGCTGGGACCCGACGCGGGCGATCACCTCGTCCCGGCCGGGGCACCGCTCGGCCAGCACCGGAAAGACGAGCTCGTCCTCGCCGGTGTGGTGGACGTGGAGGAACTCGATCACGTTGGCGTAGTACGACGCCACGGTCCCGACCTTGTCCGGATCGGTGCCGGCCCCGGCCACCAGTGTCCCGGCGGCGTCGAAGGCGCCCTGCAACGCGGCGTGGACCGCGAACATGTCGCCGGTCTCGGTGGTGTAGTCGCCCGGTTCGGTCATCGTCCGTCTCCCTCGAGTGTCCCGTGGGCCCCGCCTGCCGCCTCCGTCGGTGGGACCGGGAGGCAAATTATCCGCTGCGAGCGGTCACGTGGGGGTGCCGGGGTCCCCGGCCGGATCCTCCGCCGCCGGGTCGGTCGATCCCGCATCCCCGGGCTCACGACCGGCACCGTCCGACCCGCCACCCGACGTCCCTCCGTCCGGCTCGGCGACGCCGGCCCCTTCCCGGAACGGCCACGGTTCGAGGCCCTTCTTCTCACACCACCGGAGGTAGGCCTCGGGGTTCCTCGGGGGCTCGCAGTCCCGGGTCCCCTGGGGAAACCCGAGCGCGGTGCAGATCTCCGAACGCATCTTCCGGAGCTCGGTGAAGGCCAGCGCCATACTGACCCCCCAGGCCGCCCCCGGCACCACCGCCACCAGCACGACATCAGGCTTGTGCGTCACCCGGCCGATGATCACGAGGGCGAAGAAGAATCCGGCGGCGAGGGAGGCGCGGGCCAGCCACCGGTACCAACGCGTCCGGTGGTCGGCCGCAACCGCCCCGATCCGGTGCTCCCACTCCGACCCTGTCGTCTCCCTGGTGTCTGCCACGGGCTCCCCGCTGGACGATCGATGGACCTCGGCGCGCCGGCCCGCGGCCGTCCGTTCGACGGAGTGGCCACCGAGGGCGCTGGCGCCGGTTCAGTATGGCGCCGGACGGCCCGTCCGCGCGCGCCGCACCCCCGGCCTCCCGGGGCTTGACAAGTTACCCTTGGTAACGTTACCGTGGGTAACATGATCCCTCCCGAGGCCGCCGACGGGACCCCGGCGCCATGGTGAAACCGGTCCGTCCGCCACGGGTGGGTCGCCGGGGGGCCCGCGGGGAGCCGGGGAGCCCCGACGACCGCCAGCGGCATCGCGAGGACCGCAAGGCGACGCTGCTGGAGGCGGCCATCGGTGCCGTCCGGCGGGAGGGCCCCGGGGTCTCGATGGACCAGATGGCCGCCGCCGCCGGGGTGACCAAGCCGATCCTCTACCGCCACTTCGGCGATCGGGCCGGGTTGGTGGACGCCATCGCCGAGCAGGCCTTCCGCCAGATCGCCGCCGGGCTCGACCAGGCGCTCCACGCGGAGGCCGCCCCCCGTGAGCTCGTCGCCTCCACCATCGACGTCTACCTCCGCTTCATCGAGTCGGACACCTCGCTCTACCGCTTCCTCGTCAACCGGACGCTCGCCGAAACCGACGACCCGCGCACCGTGGTCACCGACTACATCTCCCGGGCCGGCCGCCAGGTGGCGCTGGTCCTCGGCGAGGGACTCCGCGCCGCCGGCCTCGACTCCGGACCCGCCGAACCCTGGGCCTTCGGGATCGTGGGCATGGTGCACGCCGCCGGCGACTGGTGGATCGAGACCGGCACCATGCCCCGGCACCGCCTGGCCGAGTACCTCACCGTCCTGCTGGTCGACGGGATTCCCGACTTCGGGGCGGCGGGGGCCACCACCGCCTGGATGCCCGCCGACACCACCCGCACCGCTCCCGAGACACCGTCCGTCCCACCCGCCGCCATCGGCGAGATCACCCCCATCGCACGAACGACCAGGAGGTCACGATGACCATCACGCAACCCACCGCCACCACCGCCCCCGACCCGACCGACGATCCCCGGACCGCCACCGGCCGCCGGGTGGAGAAGCTCAACACCGCCTCCCTCCGCCGGGTCATCGACCCCGACGCCGACGTGGCCGGCTCCCTCGGCCCCGGCCGGGTGTTCGCCCGGGAGCTCTCGACGGTGGCCGACCTCGACCTCGACCTCACCGACGGGCAGTGGGCCCGGCTGTCCCGCGAGGAGACCGCCTCCTTCGTGACCTCCGGCATCCGGTTCGAGGCCCTGCTGATGGCCGGGTTCGCCCTCCAGCTCGCCCACGCGGAGACGATGGACGATCCCCGGATCACCTACCTGCTGCACGAGATCGGCGAGGAGACGCGCCACTCGCGCCTCTTCGTGCGTCTGGTCAACCAGCTGGCCCCCACCGCGGTGTCGCCGCTCGACCGGGGCCTGCCCGGGCGGCTGTTCCGGCGGATCACCCGGTTCGTGATCCGCCGTCCGGCCACGCTCTACACGCTGGTGCTGGCCGGGGAGGAGATCCCCGACCTGAAGCAGAAGCGGCTGATCGAGCATCCCGACACCGACCCCTTCCTGCAGGAGGTCAACCGCTACCACCGCCTGGAGGAGGCGCGGCACCTGGCCTTCGCCCGCCTGACCCTCCCCGAGCTCTGGGCGGAGGCGAGCTGGTTCGACCGGTTCTCGGTGCGGCACGTCGTGCCGGTCGTCATCCGGACGATGTTCGACACCATGGTCCACCCCGGGGTGTACGAGACGGTGGGGCTCCCGGGCATGGCCACCTGGAAGGCCGCCAACCGCAGTCCCTCCCAGCTCGACCTCCGGCACGAGGCCACCCGGGCGGTGCTCCGGACCCTCCTCGGCTCGGGCGTCCTCCAGCCGGGCGGGGTGCCGGCCGCCTGGCGGCGGCTGGCCGGTGTCGACCGCCAGGGGCAGCCCGTCGACGGCTGATCCGCCCCCCCGCCGCGCCCACCGGCCCCCTCCACCCGCACCGCCGGGGGGAGGGGGCCGGTCCGCGTCCCCGGAGGACGGGGTGTTGACAACCGAGGCATTACGATATATCGTGATCGTACATTCAAGACATACCCATCGACACAGGAGCACTGCATGCACGAATTCAACGGAAGTAGAGGCACCAACAGCACCGGCGGTCGCCGGCGGGGCCGGGCCCGGCACGGGCACCCCTTCGAGGGCCGGTCCCACCGCGAGGACCACGGCCACGGCCACGGGCTGCACGACGATCACGACCACGACCACGACCACCGGGGCCCGGGCCGCCGCGGCGGGGGGCGCGGCGGCGGACGCCGGGGCCCGAGGGCCCGCCGGGGGGACCTCCGGCTCTCGGTCCTCTTCCTGTTGGGGGAGCGCCCGATGCACGGCTACGAGCTCATGTCCGAGATCACCGACCGCACCGGCGGGGTGTGGCAGCCGAGCCCCGGCTCGGTCTACCCGACCCTGGCGCTCCTGGAGGACGAAGGACTGGTCGCCGCCCAGACCGACGGCGGTTCCCGCCGGACCTTCTCGCTGACCGAGGCCGGCCGGGAGGCCGCCCCCGCCCCCACGGGCCCGGCCCCCTGGGCCGGCGTGGTGGACGCCTCGGACCCCGCGCTCGAGGAGCTGCGGCGGACCCTCCGCTCCGTGCGGGTGGCGGTCGAGCAGGTCGTCGAGGCCGGCAGCCCCGACGACCGGGCGAAGGCCCAGGCCCTCCTGGTGGAGCTCCGCAAGGCGCTCTACCTCCTGCTGGCCGGCGACGGCTGAGACCCGTCCGCCGTCCCCACCCTGGGGAGTACCGGTGGACATCTCGACCGATCCTGGGGATAGATCGAAGAACCCGGGGGATAAGGTAGGGATTTCGAAAAGTACTCTTGACCTGCGGTGATGGAGGGAGCAAGGTGTCCCCAGTTCGGGAAACCGAAGCTCCACCGGAGGCCGGAGGAGGGGAAGGGGAGCCGCAAGGCGACCCGGAACCGAGTCCAACCGAAGGCGGGTCGGGGAGGCCGCAAGGCCGAGCCGGTCCGCCGGACGTTCGGCCGGGGGTGTGCGGAGGCCGCAAGGCCGAGGTCACCGCCGGGCGAGGCACCGAGGGGACGGGACGCAAAGCCCTTCCCTGCAGGTCGGTGGGGCCGTAGGTTCCCGGCAGGGGAGTACGGGGACGGAACGGGATGCTCGCGAGAGGGTTCCGGGCCGGATGTTCGCCGCAGGGTCGTCCGACACGGCTCAGCGCGAACGGAGCCGTGTGACCCGGTACGTGGCCCCGAGGAGCTCGGGCGGTTTCGACCGTCCGGTTACTCGGGGCCGCGTCGCGCCCGGGGTCGGATGGTTGGTGTCGGCGAGCCGCCTGGAGCCGTCGGACCCCTCAGTGGTGGTGGGGGACCGCGGCGGTCACCGGTTGGTGGGTGTCCATCCCGCACGGGTCCTCCTGGCTGTCGATGCAGCTCTCGCACTCGAGCTCCAGGGTGCTGTGGGAGATGGCGAAGGGCACGGCGATGGCCCGCTTCACCTGGTCGCCGACGGCCTGGGCCTCCTCCAGCGTCGGATGCCCGGTCAGGACCAGGTGGGCCGAGAGCACCCGCATCTCGCTCGAGAGGCTCCAGACGTGGAGGTCGTGCACCTCGCCGACACCGGCGACGCCGCCCATGGTGGCGGTCAGGCGGCCGAGGTCGACGTCGCCCGGGGTCGACTCCAGCAGCACCGAGACGCTCTCGCGGTAGACGCCGACGGCCTGCCAGAGCACGATGGCCGCCACCACCAGGGCCGATGCCGGGTCCGCCCAGGTGGCGGTCGGGACCACCAGCAGCACCACGCCCGCCACCAGCACGGCCAGTGACGCCAGCGCATCGCCGAACAGGTGCAGCACCGCGGCCCGCATGTTCAGGTCCTGCGTCCCGTCACGGAGCACCAGCACGCAGAAGCCGTTGACCACCAGGGCCCCGGCCGCCACCCACACCATCACCGTGGCGTCGGCGTGGGTGGGGTGGGCGAAGCGGCGGAGGCTCTCGGCCACGATCACCAGGGTCACCGCGGTGATGATCACCGCGTTGGCCAGGGCGGCCAGGATGGTGGCCCGGTGGTTCCCGAACGAGCGGGCGGCGCTCCGGGGCCGGAGCACCAGGCGGACGGCGAACAGGGCGAGGAGCAGCCCGGCCACGTCGGTGAGGTTGTGTCCGGCGTCGGCCAGCAGGGCCACCGAGTGCGCGTAGACCCCGAAGCCGACCTCGACGCCGAAGAGCGCCACGGTCAGGGCGATGCTCACGGTCAGCCGTCGGGTGCGCGTCATCCGGTCCTCCCGGCCAGCCTACCGGCCGCCGCCCCGGCGGGACGGGGTCGTGCGGCCCGGACCCGGTCCGGGCGCACCGGCACCGTCAGGCGACGCCGGCCCAGGGGCCGTCGGGCCGGACCCCCCAGGCCACCTGCCGGCTGAGCTCGGCGCGCACCGCCAGCAGGTCGTCGGCGTGGGTGACGCCCACACACCGGCCCTCGGTGGGCAGTACCCGGACCGGTGTCCCGGCGCCCGCCGCCAGCATGGCCGCCACCACCTCGGGCAGGAGCACCTCGGCCTTCGGCACCTCGCCGCCGGCGGCCACGTCGGCGACGATCGTCTCCTCGTCGAGCCCCGACGCCGCCATGGCCGACTCGAAGGTCGGCCAGATCGAGGGCCGGAACCCCCACAGGTTGACCGACACCAGCAGGTCGCCGTCGAGCTTGTCGGGCTGTGCCCCGTCCTGGGCGGTGAAGTGCTCGCCGTCGTCGAGCCGCGCCACCTGGCGCCGCTCGTCGATCCGGACCAGGTGGTGCTCCCCGTCGACCTCGCACACCCCCCGGGTGACCGGGTCGGCGGTGACGACGGTGTTGCGGAGCCGGAAGCCGACCATGGCGTGCTCCGGGCCCGGGCCGGCGAGCTCGTCGGCCAGCAGGCGCATGGCCGTCCGGCCGTAGACGTCGTCGGCGTTGGCGATGGCGAACGACCGGTCGGGGTCGAGGGCGGGCCGGGCGGCCAGCACCGCGTGGGTCGTCCCGAGCGGGACCCGCTGCTCCACGAAGGCGACCGGCACCGACGACGGCCAGGTCCGCTCGACGTGGTAGCGGATGGCGGGACCCGTGTCGGGGTGGACGACGAGGACCACGTCGCCGAACCCGGAGGCCACGGCGTCGCCGGCCGTGAGGTCGATGACGGCCTGGCCGCCCGGCCCGACCGGGGCCAGGGGCTTGCACCCGCCGTAGCGGCGGGCCATGCCGGCGGCCAGGACGACGAGGGTGGGGGAGGAGGGCATCGGTCGGGTCAGCCGCCCCAGCGGAGGACGGCGCTGGCCCACGTCATCCCCCCGCCGAAGCCGGTGAGCAGGACGTTGTCCCCCTCGTGGATCCGTCCGTGGTCGAGGGCGTCGGCCAGCGCCAGCGGAATCGACGCCGAGGAGGTGTTGCCGTAGCGGTCGATGACCACCACCGCCTTCTCCTCGGGGATGCCGAGCCGCTGGCAGGCGGCGGTGATGATCCGGAGGTTGGCCTGGTGGGGCACCAGCACGTCGATGTCGGCCGGGGTCAGGCCGGCCTCGGCGATCACCCGCTCCGCCGACTCCACGACCACCCGGACCGCCTTGCGGAAGACCTCCTTGCCGTCCATGACGAGGTAGCCGCCGTGGTCGCAGTAGAGGAGGTGGCGGAGGGAGCCGTCGGCCTCCAGGTGCCAACTCAGCAGCTGCCCGGGACCGTCGACCGCCTCGAGGACGACCGCCCCCGCGCCGTCACCGACCAGGATGGCCACCCCCCGCTCGTCCCAGTCGGTGATCCGCGACAGGGTCTCCGAGCCGATGACCAGCAGGCGCTCGGCACCCACCGCCAGCAGTCCGTGGGCCACGGTGAGCCCGTAGACGAAGCCCGAGCAGGCGGCGTTGACGTCGAAGGCCCCGCCGGGGACCCCGATCCCGTCCTGCACGGTGGCCGAGGTGCCCGGCACGATCTGGTCGGGGGTGGTGGTGGCCAGGATCACCGCGTCGATCTCGTCGGGCCGCCGGCCCGCCTTGGTCAGGGCGGCCAGGCCGGCCTCGATGGCCAGTCCCGACGTGGTGCCGCCGATCCGGCGCTCCCGGATGCCGGTCCGCTCTTGGATCCAGGCGTCGTTGGTGTCCATGGTCAGTGACAGGTCGTCGTTGGTGACCACCTTGTCCGAGACGCCGATCCCGTAGCCGGTGATGACGCCCCCCCGGATGCCCCCTCGCGTGGCGACCACCGGCTCAGCCCGCCTCGAGGACGTGGATGCCGATGAAGGCGGCGTCGGTGGGCCGCCCGTCGAACCCGATCATGCCGCCGGTGTTGGCCGCCACCGCCAGGCGGGCCCCGTCCACCTGGCGGCGTCCGGCCTGGCCCTGGAGCTGGTGGACGAGCTCGACCACCTGGGCGATCCCCGTGGCCCCCAGCGGATGGCCCCGGGCCACCAGCCCGCCGCTGGTGTTGACCGTCACGCCCTTGCCCCCGACGGTGGTGTCGCCGGCCAGCGTGGCCGGACCGGCGTCGCCGGGCTTGAAGAAGCCGAGCGCCTCGAGGGCGTAGAGCTCCTCGGGGCTGGTGGCGTCGTGCAGCTCCACCACGTCCACGTCGGTGGGGTCGACCCCCGACTCCTCCCAGGCGGCCACGGCCGTCTCGGCCAGGCGCTCGTGGTAGTCCATGTCGCCGTTGCCGGACCGGATGGTGCTGCTGCGGATGATCGGGGCTCCCTCGCGGGGCTCCGAGGAGACCACCGCGGCGGCCGCCCCGTCGGTGAACGACGAGCACATCAGGCGGGTGAGGGGCAGCACGATGGCCGGGGAGGACAGGACCTCCTCGATGGTCACCTCCGTCTGGAACTGGGCGTTGGGGTTGCGCGAGCCGTGGCGGCGGGCCTTGACGGCGGCGGCGGCGAACTGCTCGACGGTGGCCCCGCGCTCCTCGAGCAGGGAGTTGGCCCACGAGGTGTTGAGGGCCATGAGCACCGAGCCGGACGGGTTCTCGAGCTGCTCGTGCATGCGCCGGCGGTCGTCGCGGGGCACGCCGTCCTCGATGCCCGCCAGGGTCTCCCCGCGGTCACCCGTCCACATCTTCTCGACGCCCACGGCCAGCACCGTGGGGGTACCGCCCCGCACCGCCAGGGTGGCCATGTGGAGCGCCGAGGACCCGCCGGCGCAGGAGTTGTCCACGTTCAGGATGCCGGCGTTGCGCAGGCCGGCCTGGCGGAGGAAGGACTGGCCGCGGATGCACCCCTGGTCGAGCAGCCGCCCGGCGGTGGCGTTGCCGAAGACCACCAGGTTCACGTCGGACGCGTCCACGCCGGCGTCGGCCAGGGCCTCGGCCACCACCTGGTGGGCCATCTCCTCGGCGGTGCGGTCCCGGCGGTTCATCGGCGTGATGCCGGTCCCCACGATGCGTGCCTCGCGATTCATAGTGACCTCGACTCCTCAGGTGGTGATCCCGGCGGCCGGCATGGCCGCCATCAGCTGTTCGAACGGCGCCAACGGCTCGTCGTCGGTGATGTAGACGCCGACGTGCTCGGCGCCCGCCGCCCGGAAGGCGGCGACGGTGGCGGCGATCGAGTCGGCCGTGCCGACCTCGAGGTGCCGCTCGAAGGCGTGGGCGGGGATGCCGTACATGGACCCCATCCAGGCGGTGCCCCGCGCCCGGCCCCGGTCGGGGTCGTCGTCCAGGGAGACGAACAGGACGATGGCGCGGGTGACGGCATCGGCCGGCCGGCCGGCCCGGTCGATCTCCTTGGTCAGCCGTTCGAGGGCGGCCCCGTACTCGGTGGGACTGAGGAAGAGCGGCATCCAGCCGTCGGCCAGCCGGGCGGCGCGGCGCAGCGCCGCCTCCGACGAGCCCCCGACCCACACCGGGACGGGGGACGGGGCCGGCAGCTGGCGGTAGCGCTCGGCCCCACCGGCGGCGATGTCACCCACCGTCACGCCCTCCCCGCTCGCCCACGACCGGCGGAGCTCGGCGATCCCGGCGTCGAGCTGCCGGCCGCGGTCGCCGTAGGAGACCCCGGCCTGCTCGTACTCGCCGGCGTGGCTGCCCACGCCCACCCCGAGGATCATCCGGCCGTCGGACACGAACTGCAGCGAGGCGGCCTGCTTGGCCACCGCCTGGGCCCGCCGGAGGGGCAGCTGTACCACACAGGTGCCGAGCATCGCCCGTCGGGTGGCGGTGGCCGCCACCGAGAGGGTCACCATCGCCTCGAGGGCCGGGCCGTGCCAGTAGAGGTGGTCGGTGGCCCACAGGGCCCCGGCGCCGAGCTCCTCGGCGGTCCGGCAGAGGTCGGCCAGGGCGGCGGCGGCGCCCGGTCGGTCGTCGTCGGCGCCGGTCGTTCCGCCGGTGCCACCGGCGGCGGACCCGCCCAGCCACCTGGGACTCGTGGTCTGGGGCAGCGTCGGAAGGATCAGTCCGACCGGCCCCAGCTGGGTGGCTGGTCGTACCATGGGCACACGCCATGGTATCGCCACGCGGCGGAGGTCGCGTCGGACCGGTCCCACGGATTACCGAACGGTAACCACCGGACGGGACGGGTCCTGGGGGCGGGGCGCGGGCTCGGGCGCGGGCTGGGGCGTACGGTGACGGCGCCCGCCGCGGCAGACTGGGGGTCGCGACGGCGCCCGACCGTCGCCCGCCGAGGAGAGGACGTATCGCTGTGGGCACCGACGAGCACACCACCGGGGTCGCCGACGCTCCCGTCGCCGACGCCCCGCCGACGGCGCTCTCGGACGAGGAGCGCGCCGACCGGCTCAAGCAGCTCACCGGCATCATCGAGCTCATGCGTCCGGCGGTGCAGGCCGACGGCGGCGATCTGGCCCTGGTCCACGCCGACGTGGAAGCCGGCGTCGTCGAGGTGCAGCTCCAGGGGGCGTGCAGCTCGTGCGCGGTGAGCGCCTCGACCCTCCAGGGCGGCGTCGACCGGATCCTGCGCGACCGGCTGCCGTGGGTGGTCGAGGTCGTGGGGGGCGTCGACGAGTCGGTCGATCCCTTCGAGAGCGAGGCCATGGGCCGAGGGGGCTACGTCCCCAGCTTCTAGCGGTACTCGGCCAAGACGTCGGACCACCCGGGTGTGATGGAGCCACCGGCGGCCGTGGGGTCACGCGAACGCATTACTTAGCCGAACTAACTATACTGGGGCCATGATCGCACCAGCCCCCGAACCGCAGGATCCGGCAGCTCTGAGTCCCGACGAGGCCGAGCTGGCCGACCGGTTCCGGCTGGCCCTGACCCGGATCCACCGCCGGCTCCGCCAGCAGACCGGCGCCGGTCTCACCCCGTCCCAGGCCGCCGCCCTGGCCAGCACCGACCGCCTCGGATCGCCCACCCTCGGGGAACTGGCGTCGCTCGAGTCGGTGCAGCCCCCGTCGATGACCCGCATCATCGGGGCCCTGGAGGAACAGGGACTGGTGACCAAGGTGGTGGACACCACCGACCGGCGGGTGTCGCGGGTCACGGTGACGGCGCTCGGACACAAGGTCCTCGAGGAGAACCGGACGCTGAAGACGGCCTTCCTGGCCGAGCAGCTTCACCGGCTGCCGGTCGCCGACCGACGCGCCCTCGCCGAGCTGACCGGCCTCCTCGAGCGCCTGGGGGAGCTCTCCGACCCGTGACCGCCCTGCGCGCCGCCGCCGCCCAGACCTTCCACTCGCTGCGGGT
>Ga0181519_10004190_pt1 | contig 11735 bp, 11 predicted proteins | sample PEATcosm2014_Bin_26_FD_121102 | JGI IMG/M metagenome (GOLD analysis project Ga0181519, IMG submission 121102) | Peatland microbial communities from MTU Mesocosm Facility, Houghton, MI, USA - PEATcosm2014_Bin02_10_metaG | ecosystem: Environmental > Terrestrial > Soil > Wetlands > Peat | place... | reverse complement strand
TGGGGGACCCGTCACCCCTCCCCCCCCCCCCCTGCTAACCACCCCCCCCCCCCTTTTCCCCCACCCCCCCCCCCTCCCTTCCCCCCCCCCCCCCCCCCCCCCCCCCAGGAGCCACCATGACCGACGTCGTCGAAACCACCGGACCGTCCGTTCCGCACAACGACCGTGAGGACGACCCCAAGCGCTGGCTTGCCCTGGCTGTCATCGCGGTGGCCCAGCTGATGGTGGTGCTCGACGCCTCCATCGTCACCATCGCCCTGCCCTCGGCCCAGAAGTCCCTGAACATCTCCACCGACAACCGGCAGTGGATGGTGACCGCCTACACCCTGGCCTTCGGCGGCCTGCTGCTGCTCGGCGGGCGGATCGCCGACTATGTCGGGCGCAAGCGGGTCTTCATCATCGGTCTGCTCGGCTTCGCCGGTGCCTCGGCGCTCGGCGGAGCGGCCGTCAACGCCCCGATGCTGTTCGGCGCCCGGGCCCTCCAGGGGGCGTTCGCCGCCCTCCTGGCCCCGGCCGCGCTCTCCCTCATCACCGTCACCTTCACGGAGGTGAAGGAGCGGGCCACCGCCTTCGGCGTCTACGGCGCCATCGCCGGCGGCGGTGCGGCCATCGGCCTCATCATGGGCGGCATCCTCACCGAGTACGCCTCGTGGCGCTGGTGCCTCTACGTCAACGTCCCCATCGCCATCGTGACCGCGCTGGTGGCGGTGCCCATCGTCCGCGAGAGCAAGGCCCACGGCAACACCAGCTACGACATCCCCGGGGCGGTGACCGTCACCGCCGGACTCGTCGCCCTGGTCTACGGCTTCACCCAGGCCGCCCAGAACGGCTGGACCGCGGCCAGCACCCTCTCCTACCTGGCGGCCGCCGTGGTGCTGCTGGTCGCCTTCGTGGTCATCGAGGTCAAGTCGAAGAACCCCCTGCTCCCCATGCGGGTCGTCCTCGACCGCACCCGGGGCGGCTCGTTCCTGAGCTCCCTGATGGTGGGCTCCGGGCTGATGGGGATGTTCCTCTTCCTCACGTACTACTTCCAGGGGAACCTGGGGTACTCGGCCCTGAAGACCGGGTTCGCCTTCCTCCCCTTTTCGGCGGGCATCATCCTGGCCGCCGGAGCCTCCTCGAAGATCATCCCCCGCACCGGCCCCAAGCCGGTGATGGTGGGCGGCTTCACCGCCGCGGCGCTCGGCATGGTCTGGCTCACCCGGATCGGTGCCCACACCGGCTTCACCACCCACGTCCTCCCGGCCGAGATCCTCATCAGCGTCGGCATGGGCCTGGCCTTCGTGCCGATGAGCAGCACGGCCCTCTTCGGCGTGCCCGCCCACGACGCCGGGGTGGCCAGCGCGACGCTGAACACCACCCAGCAGGTCGGCGGCTCCCTCGGCACGGCCCTCCTCAACACCGTGTTCGCCTCGACCACGGCCGCCTACCTGGTCAGTCACGGCACCGGCCAGGTGGCGCGCGAGGCGGCGCAGATCCACGGGTACACCGTCGGCTTCGCCATCGGTGCGGTGTTCCTGGCCATCGCCGCCCTGTCGGCCGGCTTCCTGATCAAGGCCACCCGCGAGGACATGGCCGCCCTCGACCCGACGGACCTCGCCCCCGTTCCGGTGTAGTCGGGCCGGATCGCGGTCGGCGCGACCCCGGATCGGGCCGGTCAGCCGGAGGTGGAGAATTGCACCTGCCGGATGACGCAGGCGATGCCGGACCTCCCCTGCGCCCCGGCGGTGGACCACGACGCCTGGGCACCGGAGGCGACGGTGGCGACCTTCACGATCTGGGTGTCCTGGACGGTGGCGCCGGAGTTCACGAAGTCGACGACGATCGAGTAGGCCCGCGGGATGGTGGCCGAGTTCCTGACCGTCCCGGTGGCGACCCAGGCCCCGGCGGCATCCTGGGTGCACGGGGTCTGGAGGACGACGTCGGTCCGGGCGTTCTTCGCCGGGCTGTAGGGGATGGTCGTCTGACCCGGGACGGTGATCGAGGTGGTGGTGACCGCCCCGGGCGTGGAGCCCGAGCTGCAACCCGCCATCACCAGCGCGCCCGCCGCCAGCGCGAGCACGACACCGGTACGGATACGCGGCGGGAGGGTCATGGCGGCGCCTTTCTGGAGGGAGCCCGGCCGACGCGACGACCGGGCCGGGCGGTGACAGGTCGCATCATAGGGTGGTCCCTCCGCGCCGAGGAGGGCGCCCGGCTACGACCCGATGTGGTCGGCCGGCACGCTCCCCAGCTTCCCCGACTGGTAGTCCTCGAACGCCTGGGCCACCTCCTCGCGGGTGTTCATGACGAACGGCCCGTAGGCGAAGACCGGCTCCCGGATCGGCCGTCCACCGAGGAGCAGCACCTCGAGGTCGGGCGTACGCGACTCCTGCGCGGGGTCGGCGGACACCACCACGGTGCCCCCCGGGCCGAAGACGGCCAACTGGCCGGTCTGCACCGGCCGCCGTTCCTGGCCGACCGTGCCGTGGCCGGCGAGCACGTAGGCCAGGGCGTTGAACTCCGGGTGCCAGGGCAGCTCCGCCCGGGCCCCGGGGCTGACCGTCACGTGGGCCAGGGTGATCGGCGAGTGGGTCGACCCCGGACCGGCGTGCCCGCCGAGGTCACCGGCGATCAGCCGGACCAGCGCACCGCCGTCGGTGGTGGTCACCAGGGTGATGTGCCCGGCCCCGATGTCCTGGTAGCGCGGGGCGATCATCTTGTCCGAGGCGGGCAGGTTGACCCACAGCTGGATCCCGTGGAACAGCCCCCCACTGGCGATCAGGTCGTCCGGTGGCCGCTCGATGTGGAGGATGCCTCCCCCGGCGGTCATCCACTGGGTGTCGCCGTTGGTGATCAGGCCCCCACCGCCGATCGAGTCCTGGTGCTGGAAGGTGCCGTCGATCATGTAGGTGACCGTCTCGAAGCCGCGGTGCGGGTGCCACGGCGTGCCCTTGGGTTCGCCGGGCGCGTACTCCACCTCGCCCATCTGGTCCATGTGGATGAACGGATCGAGGGCGGCGCCGTCCACACCGGCGAACGCCCGCCGGACCGGGAACCCCTCGCCCTCGAAGCCGGCCGGCGCGGTGGTCACCGACACCACCGGTCGCGGACCCGCCAGACCCACCGGCACCTCGACCCTCGGAAGGGCCAGTACGTCCTCGACCGTCACTGCCGGCATCGCCAACCTCCTCGTTCCCCGGCGGCCATCCACCACCGGCTCCTGCTTCCCCCAACAGTAGTTGCGCGCACAACATTCCCCGACGGACGAAGAACGCCCTGGCCGGCAGGCACCCGCCCGTCACCACCCCTACACTTGCACGCAGGGAAGAGTCAGGAGACCCAGTGACCCGGCAACGTGGCGGTGCCACCCGTCGACGCGGCGACCAGCCCGAGCAGCTCCCCTCCTCTCCGGCGGAGATCGGGAGGATGCTCCGAGAGTCGCGGGAGTCGCGCGGTCTCTCCCTCCCGACCGTCCACGACCAGCTCGGCCGGCCGATCACCCAGCTCGAGGCCCTGGAGGCCGGCGACCTCGGCGAGCTCCCGGACCAGGCCGCCGCCCTCTCGACACTCCGCCGTTACGCCGCCTTCCTCGACCTCGACGGTGACGGGCTGGCGCTCCACCTGATGGAGGCGTGGTCCGATGCCCCGGCACCCCAGCCGAAGCGGCCGGCCCGTGAGCCGGCACCGGTCACCGGGGTGGTGACGGCGGTCACCGCCGGGCCGGACCACCTCCGGGCGTTCACCCAGACCGGCGAGGTCCCCAAGGTGGGCGGGACCGCCACCGCCGGGGGATCCGGCGCCTACGGGTACGGGGTCGCCACCGGGCCGCCGACCGGCACCCTCTCGGTGATCCCCCGGGACGAGATCAGGGAGACCAAGCGGGCCACCGCCCGGGCCCGGCGCCGGCGCCGGGCGCCCACGTCGTTGAAGGTGGTGACCTGGATCGTCGGGATCCTGGCCGTCGCCGCGGTGGCCGGCGTGGTCGTGCAGCGCGAGCACCCGCAGTGGCTGGTCCAGGCCCACCTGCTCCGCATCACCCAGCCCGACGGCCAGCCCCTGGCGACGCCGGTCACCACCCCGCCCAAGCACCACACCGCGGCACCCACCCCGGTGGTGGTGGCGGGCCCCACCGACAACTCCACCCAGGCCACCTACTTCGTGAGCGCCCAGCAGTTCACCCTGGGCATCGCCACCTCGGGCCCGTGCTGGGTCCAGATCACCTCGCCGGCGTCGATCACGCCGATCCTCGAAGGCGTGCAGCCCAAGGGCACCATCCAGCAGTTCAAGGCGGACCGCTCGATCACCATCTCGGTGGGGTCCTCGGCGGTGGTGCTCGGGATCTACGTCAACGGCAAGAACGAGCTCTTCCTGTCCCCGAAGGTCACGCCCTTCACCTACACCTTCACATCCCAGCCCTAGCCGCCGGCGGCCGCCAGGCGTCCGCGGAGGTAGGCGCCGATGCCGGCGATGCTCGTCGTCGACTCGGCCAGCAGCTCGGCGGGGAACGCCTGGAAGACGTGGATCATCCCCGGCCACCGGACCAGGTCGACCTCGACACCGGCCGCCCGCGCCCGGTCGGTCAGGCGCAGGGAGTCGTCGAGGAGGACCTCCACCTCCCCCACCTCGAGGCGGAGGGGCGGCAGGCCCGACAGGTCGGCGAACAGCGGCGACGCCCCGGGGTCTTGCGGGTCGTTCCCCGCCAGGTAGGCGGCGGCGCACTCGTCGGCCTCCTCCCGGGAGATCATCGGGTCGTCGTCACCGACGGTGTCGTAGCTGGCTCCCGACTGCGTGAGGTCGACCCACGGGGACAGGCAGACGGCGGCGGCCGGCGGCGGCACGCCGGCGTCACGGAGGGCGAGCAGGGTGGCGACCACCAGGCCACCGCCGGCCGAGTCCCCGGCCACCGCCAGCCGGGCCGCAGCTGTCCCGCCGGCCAACAGGGCGCGGTAGGCGGCGGTGGCGTCCTCCAGGCCGGCCGGGAACGGGTCCTCGGGGGCCAGGCGGTAGTCGAGCGTGCACACCGGGACCCCCGAGGCGAGGGCGATCCGTCCGGCCAGGCCGCGGTGGCTGTCCAGTGAGCCCATGCAGTAGGCCCCGCCGTGCAGGTAGAGGACCGCGGCGTCCCGGGAGGCCCCGTTCGGCACCAGCCACTCGGCCGGCCGGCCGGCCAGCCGGGTGGGCTCCACGTCGACCCCCGGCGGGGGCTGCATCCCGGCGGTGGCGGCCGCCATCGACGCCCGGCGCTCGACGATCGTCCCGACCGAGAAGTCGGTGTCGGCCAGGAACTGCCGGATCGCCTCGATCTCGGCGGCGCTCACGCCGGGCCCCCCGGACAGCCGGAGACCTGGACGTCGGTGAGGCCGGTCGGGTGGTAGGGGTCGGGCGCCGGATCCCCGGCGAACCGGTCGGCGATCCAGTGGTCCATGTCGGCCATGGACGGGGCGAGCACACCCGAGTGGTTCTCCCCCGGGTAGATCCAGCGGGCGGTGGCCACCCCGAGCGAGCACTCGTGCTGCTTGAGCAGCGCGGAGGTGGCCACCGGGATCTGCTCGTCGGCGCCGCCCTGGACGATGAGCAGGGGGGCGGCGCTGGCCGTGGTCAGGTCGCCCGGGTCGTTGGCCTCCAGCAGTGCCCGCCAGGCCGGCACGGTGAACGGGTCGGCCTTGATGATCCGGTCGAGCGGGTAGCGGTCGGTCACCGAGCCGATGTAGTCGGCGCACCCCTTCGAGAGGTCGGGGAGCAGCGAGATGCCCTCGGCGGTGGCCACCTCGCCGAGGGGGGCCGCGGAGCTGCCGTAGGCGCGGTTCCACGCGGCCCCGGCCATCAGCAGGTAGTACCGGTAGGGGCTGGTCTTCAAGAACGTGTAGATGTACTGGAACTGCGAGGGCGGAGCGGCGGCCACCGTGCCCACCAGGTGGAGCTCCGGGGCGTAGGAGTCGGCGATGGCGAAGGCGAACATGGCTGTCTGCCCGCCCTCGGAGTGCCCCCAGACCACGTACGCCGACCCGGCATGGGCGGCGGGGAGATGGCGGGCGGCCCGCACGATGTCGATGGTGTTCCGGGCGGCGGAGACGCCCACCAGGTAGGGCAGCAGGCCGGGCGTGCCCTCGCCCTGGTAGTCGCTGGCCGTCACCACCCAGCCGTGGTCCAGCAGGTCGTTCTGGAAGGGCACCGCCTGGTTCGGCTGGAGTGAGGGGGCGCACTGGTCGGCCAGGCCGTTGGTGCCGTGTCCCCAGGTGACCACCGGGTAGCCGCCGGCCGGCGGTGGCGTGGTCGGCACCATCACCAGGCCGGTGACCGGTACCGGGGCGCCGTGCAGGTCCTCCGAGACGTAGAGGACGCGGTAGACCGAGCCGTGGATCCCGTCACTGGGCAGCCGCTCGGACTTGAGCAGGGTGCCGGGCACCGTCGACGGCAGGTGTGCCGGCACCGCGTAGAAGGACGGGAGGCCGGTCGGGGCCGGGAGGTCGGGGGAGGTGGTGGCGGACGACGGCGTGACGCCGACGGCCACGGTCAGCACCAGGGCGGCCAGGGTGCCGGCGACCGCCAGCCGGACCCCGACGTGCCTCCCCGCACTCCCCCACCCGACCTGCATCCCGGTCACCGTACCCGTGCGAGGGGGATGGTCGGCGGTCGGGCCGGCGGCGGGCCCTCCACCGGCCAATGGGGCCTTTGGGCCCTGTCCGGCCGGTCGGCTTCCGGGTCACCATGGCACCGGCGGTCACCACCCCGGTCGACCGGAGGCCTGAGAGGACACCACCCGATGCAACGCAAGACCTTCGACCTGCTGCTGACCGCCGTCGGTGGCGTCCTCTGTCTGGTGCTGGTCGCCGCCGGCGTCTTCCTGACCCTCAGCGCCAACTTCGCCAACAGCAGCGTCCACGACCAGCTGTCCCAGCAGGAGATCGTCTTCCCGCCCCTCGGCAGCCCGGCCCTCGCCAGCCCGCAGATCGGCCCGTACCTCAACCAGTACGCCGGCCAGCAGCTCACCACCGGGCCACAGGCCAAGGCGTACGCCGACCACTTCATCGGCGTCCACGTCACCGAGATCGCCGGCGGCAAGACGTACGCGCAGGTCAGCACCGAGGCCCAGGCCGATCCCACCAACACCACGCTCAAGTCGGAGCAGGCGGAGCTGTTCCAGGGCCAGACCCTCCGCGGCCTCCTGCTGACCGCCTACGCCTTCTCGGTGTTCGGGGAGATCGCCGGCATCGCCGCGGTGGTGGTGTGGATCCTCGCCGGGGTCATGCTGATCCTCACGGTGCTCGGGGTCGTCCACTACCGCCGGGTCTCCCCCGGCGTCGAGATCCACCCCGGGGACGACTGACGGGCGGCGGCCGGGGGACGCCACCGGTCCACCCCTGGGTACCATGAGCCGGTGGGTACCGGCGAACCGCACTTCCGGACCTGGCTGACCACCCGGGGCGCCCGCCGGGTCCCCGAGATCACGGTGGCGTTCTGGCTGATCAAGGGGCTGACGACCGCCATGGGCGAGGCCACCTCCGACGACGTGGTCGGCACCATCGCCCCGGCGGTGGCGGTGGGGCTGGGCACGCTCTGCCTCCTCGGGGCACTGGCCCTCCAGTTCCGGATGGGGCGGTACCTGGCCTGGACGTACTGGCTGGCGGTGGTGATGGTCGGGATCGTCGGCACCATGGCCGCCGACGTGCTCCACAAGGGGCTCGGGGTGCCCTACACGGGGTCCACGCTCTTCTACGCGGCGGTCCTGGCCGCGGTGTTCGTGGCCTGGCGCCGCACGGAGCACACCCTGTCGATCCACAGCATCGACACCCCGCGACGCGAGGCGTTCTACTGGGCCGCGGTGGTGGCCACGTTCGCCATGGGCACGGCCCTCGGCGACTTCACCGCCACCACCCTCCACCTCGGCTACCTGACCTCCGCCGTGGTCTTCGCGGTGCTCATCGCGGTGCCGGGACTCGGCTTCCGTTGGCTCGGGTGGAACGGTGTCGCCACCTTCTGGGCCGCCTACGTCCTCACCCGGCCGCTGGGCGCGTCGGTCGCCGACTACCTGGGCAAGCCGGCGTCGGCCGGTGGCCTCGGATGGGGGGACGGCACCGTGGCGCTCCTCTTCGGCGTGCTGATCCTCATCGGGGTGACCTACCTGGCGGTCACCCGGGTCGACGTCCGGGCCGGGACCGGGCCGGGCGTCGGGGACCCATCTAGTCAAGCTGCTTGACTGTCCTGATCTTTGTCCATATCCTCCCGGCATGGACCGAGCACCCGAGCCGGACGACGTCATCACCTTCCCCGCCCTGCTGCGTGGGGCCCGCAACACCTATGCCGGCGCCATCCGCCACGCGCACCGGGCGGCGGGGTTCGAGGACCTCCCCCGCAACGGGGCCTTCGTGCTCGGCGCCATCGCCCGGACCGGGTCGTCGATCGGGGAGATCATCCCCTGGCTCCGCGTCTCCAAGCAGGCCGCCGGCCAGCTGGTCGACACCCTGGTGCTGCGGGGCTACCTCGAGCGCACCCCGGACCCGGAGGACCGGCGCCGCCTCACCCTGTCCCTCACGGAGCGGGGCGCGGCGGCCGCGGCGGCCGGCCGTGCCGCGGTGGAGGAGGTCGACGCCCTCCTGGTGGAGCGGGTGGGGGCCGACACCGTGGCCCGGGCCCGGCAGGCCCTCGGCGTCCTCACCGATCTCGGCTTCGAGGACGGCGGTGCCGGCGGCTGACCCGGCCGGGGACCCCGCCGGTCAGGACGGCGACCCTCCCCGTCCCGCACGATGGGCGCGGGTGGTCTCGCTCGGGATCGCGGCCGCGGCGGCGGTGACCTACACCTGGGGGGCGCGGCGCGGCAGCCTCGAGGTCTACTACCAGGCGGCGGTGCGCTCGATGGGCTCGAGCTGGCACGACTTCGTCTTCGGGGCGTTCGATCCGGCCGGCACCGTCTCCGTCGACAAACTGCCCGGCGCCCTGTGGGTGCAGGCACTCAGCGTCCGGGTCTTCGGCTACCACCCGTGGGCCATCCTGCTGCCCCAGGCGGTCGAGGGGGTCGCCACCGTGCTGGTCCTCTTCCGGGCGGTGCGGCGCCTGGCGGGCGACACCGCCGGGGTGGTGGCGGCCGGGGTGGTGGCGGTCACGCCCGTGACGGTGTCCCTGGACCGGGGCAACATCTCCGATTCGCTGCTCATCCTGCTGCTGGTGCTGGCGGCCGACGCCACCGTCTCCGCGCTGGTCCGGCGCCACGGATGGTGGCTGGTGGCGGCCGGCGTATGGGTCGGCCTGGCGTTCCAGGCCAAGATGCTCGAGGCCTGGCTGGTGCTGCCGGCGCTCGGGGCGGGCTGGCTGGTGGCCGGGCCCGGCCGGGTGTCCCGTCGGACGCTGCAGTTCGGCGCCGCGGTGGCGGTCACCGCGGTGGTCTCCCTCAGCTGGATGACCGCGGTGGGCCTGGTCCCGCGGGCCGACCGTCCGTTTGTCGACGGGAGCACGACCGACTCCCTCTACCAGCAGGTGTTCGTCTACAACGGGTTCGGCCGGGTGGATACCGCCACGCCCGGACTCGCCGGCGGTGCGGCGGGGGCGTCGTCGTTCGCTGCCCTGGCCGACTTCCGGCTGCCGGCCGGGCCCGGACCCTTCCGCCTGCTGAGCGGGCCGGGTGGTCGGGCCGTCGGGTGGCTGGTGCCGGTGGCCCTGGTCTCCGGCGTCGCCGTGCTGGTCGAGCGCCGACGTCGGCCCCGGACCGACCGGCGACGGGCGGCGGTGCTGCTCTTCGGCACCTGGCTGGTGGTCGACCTGATCGCCTTCAGCGTGCTGTCGGGGATCAACGCCTACTACCTGGCCGCGCTGGCGCCGGCCGTCGGCGCACTCGGGGGCCTCGGGGTCGACCTGGTGCGGCGGCACGGGGCGGCCGACCGGCGGGTGGCGGTCGGCGCGGTGGTCGTGGCCTCGCTCTCGGTCGCCTACGGCGCGGTGCTGGCCGCGCCGGCCCCCGGAGCGGTGCGGCTGGTGGTGGCCGCGGTCGCCGTCGTCCTGGTCGGAGCCGGCGCCTGGCTCCTGCTGCGACGCCCTGGCCCCGGCCGTCGGCGGTGGGGCGACGGTGCCGTCACCGGAGGGATCCTGCTGCTCGCCGCGGTGGCGCTCCTGCCGGCCGCCGCGTCCGCCGGCATCGTGGTCGACGGGCTGGGCCCGTTCGACACCCCGTGGCAGCCGGCGTCGGTGACCCAGGTCACCCAGGTCGAGCCCCGGCGGACGCTGCAGGAGCTGGAGGCCGGGGTACCCCTCCTCGAGCAGGTCAACGCCGGCCACCGGTACCTGGCGGCCACCGCGACCTCGATCGTGGCCGCGCCGCTCATCGTCGACAGCGGTCGGGAGATCGAGCCCATCGGCGGCTTCACCGGCTCGATCCCCTCCCCCGCCCTGGACGAGCTCATCGATCAGGTGGACTCGGGCCAGCTCCGGACGGTCATCGTGACGCCGGGCGACGACCCGCGGCTCGTGTGGGTACGTTCCCACTGCACCGAAGCGCCACCGTCGTTGGGGATCCAGGGCGGTCCGGTCAGCGGGCTCAGCATCGAGGTCTGCGCCCCCGGGCCGGGGACGGGGAGCCCCGGTCCACGGAGGTACCTGCGCGCGACGGGGCTCCGGCCTCGGGGGGGTTCCGACCGCATCGGCCGCCCCCGTGCCCACCTCCGCGGGCGTTGGCGGTAGCGGCTGTCCCCGGAGATCAGGCCGTCTCACCCGTGGCGAGCAGCGTGATCGGCATGCCGTGGACCGGTGCCAACATGACCTCGTCGATGACCAGGGTGCCGATCTCGCGGTGCTGCCGGTACTCGACAGCCACGCCGAACCGGCGGGCGACCGCCTCCGGTCCGTCCACCTCGTCGACGCTCATCGCCAAGGAGTAGAGCCCTTCCCCCCTCGTCTCGAGGAACGTCGTGAACGCCGAAGCCCGTTCGTCGGCGTCGGGCAGGGGCGACACCAGCTCGATACCGGCACGCCAGTCGATGAGCACCCGGATCCCGAGGTCGTCGAGCACGAACTCGGCGAAGGTGAGCCCGAGCTCGCGCCAGAGGGTGGCCGCCCGCTCCTGATCGTCGGCGTGGACGCAGAACACCGCGTGGTGCACCTTCATCGGACCTCCGTCCCCGCTCCGGTCACAGCAGGTCGGTGATCGTCTTCAGTCCCGACTCGTAGAGCACGCCGGGGAGCATGCCGCCATCGATCTCGATGGTGGTCCCGCTGATGTAGTCGACCTCGCCCGAGCAGAGGAACACGCACGTCCGCCCCACCTCGGAGGGCTCCCCGGCCCGACCCAGCGGCACCTTGGCGAAGTACTCCGACCCCTCCGGATCATCGGCCGGCAGCACGAACGACCGGAAGTTGTCGGTCATCGTGGGTCCGAGCGCCAGGCAGTTCACCCGGGCCTTCGGGCCCCACTCCTCGGCCAGCGACCGCGTCAGGTGGTTGAGGCCCGCTTTCGCCGCCCCGTAGGACACCAGGGTGGGTGCTCCGGCGGGGTGGCCGGCTCCGCTGGAGATGTTGATGATCGAGCCGGTCCCCTCCTGCTCCTTCATCTGACGGAAGACCCGGATGGCGAACCAGAGGGGGCTGATCAGGTTCATCTGGATGGCGAAGGCGTGGAAGAGGGCGGTCCTCTCGAAGTCGTCGGCGCCCCGGGGGGCGCCCTGGATCTTCTGGACCAGCTCCGGGATGTCCTCGACGTGCGGCGCGGGGACCGTCCCCCCGGCGTTGTTCACCAGGATGTCGATGTGTCCGTAGGTGTCGACCACCCG
>Ga0181519_10004188_pt1 | contig 11738 bp, 11 predicted proteins | sample PEATcosm2014_Bin_26_FD_121102 | JGI IMG/M metagenome (GOLD analysis project Ga0181519, IMG submission 121102) | Peatland microbial communities from MTU Mesocosm Facility, Houghton, MI, USA - PEATcosm2014_Bin02_10_metaG | ecosystem: Environmental > Terrestrial > Soil > Wetlands > Peat | place... | reverse complement strand
CTGGATGCAGGCCGATGACAGCTTCAACCGGTCCGAGCGCCCGTTTGAGGCGCACTACTTCGAAACCGCGGGGGTGTCGGACATCACGGTTCCGGCGGGTGAAGTCCATGTTGATGTCATGCGCGGATTCGAAGATCATTTTGAACACCGCAAGGTGGATGTGAAGGCGGGGGAAACTAGCGAAGTCACCGTCCGGATGGTGCCGCTTCTCGTTGCGGTGGATGCTACCAGCCGATGGGTCAGCGGCGATGTGCATGTTCACATGAACTATGGGGGCATTTATCGCAACAATCCGCAGCATCTGGTCGAGCAGGCTGCGGCGGAGGACCTCGCAATCGTCGAAGATCTGGTCGTCAACAAAGAACAACGCATTCCCGATATCGCATATTTTTCTCCGAAGCTTGATCCTGCCTCGACGAGCGATCATTTGTTACTGCACGGGCAGGAATTTCACACGAGTTATTGGGGACATCTGGGGCTGCTCAACCTGGCTCGCAACTTTCTGCTTCCGGGATATGCTGCTTATCCCAATACCGCGGCGGCGAGTTTGTACCCGGCAAATGCGAATGTCGCTGACATGGCTCATGCGCAGCAAGCCCTGGTCGGCTACGTGCATCCATTCGACAGTTTTCCCGATCCTGTTAAAGATGCATCTCTGACCGCGGAATTGCCGGCTGATGTGGCACTTGGCAAGGTCGATTACATCGAGGTCGTCGGTTTTTCGGATCACAAGTCGACTGCCGAAGTCTGGTACAAACTGCTGAACTGCGGCTTCCGTCTTCCCACCGCCGCTGGAACCGACTTCATGGGAAACTACGCTTCTCTGCGCGGCCCGATTGGACTGAACCGTGTTTACGCGGAAGTTCCCGCTGGCCCGCTGGAGATCGAACCGTGGCTGGCGGCGATCAAGGTTGGACACACGTTTGCCACGAACGGGCCGCTGCTGCGATTTTCGCTGGGCGGGCAGTCGATCGGAGGCGAAGTGCGACTTGAAAGCAATCCCCAGAAAAAAGAGCGCGAGGTCCACTTCTCCGCCCAATTGTTATCGATTGTGCCTATCGATCACCTCCAAATCGTCTGCAACGGTAAGGTCGCCCGTGAGCTCACCCTTGAGGCCGATCGCACCTCTGCGCACGTGGATGGCTCAATTCCGCTTGAAACGAGTGGCTGGTGCGTGCTGCGAGCATTCAGCGATCAAGCGGAGTATCCGATTCTCGACCTTTATCCCTATTCGACCACGAGCCCGATTTATGTGAACGTCGCGGGCTCTCCACTCCGAAGCCGGAGTGACGCTTCGTACTTTGTGGCGTGGATGGACAGGTTGATCGCATCGGCCCGGAGCAATGCGTCATGGAACACAGATGCCGAGAAGAAGTCGGTGCTCGATTTGTTTACGGAAGCGCGGAACAAATACAAGGCGCTCGCGCAGTAAAGTGCGAATTTTGCCTTAGCTCAAGGCCGATTACCTTCTCGACAGGTAGCGCTGCCTTCTTGCAGATTGTATTCACAGTTCAGGCGGAAGCCGTGGGCATCGTGCTGGCCATATCCCCAAACTCGCAGCGTGAGCGTCTCGCCGTCGACTTTCGTTGCTTCCACAAAAACGTGGTCGTTTCCCTGCAGGTGCGGAAGAAGGTCGTAAGAAATTAGATGCGTGAGCAAGGGCTGGTCGATCACGACGGGATCATCGGTGTTGTCGGCGGCAAAGATCAGGGCGCGTGAGGTGCGCTTGCCGACGTACTGCGTGACGATGATTGAGTTCTTGTCAGTCCAGGCCACTGCGGCCACGCCAACGTAGTCGCACAGTTTGCGGGAATAGCCGCTGGCAGTGTCCTCAAGAAACAGGAAGTGGAAGGTACCAACGAGTTCGGTCAAAGGGGCCTCGCGATCGGTATTGCGGACCACGAACCGGCCGTCGGCCGAGGCGAGTTGCTCGGCCTTCGGAAACACCACAAACGGCACAGCCTGTCCGGATGTTACGGCAAAAAGGACTACGGCGAAATACTGCAGCGCACGGCGGCCGTGCATGAGCGATTCTCCAAGGGGGAAACTCCTGATCGGCAGGATCGGCATTGAACAATAGTTACTTCCGGATAAAACTTTGACGCGAGAGGTAACCGTTCAAGGTGAGTCGGGCATTGAGCAAAGGTGGTGTGAACCTGTCGGCCAAAGACAAGCGCGCGGTGAGGTGGGTGGCGCTGGTGCTGCGCGAATCCCCTCCTGCGGCCGCGTGTGGGACAGGGTGTAGGTATCGTTCGACCGTGTCTACGGATACGCTCCGCGGATCGGCGGACTTTGCTCAGCATGGCAGGTGGGGAGGTCCCGGGTGCACTTAATCCAGCTTCAAATTCTCGCGCATGATGCTGATGTCTTTGTCGCCTCGCCCGGAGATGTTCACGATTACTACGTCTGACTTCTTCATCTTCGGAGCGCGCTTGATTACTTCAGCTACGGCGTGGGCGGATTCTAACGCGGGGATTATGCCTTCGGTTCTGGCTAGCAGGGTGGTTGCTTCCAGGGCTTCGGCGTCGCTGGCGGGAACGTATTCGGCCCGGCCGGAGTCTCTCAGCATGGCGTGCTCCGGGCCGATTGACGGGTAGTCGAGTCCCGCTGACACGGAGTGCGTCAGGGCTATCTGGCCGGATTTGTCCTGGAGTACATACGAAAATGTACCTTGCAGAACGCCCGGCGAGCCTCCCCGGAAACGGGCGGCGTGGTCACCCAGGGCTTCGCCTCGGCCTCCGGCTTCGACTCCGATCAGTTCTACTTTTTTATCTTTTATAAAGTCGTAGAAAATTCCTATGGAGTTCGAGCCTCCGCCTACGCAGGCGATGATTGTTTTTGGCAATTTGCCTTCGGCTTTCAGGATCTGGGCTCGGGCTTCGCGTCCTATGACTCGGTGGAAGTCGCGGACCATCGTCGGATAGGGGTGGGCTCCCAGCACGCTGCCCAGCAAATAATGCGTGGTGCGGACGTTGGTGACCCAGTCGCGCATGGCTTCGTTGATGGCGTCTTTCAGGGTGCAGGAGCCAGAACTTACGCCTCGGACTTCCGCGCCCAGCAGGCGCATGCGGAAGACGTTTAATTCCTGTCTCCGCATATCTTCGGTGCCCATGTAGACTACGCACTCGAAGCCCAGCAGCGCGCAGACGGTGGCCGTCGCTACGCCGTGCTGTCCGGCTCCGGTCTCGGCGATGACCCGCTTCTTGCCCATGCGCTCTACCAGCAGGGCCTGTCCCAGGCAGTTGTTGATTTTGTGGGCGCCGGTGTGGAGGAGATCTTCGCGCTTGAGATAGATTTTTGCTCCGCCTAATTTTTTTGTCAGGCGGGCGGCGTAGAAGAGCGGGGTGGGGCGTCCGGCGTAGCTTTTCAGGAGGAGGTCGAGGCGCTTTTGAAATTTGGGATCGCGCTTGGCTTTTTCGTATTCGCGCTCTAGATCCTGGAGCGCGGCCATGAGGGTTTCGGGGACGTAGCGTCCGCCGTAGATGCCGAAGCGTCCGGGCTCGGCGGCGGGGGGCTTTCGCGCTGGTTGAGATTTAGCAGCCTGGGGTTTCAGGGTTGCAGTCGCCATCCTTAGAGGGTACTTCATAAAAACCGTTCCGGGTTCGGAGAATGCGGCGTCGAGGGCTGAAGAGTGTGGTGAGAACTCAGTCGTCCCGGACTTGGACTGTGGATGCCACTTTTCCCGGCGCTGAAGCGCCGGGCTATTGTCGATCGTCCCTCCGGGACGGGAGGGATCGTATGATGCCCGGCCTCGAGGGGCACGCGTCCCTTTCAAAGCAATACGCCATGGCCTCACTTTTCACAGGTCGGCAATTTATCGGAATGCTCTAGTTGATCTCTTTCATGGCCACGCGGTTGGCTTCTTCGGTGGCGGCGCGCACGGTTTCGATGAAGGCGTGGATTTTTTTCGGATCTTTGAGGCCGGGGGCGCGCTCGACTCCGGTCGAAACATCGACGCCCCAGGGATGCAGAATGTGGATTGCTTCTTCCACGTTGTCGGGATGCAGGCCTCCGGCAACGATCAGCTTGCTGATGCTGTTGATGATTCCAGCCCAGGGCTGAACGCGCTCCCAGTCGAAGGTTCGGCCAGTGCCGCCGAGTTTGACGGCGGTCGAGGAATCGATCAGCACGCCGGAGATCACGCCGGGACGGAAGCCGTGAGTTTCGAGGAAGAGGTCTCCATTTTTGGCGACGTGGATTTTGTGGACGCGCTTGCCTTTGTAGGCCTCATCGGGCTCGACCAGGCCGACGGCTACGGGATCCCAGCCTACGGGCTGTCCAGCGGGCTTGTCGAAAACCTGGGCGGCGAAGGAGCGGAAAATGGTAGGGCGGCCGTTGCCATTGGCGAGAGCTTCGAAGAGCGACTGGGAAAATTCCTTGTCCTCGCGTCCGTGGAGTTGCACGGCGGTGAGGCCGGCAAACTTGACGGTGTCGCGGACCTCTTCGATGGTGTTGTTCACGAAGACGCCGACTTTTTCGAGGGTCGACGGCAATCTCTTTGCGATGGCCTGGGCAGTTTGAGCGGTGATATAACGGGGACTCTTGGGGTAAAAGACGAACCCGATGGCGCTGGCTCCGGCTTCGGCCGCGATGAGCGCGTCATCGAGGTTGGTGATCCCGCAGATTTTGATCCACGTCATAAGAGCTGCTTCGAGCTTGGAGCGTCGAGCCTCGAGCTAAAACTTTCCGATCCAAAACTTTTTTGCGGTGATGTCGCTGCTTCGCGGGATGAGTCTTCCAGTAGTTGCTTCAACGCTTCGCCGGGATGTGACGCTTTCATCAGCGACTCGCCTACCAGGAAGGCTTTGTAGCCTGCCGCTTTCAAGTTCGCGATGTCGGCTCCGGTGTGGATTCCGCTTTCCGCTACCGCCAGGCAGCGGTGGGGAATTTTTTCGGCCAGATGCTGCGCGGTTTCGAGCTTGACTTCGAAGGTGCGCAGATCGCGGCTGTTGATGCCGATCAGATCGCAACCCGCATCGAGGCCGCGGTCGAGTTCCTGTTCGTCGTGGGCTTCGCAGAGGACGTCAAGTCCTTGGGTGCGGGCGGATTGCGCCAGGGAGACCAACTCTTTCTGACTGAGGGCGGCCACGATCAGCAGGATGGCGTCGGCGCAGTTGGCGCGGGCTTCGAGGATTTGAAATTCATCGACGATGAAATCCTTGCGCAGGCAAGGAAGGGAGGCGGCCTCTGAGGCCAGGCGCAGGTAGTCGAGCGAGCCCTGGAAGTGCGGCTCGTCGGTGAGAACAGAAAGGGCGGCGGCTCCGGCCTGCTGCAACTCGCGGGCGAGGGCGGCGGGATGAAAGTCGGCACGGATCAGGCCTTTGGAAGGGGAGGCTTTCTTTAATTCGGCGATGACGGCGGCACCATGCTGGGCGGCTAGTTGAAGGGAGTTGCGGAAGCCCCTGGGGACGTGATGCCGGGCGGATTGCTCAAGGGCGCGCAGGCTGATGCCGCGGCGTCTTTCGGAGAGACGCTGGCGCGTGGCGGCGAGAATCGAGTCGAGCGTGGCTGGCATGCTGCAAATGCAATTATACGGAACGGGGCGGGAATCCCGCTTTACGCCAAGGTAACCGGAGGCGGGCGAGTGGCAACCTCCCTGTGACCGCTGGGGTGGGCGGAGAACGCGGGCTGCAGACGAAAGCCCGGTTCAAAGCTATCCACTTGGAAGGTTAGCCCAAAACTCGGCGGACGGGATGACGGGGATGATCTCGAAGTCAACCAGATCGCTCCAGCGGGCGACCCAGAGGTTGAGGGCATCGATTCTGGGGGCCTCCATGATCTGGAAACAGCGGGCGCCGATGGGCTCGATCCAACTGGAGTGGTAGGTGACGCCTTCGGGCAACATGCGGCCGCGGGCTTTGAAGCGCTCGCCGACGGGCTTCGGATCGCCCTGCTTGAAGCGCTCGATGACCATGAAGAGCATGGATTCATAGTGTAGCGGAAGAGGTCGATCAGGGCATGGCAGCGATGGCCAGGAGCGAGGTGGAAACCGAACAATGCCGGGGTGACGGCAATCATTGACCGTCTCCACTCAAGGTGTTATAAACATTTGCTTTGCGCTCGGTAGCAGGAATGTTTTGTTGGTTCCTGCCGGGCACAATGTTCCGACGCGGCCAAATCAGCACTCCTTAATTTTATTGTCTTGCGGTGGAAGCGTGGTCGGAACTCTGGCGGCGGTTTTTTGCGCGGAATGCAGCCCAACGCGAATAGTCGAAAAGCCGGAGTCAAAGCACACGGTGTACCCCTGAATAAAAGATCCTTTAGGAGGATTGTGATGCGCATCTGGACCGCCCAATTTGCGTCCGCGAGACGCGGGATTGCGAGAGCTTCTCTGGCTCTGGCTAGTTTGTTGCTTGTGACCACTACGTGCGCGCTGGCGCAATCCGCCGAGGAAGCGGGCGGCGGCGAGGCCGCGCTGAAGCTGCCCGATCTGTCGTCGGTCAGCTTTCTGAACAACGCGATCGACGGCCATAAGCTGCTGCTGATCGGGATTCTCTTTTGCTTTTTCGGACTCGGTTTCGGCCTGGCGATCTATATGCGGCTGAAAAACCTTCCCGTGCACCGCGCGATGCGGGAGGTTTCAGAACTGATCTACGAAACCTGCAAGACTTACCTGATCACACAGGGCAAGTTCCTGATGCTGCTCTGGGTTTTTATTGCAATCATTATTGCGGTGTATTTCGGACTGCTGAAGCCGGTTCCGGGGAAACCGGTCGCACTGACGCTGCCGATCATTCTTCTGTTCAGCCTGGTAGGAATCGCGGGCAGTTACGGGGTGGCGTGGTTTGGCATCCGCGTGAACACGTTCGCGAATTCGCGCACGGCGTTCGCATCGCTCCCGGGGAAGCCGTTTCCCGTGTACCAGATTCCGCTCGAAGCCGGCATGTCGATTGGCATGATGCTGATTTCGGTGGAACTGCTGATCATGCTTTTCATCCTGCTGTTTATTCCGGCGGATTACGCCGGGCCCTGCTTTATCGGATTCGCGATTGGCGAGTCGCTGGGAGCGGCCGCGCTGCGTATCGCGGGCGGCATCTTTACCAAGATTGCCGACATCGGCTCCGATCTGATGAAGATCGTTTTCAAGATTAAAGAAGACGACGCCCGGAACCCCGGCGTCATTGCCGACTGCACGGGCGACAATGCCGGCGACTCGGTCGGGCCTTCGGCTGACGGATTCGAAACCTACGGCGTGACCGGCGTCGCGTTGATTACTTTCATCCTGCTGGCCGTGAAGAGTCCGACGGTCCAGGTTCAACTCCTGGTCTGGATTTTCGTCATGCGCATCATGATGCTGGTTTCGAGCGCGCTGGCCTATTTCGTCAACAGCGCCTTTGCCAAAGCGAAATATGGCAAGGCCGATCACATGGACTTCGAGGTGCCTCTGACCTCATTGGTCTGGCTGACCTCAATCGTCTCGATCATCGCCACTTACTTCATCTCGTATCTGATCATCCCCAACCTTGGGACAGACGCCTCGCAGTGGTGGAAACTGGCCACGATCATCTCCTGCGGAACGCTGGCGGGCGCGCTGATTCCCGAGTTGGTGAAAGTCTTCACTTCGGTGAACTCGCGCCACGTGAATGAAGTGGTGACTTCGGCAAAAGAAGGCGGCGCATCGCTCGGCATTCTTTCCGGGTTCGTAGCTGGAAATTTTTCCTGCTACTACCTGGGCCTGTCGATGATGGCTTTGATGGCGGTGGCTTACTACATGAGCAATATGGGCCTGGAAATGGCGGCCGGAATGCTCGCCCCGGCAGTCTTCGCTTTCGGACTCGTGGCTTTCGGCTTTCTCGGCATGGGGCCGGTAACCATCGCGGTCGACTCGTATGGTCCGGTTACCGACAACGCGCAATCCGTATATGAACTGTCGCTGATCGAGCAGGTGCCCAACGTCAAGGCCGAAATCAAGAAGGACTTCAACCTCGACGTCAATTTCGATCGCGCCAAGGACTTGCTGGAGGAGAACGACGGCGCCGGCAACACTTTCAAAGCGACGGCGAAACCAGTGCTGATCGGGACGGCGGTGGTAGGCGCGACCACGATGATTTTCTCGATCATCATGGCTCTTACTCACGGCCTGACCGTAAATAAAGAAGGTCTCTCGTTGCTGCATGCTCCGTTCTTTCTGGGCCTGATCACTGGTGGCGCGATGATCTACTGGTTCACGGGAGCTTCCACGCAGGCCGTGACCACGGGCGCGTACCGCGCGGTTGAGTTCATCAAAGCAAACATCAAGCTCGAGGGATCGGAAAAGGCATCGGTCGCCGACAGCAAGAAAGTGGTTGAGATCTGCACACGCTATGCGCAGAAGGGCATGTTCAACATTTTCCTGGCGGTGTTTTTCGGGACGCTGACGTTTGCTTTCGTCGAACCGTTCTTCTTCATTGGCTATCTGATTTCGATTGCGATCTCCGGCTTGTATCAGGCTATCTTCATGGCCAATGCCGGGGCCGCATGGGACAACGCCAAGAAGATTGTCGAAACCAAGCTCAAGCAGAAAGGCACTCCTCTGCATGACGCGACGGTGATCGGCGATACGGTGGGCGATCCGTTCAAGGACACGTCTTCGGTGGCCATGAACCCGGTCATCAAGTTCACCACGCTGTTTGGATTGCTGGCGGTCGAGCTGGCGGAAACTCTGAAACCGAACGGGCATGCGACCGGGGTGACGACGGTGCTGGCGCTGGCATTCTTCGCGGTGAGCTTCTTCTTCGTGTACCGGTCGTTCTACGGGATGCGGATTGGATCGGAGTAAATATTATTTTCAGTGCAACTGAGAACGCCATCCGGGTTTACCGAATGGCGTTTTTGTATTTGGATAATGCCGGTGTAGAACTGGTCCGGGACGATGTCGCGTCAGGCTGAGGCAAGGTTTTTTGCAGACGGGCCGGAAACGGTCTGATTTTTGGCAGCCGGTTTTTCCGGGCTTTCCAAAGATCGTAATTGAGCTGCATCTTTAGCCAGAACTCGGGAGACGTGTAGGGCATCGCTTTGGCCAGCCGCACAGCCATTTCCGCGGAAATGCCAGCGCGACCGTTGAGGATCCGGGAGAGATTCGGCCGCGTAACCCCAAGGCGCTCGGCGGCTTCCTTCACCGTCATGTCGCCCAGGTAATCCTTCAAGACTTCGCCGGGATGGGAAGGATTGAAAATCATAGTTAGCTCCTAGTGGTAATCCTGGTAATCGATGGGGACCGCGTCCTCGCCCTCAAACGCAAACGTGAGTCGCCAGTTTCCGCTCACTTGCACCGCCAAGTGTCCCTCCAGTTCGCCCTTGAGCGCGTGCAGGCCGTAGCCGGGCGCGTGCATGTTGGCCGGGCAAGTGGCTGCATCCAGTGCGGAGAGGAGCCTCCTGAGCCGGTTTGCGTGTTCTGGCTGAATGCCAGCCTTCGAGCCAGTTTCGGCAAACTGCTTGATGCCTTTATGCCGATAGCTCTTCAGCATGTGTATAGTGTATCAATACACAATACTGACGGGCAAGGGAAATCTGAGGTGGGACGGCCCAGCCTTTCGCCCGACGCAACTGCAAAATTGCTGTCCCCTGTACAAGCTTTTCCACGAGTCATTTCGGTAAATGTTAGAAGACAACCTCGCGCTATACTCGCCTGTAAGGCTGGTCTGGGGGAAGGGGATTTGAATTGAAATCCGTGTCTATGCCCTGGACAAGGCGTTTTTTCAACATGGAGTGCCCGTGTGGGAGTGGAGAGAAATCATACAAATGTTGTTGGAGAGGTAATGGGTGTTGGGAGAAAACCCCAGTCGGTGCTATCAATCTTCCCAGCGACAATCCCCCGTCGGTAAACGGCCGTTGCTATCTGTCATCCTTTGGTGGTTGTAGCTCGAAAATGACGAGGGACCATTTTGTATCGAAAAACATCTTAGCAAGGGTGGCTACGAATAGCCTGATCACGATTGAAAATGCCGGCCACTTCTTCCGAGGAAAGGAGAGAGTTGAGATCGGCATCGATGACTTTGTCGCCAAAGTCTTGTGTGATACTCATAATGGCGCGCTGGGACCTCTCGATGCCGCTGCCGGACTCGCGTTCTCGGCCATTGAGGCTCTGGTTAAGGACGTTAAAAAAATCGCCGATGAAAAGAAAGCACTAGAGTCCTTTCATATATCGTCCGGCCTTGATATCGAGAGGTGGATGATTAAGGTGTTTTGCGGACTGGTTGCCGCAGGGAGGATTCGTGGTTCATCAGGACAGACATTGCAACTGAGCGATCTTCCGTCGTGTTTTCTGGATGCGCTATTGGGGAACACCTCTTCACCCAGCCCCCTCGGGCTCTATCAGAACACCTTCGTAGGGCAAACACTGAACCTTGGAGGACTTTCATTCGGGACAATCAAGCTGACGGATGGCTCTGACGCAGTCGGTGGCCTCTTGTTATCACTGGGACCAATGAATTTTGTCTTGATAACGTCGATGGCCTACGGCCAAGCGTTTAGGGAGCCGAATTGGTATAGGCATCAAACCTTTGCCTGGAATGTTAAACAAGGCAACTCAAGAGTTGCGTATCTATTGACATATTAGGCGCGATGCCCCATTCGGCGCGCATTTTGCGATGAGTGAGTTCCACTGCGGTGCCCTTCTAGCGCGATACTGCTGTTTGCCCCACTCCCACGAAGAACGGCGAAATCCTTTTTCGGCGGCGCTGGGAAGCTTGCCATAGATCATACTGGGTCTGCATGCCGGTCCATAGTTCGGGGCTGGTGCCGAGGGCGTCCGCCAGTTTCAGGGCCATGTCGGCTGAGATTCCCGCGCTGCCATTCAGGATGCGCGATAGGGCGACACGGGTCACTCCGAGGTGTTGGGCCGTGTCGGTGACCGACCTTGTGCCCAAATACTCACGTAGAACGCTTCCCGGGTGTGGCGGATTGTGCATGCGCATAAAAACCTCTCAGTGGTAATCGCGATAGTCCACCAGCACGGCATCTTCTCCCTTGAAGGTAAACGTCAGCCGCCAGTTGCCGCTGACATTGACCGACCAGTGGTCCTCGAGATCGCCGCGCAAGGGATGCAGCCTCCAGCCGGGGGCGTTCATGTCCTTCTCGGATTTGGCGTTGTCGAGGGCGGCCAACTGCAGCCGCAATTTCTCGGCATGATGAGGCTGGATTTTCGCCTTCGATCCTGTTTTGAAGAACTGCTCGACACCCTTGTGCCGGAAGCTCTTGATCATCGCGTATAGTGTATAGTTATACTATACAGATTGTCAACGGTGTATCTTTTTTTTTGGGGGCGCTGATTGAGTGAGATTTCGGACGGGCGAGGGCGCCCGTCCGGACTGCCGGCGAGTCGCCGGCGCTACTTTTTACAGCGAACTCATATTCGACAAAAACTGACTGTTGGCTGTGGTCTTGCTTAGTTTGTCAATCAGCAATTCCATGGCTTCTACCGGCGACAGCGGGTTCAGGACCTTGCGGAGGACCCAGATTCGTTGCAGGTCTTCTTTCGGGATCAGGAGCTCTTCTTTTCGGGTGCCGGAGCGCTGAATGTCGATGGCCGGGAAGGTTCGCTTATCGACGAGCTTGCGCTCGAGGATGATTTCGCTGTTGCCCGTGCCTTTGAATTCTTCGAAGATCACGTCGTCCATGCGGGAGCCGGTGTCGATCAGGGCCGTGGCAATAATGGTCAGCGAGCCGCCTTCTTCAATGTTGCGGGCGGATCCGAAGAAACGCTTCGGACGCTGCAGGGCGTTCGAGTCGACGCCGCCGGAGAGCACTTTGCCGGAGGG
>Ga0181519_10004187_pt1 | contig 11738 bp, 12 predicted proteins | sample PEATcosm2014_Bin_26_FD_121102 | JGI IMG/M metagenome (GOLD analysis project Ga0181519, IMG submission 121102) | Peatland microbial communities from MTU Mesocosm Facility, Houghton, MI, USA - PEATcosm2014_Bin02_10_metaG | ecosystem: Environmental > Terrestrial > Soil > Wetlands > Peat | place... | reverse complement strand
GCCTGCTGCTGTTCGTCTCCCTGCTTTGGGTCTGGAGCCGCAATGCCTGGCGCATGCTTCGATCCGACGACCAGGCGGTGCGAACCCAGGCGATCTTCTACCTGGCGACGTTGGCGGCCTGGTTCCCGAACGCGATGTTCCACGACCTGTTCATCATCGTGATGATGAACTCGTTGCTGTTCTTCGTGGCTGGCGTGACCGAAGGCGTAGGCCGTCGGTCCGGATGCCTGCTGCCGGCGGCAGCCCCCAACTCGTCGCCGGAATGACGATGGCCGTGGCCGTGAGCGAATCGGCCGAAACCAAAAAAGACCTGCCCCGCAACTCGCCGCGCTTTTGGGCCGCGTTCACGCTCTCGGGCGACTGGCGGTAGTGCGAATCACGGACAGCTTGTCGGCTTCGTGGGCATCGCCTCACGAGACCTGTGCGCGATCGCGGCGGCTGAGCTTGAAAGTGCCGGCCAGGGCTTCTCGCCAGCGACGCAATCGTTGATCGGATTGCAGCACCAGTTCGACAAGCGCTTCGGCGGCGACCGGCTTCAGAAGATAGTCGACGGCTCCCGCTTCCATCGCTTGTAGCAAGACGTCGGCTGTCGAGTAGGCCGTCATCAGCAACACTTGCGAACAGCGATTGCGATCCTTGATCGCATTCAGCAGTTCGAGCCCACCGACTTTCGACATCACCAGGTCGCTGACCAGGATGTCGATGCGACCCGTCTCGACCCGCGCCAGAGCCTGGGTCGGGTCCGAGAGGGCTTCGAGATGGATGTGCTCGGGCAGGTTCTTCTCCAAGATCCTCGCCAGCAGCCGTAGTTGGGCCGAATCGTCATCGACCAACAGCAATCGCACGGGATTCAGGGCGACAGGGGGCATGCTTAGGTTCCTTGCAACCAATGAACTTGATTAGATAGGGTCGATCGTTCGTAACGCTCTCGTGGCTCGAATGGCCGTGGCCGGCGTGCGGGATTTGCGCGTGCAGCGACGCCGAGCCTGCGCCGATAGCATCTCGGGCAGCTTGTCGAGCGGCACTTGCTGATCGATGTGCCCTTCGATGAAGGCTACCTTATTCATGCCGTAGACGTCGGACGTCGCTTCGTCTTGTCCGAGCGTGAATCCACCCGCGGCCCGAATCGCCTTACAACCGTCAGCACCGTCACGCCCCATGCCGGTCATGATGAGGCCCAAGCAACGCGGCCCGAAGGTGCTCGCCGCCGATTGCATGAGCACGTCGACCGAGGGCTTGTGACCGCTGACGGGATCACCGTCGGCGACGAGTGCCTGGACCTGTTCGCCGCGACGCACCAATCGCAGGTGGCGGCCGCCGGGCGCGATCAGGGCCAGGTTCGGCCGCAGCACGTCTCCCGTCTCGGCTTCCTTGACCTCGAGGGCCGAGAGGCTGTCGAGCCGCCGGGCGAATGCCCCGGTGAACATCTGCGGCATGTGCTGCACCACCACGATCGGCGGCAGCGGAAGTGTCAAGGCTGCGAATAGGCTCGACAACGCAGGCGGCCCACCAGTCGAAATGCCGATCGCGATGCAACCGTCGGCCAACAGGCTGGCCGCAGCCAGATCCGGGGCTCGCGGCTGCTGCCGGGCCTGGACCACGCGCGCTTGCCGAGCTTTGCGGCATTGCAGCACTCGCCGCACGTCGGTGCCGGCCATGTTGCGGATCTTCTGCGGTAGCTCTTCGCTGAACGTCTTGCGAGCTTGAGCCAGTCCCTCGGGCTTGGCCACGTAATCCATCGCGCCACGGTCGAGGGCCTGCAGCGTCGCCTCGGCCGAACGTTGCGCCAGCGAACTGACCACGATCACCGGCGTCGGCCGCAGGTCGAGGATCCGATCGAGCGTTTCCAAACCGCTCAGGCGCGGCATCTGCAAGTCGAGCGTCAGCAAGTCGGGCTGCAGCTCTTCGAGCAGCCGGAGGGCTTCGTGACCATCCACGGCCACTCCCACGACTTCGAAGTCGGCTTGTTCGGCGAGCGATTCGCTGATCAGCTCACGGATCAAGGGCGAATCGTCGACAACCACGATCCGGGTCCGCTTCTTCAGCGGTGCGCTGCTTCCGGCATTGGGCCTGCTCAGTTCGCTGGGCATGGAACCTCCCTTGGCGCCGAAGCGAGACCGGCGAGCGGAAGCAGTGCGTGCCGTGAAGCAGACGCCGCCAGGCCACGGCTCTCGTGGATCAATCGGTCCGCTGTCTCGACGATGCGGTGCAGTTCGGGCTTGGTGATCTGAGCGTCGGCCCCGACGGCCCGACCCTTCTTCAGATTGTCGGGCGAGAGGATCGACGAATACAGCAGCACCGGGATGCCGGCACCGCGCGGATGGTCCTTGATGCGTTTCGTGAGGTGCAGGCCGTCCATCTGCGGCATCTCGACGTCGCTGATCACCAGGTCGATGTTGTCAGCCGTATCCGTCTGGAACCGCGCTTCGAGCCAGCCCCAGGCCAGGGCGCCGTTCTCGAACACGTGCAGGCTCGTATAGCCGTTCTCCGCGAGCGTCGTCGTCAGGGCCGTGCGGGCCGTGATCGAGTCGTCGACCACGACCACGTGCCGCGTCGCGCGATCGACAGCATGCAAGTCCGTGAATTGAGAGGCTTGCACGGGCGTGCCCGACACACGCTCGGCGATCATCTCGAAGTCGAGCATCAGGATCAGCCGCTCGCCGATTCGCGTGATCGCAGTGATCGGCGCCTGCGATTCGACGATCAGACTCGGTACGGAGAATACCTGGTTCCAACTGATGCGATGAATCCGCTCGACGACGTCGACCGAAAACGCGAGCTGGCTTTGATTGAACTCCGTCAGAATGACCACGGAGTCGTCGGGCGAGCGACTCGCGGGCTCGCCGAGGAAGCGGTGCAGCGAGACGCATGGGACAACGGTATCGCGCAGGCGGAAGCAACCGTCGAGCGACTCACCAAGGTTGGGGAGCCGAGTCGGATGTTGGGCCGGCAACACCTCGCGAACCTTGGCGACATTCACGCCCAACGACAACTCGCCGACCTGAAACAGCAGAATCTCGACTTCGTTCGTGCCGCTTTCCAGGAGGATGCGCTTGTCGTCGGAGAGGGCAAAGGCGGCGGTCATCGGCAGGCTCCCGTCGGCAAGACGCGGTGAAGTGATACTTCGAGTGGGACGGCGGAGGTCGGACGGGAGAGTCGAGTCAGGGCTTCCATCAAACGCGGCTTGGCGAACGGCTTCACCACGAAGCCGGCCGCTCCCAGTTCGATGGCTTGCTGCAAAACTTCACTTTGGTCGATGGCACTTACCACCAGCACTTTCGCGCTCGGATCCAGCTCGCGAATGCCACGCAAGGCGTGTAGCCCATCGTAGGTCGGCATGACCAGGTCGAGCGCGACCACGTCGGGTCGGAACTCACGATAGCGTTCGATGGCCTGGGCACCGTCGGCAGCTTCGGCCACGACCTGCCAACCGATGCTCGCGGCCAGGTCCTTGATCAACACGCGAATGATCATCGAGTCATCCACGACCAGCAGCGTAGTAGCCATGCGAAAAGTCCCGAGGGTGCCCGATGGTTCAATAGGTTTTGGGTGATTGACCGGCCAGCTCGACGACCAGCATTCCGCTGGCGATGTCGAAGGAGACGCGCCGGCCCTGCGTACCGCCCAGGTCGCGCGCCGCCAGCCGAATTCCGAAAGCGTTCAATTGTTCGATCACGGCGGCGGCATTGGCCTCGCCGATGCGGAACGGCCCGGTTCCGGTGAACATCGTCGCCCCGCCGGTGATCTTCGCGATCAGCCGGTTCGCCTTGGCACCGCGCCCGACGAGCTCGTCGCGCATCCACCGAATGGCGGTGTCGGCGTATTTGCCCTCGGGACCGCTCCGACCGTTCGAAGCAGGCAACACTACGTGCGCCAGCGCACCCAGTCCCGAGCCAGCATCGTGCAGCACTACGCCCACACACGAACCGAGCACGGCTCGTGCAATGCCCTGTTCGGACAGGAACACGACTTGGCCGATGCCAACCAGCGATTCGGTTGCGGGCGTCTGGAGAGTAGTGGCCATGCGAGGTTCTTCAGTTGGGCGAGGTGACGGAGGTCGCGAGCGAGGCACGGAGCGACTCGAGCAATTCGTACGACGGAACGAACAGTCCGGACCAATGCGAATCTCCGCAATGGAACCGCATGCGGTACATGACCACGCGATCGCGAAACATTGCCTGGCCTGTCATGGCTTGCTCGATCACGGAGCCGGCGAAATCGCGAATCAGGGCCGGCGGCGACGGCATCAGTTTGCGCCCGGTCAGCCGCATCATGGTATTCAGCAGCGCCGAGCCGAGAATGTTGCCGGTCTCGCACAGCACCGAGCGTTCCAGTTCTCCCCAGGCATCCATGTCCGCGGCCTCGCGCTGGAGCAAGATCGAGACGAGCTTGGCGGCGCTCCGATCGTCGAACAACAGCACCAACTGCCCTGCCGTCTCCGAAACGACATTCAACAAGACCATGTTCAAGAGCAAGCCGGCATCGGGCAGATCGAACTCGCCCAGCGGAACTTCCTCGATGCAATCCAGGCTCAAGGCAGCCCGCCCGTCGGTCCAAAGCTCAAGCGCCTGCGACGCGCAGTGCGTAGCAGGGCCGAATATCTTTTCCCAGGGAGCGTTGCGCTCCTCAGTGGCCAATTCGCAAAGCATCATTCGATTCCTCAGGGGATCCGTTCAGGCGGGAGTATCGGCGTGCGCCAGTGACAGGCTTCTCGGCCGGCAGGCCAGCTCCAGCAGGGCGCTGACGTCGAGAATCAGCGACACCCGACCGTCGCCGAGAATGCTGGCCCCGGCGATGCCGCTCACGTTCTCGAAGTTCTCGGCCATCGACTGGATGACGACATCCTGTTCGCCCAGCAGGTCGTCGACCACCAGGCACAGCTCGTTTCCTTCGCTGCCGACGATCACGAGCGTCGTACCGGCGCCGGACTCCTGCTCGCTACGTGCCCGGGGCTTCGGCTCCCAGTCGAACAGGTCGCTCAGTCGGGCCAACGAGATCACTCGCCCGCGCACGCGAACCGTGGCCAGGCCGTGGACGGTCGATAGCGCGTCGTCCTGGACCTGGACGATTTCCACGACCGACTCGACCGGGATCGCGAACACGTCGCCGTCGATCACGGTCAACAGGCTCGGCACGATCGCCATCGTGAGCGGGAGCGTGATGTAGAAGGTCGTGCCTTGGCCCGGTTCGCTCGTCAGTTCGACCGAGCCGCTGAGTTGCTCGATCTTCGACAAGACGATGTCCATGCCCATTCCGCGGCCCGACACCTCGGTGATCCGTTCGGCGGTGCTGAAGCCCGGTTGCCAGATCATCTGGTAGATCTGCTCGCGCGACATCTTCTCGGCGTCGGCTTCGGAGATCAGACCTTTGGAGATCGCCTTGGCGCGGATCCGATCGGCATCCAGGCCGCGACCGTCGTCCGAGACTTCGATGATGATCCGGTTGCCACGATGGTAGGCATCGAGCTTCACGGTCCCCTGCCGAGGCTTGCCGGCAGCCTGGCGAGTTTCGGGCAGCTCGATGCCGTGGTCGACGCTGTTGCGGACCAGGTGGATGAGCGGATCGCTCAGCTCGTCGATCATCCGTTTGTCGAGCTCGGTGTTCTCGCCGTGGATCTCCAGGCAAATGTCCTTGTGGTTGCCTCGCGACAGGTCGCGCACGGCCCGCTTGAAGCGCGTGAACAACGGGCCGACCGGCACCATTCGCGTTTCCATGACGGTATTCTGGATGCCGTCGGAGACGCGTTGCAACTGATGCACCGCTTCGGACAGCTCGCCGACCAGCGTGCGCAATTGCGTCATTTGCGACAACTCGCGCTGGGCCGCGTCGAGCTCGCTCCGCATCGATTGGACCATCGACTCGAGCGCCGCGGCTTCGGCCGGCGATTGGCGAAGCTGGAACTCGGTGATGCCATTGGCCAGCCGCGCCGCGCAGCGCTGGGCGCCGGCCAACGACTGCGTTGCCGACTTGAACGAGGCCACGGCCTTGAGCTTCTCGCCGATCTGCCCGAAGCGTGCCTTGTTGATCACCAATTGCCCAGCCAGACCCATCAACTGGTCAAGCCGTTCGATATCGACACGCAAGGTCTCGGCCGGCTTGACCTTGTCGTTGCCGCGCGGGGTCGTCTCTTCGTGATCGGCGGCATGCGCCGGAGTACTGACTGGCTCGGGCTGGGGGCTGCCGGCAACTGGTTGATCGCCGTGTGGCTCCGGCTCCGCAACCGCGGCGACTGGTATGGCCGGAAGGGTTGCCAGTGCCGCGACTGGCTGCGCTTCGGCACCTTCACCGTACCGCGCGGGCCGCACGGGAGCGGTCGCCGGGCAGAGCGTCGCGACCAGCCGGCAGGCCTCGCTCAAGGCGTCGGGTATCTTGACGCCGTCTTTGATGCCGACGATATGAAGGCGGATCGCGTCGAGGCACTTCAACAGGACATCGGCGACCCCTTGCGCCGGTGTGGCTCCGGTACGGCGCAGGTCGTGCAACAGGTCTTCCATGCCATGGGCCAGTCGGGCAATCCGATGCAGGCCGATCGATGCGGCCGCGCCCTTGACCCGATGACAGCGGACCAACAGCGGCTCGACGCTGGCGGTCGTCAACGGAACGAGCAGCACGTCGCTCAGCTCGTCGAGGGCTTGCATGCACTCATCAACGAAGATCGCCAGATACTTGCCGGGAATGTCGAGGTCGTCGACCACGTCGGCCAGTGGATCGGCTGGCGGCAATTCGGGCATGGCAAGGGGAGCTTCGCCGACCTGCTCGGCCTCGGCGACGGCCGCTTCCAACGCCGCCAAAGTCGCGGCGACATCGTCCTGCGAACGCACGTCGCGGGCCGCGCCCGAGCGCGACAGAATCCTGGCGATCTCGTCCAGCGCCGGTTGGTAGTCGATCTGCTTGTGCTGGTCGCCACGCAAGGCGTCGATCATCGCCGAGACCGAATCGAACCCAGTGAGCAAAGCGTTGACCACGTCCGGATGCACCTGCAACTCGTTGTTGCGGGCCGCGTCGAGCACATTTTCTATCTTGTGCGTGAGCGCTTTGATATCGGCCAGTTGCAGCATCGCCGAAAGTCCCTTCATGCTGTGGGCGGCGCGGAACATCTCGTTCAGCAAGCCTAGCGGCGGAGCGGCATGATCGGTCTCGGGGGCGTTGGACCAGTGGTCCAGCTCCAGCAGCGACGCATCGATCTGGCGAAGGATCTCGGTGGACTCATCCAGGAAGTCTCCGAGCATTCCCTCGATCAGATTGTCTTCGGCCGGTGTGATGGTCATGGGAGTGCCTTGTTGATGCGACTAGGCGGTTACTGGCAGCCGATGCAACCAGGCGTGCTTCGATTCGAAATCCTTGAGGAACTCGCTCGCCCCGTCCGAGGCACCAGTGATCAGGATCCCACCGGGCCGCAGGGCCCGGCGCACCTGGTCGATCACCCGCCGCTTTGACGCGCCGTCGAAGTAGATCAATACGTTCTTGAGCACGATCAGATCGAACTGCGATTCGTGCAACGGTTGCAACAAGTTGTGAACGCGGAACCGCATCAGCCCACTGATGGCCGGCTTCAGCGTGTGCGATTTGCCATCGTCCGAGGCCTCGAAGAACCGGCGAATATAGGTTTCCGGGACGAGTTGCATGGCCCGGACCCCAAAGGTCGCCTGGCGGGCTTGTTCGACGGCGCGGCTGCCGACGTCCGTGCCCAGGATATCGATTTTCCAGTCACTGGGCAGCCGATCGACCAGGCAGCAACCGATCGTCGCCGCCTCATCGCCCGTGCTGCAAGCGGCCGACCAGACCCGTAGCGTGGGGCGACGAGTACCGGCGCGCTGCTCGGCTCGAAGCTCGGCGACGAACGTGTCGCGCAGCCAGTCCCAATGCAACTTGTCGCGGAACAGGTAGGTTTCGTGGGTGGTGATCTCTTGCAGGAACTCTTCCCACTCCGGATCGGCCATCGGCGACCGACGAAGCAGCTCGTAGTAGGCGTCGTAGCAATCCAACCCCCTGGCACGCAGACGGCGTCGCAGGCGATTCGAGAGCAGCGTGATCTTCTGGGGGGAGATCGTCACGCCGATCTTTTCGTAGACCAGCCGGGCATAGCGATCGAGCTGCTGCGGCGAGACATCCACGGCGAGGGGATTGGCTTGCATCCGAGGCATTCCTAAGTTGGTTCCTGGGGAAAGATCGCGAGTTAGCGCGAGACCTTGAACTTCGCGACCAGCTCGCGGAGCGATGCGGCCTGGGCGCCCAGTTCCTCACTGCTCGAGGCCATCTCTTCGCTGCCGGCGGCCGATTGCTCGGTCACCTGCGAGATTTGTTGGATGGCCTTCGAGACTTCGACGGCACTCTGGGCCTGTTCGACCGCGGCGCCGGCGATCTCGGTGATCTTCTTGGTCGTCGCATCCGCACTTTGGATGATCCGGGCCAAGGCCTCGCCGGTTTGGGCGCTGAGCGTGGCGCCTTCGCCGACGCGTTGCGTCGATTCCTTGATGAGAGCCGAGATCTCCTTGGCCGCCTCGCTCGAGCGCTCGGCCAGCTTCCGCACTTCGTCAGCCACCACGGCGAAGCCCAGGCCGTGCTCGCCGGCGCGGGCGGCTTCGATGGCCGCGTTCAAGGCCAGCAGGTTGGTCTGGCTGGCGATTTCGGAGATGACCTGGATGATCTCGCTGATCTGTGAGCTCGACGACTTGATCCGATCCATGGCGTCGACACTCTTGCGGACCGCGTTGCCGCCGTCACCAGCCAGCGAGCTGGTTTCCTGAGCCACCTTGCTGGCCGCCGTCGCATTCTCTTTCACGGCTTCGATGCTGCGAGCCAGCTCTTCGATCGCCGCGCTCATCTCTTCGACCGATGCGCTCTGCGTCTGCGCGCCTTGCGCCAGGGATTGGGCACTCTCCGACACCACGCGGGCGCCTTCGGTGAACTGGGCGGCGCCCTCGACCACCTGCGTGATCACGTCGCGCAGATCGCCGATCATCTTTCGCAGGCCGTTGGCCAATTCGCCGACCGGATCGGTTCCGGTCACTTCCGAATCGCGGGTCAGATCGCCATTGGCCGCGGCATTGACCACTGACAGCAGCTCATCGACCTTGCGCCGCAGCTCGAGTTGGGCTTCGCGGTCTTGCTTCTCTCGCTCCTGCTGTTGACGCTGAAGCTTGATCTGGTCCGTGATGTCGCTGGCGTACTTGACGACCTTGTAAGGCTTGCCGTCTTCACCGAGGAGGGCGCTGTAGCGGGCTTGCAGCCAGATCTCCTTGCCGCCTTTGCCGAATCGCTGGAATTGACCAGCTTCCGATTCGCCCCGGTTGAGCTTGGCCCAAAAATTGACATATTCGCTGCTGGCCGCGTACGTCGGGTCGGCGAACATCGAATGGTGCCTGCCTTTGATCTCGTCGAGCCCGTAGCCGACCGTTCGCAGGAAATTGTCGTTGGCCGTGACGATCGTGCCGTCCATCTTGAACTCGATCACGGCTTGCGCGGCGCTGATGGCCGCGATCTGATTGGTATAGTCCAGATTCTTCTCTTCCATCACCAGCTTCTCGGTGACGATCGACCAGGTGACCATCGGGCCAAGGTACTTCCCGGCCGAATCATAGACCGGCGAAGCCAGCAGCTCGGCCCTCTCCGGTCCGATCGCGATGATGGCCTTGTGCGGCAGGTTCCGATCCGACGACAACAGCCGACGTTGCACTTCCGGGTGCTTATGGAAGATGTCGATCGACGAGCCGAGCACGTCTTCGGCTCGGATGGGGAGCAGCTTTTCGATCGTCTTCAGGGTCTTCAGGCTGGCCGGGTTCACGTAGGTGATGACTCCCTGCAGGTCGGCCAGCAGGATGTTGATCGGCGCGTTCTCGACCAAGGCATGGTTGATCGTCAGATCCTTGCGGAGCTGTTCGACTTCGGTCACGCTGACATCGGGCTTCTTCGACTTCGGGCCGGACGACTTGGCCTTACGGCGAGCAACGGTGGGCGACATGGGGCAGGTTCCTTGTTTCGGTAGTTGGTGGGGAATGCAGGGAGACGGTTCACTTCCAGGGGATGGAGCGAGCCGGTAGCGGGAGGCGAAGCGAAGGCAAATCAGTTATTGGCGGCGGCCAAGGCGGCGGCCGAAATCTCATGCGGATCGGTCAAGATGCGCTCGACATCGAGCAGGATCAGCAGACGCTTTTCCAACTTGGCCAGGCCGGTCAGGTATTCGTGGCCCAGGCTGGCAACCGTCGGCGGCGGCGGGGCGATCTGCTCCTTCGAAATCCGCAACACCTCGCTCACGGCATCGACCACGATGCCGATCGTCTTGCCCGACACGTTCATCACCATGATTCGCGTGTCGTCGGTCGGCGTCTGTTCGGGCATGCCGAAACGAAGCCGAAGATCGACGATCGGAATGACCGTGCTGCGGAGATTGATCAGGCCCTTGATGTACTTCGACGTTTGCGGAACTCGTGTAATCGCGCCGACCAGGATGATCTCCTGGACCTTCGTGATCTCGATGCCGTACTCTTCGTCAGCCAGCCGAAAGCTGACGACTTGAATCGTGCCCTGCACGTCGGCTTGCATCTTGCCTTGCCGTTGGCTGGATGCGGGCGACTTCGACGCGACACTCGACATGTTGGATATCTCCGGTTCGGGAAGGCGAGCATTGCCTCAAGGGGCAATCGCCTGGTGCGGCGACAACGGATCGCCCGACCAATCGTCAGCGTCCAGTCCGTTTACCCCGCTGAAATATGGCACGTGGTTTACGCAACTTGCCCACGTGTCGGGAGACAACGTCCCATTTGTGGAAAGCCACGGAAGATCTGGCTTTGGAACGCGTGGAGGATCACATTTTGGGGATGCCGATCGTGATCGATCGCATGCAGCCACCGCCAGATCGTCTTCGATCCCGGGCGTCTTGAGGCCGGATGCGGCTGCCCTACTTGGAGGATTGTCCGCAGGAGTAAGATGATTTCGGGGGCAATGGCCAGCAGAGCTCGTCGGCACTGGCTGCCGATGGGTTGCGTAAGCTGATGAGCTGCGCTGCTGATGAGCTGCATGGTGCCGTTCTATGTTTACGCGACATTCCCAACGTCACGGGCAACTGCTCCAACACCCGGCTTTGGCGTTCTCGATCGCCTTCTTGGCGCTCTTCCCGTCCGACCGATGGGCGGCAGCGCAGGACGGCTACAACGGGGATGCGTTCACGGGCCAGATGGCGGCCCAGACGCCCGACTGGCTGTACGAAGGGCTGAAGGCCCCGCCGCGTTATTTGCGCGCCCAGGAAGAAGTCGATCGCAAATGGGCCGCTCTTTCCGGCACCAGCCAGACTTCGGGGACGGTGTCGCAGGCTATCCCCTCATCGCCGAACTGGGGGATCGTCAGTCCCGCGCCCGCTCCTGCGAGCAGTTGGACCGTGGTCCGTAGCCCGGTTCCAAGCACTGCCCCCAGCGCTCCGGCTGCCGATCGCCCCGACGCTTGGCGCTATGTCTTGTCCGGCGGCTACTGGTGGTACTACACGCCGAGCCAGTCCTGGCTGATCTATCGCGACAACGCCTGGGCAACTTATCAGGCGACGACGCAGTAGATCTGGGCCTAACTGCAAGGTAACCCTTCTCTCTATGTGCCCTTTGCGACAGGCTGCCACGCGGCGTTAGCCCGTGGATCGCAAGGCCGAGCGCAACATGAATCGGCAACTCGAATGCCGTGGAGTCGTTCCGGCGCCGCCCCTGTTCCCCTTCCGGTTCTCCAATCGCTCCGCTTGGCATGTTATCATCGGG
>Ga0181519_10004184_pt1 | contig 11740 bp, 9 predicted proteins | sample PEATcosm2014_Bin_26_FD_121102 | JGI IMG/M metagenome (GOLD analysis project Ga0181519, IMG submission 121102) | Peatland microbial communities from MTU Mesocosm Facility, Houghton, MI, USA - PEATcosm2014_Bin02_10_metaG | ecosystem: Environmental > Terrestrial > Soil > Wetlands > Peat | place... | reverse complement strand
GGCACGGCGCGCGCCTGAGCGATGCGTTGCAGTGCGAGTCCGCCATTGCGCGAACCGGTGAAGCCCACGGCGGAAATCGCCGGATGGGCGACCAGCGCTTCGCCCACGGCACGCTCGCCGACCAGCAGCGAGAACACACCGTCGGGCAGGCCAAGCTTTTGCACCGCCGAACGAATCGCGCGTGCGACGAGTTCCGACGTGCCCAGGTGGGCCGAATGGGCCTTGACGATCACCGGGCAGCCCGCCGCGAATGCCGACGCCGTGTCGCCCCCCGCCACCGAGAACGCCAGCGGGAAGTTGCTGGCACCGAACACCGCCACGGGGCCGAGGCCGATCTTCGCCAGACGCAAATCGCTGCGCGGCAGCGGCTCGCGCGACGGCTGGGCGGGATCGATGGTGGCGTCGAGGAAGTGACCGTCACGCACTACGCGGGCAAACATCCGCAATTGGCCGACGGTGCGTGCGCGCTCGCCTTGCAGACGTGCGACAGGCAAGCCCGTCTCGGCATTCGCGCGTTCGATGAGCGCGTCGCCCAGGTCGAGAATCGCCTGTGCCACGGCTTCGAGAAACTCGGCGCGTTTGGCCAGCGGCAGCGCGCGGAAGGGGTCGAACGCGGCCGCCGCGAGTTCGCAGGCGCGTTCGACGTCCTGCACGGTGCCCGCACCGAACGCCGGTGTCAGCCGCTCGCCGCGCGACGGATCGAACGCTTCCAGCGTTCCTGCACTGCCACGCACGTCGGCGCGGCCGATCAACATCTCACCGGTGATCTGCATGCGCGTTCTCCTTAGCCTTCCACTTTCTGGATCAGCGCATCGAGCGCTTCGAGTTCATCCGGCAGCAGGTCGGTCAGCGGTGCGCGCACCGGACCGGCGTCGTGCCCGACGAGCTTCGCGCCTGCCTTGACGATACTCACGGCGTAGCCTGCGCGGCGGTTGCGAATCTCCAGATACGGCAGGAAGAACGTGTCGAGCAGATGGCCCATCGTCTCCTGATCGTTCGCGCACACGGCGCGATAGAACTTCATTGCCGTCTTCGGGATGAAGTTGAAGACAGCCGACGAGTACACCGGCACGCCCAGCGCGCGGTAGGCGGCGGCATAGACTTCCGCTGTGGGCAGGCCGCCCAGATACGAAAAGCGGTCCCCCATGCGACGGCGAACCTGCACCATGCGCTCGATGTCGCCCACGCCGTCCTTGAAGCCGATCAGGTTCGGGCACTTGTCCGCCAGACGCTCCAGTTGGTCGGCGCCCAGCTTCGAATTGGCGCGGTTGTACACGATCACGCCGATGTTGATCGAACGGCAGACCTGCTCGACGTGAGCGGCAATGCCGTCCAGGCTCGCTTCGGTCAGGTAGTGGGGCATGAGCAGCACGCCCTTGGCGCCCAGACGCTCGGCCTCCCGGGCGTACTCGATGGCCAGGCGCGTCGGGCCGCCCGCGCCGGCCAGAATCGGCACCTTGCCTGCGCAGGTGTCGACCGCCGTCTTGATCACGGCGCTGTAATCCTGCGGGGTGAGCGAGAAGAATTCGCCCGTGCCGCCCGCCGCGAAGAGCGCCGTCGCGCCGAACGGTGCCAGCCACTCCAGACGCGCCGCATAGCCACGGGCGTTGAAGTCGCCGTTGGCGTCGAAGTCGGTCACGGGGAAAGACAACAAGCCGTCGGAGACGATCTGCTTGAGTTCTTGAGGTGCAGTCATTTCAAGAGTTCCTGTCGGCCGCAGGGCCGGATTCGATGAGGGAAGAAGGCGCTCAACCAGCGCTCGGCGCTGAGTTATATGTCATCGTATAACATGTGTCGGGGTCGGGCAAGAGGGAGGTCGGCCGAATGGCAGTGGGATAAACCCGCAAAAGGATCAGAAAGGGTTTATCCCGATTTTGCGGAAGCCTGGCGGTCTGCCCATAACGGGATCTATAGATGTATGATGACGCATAAGTGACGGGTGGTTGAGCTAACGTCAACGACAACCGTGGATGATCGGGACAATGGGGAGAGGATCGGGGCAAATCGCTCGCAGCAACAAGTGCGGGCGCCGCGTCTGATCGGCAGAGCAGAGGGAATGAGCAATATGGCATTGAACACGAACACGGCCCCGGCCCATGAGGCGGCTGCGGGCGAATCAGCACAGGCGGCAAAGGACGTGCCGCGCTATATCCGGATGCAGGCGGACGACAACGTCGCCATCGTCGTGAATGACGGGGGCTTGCCCGCGGGCAGCCGGTTCGCGGACGGGCTTACGCTCGTCGACGCCGTGCCGCAGGGGCACAAGGTCGCGCTCACGGATCTGGCCGAGGGCGCGGCGGTGATCCGCTACGGCGTGGTGATTGGCTACGCCGCGCGTGCATTGCCCGCCGGCAGTTGGGTCAACGAGCGCAATCTGAACATGCCCGAGGCGCCGTCGCTGGATCGTCTGCCGATCTCTACACGGGTGCCGGCAGCGTTGCCGCCGCTCGACGGCTTCACGTTTCAGGGCTATCGCAACGCCGATGGTTCGGTTGGCACCCGCAATATCCTTGCAATCACGACCACGGTGCAATGTGTGGCCGGCGTGGTCGAATTTGCCGTCAGGCGAATCAAGGAGACGTTGCTGCCGCAGTATCCGAATGTCGATGACGTGGTGGCGCTCGAGCATACGTACGGTTGCGGTGTCGCGATCGACGCGCCGGACGCCATCGTGCCGATCCGCACGTTGCGCAACATCGCCACGAACCCGAACTTCGGCGGTGAAGTGATGGTGGTGAGTCTCGGTTGCGAGAAGCTTCAGCCTGAGCGTCTTCTGCCGGCGGGCAGCATTCCCATCGGGAGTGCCGATGCGCAGGGAAAGCCCGACACCGTTTGCTTGCAGGACGATGCGCACGTCGGCTTCCTGTCGATGATCGACTCGATTCTGGCGATGGCGCGCACGCACCTGGAACGGCTCAACGCGCGTCGGCGCGAGACGGTACCGGCATCCGAATTGATCGTGGGGGTGCAATGCGGGGGGAGCGACGCGTTCTCCGGTGTCACCGCCAACCCGGCCGTGGGCTTTGCCACGGATCTGCTCGTGCGCGCGGGGGCGACGGTCATGTTCTCCGAAGTCACCGAGGTGCGCGACGGGATCGACCAGCTCACCTCACGTGCGGCGACGCCGGAAGTCGCCGAAGCGATGATTCGCGAGATGGCCTGGTACGACGCCTATCTCGAACGCGGGCGCGTGGACCGCAGTGCCAACACCACGCCGGGCAACAAGCGCGGCGGGTTGTCCAATATCGTCGAAAAGGCGATGGGGTCGATCGTGAAGTCCGGCACCGGGCCGATTCACGGCGTGGTCGCGCCCGGCGCCAAGCTCGATCGCGCGCACCAGCGCGGGCTGATCTATACGGCCACGCCGGCAAGCGACTTCATCTGCGGCACGCTGCAACTCGCCGCAGGCATCAACCTGCACGTCTTCACGACCGGCCGCGGCACGCCGTACGGGCTGGCCGAGGTGCCCGTCATCAAGGTGGCGACGCGCTCCGATCTGGCGCGCCGTTGGCACGATCTGATGGATGTCGACGCGGGGCGCATTGCCACGGGCGAGGCCACGATCGAAGACGTCGGCTGGCAACTGTTCCATCTGATGCTCGCCGTGGCGAGCGGTGAAAAGACCTGGGCCGAACGATGGGGGCTGCACAACGCGCTCACGCTGTTCAACCCGGCGCCGGTGACCTGATCCGGCGACCGGGGCTGCGCTGCGGGGTAGGCCGTGGCGCACCCCACGGCGCATCTCTCAGAGTTCAGCTTGCGTTTGCGCCAGTCCGAATTCGAGCATGGCCGGCACGAAGCAATGATTGAGCGTGTCGCGTCGCGAGAGCTTCGTGAGCACGTATCGGCGAAACGGCGTGAGCGTGGCCCAATCGCCGACGTCGGGCGGCAGCAGATCGGCCAACTCGCATTGCCTGAGCAGTCCCGGCGGTAGTGCGTTCGTATCCTGCCATGCCGTGGGGGCGGGATCGACGCTGCGCTCGACGGCCTGACCGAGATGGTCGCGGGCAATCTCATCGAGACGCGCCGCAAAATCCTCATCGCCCGGCACACACGACGCCAGCGTCTCACGCGCTTCTTGCGGCAGACGCTGCCAATCGGCCAGCGACAGATGCTGGCCGTTGCGATCCAGGTTGAAGCGAATCGCCATGGTGATGAACTTCAGGTTCTCACAGGCTTCAATCTCGAAAACAAAGATAGGCAGACGCTGATAGAGATGCATGAGAGTCGCTCGCTGAGGCACTATCGGAAGCCTTGATGGTACTGCAAGTGAGCGGACTCGCACGCCTTGCCGCTAGTGGCCCGGGTATCGAAGTTGCGCGTTCGGCCCGACGGGCAGTTCCAGACCGAATACCCACAGGCAGAAGAATGCCGTCCACGCGATGGTGAAGACGACGGCGTACGGCAACATCAGCGCGAGCAACGTGCCCACACCGGCGTCGCGTTGATAGCGTGTCGCCACCGCGAGAATGAGGGCGAAGTAACTGAGCATCGGCGTGATGATGTTCGAGACCGAGTCCCCGATCCGGTACGCGGCCTGCACGACCTCGGGGGCATAGCCGAGCAACATCATCATGGGCACGACGATGGGGGCCATGAGCGCCCACTGCGCCATGCCCGAGCTGATCATCAGATTGACCGCGGCGCAAAGCAGGATCAGTCCGATGAACAGCGCAGGACCGTTGTCGGCCATCCCGCTGAGCCAGCCGGCGCCCTTGATCGCGAGAATGGTGCCCAGGCCGCTGCGTCCGAACAGCGCGATGAACTGCGACGCAAAGAACACGAGGACAAGGTACTGGCCAAGCGTGCCCAATGTCTTCGACATGGCGGCGATCACGTCGCGGTCGTTTCGGTAGGTTCCCGTCATAACGCCGTAGAGCAGTCCTGGCAGCGCGAAGAAGATCACGATGAACGCGACAATGCTGCTGAACAGCGGGGCGCGGCTGCCGTATTCGCCGGCCGCATCGCGAAGCGGGGAGCTCTCGGACCACGCCAGCGCGAACAGCGCAATACCGCATGCGACCATGCAGCCGAGTGCCGCCCACAATGCGCGCCGCTCAACGGGCGTGATAGCGTGGCGCGTGTCCATGTCCGGCGACAGTGCCTGAGCCTCGCCGTCCTGCGGGGACCAGGGACTCAGACGCGGTTCGATCACGCGTTCGGTGACCCACGTGGCGGCCAATGTGATGAGCACGGAACTCGCGGCCATGAAGTACCAGTTGGCAACGGCACTGACGCTGTAATCCGGGGCGAGCAGTTGCGCCGCGCTTTGGGTAATGCCGCCGAGCAACGGGTCCGACGTGCTGAGCAGCAGATTCGCACCGTAGCCACCGGAGACGCCCGCGAAAGCCGCCGACAGCCCCGCGAGCGGGTGGCGGCCCATGGTGGCGAAGAGCATCGCCGCGAGCGGGAGCACCACAACGTAACCCAGATCCGACGCGACGTTCGAGATCACGGCGGCAAACACGATAGCCATCGTGATGCAACGACGCGGCGCCGCCATGACCAGCGCCCGGAGCGCGGCCGACAACAAGCCCGAATGCTCGGCGACGGCAATGCCGAGCAGCGCGACGAGCACGGTTCCCAGCGGCGCGTAGGACGTGAAGTTCGTGGTCACGGTGCTGGCCCAGCGCACGAGTTCGGTACCGGTCAGCAAATTCGTGACGGTCATGACGTCACCCGCATTGGCGGGGCGCGGGTCGGCGGCCGAAATGCCGAGCCATGCGCTGATCGACGACACCACGATGACCGTCACCATCATGACGGCGAAGAGCGTGACCGGGTGCGGCAGCGCGTTGCCGAGCCACTCGACCAGACCGAGGGCGCCGCGAAGGCGGGGTTTGGCACGCGGCATGTCGGTGCTCGGCGCGTTGGCCGAGTGGGGAGGGGCGTCGGGCATACGTAGCGTCTCCGCGTCTGGATTGGAAACGTCCTAGCGTAGGGGCGAAGTGGGCCGTTCACGCCCGACGAGGCACACTTTTGGGCGAAGCCTCAGTTCGTTTTGAGCGGGCGACTGATGTCGCAAGGTCGGCACTCGACGGCGCCGATACGAGGGAAGCGTCCGGACGTGACCACTTACCTCGGAATCTAGGCGTCAGGTTCTTGGGAATAATCTCAAAATTCCGCGTTTGAAAGGGGAAGCCGGCGTTTGCCGTTCACGATGGCAATCGTTGCCGCCCCTTCGCCATCTCCTGCGGAGCTACCGGTCGTTTTCGTCGCGCCGGCGCTGTGACGGGGAAGCGATACGGCAACGTTGTCTGCGTACTTCTAGAGTCTCCGCTCGTTTTCGACCCCGTGAGGGATTCCTAATGTAGACGTTTGACCCGCAGGCGTCTGCGCGCATGTCCGGCATGACATGCGCGGCCTGTGCGGCAGTCTTTGCACCGCGCTATCCGTATTTCGAAAGGAGCCGACATGCCGTCCAATGCGCCGCCGTCACCTTTTCCTTTTCTTCCTGTCGTGCTCGAGTCACCTGCGGGTGCGCAAGGTCGAGCCATGCCTGCGGGCGATGGCACTGCCCGCGCACCCGACAAGGCCGCTCGTCGCCTCACGCGCGGCAAGGGGCGCGCCGCATGCCGTGGTGCTGCCGGCACGATGCAGAGCGTGCCCGGCCTTTCGCTGGACGACGCAGCGGCGGCGCTTCGCGTGGAAGTCGTGCGCCGCATCGACCCGGAATGGGTGACGTTGCTCGGGGCGATCGTCCGATGAGCGCCTCGATCGTGTCATCGGCGGCTTGCGCCGCATCTGCCGCCGTCTCGCAACGCACGCAGGACGCTTCGTCCAGCGCGGTATGGGTCATGGTGTCGCCGCACGCGCGATGGACGAGTGAGGCGCAGGCGGTCACCGTCTCGTCGCACGAAGTGTCGTGCACCTTGCACGGCGCGCCTGCCGATATTGCCGTCTGGCTCGATCGTTTGCGCCATGGCCTGTTGCTTGCCGAAGCCCCGGCGCCGGGCACGTGGCTCGCCACGCTGGTCGACGAAGCGCTGGCGCATGTGCTGCCGGCAACGCGTGACGATATCGTCCCCGCGTTCGGGCGGATATGCGACGACTGGGTCCGCGGTATTTTCGCGGCGCCGTTTTGGCCCCGCTTTCTGGCGGGCGAGTCCAGCGACATTCAGGTGCTGGCATTTCTCGCACAGCACTACCACCGCGCGGCCGGGGCGGACGTCCACAATCGCATCGCCGTCGAGCGTTGCACCGATTCGGCGCTGCGGCCGTTGCTGTTGCGTCAGTATCGCGAGCAGCGCGGACAGGCCACGATGCTCGCCGCCGGACTCCTGCGCTGCGGCCCGACGGCCCGCACGTTCCTCGACAGCGGTGCGTTCGACGCGACCCACGCGCTCATCGACTTCATCATCGACGCGGCGGGCGATATGCCGACCTATGTCGGCTGTTGCGCGCTGAGTCAGGCGCCGGCGACGGTGCGCGCGGCCAGCGAGATCGAGGCGCAATTCGACGCATTGGCGAAGCGGTATCCGTCGGCTGCCGAGGGGTTTGCGGCCGTGTGTGCCCACGCGCGGCACGATGCGAGCGTCTGCGGTGGCACCGCGCTGCTCGCGCAATGGGTGGAGGAAGCGGGCGAGCCCGACGTGGCGGCGCGCTTGCGCATGTTGCGCGGCGCTTACGGTGTGGCGGCCGCCTACCGCGACATGTTCGACGCGTTGCATCGTCTCGACGAAGATATCTGAGGTCAGCGCCCGGGCCATGCCCCCGAATGGGGCATGTGACTCGTATAATGGCGTCCCAACGGCGGGGGCGGTTGCGACTCCGCGCCGTCCGCCCCCTGACCATGACAACCCAACTCGCTTACCTCGCCGCGCTCGGCGCCGCCCTTTGCTGGGCCTGTAGTGGCATGATCGCCATCACGCCTGTGCGCCAGGCGGGCTCCTTCCCCTTCAACTACGTGCGCATGTTGCTGGTCTTCGCGATGCTGCTCATCGCGCTGGCGGTGCTGCGCGGTTGGCCGTCGCTTACGCTGGAGCAGTGGTTGCGGCTCACGGCGTCGGGGCTGATCGGCATTCTCGTGGGCGACACGATTCTCTATACCTCGCTCGGTCGTCTCGGGCCGCGACGTAACTCCATCATCTTCGCGACGAATGCCCCGATGACCGCCGTGCTCGGCTACTTCTGGCTCGGCGAGGCGCTCGGTTGGCGCGCGATGGCTGGCGTGGCGCTGGTGACGGCCGGGGTGGCGCTGGCCATCGCTTTCGGCGGACGTCGGGAGGACGCGCATCACTGGGAGTCCGTGCGTGGCGACGTGCGCGCAGGTGTCGCGATTGGCCTGACGGCGGCGCTGTGTCACTCCATCGGCACGCTCATCGCCAAGCCGGTCATGGCTGCGGGGGTAGACCCTGTGGGGGCGTCGGCGGTGCGGGTGGGGGTCTCGGCGCTGGGCCTCACGATTGTCGCCGCGCGACGCGGACGCGCCATCTTCTCCGCCTTCACGCCGAGCACCCTGACGCTCACGGCGGCCTCGGGTTTCGTCGGTGTGGCGGTCGGCATGACGCTGCTGCTGTACGGCATGGGACACGGCAACACCGGTGTCATTGCCACGCTCTCGGCGACCACGCCGGTCATGGTGCTGCCGCTGTTATGGCTTCGCACGCGCCAGCGTCCGGCCGCAGGCGCGTGGTGGGGCGCGCTGATCGCGAGTGCGGGCGTCGCGTTGATCTTCAACCGGTGAGTGAGGCGTCAGGCGACGCCAAGGGGCGACGGCATCGGCATCGGCCGGCCGTCGATGCATCATTGCATCGGTGTGTCAGCGGGTGAGGGGAGATTGCAGGGTGTCGGCGTTTTGATGTGACGGGTCGACGGCGGCAATCGGCGGCGGCGCTTCCGGTGCGGCTGCGGGGCGAGGCATGGTCGGCGTGAGCAAACGGCGCAGCCAAGCGGCGAGGCGCTCGAAGACGCTCGGATCGTCGTTGAACAACTCGGGACGCAACACGCGCAGGTAGTCCAGAATCTGTTCGGCTTCCTGCGCACCGACCGAACCGTAGATCACGGCCAGATCGAGCAGTGCGCGCAATTCGCCAAGACGTTCGCGCGCTTGCAGCGAGCGCGCCGTCTCCACGCCGCGCTTGGCCTCGAATACACGCTCGCGCAGCACCGAAGCGGTGCGCCACGCGGGCGTCTGCAACGTCGCTTCCAGTGTGCGCAGGTCTTGCGCCGAGCTGACGATCTGCCCGGCGAGCGATTCCACGATACGTTCTTCGCCCTTCGCTTCGCGCACAATGCCTTCGGCCCAGCGGCTTGCCTGACGCGCCATGTCCTCGCGCGTCCATTCGGGGCGGGAGACGAAATAGAACCCGTGCTGACGCGCCTGATTCAGGATGATCGAGACCACATCCGGGAACTGCTTGTCGAACGTGCGCTTGGCCCATGCGTAATGACCGCCTGCGAGCAATTGGGCGACGGCGGCTTCGGTGAGCGGGACGGTGCTGTCGAGCAGACGGGCGCGCAGGAAGTCGTCGAAGGGCGGCGGCGTGAAGTGACGGTCGACGGCGGCAGAGATGCGCACGAAAGCGTCGAAGTCCTTTTTCAGATCGGCCAGCGCGGTGTCGGAGAGGGTCAGCGAAATGCGGCTCATCGTGGCAGGCTCCGGGGCGTGGCGACGATGGCGCAACGCCACGGCGCGTGCGAGCGCCCGCCCGCCGGTCGAGCGTCTGTGTGAGTGCAGCGAGCCGCAGGCGCTACCGCCGAAGCTCGTGCCACGTGCATCCCCATTGCGCGTGAAGTCATGTGCAGCGATACGTCGTGTCAACGGTGCGCTGCGGTCGTGGCCGCGCGCTGTGAAGATGGCCATGAGGGAACACGTGCCGGCGTCCCGGTGTGTCTGATCCCCTGGCGAATATGGCGGCGATTCTAGCGTATGCGTTGCCAGCGAGTCACCGCATTGCCGCTGTTTCTCGCGGAATTCACATTTCGCGGGGCGCACGGCAGGCGTCTGGATGCATCAACGGCACAACGACGTCGGAACTTTAGCCATACCCGTCAGAAAATCCGCCCCTCACTTTGGATCGCCCGCGTGGCGGCGTGGCGGCGCGGGAGGTGCCGGTAGGTGCCGGTAGGTGCGGTAGGTGCGGTAGGTGCGGTAGGTGCGGTAGGTGCGGTAGGTGCGGTAGGCGCTTGAAGCGCGCGGGCCGAAGGGATGTGTGCCGCACGTGGATGACGTCGCGCATTGCCAATGTCATCCACGTGCCGGGCGAGGTGGCGAAGTCAGCCCCCGGCGGCGGGGCGCAGCAGATAGACGGCGAAGCGCGAACGCGCGTCGAGCCATACGCGCTCGACATCCCATCCTGCCGAACTTGCCAGGGCACGGAATTCCGTCTGACCGTACTTGTAGGAATTTTCGGTGTGGATGGACTCGCCGGTCATGAACGTGAAGCGATGGCCCAGCACGCTCGCCTGAAACGGGCGTTGCGCGACCAGATGCATCTCGATACGGCTGGCTGCCGCGTTGAAGCGGGCTTCGTGGCGGAAGGCGTCGAGCGGCAGATCGCCGTCGAGTTCGCGGTTGATACGCACGAGCACGTTCAGATTGAACTGCGCGGTCACGCCGCGGGCGTCATCGTAGGCGGGCAACAACACGGCGGGGTCTTTGCATGCATCCACCCCGACGACCATCCGGCGACGCGGGCCGAGCATCTTGCCAACGTGCGCGAGAAACGCGGCGGCCTGTCCGGGCGCAAAGTTGCCGATCGTCGAGCCCGGAAAGAAGCCCAGGCGCGGCCCTTGCGTGCTCAGCAACTGCGGCGGCAGGCGGAAGGGCCGGGTGAAGTCGGCCCGCACCGGCAACATCGGAATGCCGGGGCAGCGGCGGGCGAGCGCGGCGACGGCGTTGTTGAGGAAGTCGTCGGCAATGTCGACGGGGACGTAGGCGCGTGGCGTGACGAGGGCGTCGAGCAATAGTGGTGTCTTGCGGCTCGAGCCGCTGCCGAATTCGACGACGACGGCGTCGGGCCCGATGACATCGGCAATGGCTGCGGCGCATTCGCCGAGCAGCGCCGTTTCGGTGCGTGTCTGGTAATACTCGTCGAGGCCGGTGATCTCCTCGAAGAGTTCGCTGCCGCGCTGATCGTAGAGCCAGACGCTGGGCAGCGACTTCGGGGTGTGGCCGAGGCCGGCGAGGACATCGGTGGCGAAAGCGTTTTCCGGCAGTGACGGACAAACGAACGCCGTGGCTTGAGGGGCTTGCGACATCAGCGGTCCTCCGCGAGCCTCAGGCCGCAGAATTGCCAGCGCTGATGCGGGTAGAAGAAGTTGCGATACGTGGCACGTGCATGTCCGGGCGGCGTGGCGAGCGACCCGCCGCGCAGCACGAACTGTCCGCACATGAACTTGCCGTTATATTCGCCGACGGCCCCCGCAGCCGTGCGGAATCCCGGGTAGGCAATGTACGGGCTTGCTGTCCATTGCCAGACCGGGCCAAAGCATTGCGCCATCGCTGGCTGCGTTGGTGAGGTGGCGCTGGCAGCCGCAGTTGCCGACACCTCCCACTCTTGTTCTGTCGGCAGACGCTTGCCCGCCCAGCGAGCGAAGGCGTCGGCTTCGAAGTAGCTGACGTGCCGCACGGGCGCGTCGTCGTCGATCGGTTGCAGGCCGGCGAGCGTCATGGACTGCCATTCGCCTTGATGCAATTCCCAGTACATCGGGTGTCCCCAGCCTTCGCGTTGCACGGTCGCCCAGCCGTCGGACAGCCAGAGCCCCGCCATGCGATAGCCGCCGTCTTCGATGAACG
>Ga0181519_10004183_pt1 | contig 11741 bp, 8 predicted proteins | sample PEATcosm2014_Bin_26_FD_121102 | JGI IMG/M metagenome (GOLD analysis project Ga0181519, IMG submission 121102) | Peatland microbial communities from MTU Mesocosm Facility, Houghton, MI, USA - PEATcosm2014_Bin02_10_metaG | ecosystem: Environmental > Terrestrial > Soil > Wetlands > Peat | place... | reverse complement strand
CGGCTACCTGATCGAGGACGCGGACGGCAACACCTTCGCCGATCACATCGGGGGCTGGGGCTCTTCGCCCTTCGGGCCGACACCGCCCTCGGTCAAGGCCGCGATGGACGCGGCCTGGGCGGACCATGGCATGGAGATTTCCGTTTTCGTCCCGAACACGGCGGCGCTGGCGCTTGCCGAGAAACTGGCCGCGATCGCGCCGGGGCGCATCGGACGCACCCAGTACTCCGTCACCGGCACGCTGGCCGTGGAGGGCGCCGTCAAGCACATGCGCGAGGCCACGGGCCGCCCGCTCATCATCACCTTCGGCGGCCAGTACCACGGCGAGTCGACGTATTTCGCCGCGGGCGTCTCGAGCGATCTGTCCAACGTCACGGCCGGCAGCACGCAGTACGTTGCCGGGGTGGTCATGGTTCCCTACCCGAATCGCTTCCGCTCGCCGTTCCGGCGCGGGCCGGGCCCCTTCGACGACTGCGAGGTCCTCGACTACCTGGATTACCTGCTCGTGCAGCAGGTGCACCCCGAGCAGGTTGCCGGCGTGCTGATCGAACCCGTGCTGGGCGAAGGCGGCATCCACGTGCCCTCGCAGGCCTTCTGGGACCGCCTGGGCGCGCTGTGCCGCAAGTGGGGCTGGATCCTGTGCGTGGACGAGGTGCAGACCTGCATGGGGCGCTGCGGCAGCATGTTCGCCGTCGACAACTGGCGCGGGATCGATCCGGACATGCTCCTGCTGGGCAAGTCGTTCTGCGGCGGGGGCCAGCCCATTGCCGCCATCCTGGGTACCGATGCCGTCATGGAAAACTCCCGGCTTCTCATCGGCAGCACCTACGGCTGGGTTCCCGCAGCGGCAGCCGGCGCACTGGCGGGCATCGAACTCATCGAAGCCGGCGGCGTACTGGAAAACGTCCGGGCGCTCGAGCGCATCTTTCACGAACAGATGGGCGCGCTCAGGCTCGAGGTGGAACAGGTGGGCGACGAACGGGCCGCCGGTGCGCTCATGGCCCTGGAGTTCGTGCAGGAGCGCCGCACCAACCGCCCGGCCCAGGCGTTCCAGCGGGCGGTGCACCAGGCCTGCCTGCGCCGCGGCGTGCTGGGGATCTCACAGGTGGGCAAATGGCACTACCGGCTGCAGCCCGCGCTGACCATGCCGGCCGCCGTCTTCGCCGACAGCTGCGCGCGCATTGCCGAGGCTGTGCGGGAGGTGGCGCGCAATCCGCCCGCCGAGAGCGCCACCACGGTCGAGGGCGTGGTGGAAGCCGATCACTGACGGCGCGGCGGTTTCAGGCTTCGGCGGCGCGCTGCCGGGGCTCGGCCAGGGGCAGGGTCAGGAGGATTTGCGTTCCGCTGCCCGGGGTGGATACGACAGCCAGTTCGGCGCCCACGCCGGCAGCGCGCTGGCGCATTCCCAGCAGCCCCAGCCCGCCCAGGGAGAGCTCGTCCACCGCCTTGCCGCCGGTGTCGAAACCCTTGCCGTTGTCGGTGACGCGCAGTTCGAGCACCCCGCCTTGCTCGGCCAGCTCCACGGTTATCTGGGTGGCGGCGGCGTGCTGCAGGGCATTGCGTATCGACTCCTGGACGATGCGATAGACGGCGGTGGCCGCCTCCGCGCCCGGCTCTTCGGCGAGGGGCCTTGCCACGACCGTGATGGCGCAATTGGCGGGCTTGGGGATCTCGCGCGCGAACCATTGCAGGGTTGCCACCAGCCCGAGCTGGTCGAGCATGGCCGGGTGCAGGTCCACGGCCAGTTCGCAGATCTCGCGATAGGTGAGCTTGGCCGCGTGGATGCTCTGCTTCAGGTCGGCGATGACCGCCGCATCGGCCGACGTGGAGAGCGAACGCACGATGCGTTGCAGGTTCATGAGCAGTGCCGCCAGCTGGTGGCTGATTTCATTGTCGAGCTCGCGCGACAGCGCATGCCGCTCCTGTTCCTGGCGCTGCAGGGAGCGGCGCGACAGCCGTTCGAGCTCGGCCTTGGCGTGCGCGAGCGAGGCGGTGCGCTCGCGCACGGCCTCGTCCAGGCGCTTGTTCTCCGACTCCAGCTGTTCCTGGGCGGCGCGGCGCTGGCGCTGGTCGCGCAGCAGCAGCATGCCCACCACGCCCAGCATGAGCAGCACCAGCGCGCCGGTGGCAAACAGGCTCCAGTGCAGCAGCGACACTTCGCCGTTGAGGCTCGCCTCGCGCAGGGTGACGAGCGAGCCCTGGCGGGCCAGCAGCTGGTCGATTTGGCCGGTGGCATCGCGCAGGGCATCGGCTCCGCCGCCGCCGAGCATCCGCCGCGCAACCTCGCCGCCCGAATCGCGCCGCGCCCGCACCAGGGCTTCGTCGAAGGCCAGTGCCGCGCGCGTCACCGCCTCGAGCTGTTCGATTTCGCCGGGGGTCACCCCGGGGTCGGGCAGCTTGCGGATGTCGGCGATGCGTTGGCCAACGCCCTGTGCGCCGGCCTGGAAATCGCGTTCCATGTCGGGGTTGTTCTCGATGGCGAAGTCGCGCGCGGCGTCATCGGCGGCACTGAGCTGCGCCTTGAGCTGCTCGAGCTGGGCACGCACCTCGTGCGGATGGGCGACGCGTTCGGCGGCGGCCAGGGCACTGCCCGTGGTCCGGCCCACCAGGACGGCCAGCGCCACGACCGAGAGCAGCAGCGCGCCGGCAACGCCCCAGTTGCCCGCGCTGACCGAGGCGCCCAGCGACCGCACATGGAGGCGCTCGCGAGAATAGGCGAACAGGACCAGCAGGGAGGCGATGAGCGAGCCGCTGATCAGCGCGATCAGCACCCGCTTGGCGGTACGGGTGCGCTCCAGGGCCGCCTGGCGCTGGGCATCGAGCAGGCGCGCCGATTCCGCGCGCACGTAGTCGACGATGGCGCCGATCTGCCGCATGGGTTCGCGGTCGATCGCCGCAACCATGGCGTCGGCCTCGCGGCTGCTCGCCCGGCCCGTGCGGTTGAATGCGCCCAGGGCGTCGGTGTAGCGCTGCATGACGCTCTCGTGGGTGCGCAAGGCTTCGCTGGCCGCGTCGCTGCGCAGGCCCAGGTGACCCAGCACGATGCGCAGCTCCAGCAGGCGCGTCTGGGTCTTCTCGGATTCCTTGGTGAAATTCTCGACGTGACGCTGATAGGCGCCCGCATCGCCGCCGCGCAGGAGGATGTCCTTCCATTCCTGCACCTGCATCTTGAAGTGCACCTGCGCGGCGCGCGCCGCATCGAGCGCTTCCTCGAGCTGGGACGAGAGCTCGACAGCGGCATTGACGCGTTCGGACGCGTTCTCGATGACCAGCCAGGCCGACATGCCGGCAACGGCCACCCCGCCCAGCAGCAGGGCGGCGAGCAGCGAAAAGCGCGACGTGGCGCGGATCATCCAGGACGGCATGCGCAACTCCTTGCCGCGCTACAGCGGCAGGTGATCGAAACTCGAATAGGCGTTTCTCAACCAGATCTTCACCCGCTGGCGTTCGAGCATGCCCAGGGATTCGGGCCCTGTCCGGCTGTTCACCGCGGCCCAGAAACTCGCATTGTGGGCGTCGATCTTGCGCATGCTGGTTTCGTGCAGCGCATCCAGATCGAACACCTGCGCGCCCAGGGCGCGTGCCTTGAGCAGCGCCGGCGACGCGTCGAGCAAGGAGAAGTCGGTGGCGCGCCCCAGGTTGCGCACGACCAGGTAATTGGGGCCGGCGCCATACGTATTGATGAGCCGATCGAGCAGATCCACCGAATCGCGGCCGCCGTCGCTCAGGTGCCAGAAATTGACTGCCACGCCCATCTGCGCCATGAGCGGGAGAAGGTCCGAGTCCTTGATCCACCGGGCCAGCGGCGCGGCGGTCTGCGCGGCGAGGTCGACGATCACCCGGCTGCGGGCCACGTCCGCTCCCGCATCCTCGAAGCCGGCCACGACCTGGTCCAGCCCCTCGAAGCTGTCGACTATCACGGGTGAGGCAAAGTCCTCATAGAATCGGCGAAACGAGGCATGCGAGCGGTCCGTGTCGTAACCGGTGAAGGGATGACCCTTGTCGATGAAATATTGCGCCAGCAGGCGGGCGGCAACCGATTTGCCCACCCCGCCCTTTTCGCCACCGATGAAATTCAGAGAACCCACCATCGCATCCTTCACGCAAGCCGCCCTTGTGGCCGAGTTCCCACCCGCGCCGCGGCAACAGTATAGGCTGCAGCCCCCGACGGCACGGTGCCGCGGTGCGGCGTGCAAACGGCCGGCGCAGCGCGCGGGCGGGCGACCACGTTGAACATCACCCTGGCCGACCTGGAACAGCTGCGCGCGCTGGCCGCCGCCGCGGGCGAAGAGGTCATGCAGGTGTACGCGGCGCCCGGCGCGGCATGGCACAAGGACGACGGATCACCCCTTACCGAGGCCGATCTGCGCGCCGATGCCGTCCTGTGCGAGGGCCTGGCGCGCAGCTTTCCCGGCGTGCCGATGCTCTCCGAGGAATCGGGAACGCGCGGCGGCACGGCGGGTGGCAGTTTTTTCCTGATAGACCCCCTGGACGGCACCAAGGAATTCCTCAAGCGCAACGGCGAATTCACCGTGAACATCGCGCTGGTCGCCGACGGACGCGTGCTGGCCGGCGTGGTCCTCGCCCCGGCCCTGGGCGAATGCTATTTCGCGGCCAGGGGCCTGGGCGCGTGGAAGGCGGCCGGCGGCGCGCCGCTGCCCCTGCACGTGCGCCCCTATGTCGACGGGACCTGCGTGCGGATCGCGGGGAGCCGCTCCCATGGCCTCGCGGCGCTGGGCGCCTGCCTCGATGCCCTGCCGGTATCGCATGAATTCCAGGCCATCGGCAGTTCCCTGAAATTCTGCCGCGTCGCGCAGGGCGATGCCGACGCCTACCCGCGCTTCGGGCCAACCAGCCAGTGGGACACCGCGGCGGCGCAGGGCGTCCTGGAGGCCGCCGGAGGCTGCGTGCTCGGACCCGGCGGCACGCCACTGCGCTACGGCATGGACCTGCCGATCGTCAATCCGTCCTTCGTCGCCCTGGGCGACCGCCGCTTGTTCCCGTGGTTTCACATCGATGGTTAAGGTCGATGGCGCTGGTGCTATTGCCGGTCGTCGGCGCCGGCCTCTGGGAAGCGCGCCGCGAACTTGCCGATCCATTCCAGGGCCGCCTCCTCGGCGCTGAGCTCGCGGTTCTCGCGCTCGCGTACGCGCCGGCGATAGCTCTCGATGTGGCATACCTGCTCGACCATGCGCGCCCGGAAACCGTCCTGGGCCTGCAGGAACTCGGCCCCCACGCGGAATCCTCCCTCGCCGCGGCGGCACCAGATGATGCGCGCATCGGTTTCGAATGCGGGTTGCACGAACGGGATGCGCACGCGCACGATGGCGCCCGGATCCAGGCGCGTCTCGACCCGGAAAGCCAGGCCGCCGAAGCCGACATCGAGCAGGGCATTGCGCTGCTGCTCCGGCGCAGCGCTGCCCGGGCCGGAACTGACCTCGATGGGAATACCGGTCGGATGACGCATGAAGCGCCGCATGGTGCGCCCTCCGCGATGCCGAGGGGGCTATGGTACGAGTCCTGCGAAAACCTGCACGGCACGAGCCCTTGTGCCGCCGCCCGGTCCCGCCGCGGTGCGCCGGTCAGGCCCGGTCCGGCGGGGCTCCTTCCGCCGCATCGTCGAGGGCGCCGTCGCGAAACACCCGGCTCGCCAGGATGTCCTCGGCCTCGATCGTCATCAGGTCGACCTTGGAGAGCCTTGCGGCGCGTCCCGCGAAAAGGCGGTTGGCCTGGCGCAGGCGGGCGCGGTCCAGGGCGTTGCGCACCGAGCGGGCGTTCGAGAAATGCTCCAGGCGCATGCGCAGGCTTATGTACTGCTCGAAGGCCTTTTCGGCGTCGGGGCTGAACCGGTAGTTCTGGCCCGCGAGCATGAGCCTGGCGATCACGAGCAGTTCCGCGGCCGAGTAGTCGGGGAAGTCGATGTGATGGGCGATGCGCGAGCGCATGCCCGGGTTGCTCGTGAAGAAGCGGTCCATGCGGTCCTTGTATCCGGCCAGGATCACGACCAGGTCGTCGCGGTTGTTTTCCATGACCTGGAGGAGGATTTCGATGGATTCCTGGCCGTAGTCGCGCTCGTTCTCCGGCTTGTACAGGTAATAGGCCTCGTCGATGAACAGGACGCCGCCCATGGCCTTCTTGATCACCTCCTTGGTCTTGGGCGCGGTGTGGCCGATGTACTGGCCGACCAGGTCGTCGCGCGTCACCGAAACGAGGTGGCCCTCGCGCACGTAGCCCAGGCGGTGCAGGATCTGCGCCATGCGCAGCGCCACCGTGGTCTTGCCGGTGCCCGGATTGCCGGTGAAGGACATGTGCAGGGTCGGGGTCTGCGCCGTCAGCGCGAACTTGGCGCGCAGGCGATCGACGAGCAGAAGCGCGGCGACTTCGCGGATGCGCGTCTTCACCGGCACGAGGCCGACGAGCTCGCGATCGAGTTTTTCCAGGACTTCGTCCACGTTGGACGCGTCCATCTCGGCCTGAAGGTCCACGCGGTCGTCGTCGGCCGCGGGAGGTACGGGATTTTCCAAAGCGCTCATGATGGACCTCGCCTTTTCCAGGACTGCGCTGGCGCGCCCTGGCGGGCGGCCGCAGCATTGCGCCCCGCCGGCCCCGGGGGACCGGCGGGGTTCGGCCCCGGGCGCGCCGGGGCGCGCCTATTTGCCGTAACGCTCGCCTTCGCTCCTGTCAGTGGCATAGGAGTGCACCGTGTACGCGATGTTGCGCCCGACCACCTCGCTGCGAACCAGGCCGAAGCCGGGCTCCTTCGCGGGTCGGTTCACCAGGTAGGACATGCGGGGGCTTTCCCAGCCGCGCGTCGAGTCGAAGGCGGTGACCCGGATGTAGTGGTTGGGAAAGGTCTTGCGGCAGTTGGCGATCTCGACCATGATCCCCGCGGGGTCCTTCAGGTCGAACATGGGCATGCCGAACATCTCCCAGTAGGTGTTGCGCGGGTGCGGATCGTCGGTGTACTCGACGTTCACCGCCCAGCCGTTCTTGAGCGCGAACTTGATCTGCGCGGTTATCTGCGCATCGGTGAGGTCGGGCAGGAACGAGAACTGGCCCTGGGTGATGCGGCTTCCGGTATTGGTCATCATGATGCGGTTCTCCGGTTCTGGCGTCAGAAGCTGGCGGTGGGGGTGGGGACGAAATCGGCCGTGTCCGTGGATTCGTAGTTGAAGCTGATGTCCTTCCACGTTTCGAGCGCGGCCTTGAGGGGCGTGCACCACTTGGCGGCGGCCTCGAGGATCTGCGGGCCCTCGTTCCAGATGTCCCTGCCTTCGTTGCGCGCCAGGATCATGGCTTCGAGGGCAACACGATTGGCCGTGGCGCCGGCCTGGATGCCCATGGGGTGGCCGATGGTCCCGCCGCCGAACTGCAGCACCACGTCCTCGCCCAGGTAGGTGATCAGCTGGTGCATCTGGCCGGCATGGATGCCGCCCGAGGCCACCGGCATGACCTTGTTGAGCGAGGCCCAGTCCTGCTCGAAGAACAGGCCGTGCTCCAGGCTCATGTCGGTATGGCCTTCGCGCAGGGTGTCGTAGAAGCCCTTGATCATAAGTGGATCGCCCTCGAGCTTGCCCACGACGGTGCCGGCGTGGATGTGGTCGACGCCGGCCATGCGCATCCACTTGCAGATCACGCGGAAGTTCATGCCGTGGTTCTTCTGGCGCGAATACGTCGAATTGCCGGCGCGGTGCAGGTGCAGGATGACGTCGTTCTTGCGCGCCCATTTGGCCATCGACTGGATGGCGGTGTAGCCGATCACCAGGTCGATCATGACAATCGCCGAACCCAGATTCTTGGCGAATTCGGCCCGCTCGTACATGTCTTCCATCGTGCCGGCGGTGACGTTGAGATAGTGCCCCTTGACCTCGCCGGTGGCGGCCGAGGCCTTGTTGACGGCTTCCATGCAGTAGAGGAAGCGGTCGCGCCAGTGCATGAAGGGCTGCGAGTTGATGTTCTCGTCGTCCTTCACGAAATCGAGGCCGCCCTTGAGCGCTTCATAGACCACGCGGCCGTAGTTGCGCCCCGAGAGCCCCAGCTTGGGCTTGGTGGTGGCGCCCAGCAGCGGCCGGCCGAACTTGTCCAGGCGCTCGCGCTCGACGACGATGCCCGTGGCCGGGCCCTGGAAGGTCTTGAGGTAGGCCACCGGAATGCGCATGTCTTCCAGGCGCAGCGCCTTGACCGCCTTGAAGCCGAAGACGTTGCCGATGATGGACGCCGTGAGGTTGGCGATCGAGCCCGGCTCGAAGAGGTCCAGGTCATAGGCGATGTAGGCGAAATACTGCTGTTCGGTCTTGGTGCCGGGCCCGGTGTTGGGAACGGCATCGACCCGGTAGGCCTTGGCCCGATACAGCTCGCAGGCCGTGAGGCGGTCCGTCCAGACCACGGTCCACGTGGCCGTGGAGGATTCGCCGGCGATGGCGGCGGCGGCCTCGTCCGGGTCCACGCCGGGCTGCGGCGTGATGCGGAAGAGCGCAACGACGTCGGTTTCCTTGACCTTGTAGTCGGGCTCCCAATAACCCATCTTCTTGTAGGGGATAACGCCCGACTTGTAGCGCTCCTTGCCTTCCTTGATCGTCTCCGATGCCATTCTTGTCTCCGATGGTTGGGCCGCGAAACCCGGGGAATGCGGAAAAACTCTGGTGGGAAGTGCGCCGATCGGTTGGTGTTGTCGAGGCCGGCGACAAGAGCAGTATGGGAATCTCGATGTATAAATACTAGTCAAATTTTCGGATGTATATCATTAGTAAAAGTTATTCTCATCCTCAGCCGATGCAGCCGTCATAAATGACGGCCCGCCCCCGCAGTCGCTTCGGGAGCGCCCGCGACGCACCAAAACTTTCGTCAATTTCAGCTTTTGTGCCGCGAACATTCGCGATAAATTGACAGCCCGGTGCCACCTGCGGGCACGCTGCGGACCTTGCACGGGTTATGCGATTCGACGACGAGCAGCGCCCGAATGCCCCACTCCCGGAACCGCGCGAGCGCGACGCGCGCCTCGAGGCGCTGGCGCGCGAACTGGCCGATGCACAAGATGCGCTCCACCGCGCCCAGGCCCGGATCGAGCACCATGACCAGCAGATGCGCGCCGTCGTGGCCCAGACCACGGATGCCTGGTGGGAGATCAATTTCGAAACCGGCCAGTCCTACTACTCTCCTGCCGGCCTCGCGATGCTCGGACGCTCCGGGGAGGACCTCCCCGGCGACATGCGCCTGTGGGACTTGCTCAATGAGCCGGAGGAACTGCAATGCCAGCTGGCCCGCATCCGCGAAGCGGTGGACCAGGGGCGCAACCACTTCGCCTACGAGACCTTCCTGCGGCACCGCGACGGGCATCGCGTGCCGATCCTGGCGCGGGCGTTCATTTTCCGCGACGCCAGCGGCAAGGCGATCCGCATCGCGGGGACGGACACCGACCTGAGCAAGCGCAATGCGGCGCTCACGGCGCTGCGCGGCGAGCAGCAGTTCAACGAGCAGATCTTCGTCCATTCGCCCATCGGCATCCAGATCTTCGACGCGCAGGGCAACTGCGTGGCCGTCAATCCGGCCATGGCGCGCGCCGTGGGCGGCACGGTAGAAGAGCTGCGCGGGCAGAACCTGCACCATATCGACTCCTGGAAAAGCTCGGGAATCCTCGCGCTGGCGCTCGGCACCCTGCGCACCGACGAGGCGAGCGCGGGCCTGCTGCAGGTGCGCACGAGTTTCGGCAAGAGCATCTGGGCGCTGGTGAATTTCCGCACCCTGCCCGAAGGCAGCATCGGGCGCCTGATGCTCATGGTCGACGACGTGAGCGCGTTCAAGCGTGCCGAGATCGAGCGCCAGGCACTGGCGCGCAAGGCCGAGGAGAGCCTCAAGCTGCTCAACGACCTGGCCCAGCGCGTCCCCGGGGTGATCTACCAGTTCCGCCTCTATCCGGACGGCCGTGCCTGCTTTCCCTTTTCCAGCGATGGCATCCGGGACATCTACGAAGTCCTCCCGGAGGAGGTGCGCGACGACGCCGGCGCCGTCTACCAGCGCCTGCATCCGGACGACCAGGCGGCCTTCGCCGCCTCGATCGCCGAGTCCGCCGCCACGCTGCAACCGTGGCGCAGCGAATTTCGCGTCGTCCTGCCGGTGCAGGGCCTGCGCTGGCGCCAGGGTTTCGCGCAACCGGAAAAACTTGCCGACGGCAGCGTGCTGTGGCACGGCTGCATCACCGACATCACCGAGCGCAAGATGGCCGAGGCCAATACGCACAAGCTGGCGTATTTCGACTCGCTCACGGCCCTGCCCAACCGTGCGCAGCTGCTCGACCGGATCGCCCAGTCGCTGGATGCGTCGGGGCGCTCGGGCCAGTGCGGCGCCCTGCTGTTCCTCGACCTGGACAATTTCAAGCGGATCAACGACGCGCGCGGCCACTCGGTGGGCGACGCCCTGCTCGTGCGCGTGGCGCAACGGCTTGCCGAGCTGCTGCGCCCGGGCGACATGGTCGCCCGCCTGGGCGGCGACGAATTCGTGCTCCTCATCAATGAACTCGGGCACAGCCGCGAAAGCGCTTCCCTTGCCGCCATGGCAGTGGCCGAGCGGGTACGCAAGGTCATCGAGACCCCCTGCCTCATCGACGGCTGGCTGTACAGCGGCACCGGCAGCATCGGCCTGACGCTGTTTCCCAAGGACGGGAGCAGGGTCGACGATCTGCTGCGCGAGGCCGACACGGCCATGTACCGCGCCAAGGAAACGGGGCGCAACCGCATCGCCTACTTCGAGGCCTCGATGCAGGCCCAGGTCGAGGAGCGGCTGGCCCTCGAGCACGACTTGAAGGAAGCCGTCGATACCGGGCAGATCGGCGTCTTCATCCAGCCCTATGTGAATGCGGCGCGCGAGTACATCGGCGGGGAGCTTCTGCTGCGCTGGAACCATCCGCGGCGCGGCGCGGTTTCGCCCAGCGTCTTCATCCCGATTGCCGAGGAGTCCGGGCTGATCCTGCGCCTGGGCGACTTCGTGGTGCAGCGCGCCTGCGAGGCGGTTGCGCGGCTGGCGCGCGCCGGCCGGACGCATTCGCTTTCCGTGAACATCAGCCCGAGCCAGTTCCGCCAGGACGATTTCGTCGCCAAGGTGCTCGCGGCCCTGGAGCGGACGCAGGCGCCGGCGACGCGGCTCATCTTCGAGGTGACCGAGGGCCTGCTGATCGAAGACTGGGAAGACGTCGCCAGCCGCATGGCCGAACTGGCGCGGCTGGGCATCCGCTTCTCGATCGACGATTTCGGCACGGGGTATTCGAGCCTGGCCTACCTGAAGAGACTTCCGCTGCACGAGATCAAGATCGACAAGAGCTTCGTGCAGGACACGCCCGACGACCCGAACGACACTGCGATCGTGCGGTCCATCCTGGCCATGGCAAAGCACTTCAAGCTGCAGGTTGTCGCCGAGGGCGTCGAGACCGAAGCCCAGGCGGGTTTCCTGATGGCGCTGCAGTGCGACTGCCTGCAGGGTTACCTGTTTGCCTTGCCCATGCCGCTGGAAATGTGGCTGGCAGACCAGGCGCCCGAGGAAGGCGGCACGCAGCCGGCGGACCCCGCGCCGCCGCCGGGCCGGAGCCGCGCCAAGGGCAATGGCGCCGCACGCGTGAAACCGCACCTGGACGGGCGGCGCGGGCGGTCACGGGCCCCCGCGGGCCGATAAGGCGCCCGCAAAAGTAGCCGGGCCCGGCGGAGCGCCGTCAAACCGCCTGGCGGGCCGGGGCCTGCGCAAGGCCCGCCGCG
>Ga0181519_10004181_pt1 | contig 11744 bp, 8 predicted proteins | sample PEATcosm2014_Bin_26_FD_121102 | JGI IMG/M metagenome (GOLD analysis project Ga0181519, IMG submission 121102) | Peatland microbial communities from MTU Mesocosm Facility, Houghton, MI, USA - PEATcosm2014_Bin02_10_metaG | ecosystem: Environmental > Terrestrial > Soil > Wetlands > Peat | place... | reverse complement strand
GCCGCGATCGAGCCGCGCCTCGATGACCGTGCCTTCCGCCGGGCGGTCGGGATTGGCCTTGAGATCGAGCACTTCGGCTTGCAGCGTGATCAGTTCGAGCAGCTTTTCGAGGTTGAGCTTCTGCTTGGCGGACACCTCGACTTCGAGCGTGTCGCCGCCGAGGCTTTCCACCTGCACTTCATATTGCAGCAGTTCGGTGCGCACGCGCTCGGGCTTGGCGTCGGGCTTGTCGATCTTGTTGATGGCCACGATGATCGGCACGCCCGCAGCCTTTGCGTGGCTGATCGCCTCGATCGTCTGCGGCATCACGCCGTCGTCGGCCGCCACCACCAGCACCACGATGTCCGTCACCTTGGCGCCGCGGGCGCGCATGGCGGTGAAGGCGGCGTGGCCGGGGGTGTCGATGAAGGTGACGAGACCGCCGAGCGGGGACATCACCTGATAGGCGCCGATGTGCTGGGTGATGCCGCCTGCTTCGCCGGAGACCACATTGGCCTGGCGGATGGCGTCGAGCAGCGAGGTCTTGCCATGGTCGACGTGGCCCATGATGGTGACCACCGGCGGGCGCGACTGCAACTCCTCGTCCACGTCCGGCTTGTCGAACAGGCCTTCCACCACGTCGGATTCGGCGACGCGCTTGACGGTGTGGCCCAGTTCGGTCGCGATCAGTTCGGCCGTGTCGGCGTCGATCACGTCGGTGATCTTGTGCATCTGTCCCTGGCGCATCAACAGCTTGATCACGTCGACGCCGCGTTCCGACATGCGGTTGGCGAGTTCCTGGATGGTGATGGTCTCCGGCAGGACCACTTCGCGGGACAACCTTTCCTTCTGCTCCACCACGCCCTTCATGCGCTGGGTGCGGCGGCGGAAGGCCGCGACCGAGCGCGTGCGCTCGTCGCCGTCGTCGCTCGCGGTGGCGCTGGTGACGGTCAGGCGTCCCCGCTGCTTTTCGGCGCCGCGCGCCGGCTTGGCCGCGGGCGCGGCGAGCTTGGGCGCGAGCGGCGTGCGCAAGCGCGGCGCGAGCGCGGCCGGGGCCGCGCCGCCGGCGGCGGGCGGGGCGCCGGCGGGCGCCGCGGCGGATGCGGCCGCGGGCTGCGCTGTCGGCCTCGCGGGCGGGGCTGGCGGTGGCTTGGGCGCATTGAAGACGATCTGCTGCGGACGGCTGCCCCTGGTGGGCGCGAACGAAACCGGCGGCTCCTTCTCGGGCTGCGGCTGGGGCTGCCCCTGCGGCGCGGCGGCGCCGGCCGGCAGGCGGCGGCGCGCTTCTTCCTCGGCGCGGCGCTTGGCCTCGGCCTCGCGGGCGAGACGGGTTTCCTCGTCGCGCTTGCGCGCCTCGGCGGCCTCGCGCTCGGCGCGCTCGACGTCGGCCAGTTCGGCGCGGGCCTTGGCCTCGGCCCCCTGGCGGCGGCGGTCCTCATCCTCGCGGGCGCGGGCGTCCGTGAGCGCGCGGGCGCGGGCGTCGCGCTCGTCGTCGGTGAGGGTGCGCAGCACCACGCCGGTCTGGGGCCTCGGCGCCGTGGGTTTTTGCGGGGCGCGCGGCGGCGGCGCGGCGGCGGGCGCGGGCGGCGGCGCGCTTGGCGGCGCGGCCGGCGCCGGCGCGGCCGCCGGGGCGGCTCCCTTGGGCGCATCGCCATGCGCACGACGCTTCACATGTTCGACGACGACCGTCTTCGACCGGCCGTGCGAAAAGCTCTGCCGGACCGTGCCCTGCTCGGGCGGACGCTTCAGCGACAGAGTCTTGTTCGCGGGTTTGTCGCCGGAATTGTTGGCATCATTCATATCGTTCGTGCGTCCCAAGTCGTTCTTGCGCATCAAGTCTTTCGTGCGCCCCAAGGCTCATCCCTTCGGCGTCTTCGTCCGGACGGCGGCTCCGCCCGGACTCGATCGCCGCAACAGTTTCCCCGCTCGCGGGGCCTTCCGCTTCATGGTCGCCGCGATATACCGCAAGTCTGCGGCAAGTGGCGAGCAAAACCTTCGTAGCCGCGCCGTTTCCCAGCGCGGCGTGGACGACATGGCCGCGGCCAAGCGCCGCGTCGATCTCCTGCGTCGAGAACAGACCGATCTCCGGCCTGCCCTCGTCTCCGTGGCGGCGGCGCAGGGCCTGCCCCAGCTTGCGCTTGCCGTCCGCCGCGCCATCGCCCGCGTGCAGCAGCGCGCCGACGTCGCCCGCCTCGATCGCCTTCTCCACCTTCACGAAGCCGGTGGTCACCAGCCCCGCCTTGTTGGCCAGCGACAAGGCCTGAAGGGCGTCCCGCCGCAGCAGCGTCTCCACCAGCTCCGGCAGATCCGGCGACGCCAGGACCTTGTCCTTCAACCCCCTCGCGAAAACCTGTTTCTTCACCGCCTGCGCGACGCGCTCCCGCGACAGGCCGATCCACACGCCCCGTCCCGGAAGCCTGCGCTTGATGTCGGGGACGACCTGTTGCTCCGGCCCCAGCACAAAACGCAGCATCGCCTCCGGCGGCGCCTTTTCCCGCGTGACGGCGCACGTCCGCTCCGGCCCGCTTTCCTCGTCGGAAGCGGCGGCGTCCATGATTTCGTCGCGCCTTTTCTTCGCCAATCAATTCAACCTTACGCTTCGCTCACACTCTCGCCATGCGCTAGCTCATTTTCCGCGGGCTCGGCTTGCAAATCTTCCACGAGCGCGGCTTGCAAATCTTCCGCGGGCGCGGCTTGCAAATCTTCTTCCTGCACCCAGCCGACCTTGACCCGCGCGCGCATCACGATCGCCTCGGCCTCGTCGCGGCTGATGTCGACGCCGTCGAGGTAGCCGGTCTCTTTCACGGTTTCGCCGTTGCGCTTCTCGGTCCAGCCTACCAGATCGTCGGTGGCGCAGCCCGCGAGATCCTCGATCGTCTTCACATCGTTTTCGCCGAGCTTGACCATCATCGCCGTGGTCACGCCTTCGATCTCGCGCAGTTCGTCGGCCACGCCCAGTTCCACGCGGCGGGCGTCCTGCTCGGCTTCGATCCGCGCCAGATAGTCGCGGGCGCGGTTCTGGATTTCCGCCGCCGTGTCGGAGTCGAAGCCTTCGATCGAGGCCACTTCGCCCGACTCCACCAGAGCGAGTTCCTCGACGGAGCGAAAACCTTCGGAGGCGAGCAACTGGCCGACCACCTCGTCCACGTCGAGCGCCGCCATGAAATCCTGGGTGCGCTCGATGAATTCCTTCTGGCGGCGTTCGGATTCCTCTGCCTCCGTGAGGATGTCGATGTCCCAGCCGGTGAGCTGCGAGGCGAGGCGCACGTTCTGGCCGCGGCGGCCGATGGCGAGCGACAGCTGATCGTCGGGCACCACCACTTCAATGCGCGAAGAATCCTCGTCGAGCACCACTTTCACGACCTCGGCGGGTTGCAGCGCATTGACGATAAAGGTCGCGGCGTCGATCGACCAGGGGATGATGTCGATCTTCTCGCCCTGCAACTCGTTGACCACAGCCTGAACGCGCGAGCCGCGCATGCCGACGCAGGCGCCCACGGGGTCGATCGAACTGTCGCGCGAGGTGACCGCGATTTTCGCGCGCGAACCCGGATCGCGGGCGACCGACTTGACCTCGATCACGCCGTCGTAGATTTCCGGCACTTCCTGCATGAACAGTTTCGACATGAACTGCGGATGGGTGCGCGACAGGAAAATCTGGGGACCGCGCTGCTCGCGGCGCACGTCGTAGACATAAGCGCGGACCCGGTCGCCGGGGCGGAACATTTCGCGCGGGATCATCTCGTCGCGGCGGATGATCGCCTCGGCGCGGCCGAGATCGATGATCACGTTGCCGTATTCCACCCGTTTCACGGCGCCGTTGATGATCTCGCCGATACGATCCTTGAATTCGTCATACTGGCGGTCGCGCTCGGCCTCGCGCACTTTCTGCACGATCACCTGCTTGGCCGACTGCGCGGCGATGCGGCCGAAGTCGAGCGGCGGCAACTGCTCGGAAATCCAGTCGCCGACTTCCGCCGCCGGGTTGCGCTTGCGGGCGGAGGCCAGCGAAATCTGGGTGGCGTCGTTCTCGATCTGCTCGACCACCAGCATCAGACGGCTGAAGCGCGTCTCTCCCGTGCGCGGGTCGATCTCGACCCTGATTTCGGTCTCCTGGCCATAGCGCGAGCGCGCCGCCTTGGCCATCGCCTCCTCCATCGAGGCGATCACGATGCCGCGATCGATCGACTTGTCGCGCGCGACCGCGTCCGCGATCTGCAAGAGTTCGAGCCTGTTGGCGCTGATGGCCATTCGGTATTCTCCTGTTCAGTCTTCCGGCTTCAATTTTTCGGGCGACGCGGGACGCCGCCGCCTTTCTTGAACTGCGCCCGCACCCCGGCGGGCAGAACCGGCTTGGATTTCTGCGCTTTCGGGGCGAAGCGGCCGGGACCGCGCTCCGAGCGCTCGGGGGCCTCGGGGCTTGAATCCTCGGCTTCCTCGCCGCCGCGCTCCGCAAATCCGCCGGCGGCTTCGCCGCCTTTGGCCGCCTCCTTGGCGGCGCGCAGGGATTCGCGGATCAGGGCTTCCGTGAGGATCAGCTTCGCCTCGTCGAGATCGCCCAGTTTCAGGCGCGGCGTCTTGTCCTCGTCGGGTCCGGCGTCCTCCCGGGCCAAGGTTAATATGGCGTCTTTGCCTTCGCCTTCAATGTCTTGAATCAAACCACGAAAACGCTTGCGGCCGCTGTCGTGGGGACGGGCGAGCTCGACGCGCGCCTCCATGCCGAGCGAGCGGCGGAAGTCGGAGACGCGCACCAGCGGGCGATCGATGCCGGGCGAGGAAATTTCCAGCCGGTGGGCCGCGGAAATCATGTCCTCGACGTCGAGGACCGGCGACAGCGCGTCGTGGATCTCCTCGCATTCGTCGATGGTGAGCGTACCGTCGGGGCGCTCGGCCATGATCTGCACGGTCATGCCGGGACCCGCCAGGATCTTCACCCGCACCAGCCGGAAATCCATCGATTTCAGCACGCGCTCCGCCACATGGGCGACACGCGCGGCAATCCCGCCTTCCTCGACGAGACGCGGTTCGTCGAGTGGGGCTTCGAAGTTTTGATCCGGTTCCTGGCTGGCGTTCAAGAGGCGATCCGCTGATGACACAAACGAAAAAGAGCGGGTCCCGCCTGGGCCCCACTCCCGTTAAAGCCCGCAGGCCATGACGAAGATGTTGACTGACGGCGCTTGTAGTCCAAAACCCGAGAAGATGCAAGCTTGGCCATTGTCGCCCGCGCGCAACAGGCCGGCAAAAAATCAAGACCCTGAGCGGAACACGTTTGCGAGCGCGCGAGTCTGAAATATAGCCTGTTTGTTCTCGGCTTTATCCATTTCTTGCAATCGGAGTAAACCCATGCGCAGCGTTTTGGCGTCCTGCTTGTTCGTCGCGGCGCTCGCGGCGCCGAGCGTCTGCGCGGCCAGGGTCCAGATCACCGTCGATCTCTCGACGCAGACCATGAACGTCGACTCCGCCGGCGGGTCCTATTCCTGGCCGATTTCCTCGGCGCGCGACGGCTATGTCACGCCGCGCGGGACCTATGGCGTGCAGAGCCTGCAATCCATGCACTATTCGAAGAAATACCATAATTCGCCGATGCCGCATTCGATCTTCTTCGACGGCGGCTTCGCCATCCACGGCACCTATGATGTCGCCGAACTGGGGCAGCCCGCGTCGCATGGCTGCGTCCGCATCTCCCCGACACATGCGGCCACGCTCTATTCGCTGGTGCAGGAGGAAGGCGCGACCATCCACATCGTGGGCTCGCCGGCAAACGCGCGTTATGCTCGACGCTCCGAACCGCAAGACGACTTTGGACCGCACGACGATATGGTGGCCCCGCGTCCGTTTGTCGCGCGTCAGGCCGAGGCGCGGCGACGCGTCGCGCAGGCGCGCCCTGCCCGCACCGACGATCCGTTTGCGCTGATCTTCGGCTTCGGCGCGCCGAGCCAGTCCGCCGCCCAGGCGCGCGGGCGGTACTGACCGGGTTCAGCCGGTCCGGCTTTGCCTCAGCGCTTCAAAGATCTGTTCGGGGGTTTCGACCACTTCCAGCGTGGATTCGTCGCCGACGCCGGTGGGAAACCAGATCCACGAGCACCTGTTGCCGCGCTGCACGGTCAAGGCGTTTGCCATGTTCACGAAAATGGGCTCGCCATTGTCCCGGTCGGTCAGTTTGATCCATTCCGAAGCCATCGAGCCTCCCCCGCTGCGAGAGGTTTGCAGTAAGGCAAACGCGCCGGGGGTCAAGAGGAGACATTTGCCCAGTTGGAGCCAATGGGTTAGATCGCCGCCTCAACGAGGAGCGCATGACCCGAATCGCACTGGAAGCCGCGCGGAAAAGCGTGGAGATCGAAACCAAGGGCATGGCCCAGCTGCGCGCGGCGCTCGACGGCGAACTGGGCGGCGCGCTGGAGCGGTCAATCGACCTCATTCGCGAGGCGCGCGGGCGCGTGGTGGTCTCGGGGATGGGCAAATCCGGCCATGTCGGGCGAAAAGTGGCGGCGACGCTGGCTTCCACCGGCACGCCGGCCTTTTTCCTCCATGCGGCGGAAGCCAGCCACGGCGACCTCGGCATGGTCACCCAGGACGATGTGCTGCTGGCGTTTTCCTGGTCGGGCGAGACGGCGGAGCTGGCCGACCTCATCGACTATTCCAAGAGATTCGCGGTGCCGCTGATCGCCATGACCTCGAGGCGCGACAGCGCTCTCGGCCGCGCCGCCGACATCTTGCTGCTGCTGCCGCAGATCGAGGAGGCCTGCCCCAACGGTCTGGCGCCGACCACCTCCACCACGCTGCAACTCGTGCTCGGCGACGCGCTGGCGGTGGCGCTGATCGAGGACCGCGGCTTTACCGCACGCGATTTTCGGGTGTTTCATCCCGGCGGCAAGCTTGGGGCGCGGCTGCACAAGGTGGACGACCTCATGCACGCCGGCGACGACATGCCGTTGCTGGCCGAGAACGCCGGCATGGCCGAGGTCATTCTGGCGATGAGCGGCAAGCGGCTGGGGTGCGTCGGGCTTGTCGACGACGGCGGCGCGCTGACCGGCATCATCACCGACGGCGACCTGCGCCGCCAGTGGGGACCGGACATGCAGAACCGCCGCCCCGTCGAGATCATGACGCGCGGGCCGCTCACGGCGCGGGCGGGCTCGCTGGCCTCCGCCGCGCTGGAGGTGATGAACCGGCGCAAGATTACCGCGCTGTTCATTGTGGACGCGGGCAAGCCGGTGGGGGTCGTGCATATCCACGATTTGTTGCGGGCGGGGGTGGCCTGAGTTCGTGTCGACTGCGACAATCTCCGGACGCGCTCTGGAGCGTGATCATGAGCGATCGCTCCTGATCGTAGACGGCCCCGAAAAATTTGACGCCCGCCGCTGTGACGCATACACGTCGGGGCTCAACTCTCCAAATGAACAGGATCAGGATGTCGGCTTTCAAACATACGAGCTTTCAGGACCGACAGAAATCCGCAGCCGAGTCCAAAAAGGCTCTGCTGGCGAAATTCCATATGCGGCCGGCAGCCGACGATCCCGTCGTTCTCGAGCGCGAGGCGCAGCGCCAAGCCATCGTCGTGGCGCGCGAGGCGCGAGCGGTCGAACGGGCCCGTCAGAAAGCCGAAGAGCACGCGGCGCTGCAGGCGCGGTTGAAGCTCAAGGAAGAGGCGCGGGAGGCGGAACGCATCGCCGAGGTCGCCAGACTGGAGCTTCAGGCCGAGGCAGACGCTCAGGCCAAGGAACAGCGCGAAGCCGAAAAGAAAGCCGAGCGCGACAGTCGCTATGCCGCGCGCAAAGGGCGCAAGGCGGAAGCCAAGTCTGACAGACGGCAGCGCCGCTGATCAACGCATTGGCTTCATTGCCGAGCTGAATGAATTTTACATGCGAAGGAGCGCGGCCTGGTTCAAGCCCTGAGCCGCGCTCCCTTCGCCCTTTGAGCGGCGCGCTCTATTCCGGGTCCGCCACATAGGCGTGGAAGCGGATCACGCCGTGTTCGTCGATCTCGCGGTGCAGGCCCTGGATTTCCGCTTCGAAACCGGGAAAAAGGTTGGCGCCGCGCTCAAAGGTTTTCAGATATTCCAGCATCGGTTTTGCGCGGTCGTCCAAAATTTCGCCCGGCGCGATCGTGGCGATGCCCGGCGGGTAGACCACGAACAGTGTTGTCGCGATCTTGCCGACCATTTCGTCGAGCGGCAGGTAATGCACCTGGTTGCGGGTGAGCTTTTGCACCGCTTCCTGGGGGCGCATCACCTTGGTCGGCAGGTGTTCTGGGCGGAACTGGCGGCGTTGCAGGTCCGAGGTGTTGGCGGCCTTGTAGAAGGCGTGCATCTGGCCGCAGAGGTCGCGCAGCCGCATTTTCGCGTATTTTTGCGGGCGCTTCGCCACGAATTCGGGGATGACGTCTTCGAGCGGCGCGTTCTCGTCGTGGTAGGTCTTGAAGGCGACCAGCGCCGAGATCAGCGCGCCCGCCTTGCTGGATTCCACGCCCGGCGTGAGCAGGAACAGCAGCGAGTTGAGGTCGTTCTTTTCGGCCACGATGCGGTTTTCGCGCAGATATTGCGCGACGATGGGCGCGGGCACGCCGTGGTCGAGATAGGCCCCGGTCTTGCGGTCGAAGCCGGGCGTGATCAGCGTGAGCTTGCAGGGGTCGGTGAGCGCGTAATTGTCGGACACGTGGCGGAAACCGTGCCAGTCGGCGCCGGGCTGGAACGTCCAGTAGGCCGAATTTTCGGCGAGGTCGTCGGTGGAGACCTCCTCCCAGGGCATCCAGCCGTCGGGCGTTTCCACCTCGTCGGGCACGAAGGGATCGTAGAACCAGCCGTTGGGCTTGCCCTTGGCCTTTTCCGCGAATTCCTTTCCCAGCGCCCGGATTTTCTTGCGGATTTCGATGCCGAGCCGGATGGTGTCGTCCCACAGCACCACGCCGGATTTGCCCTTCATCATCTGCGCGCCCACGTCGAGCGAGGCGAACAGCGGATAGAACGGCGAGGTGGAGGCGTGGATCAGGAACGTCTCGTTGAAACGCTTGTGCTCGATGCGGCGGCTCTGGCCCTTGATGTGGCGGTCCTTGAAATGGATTTGCGAGGCCTGCGAAAAGCTCGCAAGCTGCTTGTGTGTCGATTGTGTCGCGATGATGCCCGGCGCGTTCGGCCCGAGGTTTTGCAGGCCCATGGCGAAATGGCCGGCGAAGATCGGGTGGAACTTCATGAAGCCGGCCCAGGCCTCGTCGAACAGGATGTAGTCGCAGAGGTGGCCGATCTTTTCGAGTACCTTTTCCGCGTTGTAGATTGTGCCGTCGTAGGAGCATTGCTCGATCACCGCCACGCGGAACGGGCGCTCGCGCTTCCAGGCGCCCTTGTCGGTCACCAGCGGGTTCTTGCGGATCTTTTCGCGGATCGCCTTCTCGTCCCAAGCCTCGTAGTCGATCGGGCCGATCAGCCCGAAGGCGTTGCGGTCGGTTTCGAGATAGACCGGCACGCCGCCGCCGAGCATGAGCGCGCCGTGATGCGCGGCCTTGTGGTTGTTGCGGTCGAACAGCACGAGATCGCCGGGCGCGACCAGAGCCGACAACACGATCTTGTTGGAGGCGGACGTGCCGTTCAGCACGAAATAGGTGCGCTCCGCCCCGAAAATCTTGGCGGCCTCTTTTTGCGCCTTCAGGGCGGGGCCTTCATGGGTGAGGAGGTCGCCGAGTTCCAGCACCGAATTGTCGAGGTCGTCGCGGAAAATGGCTTCGCCCAGATGCTCGACAAAAATGCGGCCGATCGGGCTGCGGCTGTAAAAAACGCCGCCGTTGTGGCCGGGGCAGGTCCAGAGCATGTTGCCCTCCTCGGCGTAATCGACCAGTTCGCCGAAGAAGGGGGTTTTCATGGTCTCGGCATATTGCTTGAGCCGCGACACCAGATTCTTGGCGATGAATTCGGGGGTTTCCTCGGCCAGGAACACGTAGCCGTCGACATTGTCGAGCACGTCGATGGGCAGGTCCTCGAAACGCTTTCTGCGCACCAGCAGGATGATCGGCATTTCCAGCCCGCGCTTGCGCACGTAGGAGATCAGCCCCGCCGTCTTGGAGTTCATCCCCTTCTTGCCCCAGTCGACGATCATGCAGCCGATGGCCGCGTCGGTCTTGATCGCGAGTTCGGCGTCTTCCACGCGCCGGGCGCGCGTGACTTCGAAACCGGATTTTTCCACCGCCAGCACGATCTGGTCGAGCCGCGTGCCTTCGAGTTCGTCGGGATCGAAGGAGGGCGCGCAGAGCAGGAAGTTGAACCGGCGGAAGTAGTCCATGGCGATTCCCGGAAGTCGTTGAGAGAAGGCAGCATTGGTGTGGGCGCGTGACCCTGTGATGAAGCCTATAAAGCAAAGGGCGGGGAAATCTATCCGGCCTTGGTGAAAGGCGCGGCCTTTCGAAGCACCAGGCGCGCGAGAACGCGGGCGGCGAAATCCTGCTTGGGCTCAGGCGGCGTCGGCCGCCCGGCGCTCGCCGAGCCAGCGCCGCCGCGCCGCCTCCAGGCCCCAGACCGCGCCGAGCGTCACGTAGAACATGCGCCAATGGTCGATGTCGATCTGCAAGCCCTGGAGCAGGAACACGAAGGTCGCGGGAAACACGACCTGCGCCTCGCAGGTCCAGGGATGGCGGGTGAGGCACTGGCGGAAGCCGATCCTCATTGTGCCGAGCGTCATCATGATGAAGGCGAAGCCGCCGAGCCAGCCGTTGGAGGCGAAGGCGTTGATGTAGGAATTGTGCGGCTCGAGGCCGAACGTCAGGCGAAAGCGCAGCGGCCCCATGCCGTTGGGCTCGCTCAAAAGGATCGGCAGCGAGTGGAGCTGGTTGCCGAATCGCCCGTTCGGGCCGGCGTCGTAATCCTGCTCGACGGCGGCGCGCTCGAAGAAGAACGCGTTCACGCTCGGCGCCGTGAGGGCCGCCGCCAGGCCGGCACCGGTCATCGCGACCACCGCGACGGCGCCGACGATGATGGTGCGGCGCAGTTTCGGCGTGTCGGCGGTGCGGAACAGGAACAACACCATCAGGACGGTCGAGATCACCGCCGCGGCCCAGGAGCCGCGCGAAAACGAGAGGAACAGCGCCGCAAGGATGAGGGCGAGACTGGGCAGGGCCAGCCAGAGATAACGCCAGCGCCCGAGCATCAGCCGCTGCACCAGATAAAGCACGCCGGTGACAAGGTAGGAGCCGAGCACGTTGGGGTCCTTGAACGGCGCCATGGCGCGACCGTCCTTGATCCAGTCGCCGTCCGCGCCGAAGCCAGTGTACCAGGTGGCCACCGCGATCGCCGCCGCCAGAACGCAGCTGGCGACATAGCCCGTCAGAAGCAGCTCGAGCCGGCGGGTGGTGCGCTGCGAGATAAACAGCGCGAAGAACATGCCGGTCGAGCCGATGAACAGCGTGTGGAACATGAAGGAGACCGGGTCGGGCTCGTCCCAGTAGGGAATGAGCCCGATGAAGCCGCCGAGCACCCACAGCGCCAGAAACATCAGCTGGGGCAGCACGGCCCGATGGATCGAAAAGCCGCCGAACGCCCAAAGCAGCAGCGTGCCTAGAATCAAGATATCGTAAGGCGAAGGCTCGATGAACACCACCGATCCGGAAAACATGGTGAGCCAGAACAGGCCATCCACCAGTCTGTTGTAGTCGAACACCCAGCGGCGCTGCCGGGCGATGGCGTCTTGCATCAGGGCGTCGGTCATTCTCGGTCCGCGGGCGCCGGAACAGCTTAAGGGCTTGTAAACGGCGCCGGTTAATATTCCGGCGCCACCGGCGGACTC
>Ga0181519_10004180_pt1 | contig 11747 bp, 12 predicted proteins | sample PEATcosm2014_Bin_26_FD_121102 | JGI IMG/M metagenome (GOLD analysis project Ga0181519, IMG submission 121102) | Peatland microbial communities from MTU Mesocosm Facility, Houghton, MI, USA - PEATcosm2014_Bin02_10_metaG | ecosystem: Environmental > Terrestrial > Soil > Wetlands > Peat | place... | reverse complement strand
TCGCCTACCACTGCTGCGTGTTCCACTTCCCGGCCGGGCGTTTCCGCGGCCTCAGCGGCGTCGACACGGCCGCGCTCGGCATCCCGAGCGAGGCCGACTACGTCGCCGCCTACTGCCGCAACGTCGGCCGCGCGGCGATCGACCACTGGGACTACTATCTCGCCTACAACTTCTTCCGCATGACCGGGATCGTGCAGGGGATCAGGAAGCGCGCCGAGCTCGGCACCGCCGCCGCGGCCAACGCGCTCGAGTTCGGGCGCGGCGCGCGCCAGCTGGCGGAGATGGGCTGGGAGCGCGCCCGGCGGATGGGCGCACGCTGACGTCGGGCGGCACGGAGGGGACCGAGATGCAGGCCGAAGCGGGACCGGGGGAGACGACCGTGGTCGCGCCGGGGCGCGACGAGTGCCAGTGGGCGATGCTCTGTCACATCAGCGCGATGCTGATGTACGCGACCGTCATCGGCGGCTTCATCGCGCCGCTCATCATCTGGCTGCTGAAGCGCGACGAGATGCCGTTCGTCGCCGACCAGGGCCGCGAGACGCTGAACTTCCAGATCACGACGCTGCTCGCGCTGTGCGTCGGCGGGCTGCTCGCGATCGTGCTGATCGGCTTCGTGGTCATCGCGGCGGTGCTGCTGTTCCACTTCGTCGTCACGATCATCGCGACGGTCAAGTCGTCCGAGGGCATCCGCTACCGCTATCCGCTCTGCTGGCGGGTGATCCGCTAGGCGCGGCCGGCGCCGGCGGTCAGCGCGGCCCGTAGTAGTCCGGGTAGTCGGCCGCGAGCCCCTTGAAGCGGCGGTGTATCCACCAGTACTGCTCCGGCATCTGCCGCACCTGTGCCTCGATGGCGGCGTGGTATTCCTGGGTGTCGGCGAGCGGGTCGCCGCTCGGCCAGTGCGCGAACGGCGGGTGGATCACGGCGCGCCAGCCGGCGCTGCCCGGCAACCGCTCGGTCGAGTAGTAGAGCACCTGCGCGCCGGTCATCTGCGCGAGCCGCGGCGTGAACACGTTGGTCGCCGCCGGGTGGCCGAAGAACGGCACCATGGCCGCGCCCTTCTTGCGGTAGCTCTGGTCGGTCGCGTACCAGACGATCTCGTTGCGCTTGAGCGCCGCGATCATCCCCCGCACGTCGTCGCGCTGGATGGCCTTGCGCGCCTGGCGCGCGAAGCTGCTGCCGGAGACGTGCGCCAGCAGCTCGTTCTTGGTCGGCTTGTAGAGCAGGCTGATCGGGATGCGGTTGTTGAGGATGCGGGCGCCGATCTGCAGGGTCGTGAAGTGGGCGGTGAGCAGGATGGCGCCGCGGCCGCGCGCGAGCGCCGCGTCCAGGTGCTCGCGTCCCTGGACCTCGGACAGCCGGTCGATCTCGGCGTCCTGCGCCCACCAGGTCATCGCCGACTCGAACAGGCCGATGCCGAGGCTCTCGAAGTGCCGCGTGATCAGCCCCTCGCGCTCGGCCGCGCCGAGCTCGGGCAGGCACAGCGCCATGTTGCGGCGGGCGATCTCGGCATACGGCAGCGGCAGGCGCCGCGCCAGCCGGCCGACGCCGCGGCCGACCGCGAGGATCGCGCCGTACGGCAGCGACACGACGAGCCGCAGGAAGCCGAGGCCGAGCCACGTCGCCCAGTAGCGGGGCGCGAAGAAGCGGGCGGGCATCGCGTGCATCGGCTCCGGGGGGCGGGGATCGGCGGCGAACGTAGCACGACTCGCGGCCCGCCCCTAGCGCCCGCCCGGCGGCGGCACGGCCGCGAGCGGCGCCGGCGGCCCGCGGGCCGCGCCCGCCCCGCCGCCCCGCGGCGGCGGACGATTCGCATCCGCAGCGCGCGGCTTGACCCGTTTTCCGCGACCGCGCGATACTGCGAGCCATGAAGCCGAGCCCCCGCCACCTGCCCGCCCACGTCGCCGCGCGCGTGCGCGCCGGGTGGTGGTGGCGCCGCTCCCAGGAGTGGGCGCGCGGCACGCAGGCTTAACCGACCAATTTCGAGCTCAACCGCGAACCCATCTCCGACCAGTGCCGGGGATGGGTTTTTATCGTCCGCTCCCCGGTGCCCACGACGAGGAGCCCATGCATCCCTTGTTCGACATCGCCGCCGACCTCGATACGCCCGTGTCGGCGTATCTGAAGCTGCGCCCCTTCAAGCCCCGCTTCCTGCTCGAGAGCGTCGAGGGCGGCGAGCGCATCGCGCGCTACTCGTTCATCGGCTTCGGCGATGCACTCGAGATCCGCCTCGACGCCGACGGCCTGGCGGTACGCCCGGCGGGCGGACGCACCGAGCGCCTGCCGCGGCCGGCGGACCAAGCGGCGTTGCTGGCGGCGCTGCGGGCCGCGCTCGCGCTCGCGCCGCGCCTCAAGCCCGAGATCCCGGGGCTGCCGCTCGCCGGCGGCCTGGTCGGCGCCGCCGCCTACGACCTGGTGCGCTACTTCGAGCGGCTGCCGGCGCGCCTGCCGGTCGAGCCCGGCATGCCGGAGGCGTGCTATCTCGCGCCGTGCTCGTTCCTGATCTTCGACCACGTGACGCGGGGCATTGCGCTGCTGCACTCCGGCTCCGAGGACGAGCGCCTGGCGCTGCGGCGCGAGATCGTGCGGGCGCTGCGCGGCGGGCTCATGACCGGGCGGCCGCCGACGCGCCTCGAGGCGCCGCGCGCCAGCCTCGGGCGCGACGCGTACATCGCCGGCGTCAAGCGCGTCCAGGAGCACATCGCGGCCGGCGACGTGTACCAGCTCGTGCTGTCGAGCCAGTTCGAGGGCGCCTGCGAGCTCGACCCGTTCGAGGCCTACCGGGCGCTCAGGATCCTGAACCCCTCGCCGTACATGATCTACTGCGAGCTCGGCGACCGGACGCTGGTCGGCTCCTCGCCCGAGGCGCTGGTGCGCCTGTCCGGGCGTGCGGCGCAGCTGCGGCCGATCGCCGGCACGCGGCCGCGCGGCGCGACGGCGGACGCCGACGTCGCGCTCGAGCGCGAGCTGCTGGCGGACGTCAAGGAGAACGCCGAGCACGTGATGCTCGTCGACCTCGCGCGCAACGACCTCGGGCGCGTGGCCGCGGCCGGCAGCGTGCACGTCGAGCCGTACCGCGTCATCGAGCGCTACAGCCACGTCATGCACATCGTCAGCGGCGTGCAGGGCCAGCTCGCCCACGGCCGCGACGCGTTCGACCTGTTTGCCGCGGCGTTCCCCGCCGGCACGCTGGTCGGCGCACCGAAGGTGCGGGCGATGCAGATCATCGAGGAGCTCGAGCCCGTGCGGCGCGGCTTCTACGGCGGGACCTACGGCTACTTCGGCCACAGCGGCGACATGGACCACGCGATCACGATCCGGACGCTGACCTTCCACGACGGCCGCTACCGCTTCCAGGCCGGTGCCGGCGTGGTCGCCGACAGCGTGCCGGAGCGCGAGCACGACGAGGTGCTGGCGAAGAGCGCGGTGCTCAGGCGCGCGCTCGAGCTCGCCCAGGAGGGCCTCTGACATGAGTGCCGCCCGCCCGCGCCTGCTGCTGATCGACAACTACGACTCCTTCACCTACAACCTGGTGCAGGCGCTGCTCGTGCTCGGTGCGGAGGTGCTGGTGTTTCGCAACGACGAGCTCGCCGTCGCCGACGCCGAGGCGCTGGCACCGACGCACCTGTGCATCTCGCCGGGCCCCGGCACGCCGTACGACGCCGGCGTCTCGATGCCGATGATCGCGCACTTCGCCGGCCGGATTCCGGTGCTCGGCGTCTGCCTCGGCCACCAGTCGATCACCGAGGTGTTCGGCGGCAAGGTGGTGCGCAACTGGCGGCTGATGCACGGCAAGACCTCGCTCATCGAGCACGACGGCCGCGGCGTGTTTGCGGGCCTGCCGCAGCCGCTCGAGGTCGGCCGCTACCACTCGCTGGTCGCGGAGGCGGGCTCGCTGCCGGCGGAACTCGAGGTCACGGCGCGCACCGCCGAGGGCGAGATCATGGGCATCCGCCACGCTCGGCTCGCCGTCGAGGGCGTGCAGTTCCATCCCGAGAGCGTGCTGACGCCGCGCGGCCCGGAGCTGCTGCGCAACTTTCTCGCCATGACGGTCGGCCGGCGCGCGTGAGCACCGGCCCGCACCCGCTGCGCGCGACGCTCGAGGCGCTGGTCGAGGGCCGGGGGCTGCCGGAGGCGACCGCCTACGAGCTGCTGGTGGCGCTCACCGACGAGAGCCTGCCGCCGGCGCTCGCCGGCGCGCTGCTCGCGGCGCTGCGCACCAAGGGCGTGACGCCCGACGAGCTGCGGGGCTTCGCGCGCGGCATGCGCGCGCTCGCGCGCCGCCCGCGCCTGCCCGACGTCGGTCCGACGGTCGACATCGTCGGTACCGGCGGCGACGCCTCGCATACCTTCAACCTGTCGACCGGCACCGCGCTGCTCGCGGTCGCGGCCGGTGCCACGGTCACCAAGCACGGCAACCGCTCGATCTCGAGCCGCTCCGGCAGTGCGGACCTGCTCGAGGCGCTCGGCCTCGCGATGCCGCTCGACGAGCGCGCCGCCGGCGAGTGCCTCGCCGCGACCGGCTTCACGTTCCTGTTCGCGCCGCACTACCACCCGGCGATGCGGGCGGTCGCGCCGGTGCGCGCCGCGCTCGGCATCCGCACCGTCTTCAACATGCTGGGGCCGCTGACCAATCCGGCCGAGCCGCCGTTCCACGTGATCGGCGCGTTCAGCCGCGACGCGGCGCGGCTCATGGCCGAGACGCTCGCCGGGCTGCCGATCCGGCGCGCGTTCGTCGTCCACGGCGAGCCCGGCTGGGACGAGCCGACGCCGGCCGGCCCGTTCCTCCTGTACGACGTGCGCCCCGGCGAGTGCCGCGAGAGCACGCGCACCGCGGCCGACTACGGCCTGCCGGCCTGCAGCCCGGAGGAGCTCAAGGGCGGCGACGCCGCGCACAACGCGGCGGCGCTCGGCGACGTGTTCGCAGGCCGCGACCGCGGGCCGCATCGCGATGCGCTCGTGATGGGCGCGGCGCTCGCGCTCGAGGTCACGGGCCTGGCGCCGGACGCCCGCGCCGGCGCGGCCCGGGCCGCGGCCGCGATCGACTCCGGCGCCGCCGCCGGCGTCGTCGCGGCGCTGGCGGCGTTCTCGCGGGGCCGGCGATGACCGCGGCCGATGACTTCCTCGCGTCGATGGCGCGCTCGAGCGCGGCGCGCGCCGACGCGGCCCGCAGGCGCACGCCGTCCGGCGATCTCACCGCGCAGGCGTCGCGCTCACCGCGCCCGCCACCGCTCGTGCTCGACGGCCGCTTCGACCTGATCGCCGAGCTCAAGCTGCGCTCCCCGGCGCAGGGCGCGCTGGCCGGCGCCGGCGCGGACCTCGAGGCGCGCGTCGCGGCCTACGCGCGCGGCGGCGCGGCGCTGGTGTCGGTGCTGACCGAGCCCGAGCGCTTCGACGGCAGCCTCGAGCATCTCGCCCGCGCGAGCGCCGCGCTCGCGCCGCTCGGCGTGCCGACGATGCGCAAGGACTTCATCGTCGACGAGTACCAGCTGCTGGAGGCGCGCGTCGCGGGCGCGGCCGGCGTGCTGCTGATCGTGCGGATGCTGGGCCCCGCCCGTCTCCAGGCGCTCGTGGCCGAGGCCGCGACGCTCGGGCTGTTCGTGCTGATCGAGGCCTTCGACGCCGCCGACGTCGCGCTGGCCGCCGCGCTCGCGGCGCACTGGCCGGGGCCGCGCGCGGGCTACCTGGTCGGCATCAATAGCCGCGATCTCAGGACGCTGCAGGTCGTGCCGGACCGCCTCGAGGCGCTCGCCGCGTCGCTGCCGTACGACCGGCCGCGGGTCGCGGAGAGCGGTCTGGCGGCCGCGGCGGATGCGGCGCGCCTCGCGCGCGCCGGCTACACGATGGCGCTGGTCGGCAGCGCACTGATGTCGGCCGCCGACCCGGCGGCGCTCGCGCGGCAGATGATCGACGCCGGGCGCGCCGCGGCAGCGCAGGCGAGGCCGTGAGCGCCTGGATCAAGATCTGCGGGCTCACCTCGCCCGAGGCCGTGGCCACGGCGGTCGAGGCCGGCGCGGACGCGGTCGGCTTCGTGTTCCACGCGGCCTCGCCACGTCACCTCGCGCCGGCCGCGGCCGCGGCGCTCGCGCGCGCCGTGCCGCCGTCGGTGCTGCGCGTGGCGGTCACGCGCCACCCGACGCAGGCGCAGGTCGAGGCGATCATCGCGGACTTCCGGCCGGATGCGCTGCAGACGGACGTCGCCGACTTCGAGGGGCTGCGGCTGCCGGCCGCGCTCGGCCGACTGCCGGTGCTGCGCACCGGCGCGGCGCCGCCCGCGCAGCTGCCACGACGCTGCCTGTACGAGAGCGCCGACAGCGGCCGCGGCGCGACCGCCGACTGGCAGGCGGCGGCGGCACTCGCGCGCCGCACCGAGCTCGTGCTCGCGGGCGGCCTGACGCCGGCCAATGTCGCCGCGGCGATCGCCGCCGTGCGGCCGTTCGGCGTCGACGTCTCGAGCGGCGTCGAGCGCGCGCCGGGGCGCAAGGACACGGGCCTGATCCGGGATTTCATCGCGGCCGCGCGCGCGGCCGCGGCACAGTGACTGCGGCTTCTTCTGCCGGGAGAGACGACAATGGCAACGGTACTTGAGCCGGGCGCGGCGGGCGCACTCCTGTCGCGCGAGCTGGCCGGCGACTTTCCGGATCTGCGCGGCCGCTACGGCCCCTATGGCGGCCGCTACGTGCCGGAGACGCTGGTGCCCGCGCTCGACCGCCTCGACGCCGGCGTCAAACGCTGGCTCAAGGATCCCGCCTTCGTCGCCGAGCTCGAGGACCAGCTCGCGACCTGGGTCGGGCGGCCGACGCCGCTGACCTACGCCGCGACGCTGTCGCGGCGCTGGGGCGCGGAGGTCTACCTCAAGCGCGAGGACCTCGCGCACACCGGCGCGCACAAGATCAACAACGCGATCGGCCAGGTGCTGCTCGCCAAGCGCCTCGGTGCCGGGCGCATCGTCGCCGAGACCGGCGCCGGCCAGCACGGTGTGGCGAGCGCCGCGGCCTGCGCGCGGCTCGGCCTGCCCTGCACGGTGTACATGGGCGCGATCGACATCGAGCGGCAGGCGCCGAACGTCGGCCGCATGAAGCTCCTCGGCGCGACCGTCGTGCCGGTCACCGGTGGCGACCAGACGCTGCGCGCCGCGATCGACGAGGCGCTGCGCGACTGGGTGTCGGACCCGAACGGCACCTACTACATGATCGGCTCGGTGGTCGGGCCGCACCCGTATCCCTACCTCGTGCGCGAGCTGCAGTCGGTGATCGGTCGCGAGTCGCGGGCCCAGATGGCCCGCCAGGCCGGCGGCCTGCCGCAGGCGGTGTTCGCCTGCGTCGGCGGCGGCTCGAACTCGATCGGCATGTTCCAGCCGTTCATCGCCGACCGCGAGGTCGCGCTGGTCGGAGTCGAGGCCGGCGGCCGCGGCCCGCAGCTCGGCGACAATTCGGCGACGCTGACGCTCGGCCGCCCCGGCGTGCTGCAGGGCTGCTACTCGATGCTGCTGCAGGACGAGCACGGCCAGATCCAGGAGACGCACTCGGTGTCGGCCGGACTCGACTATCCCGGCGTCGGCCCCGAGCACGCGCTGCTGATGGCGGCCGGCCGCGTGCACTATGAGTACGCGACCGACGACGAGGCGCTCGATGCGCTCGCCGAGTGCTGCGCGGCGGAAGGCATCATCGCCGCGATCGAGAGCGCGCACGCCTTCGCCAGCGCGCGCAAGTGGGCGGCGGCCCATCCGCGGGCGCGGATCCTGATCTGCCTGTCCGGCCGCGGCGACAAGGACATGCCGACGCTGCAGAAGACGCTGCTGAAGGGGAAGCTGTGATGAGTGCACACGAAGCCAGCCGGCGCCCGGGCCACGAGGCGATCGGGGCGGCGATCAAGGCCGCGAGCGCGCGCGGCGAGCCCGCGATCGTGGGCTTTCTGACCGCCGGCTTCCCGGCGCGCGAGCGCTTCCGCGACGATCTCGCCAAGGTCGCCTCGGCCGCCGACGTGGTCGAGATCGGCGTGCCGTTCACCGATCCGATGGCCGATGGCATGACGATCCAGCGCGCGAGCCACGCGGCGCTCGCCCAGGGCGTCACGCTCACCTGGATCCTCGCCGAGCTCACCGCGATGATGCCGCGGCCGAAGGCGCCGCTGCTCGTGATGAGCTACCTGAACCCGCTGCTGGCCTACGGCCTCGACCGCCTGCCGCGTGCGGCACGCCTCGCCGGCGTCGCCGGCTTCATCGTGCCGGACCTGCCGTTTGAGGAATGCGACGACCTCAAGCGCGCGCTCGAGGCGGAGGGCGTCGGCCTGGTGCAGATGGTGACGCCGGTGACCCCGGACGCGCGCCTCGCGATGCTGTGTGCGGCGGCGCAGGGCTTCATCTACGCCGTGACGATGACCGGCACCACCGGCAAGAGCGTCGCCGTGCCGGACGACGTGCTCGCGTACCTCGCGCGCGTCAAGCGCGTGGCGCCGATCCCGGTGTGCGCCGGCTTCGGCATCCGCGACCGCGCGCAGGTCGCGCGCCTCAAGGGCCACGTCGACGGCGTCGTCGTCGGCTCGGCCCTGGTCGAGGTGCTGGAGCGCGGCGCGGATCCGGTCGGCTTTCTCAACGGTCTGCGCGCCACGCCATAGGGAGGGCCACGCCGATGCACCACAGCAAACTCTGCGGCTTCATCATCGATTGCAAGACCGACGACGTCGACGTTGCCGCCGCGTTCTGGAGCGCGGCACTCGGCATGCCGCAGCGCCGGCTGACCGGCCCCGAGAACGAGCACTACATCGGCCTCGACGACCCGCTCGAGCGGCTGCACGTCGAGGTGCAGCAGGTCGACCACCCGAGCCGCGTGCACCTCGACATCGAGACCGACGACGTCGAGGCCGAGGTGCGCAGGCTCGAGGCGCTCGGTGCCAGACGCGTCCGCCAGGTTCACAGCTGGTGGGTGCTCGAGGCGCCGACCGGGCAGCGCTTCTGCGTCGTCAGGCCGCAGTCGGCCGACTTTGCCAGCGTCGCGCGCGCCTGGCCGTGACGTGACTTTGGGCGGTCGCTACGCGACACTTTCCGGCGTGCCCAGCCACCGCTCCATCGGCCTGACCGTCCGGCTCGCCGGCCTCGGTGCGCTCGCCCCGCCGGGGTCGATCCGTCTCCGGGTCGGCGCCCCGGCGCCCGCCGGCTGCGTGCGGGTCGCGCGGTCGGCGGCCTGCACCTTCCTCGAGCTGGAGCGCTTCCGGGGCGACCGCACCGAGCGCCGGCACCGCGCCGTCTACGGACCGGCGCGTGGTCGCGACGATGGGGCCTGAACGGTGCGGCGGCGGCACCGCTGCGCACGTGCGGCGTGGCTCGTCGCGCTCCTCGCACTGAGCGGCTGCGCCACGTACCGCCTCGACGTACCGCAGCCGACCAGCTACGCGGTGCCGGCGACCACCGACACCGCGCTCGGCCGCGCGCTCGCGCCGGCGCTCGCCGCCCACCCCGGGCAGTCGGCGTTCGCGCTGCTGCAGTACGGCTCGCTCGCGTTCCTCGCGCGTGCGGCGCTCGCCGACCTTGCCGAGCGTTCGCTCGACGTCCAGTACTACATCTACGAGGCCGACGAGTCCGGCGCCGTGCTCGCGGACCGGCTGCTGGCGGCCGCGCGGCGCGGCGTGCGCGTCCGGATCCTGGTCGACGACAACAACCTGGTGCGCAGCGAGGACCGGCTCGCGACGCTGGCCGGCCACAGGAACCTCGAGATCCGCGTCTTTAACCCGTACCGCAACCGGGTCCGCTGGATGCGGCCGTTAGAGCTGCTGACGAGCTTCGGCCGCGTGCAACGGCGCATGCACAACAAGATCTTCGCCGTCGACTCGCAGCTGGCCGTGATCGGCGGGCGCAACATCGGCGACACCTACTTCGACCTGCATCGCAGCGTCAACTTCAGCGACGTCGAGCTGCTGGCGGCGGGGCCGATCGCGCATGCGGCGGTGACCAGCTTCGACACCTACTGGAACAGCCCGTGGGCGGTGCCGATCGAGGCGTTCCTGCGCCGTACGCCGACCGAGGCGGAAGCCGACGCGGTCGCCGCGGAGCTCGGCAGCGAGGCGCGCGAGGTCGCCGATTTTCGCGACAGCTACGCGCCGGTGCTCGAGCAGGTGCGCTCGCTCGTCTACGGCGCCGAGTTCCGCCACTGGGGCGAGGCCGAGCTGCTGGCGGACCCGCCGGAGAAGATCGACGAGAGCCGTCGCGCCACGTCGCCGCTGCTGGGTCGCGTCTACGCGCTGTGGCGCGGCGCCGAGCGTGAGGTGCTGGTCGAGTCGGCCTACCTCGTGCCGCTGAAGGAGGGCGCAGATCTGATGGTCGAGCGCGCGCGCGCCGGCGTCAAAGTGCGCGTGCTGACCAATTCGCTGGCCTCGACCGATGTCCTGCCGGTACATGCCGGCTACGCCAAGCGCCGCCGCGAGCTGATCGCGGGCGGCGTGGAGCTCTACGAGTTCCAGGCCGAGGCGCGCCGCCGCGCCGGCGACCGCCGCTATTTCCGCCGCATGGCGAGCGGCAGCTCGCTGCACTCGAAGATCATGGTGATCGACCGCGAGCAGACCTGGGTCGGCAGCTTCAACATCGATCCGCGTTCGGCGCATCTGAACACCGAGCTCGCCGTGCTCGTCAGGAGCGCCTCGCTGGCCGAGGCGGCGGCGCAGATGATCGAGGCGGACCTCGCCGCGGACCGCGCCTGGCATCTGAGCCTCGAGCCGCCGGGGTCCCGCGCCGGCACGCTCTATTGGACCGGCGAGCGCAACGGCGCGCTGGTGCGGCTCACGGGCGAGCCCGGTGCCAGCGCCTTGCAGCGCTTTCTGGCGGGCGCGATCCGCTGGATCCCGGGGATCGACCGCGTGCTGTGAGCCGGTATGCTGGTGCGCGGCGGACGGCGGAGCCTCGCAGCATGAACCTGACGACCGTGACGATCGCGGCGCGCTTTTGCGGTCCGCCCAATTCCGGCAACGGCGGCTACGTCGCGGGCCTGCTGGGCGGCTTCGCCGTCGAGCCGGTCGAGGTGCGCCTGCGGGCGCCGGCGCCGCTCGGCGTGCCGCTGGCGATCGTCAGTGGCGCGGCCGGATCGCTCGAGCTGCGCGACGGCGAGCGCCTGATCGCCACGGCGGCGCCGGCGACGCTCGAGCTCGAGCCACCGCCGGCGGTACCGGAAGCGGCGGCAATTGCCGCGGCCGCCGGCTGGCGCGGGCGGCGCGAGCATGTGGCGCCGGACTGCTTCGTCTGCGGGCCGGCGCGGCGCGACGGTCTCGGGCTGACGCCCGGGCCGATGGTGCACGAGGGTCTGGCGTGCGTGGCGACGCCGTGGCGGCCCGACGCGTCGCTCGCCGGGACCCGCGGCCGGGTACGGCCGGAGTTTCTCTCGGCGGCGCTCGACTGCCCGGGCTACTTCGCGATCGTCGCCGACGCGCGGACGATGCTGGTCGGGAGCTTTACCTGTGGCGTCGAGGACGATGTCAGGGTCGGCGAGCGCTGCGTGGTCGTCGGCTGGTCGCTCGGCGGGAAGGGGCGTACCTACCGGGCGGCGACCGCCCTGTACGGGGAGGATGGGCGCTGCGTTGCGCGCGCGATCGCGCTCTGGATAGAGCCGCGCGGCGGCTGAGCGGGGAGCCGCCCCGCGACACTGCCACGGCTGGTGCAGCGCGCGCCGGAGGAACGCCGCGGAGGAGGCGCCGACGATCGAGGCCCGCGACCGATCCAGGGCTGCCGACGCCGGCCTCGAGACGGCCGCCAAAGCGAGGGGGGA
>Ga0181519_10004179_pt1 | contig 11747 bp, 7 predicted proteins | sample PEATcosm2014_Bin_26_FD_121102 | JGI IMG/M metagenome (GOLD analysis project Ga0181519, IMG submission 121102) | Peatland microbial communities from MTU Mesocosm Facility, Houghton, MI, USA - PEATcosm2014_Bin02_10_metaG | ecosystem: Environmental > Terrestrial > Soil > Wetlands > Peat | place... | reverse complement strand
GCGCTGATGCAGACGCTAGATTCGACCATCACCAACGTCGCACTGCCCACGATTCAGGGCAACCTCGGTGCGAGCCAAGACGAAGCGACGTGGGTGGTGACCGCCTACTCGATTGCGGCGATCGTCATCATTCCCTTGACGCCCTGGCTGCAGACCCGCTTCGGCCGCAAGAACTACTTCGTGACCTCGATCGTCGGTTTCACGCTGGCCTCGATCGCCTGCGGCGCATCCGACAACCTGACCTTTCTGATCATCTCGCGCGTGGTGCAGGGCGGTTTCGGCGGCGGCTTGCTGGCCACGGCGCAGTCGATTCTGCGCGATACGTTTCCGCCGAAGCAACTCGGCATCAGTCAGGGAATCTTCGCGCTGGGCGCGGTCATGGGGCCGGCGCTCGGTCCGCCGCTCGGCGGACTCTTGGTCGACAACGCGAGTTGGAACTGGTGCTTCGACATCAACATCGGTCCGGGCATCGCCGCCGGCTTGTTGATGATCTTTCTGTTGAAGGATCCCGAGAGCGCGCGGGCCATGCCGATCGATCTGGTGGGATTGGGTCTGCTGGCCGCGGGCCTGGGCTCGATGCAATACGTCTTGACCGAGGGAGAGCCGAACTATTGGTTCGCCGACAAGACCATCGACGTGATGGCCGTGATCTGCGTCGCCAGCCTGATCGGCTTCGTCTTCTACGAACTGTTCGGCACGAAGCAGCCGGTGGTCGATCTTCGTGTGCTGAAGAATCGCAGCGTCTCGGCGGGGAGCGTGCTGTCGTTTGCGCTCGGCGCGGCGCTGCTCGGTTCGACCTACACGTTGCCGCAATTGACTCAAGGTCTGCTCGGCTTTACGCCGACGTTGAGCGGCGAGTTGTTCATCATCCGCGCGCTGCCGATCTTGCTCTGCACGATTCCCGTCGTACGCTTGGCGACCAAGATCGATACGCGCGTTCTGGTCGGCTTGGGGTTCGTGACGTTGGGCGTGGCCAACGCGATTCAGGGCTTCGTGACGACCTCGCAGGCAAGTTTTTGGACCTTCGCGCTCGCCCTCGCGCTATCGGGTATGGGTCTCGCGGTGCTGTTCATTCCGCTGACCATCGCCGTGCTCGCCGGAACTCCGCCCTCCGATAGCGCCAAGGCCAGCGCCTTCATGAACCTCTCGCTGCAGCTCGGCGGTTCGGTCTCCGTCGCCGCGCTGAGCGTGTTCATCGATCAGCGCGAATCGTTTCACAGCACGGTGCTGGGCGGACAAGCCACGTTGCAGAGTCCGGCAGTGCAGCAGTTCTTCGGCCGCGGCGGCAGCGTCGGGCAACTCTCACAACTCGTCCTGCAACAGGCGACGGTGCTCTCGTACGCGGACGCGACCTTCATGGTCGCGATCGTGGCCGCACTGTGCACGCCGCTCGTGCTCCTGCTACGCAAACCGAAGGCGAAAGTGGACCCCGCCCACGTGGAGATCGGCGGCTAGGAGGCTCTGGCTCCCAGTCTCTCCACGCGGACGGGGATTTCGCTCACTCCGCGGTGCGCTGGTGGATGATCAGCGTGTTGCCGTCGGGGTCCTTGGCGAAGGCCATGCGGCAAACCGGCGTATCGTCGGGGTCGCTGATGCCGAGGCCCCGCTTGCGGAATTCGGCGACCGCCGCGGCGATGTCGGCGACGGCGAGCATGACGCAGCCGCCGGTCGTCGTTTCGTCCGGTTTCCAGACGCCGAACGTCGTGCCGTCGGAGAGGGTGAACTCGGCGCCTCGGCCCTGCTCGTCGATCTCGGTCGGGACCATGCCCAGGACGTCGCGATAGAACGCGATCGAACGGCCCGGGTCGCCTGTGAAGTAGGCGAAGAGGTCGATGCCTTTGATCAGGGGGTTCGTCGCCGGGGCCGGGCTGGTCGGGTCTACGGTGGTGCTCATTGGTCGTCTCCTGAGGTGAAGTAGGCGATATGAGCAAAGCGTAGCCCACGAATATGACAGGTGCTGTCATATTCACCCGGTAAGCTCGGGCCATGCGCTCCCAGCGCCTGGTTTCGTGCATGTTGCTGCTTCAAGGTACCCGGCGGCTGACCGCGCGCGCCTTGGCGGCCTCGCTCGAGGTCTCGGTGCGGACGGTCTATCGCGACGTCGAGGCGCTCTCCGAGTCGGGCGTCCCGATTCACATGGAGCGGGGCGCCAACGGCGGGATCGTGCTCGCCGACGACTACCGCCGCGCGCTGGCCCAGTTCACGAGCGATGAGTTACAGGCACTGTTCACGGCGGCCGCCGGCCCGATGACCGACCTCGGGATCATCTCGCCGTCGCGGGCTTTGCAGAAACTGGCCGGCGCGCTGCCCGCGCCCCAGCGCCGGGCCGCCGAGGCGAATCGCGACCGGTTGCTGCTGGATCACAACAGGTGGGGGCGCGGCGCCCAACCGACCGCGGTGCTGCATCGGCTGCGCGCGGCGGTGGCGCAAGAGCGCCGAGTGCGCCTGGAGTACCGCGACCGCGGGGGTGCGCTCACCAGCCGCATCGTCGATCCCTTGGGCTTGGTGGCCAAGGCCGGCGTTTGGTACGTGGTCACGAACGAGCCCGGAAAAGGCTTTCGGACGTTCCGCGCGCAGCGCATCATCGACGTCGAAGAGACTAGCGAGCATTTCGCGCGCCCGGCGGATTTCAATTTAGAAGAACATTGGAACGCGTCGGTCGCCTCGATCGAAGCCCGTCCGTCAGGCGGCTACGAGGTTGTCCTGCGGGTGAAACTCGAGTCGCTGGCGACGTTGACCGCCTTTTGGGACTTCAGCCTGCTCGAGGAAGAGGTGGACGCGGCCACGCTGCGCGTCGCGTTTCCCAATCGTGACGTCGCGGTGGCGCAAATCCTCGCGCTCGGCGGCGCCCTGCGGATCGTCGAGCCGGACGAACTCAACGCGGCGATCGTCGCGTACGCTAGGGAAGTGCTCGAGCGTTATGCGCCGGCCTTAGCTTCCGGCGGCGCTTTGGCTTCCGGCGGTAAAGGATAGGCCTGGTCGAGCGGCCGTCCGTCGGCCAGCAAGCGCTGCGAGATCTCGTCATCGGCGTTCATTGCCTGGCCACGCCGGGCGACGTCCTCGGCTAGGGCTGCGGGTACCACGACGACGCCGTCGAGGTCGGCGATTACATAGTCACCCGGAAAGATCAAGACGCCGGCGCACTGAATCGGCACGTCGCACTCCCAAGGGATGAGCCGGCCGGGTGAAGGTGTGGGATAGGCGCCGCGCGCGTGCACGGTGAGACCCATCGCGCGCAGTCCGGCGACGTCGCGCACCACGCCGTCGACCACAACCCCGGCGGCGCCCAGCGCCTTCGCGCGACCGGCTAGCATATCGCCGAGGGCCGCTGCGTCGAGCGTTCCGAGAGCGTCGATAACGAGGACCTCGCCCTCGCGCAGCGAGTCGATGAGACCGCGCTGAAGTTTTCCCTTGGGGCTGACGAAGTCGGCGCGAGCGGGCAGGAAGCGCAGCGTCCGAGCCGGCCCCGCGATCGCTTCGGCACCGGCCAGCAAGCGAAGCGCGTTGATCGCGAAGCGCTCCACGCCTAATGCGCGGAGCACGGTTTCCGCCGTCGAGGTAGGAACAGCGCGGAGCCGCGCGCTCAATGCACGTTGCACGTCGCTCACGCGCTCACCGCCGCCCGGCTACGGTATTGCCGGTACGGTCGGACACGCTGACGGTCGTCGTCGCAGACGAAAACAAGCAGGTGCCCGGCGGGCACTTGCTCGTTTGCGCGCGAAGACGCCGCTACGCGGCGCTTCGACTTATTCGTATCCGGCGCGGATCTTTGCGAGGGTTAGCGTGTTGGTCGCGACCTTCCCATCGCCGCGGAGAACCTCGATCTTCAATTCGGGGTAGTTCCGCTCGAAGCGCGCGCGCTTCCAATCGGCAACGGTGAAAGCCGCGCGAGCCGCCCGGCCGTAGTCGTACTCCGGAAGATTGCGCTTCGTGGAGCTGCTGCTGATGCGAACCTCGAAACCTTCGAGTTCGTGGATGTCTTTTTCGATATTCTTGATGCTTGGCACGTTAGCGCCTATTCGCTATCGGCCTGGCGGAACCCCTATTGAATAGCAGCAAATTTTTTTAGCAAGGGCAATAAAGAGGCTGGAGCTTGCTTGCTGCGACTTTAGGCGTAGGCAATCAATCGTCGAAAAGGAGCTGCCGATTGCGGGCGGCCAGGCGCTAACCTTCCGCCCGCAATCGGCAGCGCGAGCGATCGAATTATTGAATAGTGACGGCCACGGGTTTCGAGGCGATGCCGTTGGCAACGGCCTCGAGTTGGGCCGAACCGGTGTCGATGGTCGCGGGTACGTCGAAGCTCGCCGACGCCGATGCGGGTGAGGCCACTGCCATCGTCGTGAAGTCGTGCGTGCGGGCATAGAAGACGTGACCCGACGGGAAGGTTATGCGCACGAGCGGATAGTTCGTCGCGGCTTGCGCGTCGTCGCCATAGGCGCCGGCTTGCGAGAAGCCGTTGAGGTACGTCCCCGTAATCGAATAGGTGCTGCCGGGCGCGAGGGTCGTCGCCACCGCCGTGACGGTCGGCTCCCAACCGGGCTTCGGCTTACCGCCTTTGGTGAAGATCTCGACGTCGTCGCTGCCGTCGGTTACGAGTATTTGACCATTGGGCAGCGGCAGCATGCGGAAGTCGTAGCTCGAATCCTGCCGCGCGTTCGGCGTGCCCGGCAGCAGCTTGAGCTTCTTGCCGGTGAACTCGAAGAATTCACTATCCGTTTCGTACGCGCCCGGGCTCGCGACCAACAACACGTCGCCGTTCGGCAGGAGCGATGCGGGACCGTCCGCGATGTCGAGTTGCCGCCCGTCGAGCATTGGGAAGGTCGGTCCGGCCTTCCAGGTTCCGGTGCTGACGTTGAAAAGCGCCGTGGCGCCCGTCGCGCCCGTCGCTAAGAGGTTACCGTCGGGTTGCAGCACCGATGGTCCGATTTCGGTGTACTGAGCCAGGGTGACCATCGTGTTGCCCGCGTTCGCCCAGCCGCCGGTCGACGGATTGTAATACTCCGACTGACGCGGGGTTCCGTTGAGCACGTCCTCGGTGAGCACGTCGCCATTCGGGAGCAGCGACCAGCCTTCTTCCGAATTATTATCGGCCTTGCCCGTGCCGGTGATCGTCCAGGTCGCCGAAGATTCGGTGAAGAGAGCCTGCGCTTTACTGCAGCAGTTACCGAGCATGAAGGTGCCGTCGGGAAGAACGACGCTTTGGGCATCCCCGATCGAACCCCAGCCCGACGGCGGCGAGACTGCCGTCCAGGTGTTTGCGAGCGGATCGTAGATCGCGCCCAGCGTGGTCTCGACCTGATTCCCAAAGTTGTATTCGCCGCCCTCGATGATCAGTTTTCCGTCGGGCAGGATGGCGTCGGCGAAATAGAGCGGCCCGTAGTTGGAAGGCATCGATGCGGCTTGCGTCCACGTGCCCGTGGTATAGTTGCCGCCGCTATCGGGCGTCAGCCTATACCAGTGGATGTTGTTGTCTTGGATCATGACGGTGCCGTCGGTCATGAGCACCGCCGTGCCGGCGCCGTTGCTCCCGAACGGGGCGCCCGGTACGCGCGTCCAGACGGATTTAGCGTCGCGAATTTCGCGGGACGTCGGCGGTTGAAGCGCGCGCGTATAGTGGCCGACCGGATCGAGTCTTACGTAGTGTGTCGGAAGCGGATGGGCGAACGTTCCCGCGGGACCCAAGGCGGCAAGGAAGCCCGCCGAGGCGGCGAGCCCAAACTTCTTTATCAAAGGGGGAGTCTCCAATGCGAACGTCGTCCGTTCGCGGCTGAACTGGGCTGGGGAGGTTCATTTGCCACCGCAAGGGCTCGCTTTCCCCTCGCCCTGGGCCGCTGTGGGCAAAGCAAACGCCGACCGCGGCTTGGAGGCTCGGCCTCCGCGCGCGATCGGCGTTCGCGATGAACGCGAGTAATCGGCGGCCTAAAGCCCGCCGATTACTCCAGTCCGGCAGCTACTGGATGGTTACTTTGATCGGCTTCGACGCGATGCCGTTGGCCACGACCTCGAGTTTGGCGGCGCCGGTGCCGATCGTCGCGGGCACGTCGAAGCTCGTCGAGGTAACCTCGGACGATGCGACGGCCATCGACGTGGAGTCGTGCGTACGCGCGTAGTAGACGTTACCGTTGTCGAGCGTAATGCGCACGAGCGGATAATTCGTCGCGGCCTGCGCGTCGTCGCCGTAAGCGCCGGCTTGCGAGAAGCCGTTGAGATAGGTGCCCGAGAGCGAGTAGGTGCTGCCCGGCGTCAGCGAGGTCGCGACCGAGGTGATCTTGGGTTCCCAGGCGGCTTTGCCCTTACCACCGTTCGTGTAGATTTCGACGTCGTCGCTGCCGTCGGTCACCAGCACCTGGCCATTGGGCAGGGGCAACATGCGGTAGTCGTAACTCGAATCTTGCCGCGCGTTCGGCGTGCCCGCGACCGGTTTGAGTTTCGTGCCGGTGAACTCGAAGAACTGGCTGTTGGATTGATAGACGCCGGGACTGGTGACGACGAGGACGTCGCCGTTGGGTAAGAGCGAGCCCGGTCCGTCGGCTATGTCCAGCTGCGCGAAGCCCGACTTCGGGAACGTCGGTCCCTGGCTCCAGGTCCCCGTGACCGTGTTGTAAAGCGAGGTCGCACCGGTGGCGCCCGTGGCCCAGAGAACTCCGCTGGGCATCAAAACCTGCGGTCCGATTTCGTAGGACCCCTCGTTGACCAGGTTGACCACGGTGCTGCCCGCGCTCGCCCAGGCGCCGGTCGCGGGATTGTAGATCTCCGAGTTGAGCGACGGCGAGACGGGCGGCTCGACGTCGACGGTCAGGACGCCGCCGCTCGGCAATAGCGACCAGCCCTCTTCGTTGTTGCTATCCTCTTTGTTGGTGCCGGTGGCCGTCCAACTCAAATTGGCCGGGTTGAGTAAAGCCGACTGCGACGAGCAGCAGTTGCCGAGCATGAAGGTGCCGTCGGGAAGGACTGCGCTCGGCGCGTCGCCGACGTTGCTCCATCCGCTCGGTGCGGTGACCGACGTCCAAGTGTTGGCCACCGGGTCGTAGATCGCGCCGAGATTGGTCCAGGCATCCTGTCCGAAGTTGTATTCGCCGCCTTCGATGATCAGCCGGCCGTCGGGCAGCACCGCGTCGGCGTAATAGAGGGGAGCGTACCCCGAGGGCAGCGACGCGACTTGCGACCAGGTTCCGTTGATGTAGCTTCCGGTGATGTCCGGCGTGAGCTTGTACCAATTCTGACTGTTGTCGTGAATCAACACGGTGCCGTCGGTCATCAGCACCGCGGTGCCGGCGCCGTTGCCGCCAAAGGGCGCCTTCGCGGTGACCTGCGTCCAGACGACCTTCGCGGCGTTCCTTTCGGCGAAGGTCGGCGGCCGCATCAGGCGGCCGTAGTGTCCGACGGCATCGAGTCTTACGTAGTTCGTCGGAAGTGGATGGCGGTGGGCGGCGGACGCAGCGGCTGTGCCCAGAAGTGTCAGGATGCCCGCCGAGGCGGTCACCCGAAGCAGCTTGATCAAGAACGGTCTCCATTGCGAACGCTAGCCGTCCGCGGTAAGCGGTAAACGGGACTCGGGAAGGTTCCTTTGCTCCTGAAGTGCCGCGAACTCCCCCAAGCAGGAGTGCGAAGTGAGCGATTACGAGGCGGTCGTACTCGGCCTGGGCGCCATGGGCAGCGCTACGCTGGCACAGCTCGCGTTACGCGGCCGGCGCGTGCTCGGCATCGAGGCCTTCGCTCGAGGACACGACCTCGGTGCGTCGGCCGGCCGCTCGCGAATAATCCGCAAGGCGTATTTCGAGGATCCCGCCTACGTGCCGCTCCTGGAACGCGCCTACGAACTCTGGCGCGAACTCGAGCGTGCCTCAGGCGCGCGTCTGCTCGACCTCGTCGGCGTCTTGATGGTCGGCGACCCGGCCGGAACCGTTTTGCGGGGCGCTCGGGCCAGTGGACGCCTTCACGGCATCGCGCTCGAGGAACTCGACTCCACCGAACTCGCGCGGCGTTATCCCACGCTACGCGTGCGGTCCGGCGAGGCCGCCTTGTTCGAGCCCGAAGCAGGCGTCGTATTTCCGGAGAAGGCCAACGCCGCTCACCTGGCCGTCGCCGAAGCGGCGGGCGCCGAACTGCGTTTCGAAACGCCCGTGGCGAGTTATCGCAGCGAGCCGGAGGCGGTCGTGCTCGAACTCGCCGGCGGCGCCCGGCTCCGCACCGAACGGCTCGCCGTCTGCGCGGGGCCCTGGCTAGCGCAACTGGCGACGGAACTCGACGTCCCCGTGCGCGTCCAGCGCAACGTGCAAATCTGGTTTCAGCCGGACGTCGCCGACTACGCGCGCGGCCGTTTTCCCGCGTTCTTCGTCGAGCGCGCGGAGCAGCCCGCGGCGCTGTACGGCTTTCCGGATTTCGGCGAGGGCGTCAAAGCCGCGTTGCACGCACACGGCGAGTCGACCGAGGCGCGCGCGCTCGACCGCACCATCCGGCCCGCCGACATCCAGGCCGTGCGCGACGCGCTCGACGCGTTCATGCCCGGCGCCGCGGGCAGCTTCGCATCCGGTAAGGCCTGCATGTACGCGCTGACCCCCGACGAGCATTTCATCATCGACCGGCACCCCGCCGACGCCCGCATCGTGCTCGCCTGCGGGTTCTCGGGCCACGGATTCAAGTTCGCGCCGGTCGTCGGCGAAATCGTTGCCGACGTGATGCTGGCCGGACGTACGCGCTTGCCGATCGGTTTCTTGCGCCTCGGCCGCTTTTCGGGGAAGCACTGAAGGCAGCGTGTATCGGAGTTGCCGCTCGGTCCGGGCGGCAAGGTGTCCTGCGGCTTCCGGCGCAACCGATGGTTCGTGATGCGTGCTAGTTTGCGAGTCGGACTGTCGTTGTCGTTTGCGTGTTCGGTGCTGGCCGCATCGGCCGCAGCCGCGAGCGCGGAGGCGCCGCTGCTCCTGCGCGACCCGACGATCAGTCGCAGCCACATCGCCTTCGCCTACGGCGGCGACATCTGGATCACCGGACGCGACGGCGGTGAAGCGCACCGTTTAGCGACCGGCTTCGGCCTCGAGTCCGGGCCGGTCTTCTCGCCCGACGGGACGCAGGTCGCGTTCACCGGCGTTTACGATTCGAACGTCGACGTCTATGTCGTGCCGACCGCCGGCGGCGAACCGCGGCGCCTCACGTATCATCCCGCGGCCGACGTTGCCGTGGGCTGGACGCCCGACGGCAAGGACGTCCTCTTTCGCTCGAACCGAAATAGCAGCAACGATCCCAACGAACTGTACACGGTTCCCGCGACGGGCGGCTTCGCCACGCGCTTACCCTTGGGCATGGGCGAGACCGGCTCGTTCTCGCCCGATGCAACGCACCTGGCGTACGTGCCCAACTTTCGTTGGGAACCGTTTTGGCAAGGCTATCGCGGCGGCCAGACCACGCCGGTGTACATTGCCGATTTAGCCGATTCGAGCGTGGTGCGCGTGCCGCGCAACGACTCGAACGACGACGATCCGATGTGGCTCGGCGACACGGTCTACTTTCTCTCCGACCGCGACGGGCCGGTAACGCTCTTCGCCTACGATACGCATTCGCGGCGCGTCTCGCGGCTGCTCCCGAGTTCGGGTTTCGACATCACCTCCGCGTCGGCGGGTGCGGATGCGATCGTCTACGCGAAGTTCGATTCGCTGCACGTGTACGATGTGCGAACGCACGAGTCGCATGAGGTTCACGTGTCGTTGGCGGCCGACATGCCGCAACTCCGCCCGCACTGGGAGAAGGTCGGAACCCAGATTCAAAACGCGGCACTCTCGCCGACGGGGCAGCGGGCCGTTTTCGAAGCGCACGGCGAGATCCTCACGGTGCCCGCCGAGCACGGCGACGCGCGCAACGTCAGCAACAGTCCGGCCGTCGAAGATCGCGATCCGGCATGGTCGCCCGACGGTAAGTGGATCGCGTGGTTTTCGGACAAATCCGGCAATTACCAACTCTTCATCCGCGACCAAAAAGGGCTGGAGCCGCCGCGCGCGATCGACCTCGGCGCGCCGTCGTTCTTCTACAGCCCGACTTGGTCGCCCGATAGCAAGAAGATCGCCTATACCGACAAACGCTTGAACCTGTGGTATCTCGACATCGAGCACCCCACGCCGGTCAAGGTCGCGACCGCCGCCTACGAAGGCTTCGGGCAGTCCGACTTTAGCCCGGCGTGGTCGCCCGACAGCCGCTGGCTGACCTACACCGACGTGTTGCCCAACTATCTCCACGCGGTCGAGGTCTATTCGCTCGAAGAGCACCGCAGCCGGCAAGTCACCGACGGCCTGAGCGACGCGCGCTTTCCGCAATTCGACGTGAACGGGAAGTACCTGTACTTTACCGCGAGCACCAACACCGGCCTGACCTCGCAGGGCCTGGACATGACCAGCGACGAGCACCCGGTCAGCAGCAACGTCTATTGCGCGGTCTTACAGAAGGACGTGCCCTCGCCGGTCGCGCCGAAGAGCGACGACGAGAGCGAGAAGAAGCCGCCCGAGGCCGGCGCCAAGCCGCCCGCGGCCGGCGCCGCGGCAGCTGCGGCTGCGGCCAAGGAACCCAAGGTGGCCATCGACTTCGCGGACCTCGGCCAACGCATCGTCGCGCTGCCGATTCCGAACGCGAACTACGTCGGCCTGAGTGCGGGCAAGACGGGCCAGCTGTTCTTAGCCGTGACGCCGCTCGTGACCAACGAAGAAGGGCCGCCGGCTTTCTCGGTCGTGGCCTTCGATCTCGCCGCGCGCGAGGTCAAGCCGTTCGTCGCGGGCGTCAACGCGTTCGTCGTTTCGGCGAACGGCGAGAAGGCGCTGTACGGGCAGCGCGGCCGATTCTTCATCGTCGACACCGCTCGTCCGCCGGCGCCGGGCGCCGGAGCGCTCGACACCGCCGCGCTCGAAGTGTACGTCGAACCGCGGGCCCAGTGGGCGCAGATGTACCGTGAGGTCTGGCGCATCGAGCGCGACTTCTTCTACGATCCGCATTACCACGGGCTCGACATCGCCGCGGCCGAGCGTCGCTTCGAACCATACGTGGCGGGCATCGCGGCGCGCGACGACCTGACCTTTCTCTTCCGCGAGATGCTCAGTTACATGTCGGTCGGGCACATGTTCGTCTACGGTGGTTCGGAACCGCCGATGCCGCGCGTCAACGTCGGCCTGCTCGGTGCGGACTACCGCGTCGAAAACGGACGCTACCGGTTCGCCAAGATCTACGACGGCGAAAATTGGAATCCGGGACTCGAGGCGCCCTTGACGCAGCCCGGGACGGACGTCAAAGCGGGCGAATACCTTTTGGCCGTCAACGACCGCTCGGTCTCGGCCGAGCGCGACGTCTATAGTTATTTCGAAGAGACCGCGGGCAAGCAGATCACGCTCACCGTCGGCCCCAACCCCGACGGGAGCGGCTCGCGCAAGGTCACCGTCGTGCCGGTCCCGAGCGAGTTTCCGTTGCGCAATCTCGATTGGATCGAGAGCAACCGGCGCGAAGTCGACCGGGCCAGCGGCGGCAAGCTCGCGTACGTCTACTTACCGGACACCGCGTTCGGCGGCTTTACCAACTTCAACCGCTACTTCTTCGCGCAAGTCGGTAAGGAAGGCGTGATCCTCGACGAGCGTTTCAATCACGGCGGCCAGATTGCGGATTACATCATCGACTATTTGAAGCGCAAGCCGATGAGCATCATCAAGACGCGCGAAGGCAAGACGGTGATCGACCCGCCGCTGGCCATCTTCGGGCCGAAGGTGATGATCATCAAT
>Ga0181519_10004177_pt1 | contig 11750 bp, 10 predicted proteins | sample PEATcosm2014_Bin_26_FD_121102 | JGI IMG/M metagenome (GOLD analysis project Ga0181519, IMG submission 121102) | Peatland microbial communities from MTU Mesocosm Facility, Houghton, MI, USA - PEATcosm2014_Bin02_10_metaG | ecosystem: Environmental > Terrestrial > Soil > Wetlands > Peat | place... | reverse complement strand
TCTCTATCAACCCGAAGGGTCTGACCATCGTCTCGAAGGCTTCGATCTTCTCCGTCGTCCCCGTGACCTTGATGATGATCGCCCGCTTGGTCACGTCGACGACCTTGCCCCGGAAGATCTCGGCGATCTGCATCAGCTCCCCGCGCTGGGTCCCGTCTGCTGTGACCTTGAACAGGGCCAGCTCCCGGGAGACCGTTTCAGCCGGCTCCAGATCGCGGATCTTCAGGACGTTGACGAGCTTGTGCAGCTGCTTTGTGACCTGGTCGATCGGGTGCAGGGCCCCGTCGACCGTCAGGGTCACCCGCGAGATCTGGGTGTCCTCGGTCGGCCCGACCGTGAGGGTGGAGATGTTGAAGCCCCTCCTGGCGAAGAGGCCGGCGATCCTGGTCAGGACGCCCGACTTGTTTTCGACGAGGATCGAGAGGACGTGCTTGCGGCCCGTCCGCATGTTCGTGGCGGCCTCGAGCTCCTCGAGGCTGAGCGGCTCCTTGGTTCCCGGTTCGCCCATCAGCCCACCATCTCTCGGGCCGCGTTGCCTGCCGGGATCATCGGGTAGGTGTTCTCCTCGCGGGTCACCCGCACGTCCACGACGACCGGCCCGGGCGTCTCGATCGCCCTGCGCATGTCCTCTACGAGCGTCGTCTTGTCCTCGAGGCGGATACCCGTCACGCCGTAGGCCTCGGCGAGCTTCACGAAGTCGGGGAACCGGCCCATGTCGACATGGCTGTATTTGCCGTCCCAGAACAGCTCCTGCCACTGGCGGACCATGCCGAGATAGCCGTTGTTCATGATGAAGACCTTGATCGGGATCTCGTTCTGGGCGCAGGTCGCGAGCTCCTGGGCGTTCATCTGCACCGACCCGTCCCCGGCAATGCAGCAGACCAGCTGATCGGGGCAGCCGACCGCGGCGCCCATCGCCGCGGGGAGGCCGAAGCCCATCGTGCCCAGGCCGCCCGAGTTGATCCAGCGCCGCGGCTCGGGGAAGTCGTAGTACTGGGCGGCCCACATCTGGTGCTGGCCGACGTCGCTCGTGACGATCGCCTGCCCGCCGGTCGCCTCGTAGAGCGCCCGGACCATGTACTGGGGCTTGATCTCAGTGTCCGTTGATTCCTCCCAGCCGAGCGGGTACTTCGAGCGCCAGCCTTCGATCCTGCTCCACCACGCCTCCAGCCGGCCCGGGTCGGCGCCGATCGCGCGATACTCGATCAGCAGCTTCGCCAGGACGTGCTTGGCGTCGCCGACGATCGGAATGTGCGCCGGGACGTTCTTTGAGATCTCGGCCGGATCGACGTCGATGTGGATGAACTTCGCCCGGGGGGCGAACTCGGACAGCTTGCCGGTGATGCGGTCGTCGAAGCGGGCCCCGACGGCACAGATCAGGTCGGCCTCGTCCATCGCGTAGTTCGCGGCCCGGGTGCCGTGCATGCCGAGCATGCCGAGCCACTGGGGGTGCGGCGCCGGGAAGGAGCCGAGGCCCATCAGCGTGCACGTGACCGGGAAGCGGTCGGCCAGGGCGAACTCGCGCAGCTCCGAGGCGGCGTTCGCGTTGACGACACCGCCGCCGGCATAGATCACCGGGCGCTGTGCGGCGGCCAGTGCCTTGGCGGCCTGGCGGATCTGCTTCTGGTTGCCCTCGATCCGCGGCTGGTAGCCGGGCAGGCGCACGTCGGTGACGGGCTCGTAGGCGATCTCGGCCCGCGAGAGGTCCATCGGGATGTCGACCAGGACCGGTCCCGGGCGCCCCGTGCGGGCGATGTGGAAGGCCTCGTGGATCGCCCTGGGCAGCTCCTGCGGGTTCTGGATCATGAATGAGTGCTTGACGACCGGCATCGTGATGCCGATCGTGTCGGCCTCCTGGAAGCCGTCCGTGCCCAGCAGCTCGGTGCGCACCTGCCCGGTGATGAAGACGACGGGGACGGAGTCCATCATCGCGTCGCACATCGGCGTGATCAGATTGGTCGCCCCCGGGCCGCTGGTCGCGAAGGACACGCCGACCTTGCCCGTGGCCTTGGCGTAGCCCTCGGCGGCGTGGCCGCCGCCGGCCTCGTGGCGGACCAGGATGTGGCGGATGCCGCCCGTCACGAACGCGTCGTAGGTCGGCAGGTTCGCCCCACCGGGGAGGCCGAAGACGACATCGACGCCCTCCGCCTTCAGACATTCCATCAAGGCATCGACTGCCCGCATCTCACCGACCTCCTTTCACCGTCGCCGGAACGAAAAATTGCGGGGACGCTGATCCCCGCACCAGAAACGCCAAGTCTACCAGCGGTTTTCGCCGGGAAATCACGGATTCCCGGGGTGCACGGAATCGGCCGCGGCGGGCCCCGGCGGCTAGGAGGCGCCGAGCGAGACGCCGATCGCGAGCACGATCGCCGCCGCAACTCCGATGTAGGCAACCGAGGAGCGCATCGTCACCTTGAGGAACCTTTTGCGCACCCAGGCGATCACGAGCAGCTCGAAGGCGACGACGAAGCCGGCCACCACCAGCGCCTTGTTCACGTCGGAGATCAGGAACGGCAGCGTGTGGAAGATGCCGCCGAGCGTCGTCATGCCGCCCGTGATCGCACCGCGGACCACCGCCGAGCCGCGTCCCGTCTGCTCGCCCGTATCCGACAGCGCCTCGGAGTAGCCCATGCTCACGCCGGCCCCCAGCGCGACCGACAGGCCCACGACGAGGGCCGTGTGGGAGCTTGAGGCGATCGCCGCCGCGAAGATCGGAGCCAGCGAGGAGATCGTCCCGTCGATCATCCCGACCAGGCCCGGCTGGACGACCCGCAGGACGAATTCAGCCTCGTCCTTGAAACCCCAGCGGTGGATCAGGCGGGCAATGAAGGATTCCTCGGCGGGTCCGATTGTCTTTGCCTCCGTGCTCATCGCAGGCCACAGAGTAGGCGACGGACCGGCTTAGGCAGGCCGAATCGCCCTTAGGGTGCCCGAAGTCCGTGCGCTCAGTTCGGTGCGGCCGGCGTGCGCTGCCAGGATTCGGGCGCGATCACGACCTCGGGGAACTCGAGCTCGGTGCCGCAGCGCGTGCAGAGGGCGTCATAGATCTTCGTCACCTTCCCGCAGGTGGGGCACTGGCGGCGCATCTCGTCGCGCTCGATGCGGTAGGCGACCGCTGCCAGCAGGCCGAAGAACGGTACGGCGCCGGAGATCAGGAACCAGAGGAAGAACGAGCCGCCCTTGAGCTTGCCGATGATCCCGCCCGAGAGGCCGAAGCAGAAGGCGATGATGACGTAGGCCACGGGCCGGGCCCCCTCTAGAGGATGACCTTCAGCGCCCAGACGACCGCGACGATCGCGAGCACCAGCAGGACCGTGCTGAACAGGAACGACAGGATGCCGATCACGAAGTGCAGCAGGACATAGGCCGCGACCAGGAAGATCAGCACCGCCACGACTGTGCGGCCGAATGACCGCGAGGATTGCTGCTCGTTCATCGCACCCAGAGCTTAACGGTATTCCGGGCGTAAACGGTAATGCGGCCGGACAGGGAGGGAGTCCCCCGTCCGGCCGCACACCTCGGCGCCTGCCGAGGGAAGCCGGCGCCGCCGCCGTGGAGGGGGTTAGCTCATACGCCTCAGCAGACTCAGATCGCGGGCCGTCCTTGCCGTCACGATGTCCGCGCCGCCGAGACCTGCTCGCCGGCGACCCGCCCCCAAGCCGACGCTTGTGAGTGAAAACCGGCGGATCCGGGGGCCGTGCCGTCCCCCGTCCGCCACGACCTCGGGCAGAAGAATGAACCGCCGAGGAGATGGAGCATTGATTTCTGCTGACCGGTTCATGCGAGCATCTTTGCGCGCCGGCCCGCAAAAGCGTTTGGCCTGAAGTCCAAAATGTCGCGGTGTGGCTGCGACGGTTGAAATCGCGCCCGCGGCGGGCCTCAGAGGCCCAGCTGCTCGTTGATCAGGCGGGACACCTCGGTGCCGTCGGCGCGGCCCTTCGTCTCACGCATGACCTGCCCGACGATCGGCCCGATCGCCTTGGCGTTGCCCTCGCGCACGCGCTGCGCGGCGTCGGGGTTCGCCTCCAGGGCCGCCGCGACGATCGCCGCGAGCTCATCGCCGGCGCCGATCGCGGCGAGCCCCTCGGCCTCGACGATCGCCAGCGGGTCCCCGCCCTCGGCCGCGAGCCGCTCGAGCACCTGGCGCCCGGCCCCGACGCTGACCGCCTTGGCGGCCACGAGGCCCACGAGCGAGGCGATGGCGGGCGCCGTCACGAGGCTCTGGGCGGGGTCCTCCAGCTCGCCCAGGCGTCCCAGCAGCTCGCCCGTGATCCAGTTCGCCAGCGCCTGTGGCGGCGGGGCGGGATCGGCCGCCGAAGCCAGGGCCGCCTCGTAGAAGTCCCCCAGCTCGCCCCGGAAGGCGAGCAGCCGGGCGCTTTCGGCGCTCAGGCCCGAGCGCTCCAGGCGCTGTGCCCGGGCCGCGGGCAGCTCGGACATCTCGGCCCGGGCCCGCGCCAGCATCTGCTCGTCGATCGCGACCGGGACGAGGTCGGGCTCGGGGAAGTAGCGGTAGTCGTGGGCCTCCTCCTTCGATCGCAGCGAGGTGATCGCGCCGGAGGCCGGGTCGAAGTGGAGCGTCTCCTGTGAGACCTCGCCGCCCGCGGCCAGAAGCTTCTCCTGACGGGCGATCTCGGCCCTGATGCCCCGTTCGATGAAACGGAAGGAGTTCATGTTCTTCAGCTCGGTCTTGGTGCCGAGCTCCTGCGAGCCGGCGGGGCGCAGCGAGATGTTCGCGTCGCAGCGCAGCGAGCCCTCCTCCATGTTCACGTCGGAGACACCCAGGCTGCGCATCGTCGTGCGCAAGAGCTTCAGCCACTCCCCCGCCTGCTCGGCCGAGCGCAGGTCGGGCTCGGTGACGATCTCCGCCAGCGGGGTGCCGCCGCGGTTGAAGTCCACGATGCTCGCGTCCGAGCCGTGGATGCGACCGCTGGCGCCCAGATGGGTCAGCTTGGCGGCGTCCTCCTCGAGGTGGACGCGGTGGATCCGGACCTCGCCGAGGCTCCCGCCGAGACACAGGGGCTCGTCGTACTGGGAGATCTGGTAGCCCTTGGGGAGGTCCGGATAGAAGTAGTTCTTGCGGTGGAAGATCGACCGCGGGGCAAGCTCGGAGCCGAGCGCCAGGCCGATCATCAGCCCGAAGTGCACCGCCCGGGCGTTGGCGACGGGCAGCGATCCCGGCAGGCCCAGGCAGACAGGGCAGGTGCGGGTGTTGGGCGGCTCCCCGAAGGACAGCGCGCAGCCGCAGAACATCTTCGTCGCCGTCGCCAGCTGGATGTGGATCTCCAGCCCGATGACCGGCTCATAGGCCCCCGCGGGCTCAGACACGTGCCGCTCCCCCGTCGAAGCCCAGTGCTCCCTCGAGCGCATGGGCGGCGTCCAGGAGACGGTTCTCGCTGAAGGCCGGGCCGGCCAGCTGCAGGCCCACCGGGAGCCCGTCGGAGAGGCCGCAGGGAATCGAGATCGCCGGTATCCCGGCAAGGGACATGGGCACCGTGCAGAAGTCGTTCAGGTACATCGCCAGCGGGTCGCCCGTCTTCTCGCCGAGCCCGAACGCGACCGTCGGGGCGGTCGGGGTGAGGATGAAGTCGACCTCCGCGAAGGCGCTGCGGAAGTCCTCGGAGATCTTCGTCCGCACGCGCTGGGCGCGGCCGTAGTAGGCGTCGTAATAGCCCGATGAGAGCGCGTAGGTGCCGAGCATGATCCGGCGCTTGACCTCCGCGCCGAAGCCGTCGTGGCGGGTCCTCGTGTACATGTCCAGCAGGTCGGCCGGCGCCTCGGCGCGCATTCCGTAGCGGACGCCGTCGAAGCGGGCCAGGTTCGAAGAGGCCTCGGCGGGAGCCAGGACGTAGTAGGCCGCCAGTGCGTGCGGCGCGTGGGGCAGCTTGACCTCGCTGAGCTGCGCGCCGAGCTCCTCGGCACGCCCCAGTGCCGCCTGGAAGGACGCGAGGACCCCCTGCTCGATGCCCTCCCCCGTCAGCTCCGCGGGCACCCCCAGGCGCAGGCCGTCGAGGCGCTCGGCATGAGGGAGCACGAGCTCCTCCGGAAAGCGCAGATAGGTCGCATCGCAGGGGTCCTGACCGGCCATCGAGCGGAGCATCAGCGCCGCGTCACGGACGTCGCGGGTCAGCGGGCCGGCCTGGTCGAGCGAGGAGGCGAAGGCGATCATGCCGTAGCGCGAGATCGTCCCGTAGGTCGGTTTCAGCCCGACGACGCCACACAGTGCCGCCGGCTGGCGGATCGAGCCGCCCGTGTCGGTGCCGAGCGCCCACGGAGCGAGGCCCGCGGCGACCGCCGCGGCGCTGCCACCCGAGGACCCGCCGGGGACGCGCGAGCGGTCCCACGGGTTGCGGACGGGCCCGAAGGCCGAGTTCTCGTTGGAGGAGCCCATCGCGAACTCGTCCTGGTTGGTCTTCGCCAGCAGGCTCGCACCGTCCTGCAGGAGCCGGCGAACGGCCGTGGCGGTGTAGGGCGGCAGATACCCCTCGAGGATCCTCGAGCCGGACTGGCTCGGTACCCCCTCGGTGCAGAAGAGGTCCTTGACGGCGACCGGCACCCCCGCAAGCAGGCCCTCGCCGCTCTCTTCCGCGGCCTCCTCGGCGACCCAGGTGAAGCAGTTCAGCCCCTGCTCTCCGGCGTCCCGGTCGGCGGCCGCACGGTCGCGGTAGGCGGCGAAGAGCTCTCCGCCCGAGAGCGATCCGGCGGCGATCTGCTCGGCCGCCTCGTAGGCGCTCAGCTCGAGGATGCCCACCGTCAGGCCTGCGGGCTCGGGACGAGGAACCCCTCGTCGCTGGCGTCGGGGGCCTGCGCCAGGGCCAGCTCCCTGGGCAGTGAGGGCCGCGGGACGTCCTCGCGCAACCCGCCGGTGACCTCGACGACGTGGGATGTCGCCGCAACGCCCTCGAGGTCGAGCTCGGCGATCGTCGCGACGTGGTCGAGGACGGCCGAGAGCTCCCGGGCCATCGGCTCGATCTCCTGCTCGCTCAGCGCCAGGCGCGCCAGGCGAGCGACGTGCAGAACCTCATCGCGCCCGATCACAGGGGCGCATTCTAGGGGCGTCCGCAGCGGGCCGCCGGGCGGGCTCGAGCGTCAGCCCTGCCGGGTCGGCTGCGGCGCCCCTGGGTGCTCGGGCGGAACCGCCGCCGGAGCGGCCGGCGGGGAGATCGGCGGGCGCTCCGGGTCGGCGGGCTCGGCAGGCGCTGCCGGCGGGGCCGGTGCGGAGGGTGCGGGTCTCGCGGGGTCTTCGCTCATGGCTCTGGACTACCCCGGATCCCGACACGCGAAGCGCTCGGGCCCGCGGAGGGTCGCGCTAGGGCAGGGGCCGCGGCTGCGGCCTTGCGGGGCTGTAGAGCGAGGGGCGTTCGTCGCGCATCACCAGCCACGCCCCGATCAGGACGGCGATCGTCCCCGCGAGGCCCAGCCATGGGCCGATGCAGGTCGAGCCGGCGTTCCCCGGACGCTCGAGCACGCGGACGATCGCGGCGATCGTCCCGGCCAGCCCCAGCGGCACGGCCCAGACCGCGGTGGCAACCGCAAGCGCCGGGTTCTCCCCGCGCTCGGCCAGCGCCGAGGCGATCACCGCCAGGCCGGCGAGGAGGGCGAGCAGGATCAGCGCCGCCCCGGCGCCGAAGGTGTCCCACAGATCGAGGTTGCCCGCCGGCGAGCTGTACCACGGGGTGAACAGCGAGACGACCAGGCAGAGGACCCCCGCGAGCACGACGAGCTCGCCGCTGCGAAGGCGCCAGGTCACGATGCCTCCCGGCCCATTCCCTGGAACATCGTCTCGAGCTCCGCCTGGTAGTGGGCCGCCTGCAGCGTGTTGCGCAGGAGCATCGCGATCGTCATCGGCCCCACTCCACCGGGGACGGGGGTGATCGCGGAGGCGAGCTCGGCCACGGCGGCGTGATCCACGTCGCCGACCAGCCCGCTCTTGTTGCCCGCCTCCTCGGGAGCGATGCGGTTCATGCCGACGTCGATCACGACCGCACCCGGTTTGACGTGCTCGGCGCCCAGCATCCGCGGACGCCCGATCGCCGCGATCAGAATGTCCGCCCGGGCGCAGACGGCGGGGAGATCGCGGGTTCTCGAGTGGCAGCTCGTGACGGTCGCGTTGGCCCCGAGCAGCAGCTGGGCCATCGGCTTGCCGAACAGGTTCGAGCGTCCCACGACGACCGCTTCGGCGCCCTCCAGCTCGACCCCAGCGTCGGCCAGCATCACCATCACCCCGGCCGGTGTGCAGGGCCTCAGGCCGGGGCTGCCCAGCGCGAGCAGCCCGGCGTTGACCGTCGTCAGCCCGTCGACGTCCTTCTCGGGCACGATCATGCCCGTCAGGGCCGTGGGGTCCAGCTGGTCGGGCAGCGGCAGCTGCAGCAGGATCCCGTTGACGGCGGGATCGCCGTTGAGCCGCTCAAGCTCCTCCGCGACCGCCTCGAAGGTGGCCTCCCCTCCGAGCCTGCGGTCGAACGGCTCGATCCCCACCTCGCGGCAGGCCCGCTGCTTGGCCTCGACGTAGACCGCCGACGCCGGGTCGCCGCCGACGAGCACCGTCGCGAGTCCTGGACGGCGGCCGTGGCGGTCGATGAAGGCCGCCGTCTGATCGGCGACTTCGCCGCGGACACGTGCCGCGATCGCCTTGCCGTCGATGATCGTTGCAGCCATGGGACGGATGCTATGCCCTTGTGCGGTCCGAGCAGGGGCAGCTCAGCGGCGGGTCACGGGTGCGTACTCGGCCATCAGCTTGCGCTCGGAGCCGTCGCCGGCGAACCGCACGACGATCACCCCACCCGGCTCGACCCCGGTGACGACGCCCTCGCCGAAGGCGGCATGCATGACGTCCTCCCCCAGCCGGAACGCCGGAGCCTCGGTGGCGAGCCCGCCGGCGCCCGCCGGGGCGCGGGGAGCCGTACCCCAGCTGCTCTGCGCCGAGCTCCGCCGAGCGCTCGGCGCGCCGAGCGGCAGGCCGCCCGTCAGACCGGGGCGGAATGCGGTTTCGCGCGGCTCCTCGAGCAGGTCGGCGGGGATCTCGGTCAGAAAGCGGCTGGGCATGCCGAAGCTCTGGGCGCCGAAGACCGCCCGGCGGCGGGCGTAGGTGAGATAGAGCCGGCGCATCGCCCGGGTGATGCCGACGTAGAAGAGCCGGCGCTCCTCCTCCAGGCCGCCCTCGTCGATCGCCCGCGAGTGCGGGAAGACGCCGTCCTCGAGACCCGCGATGAAGACCGTCGGGTACTCGAGCCCCTTCGCGTTGTGAAGTGTCATCAGCGTCACCAGACCCTCGTCGTCGCTGCGGGTGTCCGCGTCTGCGACCAGGGCGACCTCCTGCAGGAAGACCTCAAGCGTCCCCTCGCCGGCGGGAGCCGCAAGATCGAACTCGCGGCCCACCTCGACCAGCTGCTCGAGGTTCTCGATCCGCCCCTGGGCCTCGATCGTCCGCTCCGCCTCGAGCGCCTCGACGTAGCCGCTCTGCGCCAGCAGCGCCTCGAGCAGCTCGCCGATCGGCGCCGGCGGCCCGCCGTCCTCGCCCAGGGCCAGCCGGCGCAGCTCGCCCATCACGCTCATGAACCGCTCCAGCGCCTTGACGGCCGCCGAGCCCAGGCCGGGCACCTGATCGGGTCTCGCCGCCGCTTCCCAGACCGGCACATCGATGCTGGCCGCATGTCCCGTCACCCGCGCCAGCGAGGTCTGCCCGATCCCCCTGCGTGGGGAGTTGGCGATCCGGGCGAAGCTGACCACGTCGAAGGGGTTGGCCAGGAACTGCAGGTAGGCGATCGCGTCCTTGATCTCGGCCCGCTCATAGAACTTGGTGCCGCCGATCACCTGGTAGGCGATCTCGTTGCGCACCAGGGCGTCCTCGATCACCCGCGACATCGCGTTGGTCCTGTAGAGGACGGCGATCTCCGAGCGCGAGGCACCCTCGTCGAGCAGCCGCTGCAGCTCACCGACGATGAAGCGAGCCTCGGCATGCTCGTCGGGCAGCGGGCGCAGCTGGATCTGATCACCCTGACCGAGCTCGCTCCACAGCCGCTTGGCGATGCCGCCCCGGTTGTTCGCGATCACGGCATTCGCGGCCGAGAGGATCGTCTCCGTCGAGCGGTAGTTCTGCTCGAGCTTGACCACCCGGGCGTCCGGGAAGTCGTCCTGGAAGTCGAGGATGTTGCGGACGTCGGCCCCGCGGAAGCTGTAGATCGATTGTGAGTCGTCGCCTACGACCGCCAGGTTGCGGTGCCCGACGGGCCCGGCGTAGGACGGGCGGTCCCCCGGCTGCTCTCCCCCCCGCCGGGGCGGGCGGCCACCTCCGACGAGCAGCTGGAGCATCCGGTACTGGGCGCGGTTCGTGTCCTGGTACTCGTCGACCAGGACGTGGCGGAAGGTGTCCGAGTAGCGCCCCCGGACCTCCTCGAAGAGCTCCAGCAGGTTGACGGTCCTGAACAGGAGGTCGTCGAAGTCCATCGCGTTCATCCGGTGCAGATCGCGCTCGTAGATCTCATAGACCTCGGCGACCATCTCCTCGAACGGCGAGCCGACGGCCTGGCGGTAGTCCTCGGCCGAGAGCAGGCGGTTCTTGGCGGCCGAGATCTGGTTGTGGATCGCCGCGGGGGTGTAGCGCTTGGGGTCGACCCCGACGGCGTCGGCGGAACGCTTTGTCAGGCGCCGCGAGTCGGCCTGGTCGTAGATCGTGAACTGCCGGGTGTAGCCGAGCCGCTCGGCCTCGGCCCGCAGGATCCGTGCGCAGGCCGCGTGGAAGGTCATCACCCACATGCCCCTGGTGCCGTGGCCGAGCAGCTGCTCGACGCGCTCGCGCATCTCCTTCGCAGCCTTGTTGGTGAACGTGATCGCCAGGATCTCGCCGGCCTGGGCCTGGTCGGTGTAGATCAGGAAGGCGATCCGGTGCGTCAGGACCCTGGTCTTGCCCGACCCGGCGCCGGCCAGGATCAGCAGCGGGCCCTCGCCGTGGGTGACGGCCTCCCGCTGGGGCTCGTTGAGCCCTTCCAGGAGCTCCTGGAGATGGGCGGCATGGGGGTTCTCCGGCATCGCTCCCCAGAATAGATGCGCCCGCGGCTGCCCCGCCGCCGGCGGGGGGCGGTGGGCCGCCGGCTCAGCCGCCGGCGGGATTGGGCCCGCGAACGGTCCGCAGGGGGCGGACCTCGGCGAGCGGCTGGGGCTCGCCGTCGCCCTTCTCCGCCAGCATCCGTTCGAGTGTCACGATCCGCGCCGAGAGGGCCTGGATGGCCTCGGCGATCGGGTCGGGCAGGTGGATCCAGTCGGCATCGGGACCCTCCACGCGGCGCCCGTCGACTCGGACGGGATGGCCGGGGTTGCCGACGACCGTCGAGTTCGGCGGGACGTCGGTGATGACGACGCTGTTGGCGCCGATCTTGGCGCCGTGGCCGATCGTGATCGGGCCGAGCAGCTTGGCACCCGAGCCGATCGTGACGTTGTCCTGGACGGTCGGGTGGCGCTTGCCGGTGGCGAAGCCCGTCCCTCCGAGGGTGACCCCCTGGTAGAGCGTCACGTCCTTGCCGATCTCGGCCGTCTCGCCGATCACGACTCCGGTGCCGTGATCGATGAACAGGCCCTCGCCGATCGTCGCAGCCGGGTGGATCTCGATCCCCGTCAGCGCGCGCACCACCAGCGAGATCAGCCGCGGCAGCACGGGGACGCCGGCGAGGAACATCCGGTGCGCGACGCGATAGCCGAGCAGGGCATGGATCCCCGGCCAGGCAGCCAGGATCTCGATCCGCCCGACATCGCGG
>Ga0181519_10004172_pt1 | contig 11752 bp, 13 predicted proteins | sample PEATcosm2014_Bin_26_FD_121102 | JGI IMG/M metagenome (GOLD analysis project Ga0181519, IMG submission 121102) | Peatland microbial communities from MTU Mesocosm Facility, Houghton, MI, USA - PEATcosm2014_Bin02_10_metaG | ecosystem: Environmental > Terrestrial > Soil > Wetlands > Peat | place... | reverse complement strand
TGGGCGAGGCACACATTCTGGTGGATGGCGAGCGCTCGGGTGGGGCGTGGTGGCTGGGCGAATTCCGCCAGGATCCCGGCTTCAAAACTCCGCTGCACTTCCATTACCAGCAGAACGAACAATTCTATGTGCTGGACGGTGTGCTCTCGGTCTATGTTGAGGGCAAGTGGACCGACCTGGAAGCCGGAACGTTCGCTACGGTGCCGCACGGCATTCACCATGCGCAGGGCAATCTGGGGACGAAGCCGGTGCGCTTTCTGGGATCGGGCAATCCAGCCGGTTTCGAGCACTTTTTCGCGGAACTGGATAAGCTCACCGCACGCCTTCGGCCCTCCGATCCCCAATTCGGCGCTGAGGTTGCCAAGATTCTTGTCCGCTTCGACACCAAACCCCTTGGGCCCGCGCCCCCGCGAACCTAGACCTCCGCAGGGCTTCCTGAAGCGTGCCTCGAACTGGCGTAAAATCGGCGTAGGGGTTTGCATCGGCTGTGAGAAATGGCTGGCTTTATTTTCTGGTGATTGGAGCGGCGGTGTCCACGGGCTCCGCCCGGAAAGGACCATCGCAGGAGCCTCATCCCGTGGACATCCGCCAAGTGGCGCATGCGGTCGATGAACATTACAACCACCTGCACAGCCTGGAAGCGGAGTTCACGGAAACCTTCCGGGGCGAAGGATCCGAACGGGTGGAATCGGGCACGCTCTGGCTGAAAAAGCCGCGCAAGATGCGATGGGACTACCGTTCTCCGAGAGAGAAGGTATTTGTGAGCGACGGCCGAATTGTGTGGTTTTACGTTCCGGCCGAGCGGCAGGTTCGAAAAACGGAGTTTCGCAAGCTGGACGACCTCCGTTCACCGATCGCCTTTCTCTTGGGTAAGACCAAGCTGGAGAATGAATTACGGGGGCTCTCGAAAGTCGTGGATCAGGCGCCATTAATCCCGGGTGACATAGTGCTGCGCGGTGTACCGCAAGCGATGGCTAGACAAGTGAACGAGGTACAACTGGAGATCACACCCACTAATCAAATCGTCCGGATCGTTTTGATGGACCCCGAGGGCGGGACAACGGACTTCAGATTTGCGGATTGGAAAGAAAATGTGAGCTTGAATGATAGCCAGTTCGACTTCACGCCTCCCCCGGGCGTAGAGACGGTGGACGGTGGACTGGGGCAATAAGCAGCGGCTGGCATCGATAGCTATGAGGCGGAGGGCCGGAAATCCCGGTTACTTCCGTACCACGGGGCCGTATTGGTTGCCGTAATTGCTTTGGGGACAGAATGTTACACTTGCTTCATACCCTGAAAAAAAGACGATAGAGAATGGCAGAATTCCTGGTTAAAGTTGCGGACGAGCAAGGCCACACCCTCCAGCAGGTGGAGCACGGCTTTTCCGAGGCGGAGGTCCATGACCGCTTCGCGCAGCAGGGATACCTTGTCTATTGGGTCAAGCCGCGGACGATTCTGAGCGGCGGGCGCGGGAAGTTTGGCAAGCGCGGCAAGCTCAAAGGGTCCACATTTTTGATCTTCAACCAGCAGTTCCTGACCCTGATTAAGGCCGGATTACCGATTCTGACGGCGCTTGATTTGCTGATCAAGCGGCAGCGGGATAAAGCGCTGCTGAAGCTTCTTGAAAATGTCCGGGACCGGGTAAAGGGTGGGGAACTGCTTTCGGATGCGTTTGCCGCGCAGCAGATTTTTCCCAAGATGTACACGACCACGCTGATGGCGGGTGAGAAGAGCGGCAACATGGAAGAAGTTCTTGGCCGCTACATTCAGTACCAGCGCATGGTGCAGACTTTCCGCAAGAAACTGGCAGTGTCGCTGGTGTATCCGGCGCTGCTGATTTTGGTGGTCACGGTGATGCTGGTTTTTCTGATCACCTACGTAGTACCGAAATTTGCCGACCTTTTCAATAACCTGGGAGCGACCCTCCCGGCGATTACCGTGTTCATGTTGGCCCTGGGATTGAATGCCCAGAAGTATGGCTGGATGGTGGCACTGGTCCTGGGAGTTGCCGGATTTCTGTTGTGGAGATGGAAGCAGAGTGACCGAGGGGCGGAATCGATTGACCGATTCATGCTTTCGTTGCCGCTGATCGGGGAAATCCGGATGAAATACCAGGTGGCAAATTTCGCGCGCATTCTCGCGACCCTGCTGCAAGGCGGCTTGCCGCTGGTGCCGGCTATGGAAACGGCAGGCGCATCCGTGAGCAGCCGGCAGATGCTGAACGCAATTAACGCGGCGGCAGAGCGGGTCCGCGAGGGGCAAGGACTGGCGAAGAGCCTGGAAGAACAGAAGTTGTTTCCCGACCTGGCGGTTGAGATGCTTGAGGTTGGTGAGTCGACGGGCGCGCTGCCGGCGATGCTGGGTTCAGTGGCCGAGTTCTACGAAGAAGATGTGCAGACCGCTCTCGGCGCAGCGATGGCGCTCATTGAGCCGCTGATCCTGATCGTGATGGCGGTGTTTGTGGGCGGCGTGCTGATTTCGCTGTATATGCCGATCTTTACGTTAGGCGCAAACGTGCATTAAAGGATGGGCTTTGGGCTCTCGGCTGCTAGCTTTAGCTTTGGGCTCGGGAATTTGGGTTTTGGGTTTATCGCTTTGGGCTCCGGCACTGGGTTCCGCTGCGGAATCAACCGTCCGAGAGCCTGGCGCCGAAGGCCGGGTTTTGACAGACTGGAAGAGGAATGGCGGATAAGAAGACAGCGGTAATCAACGGCAGCAAGCTGCCAGACCCGATGGTGCCGGTTCCCGACGAACTGGAGCGCGCGCGCGATATTGCGCGGCGCTATCGTTGTGAATTCATCGATCTCAGCGACTTCCAGTTGCACCACGATCTGTTCGAGAAGATCCCGGTGCACCTGATGTTCCGCTACAACTTCGTTCCGCTGTCGGAAACCGAGGACGGACGGCTGGCGATCGCCATTGCCGACCCCAGCCAGTTGATGATGATCGACGAGATCAGCCTGCTGCTGGGCAAGCGGATCGTCACCAAGGTCTCGACGCTCAAGCAGATCTCCGACATTCTCAAGAAGACCGAACAGTCCAAACGCGTGCTCGAAGACGCCAGCGAAGGCTTCACGCTGGACGTGATCCGCGAGGACGAAACCGGGAACGACGAAACCATCTCCATCGACAAGCTGACGGCGACCGCGGGCCAGGACATGAGCCCGATCATCCGCCTGGTCGACACTACGATTTTCACTGCCCTGCAGCGGCGGGCGAGCGATATTCACATCGAAACGCGAGACGACTCGGTGTACATCAAGTTCCGTATTGACGGAGTGCTGACCAACGCCATGCCGCCCATCGGCAAAGAGCATCATTCGACCATCATTTCGCGTATCAAGGTCATGAGCGAGCTCGATATTTCCGAGCGCCGCGTGCCCCAGGACGGCCGCTTCCGCGTCAAGTACAACGGGCGCGCCATCGACTTCCGCGTTTCCATCATGCCGTCGATCCATGGCGAGGACGCCGTGCTCCGCGTGCTCGATAAAGAGTCGATGAGCGAGAAGTTCAAGAAGCTTACGCTCGAAGTGGTTGGCTTTGACGAAGTGGACCTGCGCCGCTTCCGCCGCTACATCAAGGAACCGTACGGCATGGTGCTGGTGACCGGGCCGACGGGGAGCGGCAAGACGACCACTCTGTATGCGGCGGTCAACGAGATCAAGACCGATGAAGACAAGATCATCACCATTGAAGACCCGGTCGAATACCAGTTGCGCGGCATCACGCAGATTCCGGTCAACGAAAAAAAGGGTCTGACCTTCGCTCGCGGATTGCGGTCGATTTTGCGGCACGACCCGGACAAGATCATGGTGGGCGAAATCCGCGACAACGAGACGGCACAGATCGCCATCCAGTCGGCGCTTACGGGCCATTTGGTGTTTACCACCGTTCACGCCAATAACGTTGTCGACGTGCTCGGGCGCTTCCTGAACATGGGCGTCGAACCGTATAACTTTGTCTCCGCGTTGAACTGCATCCTGGCACAGCGGCTGGTGCGACTGATCTGCGACTCCTGCCGGACGGCCGTCCATTACCCGGACGACGTGCTGGAGGCAAGCGGCCTTGATCCGGCGCAGTGGGCACAGGTTCCGCTGTACGAAGGTCAGGGGTGTATCGAATGCGCGGGGACTGGGTTCCGGGGGAGGACCGCGATTCACGAACTTCTGGATTTGACCGACCGCATCCGCGAGATGATTCTGGAGAGGAAGCCCACGTCGGAGATCCGGCGAGCGGCGCGCGAGGATGGCATGCGTTTTCTGCGCGAGTCGGCGCTCGACAAGGTTCGCGCGGGGCAAACGACATTGAAGGAAATCAACAAGGTGACATTTATCGAGACGATGCGCTGACCTGCAAGGCCCAACCCAAAGGTAACCCAGCCCATCTGCGAATAGCCAAAGTAACTATGGAAGTGTCGTATCCGGCGATATCATCGATGAACAGAAACTGGAATCACAATGAGTTCCACTAAACACCTTCGGCGTCCCGTCCTGGCCTGCGAAATCGGGGCTGACCGCGTGCTGGCGGCACGCGCGGCCGACCGCGGGCGCATGGTGGAGAGTTCGGCGGCGCGTGAGCTGGCACCCGGCACAGTGGTGCCCGATCTGATGGAATCGAACCTGCGCAATGGCACCGCGCTCCGGGATGCGATTGCGAGCGCGATGGGCAGCGTGGAAGCGCGTTCCCATGATGTGATCGCGATCCTGCCGGACACGAGCGTGCGCGTCGTGCTGCTGGATTTCGAAACGCTGCCATCGGCGCCGGAAGAGGCCGAAGCGGTCGTTCGGTTCCGGCTGAAGAAGTCGCTCCCCTTCGACCCCGAAGAAGCGCGTGTTTCCTATCATTCGCACCCGAATGGCAAAGCGGTGCGGGTGGTGGCGGCCGTGGTTCTGAAGACGGTGCTGGAGGAGTATGAATCGGCGTTCCGGGACGCCGGCTACAACCCGGGAGTTGTGATGCCTTCGATGCTGGCCGCGCTTGGAGCGGCCGATGCGGAACGTCCGACCCTGGTCGTGAAAGTGGACCCGCGCACCATCAGCATCGCGATTCTGGAACAGGAACAGTTGCTGCTGTTCCGGACCCTGGAGAATGTGCGCGGCGTGACAATTACGGGAGAGCAACTGGCCGAGGAAGTTTACCCCTCGGTAGTGTTTTTCCAGGACACATACAGCCTGAACATCGAGCGCGTGTATGTGGCGGGGATCCCGGAATCGGCGAGCGCGGCGTCGGCTTTAAAAAACCAGTCGGGAGCGCAGGTCGAGGACCTGGTAACCGCATCGCAGATTGGGTCCACTACCGGCTCGGTGCCGCGGTGGCGGATGGCGGGCGTTGTAGGAGCCCTGATTTCGTAATATGCGTCTCGATATCAATCTCGCGACCCGGCCGTATGAAGATGCCCGGGAATTCTGGGTGCGCTGGGGCACGGCCATCGCCATCCTGGGCGTATTGACACTGGGCCTGATCGGCTGGACGGTGCGGAGCTGGGAAAATGCCGGTCGCGATCGCCACGCCATCGCGCAACTGCAGCAGAAGATCGCGCAACGCGACCGGGAGCGGGCCGAAGATCAAGCGGTGCTTGATATGTCGGCGAACCGGAGCACGCGCGACCAATCGCAATTTCTGAACGGGCTGATCCGGCGCAAGGCTTTCTCGTGGACGCGCGTGTTCGAAGAACTGGAGCAGGTCATGCCCGCGAATCTTCACGTGGTGTCACTACGTCCGGAATTCAACGAGCAGAATGAGATGCAACTGGAGATGAGGGTGGCCGGCGACAATCGCAACGCTGCCGTGGAACTGGTGCACCGGATGGAATCCTCCAAGCACTTCCAGAGCGCGCAGTTGCTGAGCGAGCAGGGAGCGTCATCGGAGCCGGGCAGCGGTGTGATCGCCACCGTCATTTCAACGTATGTGCCGGACCAACCCAACGGGGGTGGTAAATAATGCCCGATCTGCGAAGTACGCGCAGCAAGCTGAAGATCGCGATTGCGGCAATGGTGGTGGCCGATATCGTAGCGGTGGGAGTGTATTTTTCTCCGCTGGTGGGTTCGGCGGACTCGCGGCGGCAGCAGATGTTGCAGCTGTCGGCGGAACTGACGAAAAAGACGCATGACGTGCAGCCATTGCAGGGCATGCCGCAGAAACTCGTGCTTGCGAAAAACCAGATTGGAGACTTCTACAAGGACAGATTCGCGGAAAAGGATTCCGAGCTATTGACCGAACTCGGCAAACTGGCGTCGGAAGATGGCGTGCACATCCAGTCGGCGAGGTACAAGGAAGAGGAGCCGGAGATACCCGGCATCGTGCCGGTGGCCCTAGAGGTCAGTTTTTCGGGCGACTACCTGCAACTGGTGCGCTTCATCAATACCATGGAACGGTCGAAGATGTTTTTTACGGTCGACAGCGTCGATCTTGCTGGCGAAGGCACCGGGCAGGTCCGGCTGCAGATCGGCCTGCACAGCTACTTGCGGGGAGCCTGAGTGAAACTGGGGACCGAAAACCGGAAACAACTGATCACCCTGGGGGTCTTGGGATCGATTGCGCTGCTGCTGGTTTTGTGGGAGTTCTGGCCAACTTCGGGCCCGGCGGCTCCCGCAGCCACCCAGACCGCTGCCACGGGAACGGCGCATCCAGCCACCCGGCGTACGGCTTCGGGCAAGATAGTACCGATTATAGAGCCGCGGCTGGATCCGACGCTCGACCTGAATCTGCTCACTCAAAGCGAGGAGATCAAGTACGCGGGCAACGGAAGAAATATTTTTGTCGCCGGATCCGTCGCGACCATCCCAGTGCCGAAGAAGACGGGCGCAACCGATGTGGATGAGCAGGCGCAAATTCATATGCCTCCGCCGATCCCTCCGCCACCTCCCATCACGCTCAAATTTTTCGGGTTTGCAAACAAGCCGGGCGAACCAAAGCGAATCTTTCTCTCGCAGGGAGAGGACGTTTTTATCGCGGGCGAAGGCGAGATCGTGGACCGTCGCTACCGCGTGCTGCGCATCTCTCCCAATGCGGTCGAGATGGAAGATGTGATCAACAGCAACCGCCAGAGCATCCCGCTGACGCAGGGCTGAAACCTGATTTGCGATTGGCAATTTGTAATTGGTAATTTGAAGGCAGGCAAGCGCTTATGCGGCGTAGTTCCTTGAGTTCGGGCAAATCACAAATTACAAATCAGAAATCACAAATTCCCCAGCGCGGCTACATGCTGATCCTGCTCATGCTGGGGGTGGCGCTGGCAGCCCTCGCGCTGTTGGCCGTTTTGCCCGAGATGGGTCAGCAGATCAGACGCGACCAGGAAGAGGAGTTGATCCATCGCGGCACCAGTTACATGCGCGCAATCCAGCATTTTTACAAAAAAGTTGGGCGCTATCCGACCCGGGTCGAGGAACTGGAAAACACCAATAACATCCGCTACCTGCGCAAACGCTACAAGGATCCGATGAGCCGGGATCCGCAGACCGGGAAGGAAAAAGACTTCAAGTTTCTGCACATGCAGGATGTAACCCTGAGCAACGGGCCACTTCTGGGAGGCGGAATCGGAGGACAACAATTGCCGGGAGGGATTCCGGGACAGGGGTTACAAGGGGCGCTCGGACAAGGGTTGCAGGCGCTGCAGCAGGCGGGCGGCCTGCAGGGACTGCAGCAACTCCAGCAGGGAGGTTCCGCAGCGGCGCAAAACAATATTAATGCGAATGCTGAAGAGCAATCCGACCCGAATAATCCTGCGGGTGCGCAGGGGAACTCAGGCTCTTCGTCCTCTTCCTCCTCGTCTTCGTCATCATCTTCGTCTTCACCTTTTTCTTCATCTTCCTCTTCGTCTTCGCCATTCTCTTCTTCTTCCAATGGAGGTGCGGGGACCGGGACAGGTGCAAACGGAGCCACCGGATTAGGTGGGCAGGTATTTGGGGGAGGACCCATTCTTGGGGTGGCGAGCACGAACAAGAAAGACAAGACGGTTCGCGAGTTCAACAAGAAGAACCATTACAACGACTGGCTGTTCATGTATGACCCATCCTCGGATCGCGGCGGCCCGATGGGCAGCCTGCTGATTGGACCCTGGCAGACTCCACAGACGGGGACCATACCGGGTGCTAATCCGATCGGACAGCCCCCCCAAGGGCAGGGCGGGCAATTTGGCGGCGGCCAGTTTGGTGGCGGCGGCCAATTTGGCGGCGGGCAGTTCGGTGGGGGACAATTCGGCGGAGGCCAATCTGGCGGCCAAAACCCGCCGACACAACCGCCCCAGGGGCAGAATCCGCAGTAAACGCCTGCCGAGATCATCCGGACGGAATCGATCTAATGAAAAAACCCCGCAAGGTAAGCGGGGCTCTACAAATCATCAAATCTATGTCGCCAATCGCGGCAACCTTGCCCGGGCACCTACACTTTTGCGCCTATACGTTAAAGGACGATCCGCAACCGCAGGTGCTCTTCACGTTCGGATTTTCAAACTTAAAGCCCGCCCCTTCCAGGGTCTCGACATAATCGACATTTGCACCGCCGAGATACATCAAGGAAGTTGCGTCCACGTAAACCTTCAACCCGTCAAAGTCGAACACCTTATCCATCATTCCAGCGCCATTCTCGAATGCCATGGAATACTGGAAGCCTGAGCACCCGCCTCCTACCACGGAGAGCCGCAAACCTGTCGGAACCGGGTTCTGCGACGCCATAATTTCCTTTACCTTGGCGACGGCGCTCGGGGTGAGGACGGGGGCTGCGGTTTTCGGCGGCGCCTGCGGCACCTGTGGGGTAGTCGTGGTGGTGGTTGCCATTCCTTGATCTCCTTTAAAACTCGATTATAACAAAGGCTGCCGCTGGCGCAGCAAGCCTTTTCGGGAACCAGGCGAACTTCCCTTATAGCTCACTTAGATGCCCATGAGGGAGGGAAGGTCGCGGCGACTTGCCATCGGGTCTATAATCATGCGCAGCAGGGGCCCAGGTACCCGGACGGTTTGGCGGGCAGGAAATCTGCCCGATGACGGATCCGGACAAAGATGGCCCGATATCAGCGCCGAGGTGGCGTATGTCTCCTATGTTCATGCTTCTGGTTGCGTGGGGAATTCTGACCGCGATCCTGATTGTCCTCATGATCTACAAGAGCACTCTCACGATGCATGAGGATGATTCGATCTTTCTGAACGAAACCGAATCGCAGATGCAGAAAGATCAAACCGAAGTTCTGGCCAAGATGCGGAAGATCACTCCGATCGTGAAAGTGCTGGGCGCGCTCTCGGGGGTCATGATCCTGGTGATTGCGGGATTATTCATCTACCAGGGGCTGAATATCGCAACTACGCCGCAGTAAATCGTTAACGTACAGTTCGCGGACAAGGCTTGGACCATCCGACGCGGGGAGAACTCCGCGAAACATGGCTTTACCACGTCATTCGCGGCAGAGTTCCCCGATTTGCGTTCCTGCACGACGATTCCGCTCAGGCTGCTTTGGACTGCAGATTCCGGATGTCGTCCAGCAACACTTTTTCGTGCCCTTCCGGATTCACCTTCTCATACACCTTGGAGATAATGCCTTGGGGATCGACGACGAAAGTTGTACGCTCCCAGAATTTCATCCCTTTCCATTCCGACTGGCCGAGGCCTAGAGTTTTCATGAGGGAGGCATCGGGATCGGAGAGCAGGTCGATCTTGAAAGCAAACTTGTGATGAAAATTCTTGTGCGAAGTGACATCGTCGGCGCTGACTCCGACTACCTTGATTCCGGCGGCATCGAAATCAGCTTTGGTGGCACTAAATGATCGGCCCTGGATGGTACACCCGGGCGTATCGTCTTTAGGATAAAAATAAACTACGAGCCAGTGGCCTGCGAAATCGCCGAGTTTGGTGATTTTGCCGTCCTGATTGGACAGCGAAAAATTGGGAAAGGGTGTGCCAGCTGAGAGCATTGGAAAGTCCTTTCTTATTGTTGCTGGTTTGGAATTGCTGATCGAATTCTAGTTGCCAGTGATAAGCAAAATGGGGAATGACGGGCGAAGCGCCCGTCGCTCTATCTTCAACTCGCCTTCGCGGCTGGCGTAAGTTTCTTCATTCGCTCTTTCATCTCTTGCGGAGACACATCTTCCTTGTGGGTGGCAACGCCCCACAGATGCCCGAATGGATCCTGGATGAATCCCGAGCGGTCTCCGTAGAACTGATCCTGGACAGGTTTCATGATCTTCGCGCCCGCGGCCACGGCCCGCTCTACTATCTTATCCACGTCTTCCACATACACCAGCAGGCTCACGGGCGAACTGCCGAGCGACTGCGGGCCACGATGGCCCATTTCGGGGAATTCGTCGGCCAGCATAATGTGGGAATTTCCGATCTTGAGCTCAGCATGTCCGATGCGACCACTGGGATCGGGCATGCGGAACAGTTCCGTGGCTCCGAAGACGTCTTTGTAATATTCGATGGCTTGTGCTGCTCCCTTGACGATCAGATACGGAGTAACCGAGTTATAGCCTTCGGGAATGTAGTGGGTCATTTGATCTCCTCTCGTGGCGTGGCAAGTCAGATTGTCCGTTGCAGTCGAAAGTGGCGCGGTCAAACAGGAACGTGCCCCACGACGCCGCCCCGTCAATAGGAGAACACAAGTTGGGGGCAGGCTCAAGTCCGTTGGGTGACGGCATCTTATGTCCGATGTACGATAGCCTGTGCCGTGCCTGGCGCCGTCTTTGCGAACGCCATCGCTAGCGAGATTTTTCCATGCCCGAACTACCCGATATCGCCGTCTACATCCAAGCGTTGGAGAAGCGCATCCTTCGCCGGCAGCTGGAGCGGATTCGAGTCGCGAGCCCGTTCCTGCTGCGCACGGCCAGTCCTCCGCTGGCGAGCGCGGAGGGCAGGACCGTGGTTGCGTTGCGGCGGGTGGGTAAGCGCATTTGCATCGGCATGGAAGGCGGCCTCTGGCTGGTGTTGCACCTGATGATTGCGGGCCGCCTGCACTGGAAGAAGCGCGATGCGAAGCTTTCGCCGCCGCGCGGACTGGCCGCATTTGACTTTGAAAACGGCACCTTGTTGTGGACCGAAGCCGGCTCGAAGAAGCGCGCTTCGCTGCATGTGGTAGCGGGCGAAGCGGGACTCACGGCGGTCGATCCTGGTGGGCTGGAAACCTTGGACAACGACCTCGAGGCTTTCGGCGCGGCTCTCACATCTGCGAACCATACCTTGAAGAGGGCCCTGACCGATCCGCGCCTATTCAGCGGGATTGGCAACGCGTACTCGGATGAGATTCTTTTTCAGGCACGGCTCTCGCCGCTGGCATTCACACAGAAGATGAAGCCCGAAGAGATTAAACGCCTTTTTGAGGCTACGCGGGCCAGCCTCAACGAATGGATTGCGCGGCTGCGAGAGGAAGCGGGCGAAGAATTCCCGGAAAAAGTTACTGCCTTTCGTCCGGGCATGGCCGTTCATGGACGATACAAAGAGCCGTGTCCGCGGTGTGGCGCAAAGATTCAGCGGATACGTTATGCGTCCAACGAGACCAACTACTGTCCGAACTGCCAGACCGGAGGAAATCTGCTCGCCGACCGCTCGCTCTCACGATTGCTGCGCGCCGACTGGCCAAAAACTCCGGAAGACCTCGAAATGCTGACGCGGGAGCGGAAGTAGGCCGCTCGTTCTCGGAGGAACACACAATCATGCGGCTCCGCGCGTCACCATCCTCGCGGTACGCGTTAGCCATCCTTGCGGTAGAGTAGGTCGCGCATGGCCAGCCGGCGAGCTTCATTCGCTTCCGCCTGGGCCTTGCGTTCGT
>Ga0181519_10004168_pt1 | contig 11763 bp, 12 predicted proteins | sample PEATcosm2014_Bin_26_FD_121102 | JGI IMG/M metagenome (GOLD analysis project Ga0181519, IMG submission 121102) | Peatland microbial communities from MTU Mesocosm Facility, Houghton, MI, USA - PEATcosm2014_Bin02_10_metaG | ecosystem: Environmental > Terrestrial > Soil > Wetlands > Peat | place... | reverse complement strand
GGCGCACGTCTCGACCTCCTACGTTGAGCGTCAGAACCTCACCATGCGGATGCACATGCGCCGGTTCACTCGCCTGACGAACGGCTTTTTGAAGAAGGTCGAGAACCACGCCAACGCCGTGGCGCTTCACTTCGCCTATTACAATTTCGTGAAGATGCATAAGACGCTCCGCATGACCCCGGCGATGGCCGATGGCGTCGCTGATCGACTCTGGGATATGTCGGATTTGGTCGCGGTTCTTGAGGCGGCGGAGGAAGCTCCGAGGAAGCGTGGGACTTACAAGAGGCGCGCCGCTGCATGAGCGCCATTGGGGGTGTTATTTGGCTTGCGCTTTGGGTCGTATGTCCGGCTTTTGTGTTTTGGCGCCTGTGGTTGTGGGTTCGGCGGGGGCAAACCGAACTCTATCCCGGCGTTCCAGCGCTATCACGCGCCACCCATCCTATCGTGTATTGGCTGCATGTCATCGCGACGGCAGCCGTCGCGACCTTCTTCGCCTGCGTCGGAGTTGCCTTCATAGCCGCCGCGCTGTCGCGGTGAAAATTCAAACTGCCCCATTACCCGGCCCCTGGATCGTCGGCGCCGGCCGCGCTCGCCGGGAACCGCGGACGGGGACGACGGCGAACCCTGGAATCAGTCCTTGATGACGTAGACGGGCGCGGCCTGGGCGCGCGCCACCGTGGACGCCCGCTCGATCGCGATCCGCCAGTCGCCGTTGACGATGGTCCTGGGCGGAGCATGGGTGGGAACATAGGCGTGTGCCGCGCACCAGACCACGCGCCCGCCGCTGTCGTTTCGCGCCACGACCACGCCGTCCGCGTCCGGCGGCAAGCCTTCGCCCTCTGTCCGATGGATGATCGTCGTCACAACCCACCTCCCGCAGCGCCTTACCCAAAGGCAGCCTTATCGAACGGCGGGGGCTTGGGAATGCGGCAAATTGGCTCATTCCCCTGTGGCGCAGCGCCAGATTGCCACATTTACAATTCGAGAATCCTGCGCGCTACTGGCGCCAGGACGACCTTTTCACCCCACCGGCGAACGGGTCATTCTCACCGGTGCGGCGGTGACGGGCGCGCGCCCGCTCTGTGCGCGCGCCTCCTATGCCTGAGGGCATCGTCCCATGTTTGCCTTGGCGCCTCGGTTGGGCGCCGGCGGCGGGTGATCACATACCTATCATTTGACAGGGACGGCCGATCGCTGCCCTCTTCATCCAGAACAAAGGATCGGTGGGCGATCCCGCGAGGATGCGTCGGGTTTCGCCGATTTCGAACGAGGCTTGCGCCGATCCGAGGCAGCGCCCAAGGCTGTCCGCGCAGTCCGTGGGCCGACGGATTCACCCCCCCGAATCTGTCCCCGGGCGGTCCCTGCGTGTCTGTGACACGCAGGGATTTCCGGCCGCCGCCTGACCCAGTCCACCGTCGCCTCGCCATCGCCTGACCGGCCTGCCTTGGCGCGAGGGCTCTGGGCAAGAGGGGGTCGCCGCTGCTAAGCGCCGCGCCATGAGCCGGTTGCTGACCTCATCCCTGGGCGCGTTCGCGCTGGCGCTGGCGGGCGTCGCCGCCGCGCAGACCGAGCCGCCGACCACCCTGTCCCGCATCGACGTGGTCGATCCGACCCCGATTCCCGGCGCGCCGGTCAACCCTGAGGCGATCGCCAACAACGTCGCCACCCTCGGCGAGCAGGACATCGATCGCACCGGCATCCCCAGCCTGACCGGCGCCATTCTCGAGACCGTCCCCTCGGCGACGATCAATGACACCGAAGGCAATGTCTTCCAGCCCGACATCCTGGTGCGCGGCTTCACCGCCTCGCCGGTGGCCGGGACGGCGGAAGGCCTGGCCGTCTATGTGAACGGCGCCCGCTTCAACGACGCGTTCGGCGACACGGTGAACTGGGACCTGATCGCGCCGCAGGCGATCGAGAGCGCGGATGTCGAGGCGTCCAACCCCCTGTTCGGCCTCAACGCCCTCGGCGGCGCCGTCGATGTACGGCTGAAGACCGGCTTTTCCGGCGCCGGCGACAGCGTGACGGTCTATGGCGGCGCCTACGGCCGCGTTTCGGGCAGCTTCGAGCTCACCCGCCGCTTGGGCGCCTTCGCGCTCTATGTCGCCGGCGACGACACCCACGACGACGGCTTCCGCCAGACCAGCGCCTCGGACGTGCGCCGCATCTACGTCGACCTCGGCTGGCGCAGCGACGCGGCGGAAATCCACCTCGACGCCGCCGGCGCCGACAATGTCCTGGGCAATCCCGGCGCCACGCCGGTTCAGGCCCTGAACGCCGACATCGCCAATATCTTCACCGCCCCCAATTCGGTGACCAACCAGTACGCCGCGGCCAATCTCAACGGGGTCTTCAGGCTTGGCCGCGACACCTCGCTGCAGACGGTGGGCTATTTCCAGACGCTCACCCAGCGCATTCCCAACGGCATCACCGAGGAGGTGGCGCCGTGCGGCGACGGCTCGGGTCTGCTGTGCAACGACGACGGCTCGGTCGTCACCACCCTGGGCGGCCAGCCGGTGCCCGACTTCCTGAACGGCGGCGTCTATTCGGGCCTCAGCGTGCAGACCCTGGTGACCCACGCCTACGGCGCCTCCATGCAGATCGCCAATTCCAGCCGGCTGGCCGGCCACGCCAATCATTTCGTCGCCGGCGTCAGCTATGACGGGGCCGACAGCGTCTTCGCCGGCTATCAGGCCATCGGCGGCTTTAATCCCTGGTCGCGCGAATTCATCGGCCCGGGCGTCATCCAGGACCAGCTGGGCGAGGGCGTCAATCCGGTGCGCGTGCTCAGCGTGACGCGCTACTGGGGCGTCTTCGCCGGCGACAGCTTCAGCCTCACCCGTGACCTGACCCTCGATCTCGCCGGCCGCTTCAACGACGCCCGCATCGGCCTCGAGGACCAGCTCGGCGGCCCGGTCGACGGCCTGCACGACTACCGGCGCTTCAATCCCAGCGCCGGCCTCGCCTGGCGCCTCGCCCCGGCGATGCAGCTCTACGGCAGCTATGCCGAGACCAACCGGGCGCCGACGCCGCTGGAGCTGTCCTGCGCCAGCGCCGCGAACCCCTGCAGCCTGCTCAATTTCTTCGTCGGCGATCCGAACCTGAACCAGGTCGTCGCCCGCACCTTCGAGGGCGGCCTGCGCGGCGGGCCGGACGCGATCCTCGGCGGCCGGCTCACCTGGAACATCGACTACTTCCACACCGCCAGCAGCGACGACATCATCTTTCAGGCCACGGCCTACAACCCCAACCTCGCCTTCTACAGCAACGCCGGAAAGACCCTGCGACAGGGCGTCGAGGCGAGCCTGCGCTACCAGGCCCCGCGCCTGCGCCTGAGCCTCGGCTACGCCTACACCGACGCGACCTTCCGCACGCCGCTGTTGCTGAACAGCGGCGCCAATCCCGCCGCCGACGCCAACGGCGACATAGAGGTGACGCCGGGCGACCATATCCCGGGCATTCCTGCGTATCGCGCCGACCTGACCGTGGGCTACGACGTGACCCGCGCCTGGACCATCGGCGCCTCGCTCATCGCCCAGTCGAGCGCCTGGCGCTTCGGCGACGAGGCCAACCAGACCAAGCCGGTCGGCGGCTACGCGGTGCTGAACCTGAACACCGCCGTGCGCGTCGGCAGACACCTCACCCTGTTCGCCCTCGTCAACAATGCGTTCGACACGCGTTACGACACCTATGGATCCTTCGGCCCGGTCGGCGATGTCCCCTGGCCGATGGTCCCCGGCGGCGTCACCGACCCTCGCACCGCCAGCCCCGGGACGCCGATCAGCGGCTACGGCGGCGCGCGTTTCAGCTTCTGATCACCGGTCCGGGTGGACGCCCGCCCCCGCTGTGTCTAGCGTCCATCCTGCCGATCCTGGAGAGGGGCGATGGCCAAGGCGAACAAGACCGCGGTGACGCAGGCCTCGGTGCAGGACTTCCTGGCGGCGCTGTCGCCCGAAGCCCGGCGGGCCGATGCGGCGAGCCTTTGCGAGGCCATGGCGCGCGTCTCGGGCGAACCGCCCCGGATGTGGGGCCCCGGGATCATCGGCTTCGGCGAGCGCCGGTATCGCTACGACAGCGGCCGGGAGGGCGCGATCTGCCGGATCGGCTTCTCGCCGCGCAAGGACGCCCTGGCGCTCTACGGCATGGGCGTGCAGGACAACCCCCTGCTGGAGACGCTCGGCAAGCACCAGACCGGCAAGGGCTGCCTGTACATCAAGCGGCTGTCCGACGTGGACGCCAAGGCCCTGGAGGCGGTGCTTGGGCGGGGATGGAACGGCGGGGCGGACTGACGGCCACTGGCCCGGTCGTCGGATCAGACTAGCAGCCCGAGCTTGTGGCCGCGGCGATGCAGTTCGAGGCCGTGTTCAGGCTGTTGGCGATGATGCCGCCGAGCGTGAACACCGCGCCGGCGATTCCGGCGCCGACGATCGCCAGGATCAAGGCGTATTCGGCGGCCGTCGCGCCGTCTTCCTCGACTATGAAGTCACGCAGTGTCATCGTCTCCATCCTTGTATTGACGAATCCGCCAAAATTCCGACGCCAAGGCGCTACCGGCATGGACGACGCCTGAACTTGTCACGCAAACGGCGAGATCGGTCGACCACATCCCGGACAGCGAATCCGCCCGCCCCTTGACGCTGCGATTACTGAACGTATCCCCACCAGTTCGTATACTGGCCGGGATGAGCCTGAAGCGGAATGCGGGACATTGTCGCAGGGCGCCGGCGGTTGGATCGCCATGAATCGCCGCCTGCCTGGCTGAACGGCGCCGCCGCGCCTTGGCAAAAAGGCGATTGCCGGGGCCGACCTTACAGGTTGTATTTCCCCGTGCCGGATACCGGCGGATCGGGCGTCGGGTCGCCATGCCGCATATGCCGCGAAATGAACGCCTTGCCGCTGTCGAGCGGGTGGTGAAGGCGCGAGCATCGAAACGCCGCGCGCGGGCCGGGCGGGCCGCCGCGGCCGCCCTGCTGTTCGCCCTCGCCGGATGCGCCACGGCGCCGGTGATCGGTCCGTCTGTCTCCGCCGTCCCAGTCGCGCCCGCGCCGCCGGACGCCGCGGCGCTGCTGCAATGGCATCTGGCGGCCGAACGGGCCCTGCCGGGACCGCCGCTGGAGGCGGTGGCGTCGGTTCGGCTGTTGCGCGACGGGCCGTCCGCCTTTCGCGCCATCTTCGCCGCGATCGCCGGCGCCCGGCGCCGCATCGACCTGGAGTACTTCATCTTTCAGGATGTCGAGAGCGACGGGGTGCGTCTGGGCGATCTGCTGGTCGAGAAGCGGCGCCAGGGCGTCGCGGTCGATCTGATCTACGACGGGATCGGCTCGCTGACCGCCGGCCGCGCCTTCCTCGCACGCCTCAGGGCGGCGGGCGTCGCCATGGTCGCATACAACCCCCTCGATCCCCTGCGATCGAAGGTCCCCTGGGCGCCCAACCACCGCGACCACCGCAAGATCCTGGTGGTCGACGGCGAAACGGCCATCGTCGGCGGCGTCAATCTCGCCAAGGCCTATGAAAGCGATCCGCTCGCCCGGGGCCGCCGGTTGAGCGGCGCCCGGCGCGAACAGTTGCGCGACGCCGACCTGGTCTTCAGCGGGCCGCCGGCGGCGCGGCTCGAGGACCTGTTCTTTCAGACCTGGCGCGCCCAGCGAGGCCCCGTCCAGGCCGTCCCTCCGTCCGTCGACGCGCCCGCCGCCGACCCGTCGGCCTCGCCCGCCTTGCCGGCGATGAGGATCATCGACAGCAAGCCCGGCCGACTGACGCCCTCCTACTACCTGACCCTGATTTCGGCGATCCACCGGGCGCAGCGCAGCATCACCATCGCCACCGCCTTCTTCGTGCCGACCCGCGACGAGGTCGCCGCCCTGGCCGAGGCGGCGCGCCGGGGCGTCGATGTCCGCCTGCTGGCGCCCGGCCACAGCAATTCGGCCATGTCGGTCGCGGTCGGCCGTTCGCACTACGGCGTCCTGCTGGCGGCGGGCGTCAGGATCTACGAGTATCAGCGCGGCGAACTGCACTCCAAGACCGTCGCGGTCGACGGGGTCTGGTCGGCGATCGGCTCCTCGAACCTCGACCACCGCAGCGTGGTCTACAACGACGAGGTCGATGCCGTGATCCTCGACCCGGACGTCGCCGCGGGACTGGAGGCGGTGTTCGACGACGATCGCAAGGCCGCCCGCCGCATCGACCTGCCGGCCTGGCGCCGCCGCGGCGCCGGCGAGCGCATCAAGGAATTCCTCGGCCGGTTCGGGCAGGCTCTCCTTTAGGCCCCGGCGGAACCTCGGCCGCGGGTCCACGTTTGCGCGGTCTGGAGGGCGCGTAGACGTAAAAGCAAGGAGTACCAGATGCCCAAATCCGCTCACACCGAGGCGGCCGGCCACCACGAACAGGCGGCGAAATCGCATCGCGCCGCCGCCGAACACCACGACAAGGGCGACCACGCCACGGCCGGAAAGCACGCGGCCGAGGCCCATGGCCATTCCGCCATGGCGCACGAAGCGTCGGCGGCCGCTCACAAGAAGAGCGGCTCGGCCAGATAGGCCGGCGGCCGGCCCGACCGTTCGGCGAACGGTCGGGCCCTGCCATGCGAAAGAGCGGCCGGCGTCGGCGCTTGACCACAAGCCTCGCCGCCGGACCCCCGGCTGCCAGCCGGCTCGGTTCGCACATCCCCGGTGGACCCGCGTAGCCCGATCTTGTGCGACCAATGACCTGTTCGCGGGCTGGCGGCGAATTGGACCGTGGACGTCCTCGTCCACGCCTTCCTATCCGCGTCGCAATTGAAGGGCCCAAGACGGATGGGCGAGGGGTCACATCCGCGCCAATCCGATTGGGTGAACATGGACGGCGCCGCAGGCGGACATAAGCATCGCAATGCCCGCAATGCGGACGGAGCCGGTCGTTCTCATTGTTGCACCTCTCTATCGGGTTCCCGCGCCGCACCCCCCCTGCCGCGCGAGCGGTTAGTGTCCCCTCCAATCCGAAGCGGACAGTGGCCTTGGCGCCCTCAGTGGATCGCGAAGAGACCGGCGGCCTCTTCGACCCTTCGCCGCGCGTTCTCGTCGAGCGCCGCCAGCACGCCCAGGAAATTCGCATTTCGCATGGTCGTGCCGAGGAACGTCCAGCGCAGCGCCTGATGTTGCCCTTTGAGGAACGCCGCCCGCTCGGACCTTGTCAGTTCCCGGCCACAGGCGCGCTGGAAGGCGTCGAGATCGAATTCGGCCTGATGTCTGAGACCCCCGTCGAGTATGTGGCCTATATCGAAGAAGCCGTCGATCGCCGCCTCCATCTCCCGCGGCGAGCCTTGCTCCGCCATCGATCGCAAGAGCAGCTCGTCGAGCCTCGCGTGCTGCAGTTCCTCTTCCCAGTGGCGCCGCAAGAGGCTCTTGAACCGCGCATCCATGGCGCCGTCGTCCCTGACGCTTTCCACATAGTGGTCCTGCGACATCCACTCCAGGGCGAGCACCGCTATGGTGACCGCCATCGGGCTGTGGGCGAGCACGGCGGCGACGATGTCGCGGGCCGGTCCGATCAGGCCGCATTCGACCCCGAAGGCCTCGTCGAATTCCGCCAGGAACCGACGGAAGAGTTCGCGATGCTTGTTCTCTTCCCGGACAAGGTTGCGCAGAGCGGGCGCGCGGAATGGCTCTTCGCCGTCTTCGTCCCTGGCCATCTCCGACATGAAGGGGACGATTACCTGCTCGAGCAGTTCGAACATCGCGAGGTACCCGCGCGAGCGGATATGATTGAGCAGAAGGCGCTCGCCGGGGTCGAGGAATTCGAGGTCGTGGGCCCGGACATAGTTTTCCGGAAGGAAGGTCCGGGTGAAATCCAGCCTCTCCGCGCCGCCGATGATGTCGTCGATCCGCCAGTTGGCGCGCCGCGACGCCTCCAGCAGGGTCTCGTAGTTCAGCTGTTCAGACACGCCGGGCCTCCTTTTGATCAAACGTGGGTCTGACGGGTTTCGCGGACGACCGCGGGAGACTTCAGCTTGGGCGCCAGCATGCCGGCGGTCTCCCGGTAGCGAAGATAACGCTCGCCGAACTGAGTGATGAGGTCGCGCTCCTCGAACCAGATGCCGATCAGGATGTATCCGGTGGTCGCCGCCGCGAAATAAAGGTGACCCAGGCTCATCCTCGGTGTCGCCCAGAAGGCCAGGATGAAGCCCAGGTACAGCGGATGGCGGATCCAGCGGTAGAACAGAGGCGTCACGAAGGCCGTGTCCGGCTGGTTGAGCTTGAGGATCCGCGAGAACCCCTGGCGCAGGCCGAAGAGATGGAAATGGCTGATCAGGAAGGTGCTGACCAGGAGGAGCCCCCAGCCCGACCACGAGACGACGCGCAGCGCGCCGGCCGCCAGCGGGTCGCCCACCGACCAGACAAGCTGGGGCGCGGGTCGCCATTGCCACAGTAGCAGGGCCAGCGCGGCGCTGGCGAACAGGACGAAGGTGCTGCGCTCGGCGTCCTCGGGCACGATGCGGGTCCAGGCGCGCTTGAACGCCGGCCGCGCCATCACCGTGTGCTGGATGGCGAATATCCCCAGAAGCAGCGTGTCGATCGAGAATGTGGTGGCGAGATCGCCGGCCGCGCCGGTATCGATCGCCTTGGGCGCGAGGACGCCCTCCACGAAGCCGATGGCGTAAAGGAACGTCGCCAGGAAGAACAGATAGACGCAGGCGCTGTACAGCGCCGTGAGAAGGGCTTTCATGGATCTCACCTTGCTTTGTAGGGCGTACCTTTGCGGTCCGCCTTGGCGCGTCGGGTCAGTTGTTGGCCGTCAGCGGGTCGATGATCTGCGGCACCTCGGTGATCCGGGTCACCGGGATGCCGCTCAGTTCCGCGTGCTTGTGGATGGCCGCCTCATCCTCCGCCAGATAGATGCAGAAGGTCTTGTCGCCGCCGACGTAGCTGTGGATCCACTGCACGCCGCCGCCGACCTGCTCGATCGCCCGGTTCGACGCCCGCGCCGCGCCGCACAGCTCGACGATCGACATGCCGCCCACTCCCGGAATGTCCCGTTCGATGAGGTATCGCTTCATATGAGGCATGGACCGCTCTCACACCGCATTCCGTTTCGACGCCGGCATCATCCGACAGTCGCGACGGTCTGCCAAACTAAATGATCTTTTCGTAACTAAAGAATAGCTTTAGTGTCGACCCCATGCCGGCCACGCCGCATCTTCGCTCGCTTCAGGCCCTCGAGCTGGCGCTTCGCATCGGTTCGCTGCAGGCGGCGGCCAATGTGCTGGGAATCACGCCGGCGGCGGTGGGCCAAAGGGTGAAGGCGCTCGAGGAATACCTGGGCGTCGATCTCCTGGTGCGCGGACGCTCCGGTCTCAAGGCGACCGTATCGCTCGCCCCGGCCGTTCCCCGCCTCAGCGCCGCCTTTCGCGAGTTGGAAGCCGCCGCCGCGCTGCTCGACCTGCAGCGCGGCGCCGAGATCCACATCGCCGCCGCCTCGGACTTCGTCGACCTCTGGCTGCGGCCAAGGCTGGGCGCCTTCCGCGACGACCACCCCAACATGCTCTTCTGCATCAATGGCGAGGGCGATGCGCCCCTGCGCCTGGGCATGGTCGACTGCGAGATCACCTTTGGCCCCGTCGCCGGCGGCGACCTGTTGTTCCGTGACTACGTGGCGCCGATCTCCTCGCCGGAGAACACCGACCGGGTCGCGCGGCTGGCCAGGCGCGAAAGCCTCGAAGGCTTCCCCCTGCTCCACCTCGATTTCTACAAGGAGGACCCGGCCGTCCCGGACTGGTCGGAGTGGATCCGCAGCCACGGACTTCGCCGCACCGCGCCGGACCGGGGCATCCGCTTCCAGCGCATCACCCCGGTCCTGGAGGCGGTCCTGGCCAACGCCGGCTTCGCCATCTGCGGCCTGGGCCTGATCTCCGAATACCTAGAGGAGGGCCGGCTTTCCCTGCCCTTCACCGCTGCGTCGGGCGTGTGGACCGCGTACGGCTTCCAGGCGCGCTTCCGCGGCGAATCCCTCGGTCGCCCGCAGGTTCGACGGTTCCGGGAATGGCTTCTGGCCGAGAGCCGGGTGACGGGAGACTGGCTTTGGCGGCGCTTCGGCCGCGCTCCGGTCTGAATTGAAGGGACGGAATTTCAACCCTGAGCGGCAGCCCGCACCCTCCCGCTCTCGCCGCCCTTTGGCGGGCGGAACGCGCGGACCTTTGCTGCGGTCCGCGAATGGTGTTATTTTCACGCAGGCCGCGGCGAAAAACGCCCAGCCGGAACGCATTGGGGAGCAGTATGATACACTTCATCGTGTGGATCGTCGTTTCTGGCGTCGCGGGCTTTGTCGCCAGCAAGTTGATCAACAAGTCCGGCTCGGGCCTGATCATGGACATCCTGCTGGGCATCGTCGGCGGCTTCGTCGGCGGCTTCATCGTCAGCCATGTGCCGATGTTGAGCCGCCTCGGTGGGGCGGGCGGCATGGGCGGCCTCATCGTCGAGATCCTGGTCGCCATCGGCGGCGCCATGCTGGTGATTTTCCTCTACGACATGATCTTCCGCCGCAGAACATGAACCCGTGGCCGCTGCGCGGCGGCCACGAATTCTGACGCCGCCGCCGCTCACCCCGCCTTTCGGCCTTTCGGCGCGGAGGGCGGGCGGGGCGAGGCCAACCCTCGTCGACCCGCAACCCGCTCCCGGGCCGCCGGCGCGACGATGTCGGCTTGGTGCGCTTCGCCGGCTCCTATAGAGAGGCGGACTGAACCGCGGCCGCCCCGGCCATCCGAAAGAGGACGCTCCCGCCGTGGACAGGCCGATCGGCGCCGGCGCGCCCCCGTTGGCGGTTCCCGACCAGCGTCCCGGCATGGTCACGGCCGAGCCCGCGCCGGTCCCCGGCAAAGGCCTTCAGGCGATCAACATCAACAAGGCCTATGGCGGGCGTGCGGTGGTGCGCAACATCAGTCTGCATCTGGACCCGGGCGAGGTTGCCGGCCTGCTGGGCCCCAACGGCGCCGGCAAGACGACCTGCTTCTACATGATCACCGGCCTGATCGCGGTCGACAGCGGCTCGATCCTGCTCGACGGGCGCGACATCACCGTTCTGCCGATGGTCGAGCGCGCCCAGGCCGGCCTGGGCTACCTGCCGCAGGAAACCTCGATCTTCCGTGGCCTGAACGTCGAGCAGAACATCAGGGCGATCGTCGAGATGTCGCTCGCCCGGCGCGACCGCGCGCGCGAGATCACCGACGAACTGCTGCAGGAACTGCATATCGACCAGCTGCGCCATGTCCCCGCCGAAGCCCTGTCCGGAGGCGACGTGCGCCGGGTGGAGATCGCCCGCGCCCTCGCCATCGACCCGGCCTACATCCTGCTCGACGAGCCGTTCGCCGGGGTCGATCCGCTGGAGATCGACGACATGTGCGACGTGATCGCCTATCTCCGGCGCCGCGGCCTGGGCATCCTGATCACCGACCACAACGTCCATGTCACCCTGGGGATCGTCGACCGGGCCTCGATCATCCACGCCGGCGAGATGCTGTTCGAAGGCTCGCCAGACGCGGTGGTGCAGGACCCCGACGTGCGGCGCCTCTACCTCGGACGATCGTACCAGTAGCGATTTTGTCGCCATCACCTCGCATGATTTCTCGTTTTCAAGTGGCTTGACGGCTATTCTCACGATTTCGAAGCAGAATGGCGGGTGGAAGATGCGAGCCAGCAACATTTCGGTGCTGCTCGGGGCGATTGCCGCGACGGCGCTATTAGGTGTCGCGGCGGCCTCGGCTGGTTCCGAGAGTGTGGTGTATGCGTTCAAGGG
>Ga0181519_10004166_pt1 | contig 11764 bp, 7 predicted proteins | sample PEATcosm2014_Bin_26_FD_121102 | JGI IMG/M metagenome (GOLD analysis project Ga0181519, IMG submission 121102) | Peatland microbial communities from MTU Mesocosm Facility, Houghton, MI, USA - PEATcosm2014_Bin02_10_metaG | ecosystem: Environmental > Terrestrial > Soil > Wetlands > Peat | place... | reverse complement strand
TCGCTTCGACTGCCATTCTCTTCGGCTGAAGAGTCAATTGCAGAGCAGCGCTTTTCCCTGACCGCTGCGGCTGCGGGCTTCCTGTTTTCATTTCGCGCTGTCCTCGCGCTGATAGCGGCTCGCTGGCTCAATTGGGGATCTGAGCCGGGAGTTATTGCCGGCGTGCTTGTAGAACTTGTTCTGCTGCTGCTGGTCCTGTTTCAGATGGTGGGGCCGGTCGCGCGCTCAACCTCATGGATCTACCGCTTGCCGTCCGTTCGCTGGGTGCTGTTTTTTCTTGCGTTCTCCGTTTGCAGCCTGGCCTGGAGCGGGACCGTGTCGCCGCTGGCTTCCGCAATGTATTGGGGAGCATTGGCGGCGGACGTTGCCATTGTCCTCCTGCTATTCAGAAGCCAGGCTGTGGAGGGTGTCGCGCATTCGATGATGAAAGGGTATATCGCCTCCAGCATCCTGCTCGCGGGAGTGGCATGGCTGCTTCCCGCCGCATCCGATCTTCGCCTGGGCGATCTGGAATATTTCAACACCAATCAGATTGGCAACCTCTGCGCAATTGGCGTCTTCCTGGCGCAGTTTCTCGCCAGCCGCAAGGATGGGCAATGGAGAATATCCACAATCTTTCTTGCGTTGACGGTTGTGCGCAGCCTGAGCAAGACCACGCTCATAGCCTTTGTCGTGAGCCAGCTTGTCATGCTGCTGCAGAATAATTCGATGACTCGCGCGAAAAAGGCCGGTATGATTGCCGTCGCGCTGCTGCTGATGGCGGCATTCGGCGGGCTTTTCTCGTCCTATTACGACGTCTACAGCAACACGGGAAACCAGGCTCAAACCCTCACCGGCCGCACCGCCATCTGGATCTATTGCCTGGATGAGGGGATGGAAAAGCCTTGGCTCGGCAATGGAATGGACTCCATGTGGAAGGTGGCTCCGCCATTCGGTTCGGATTTGTTCGAAGCTAGGCATGCGGAAAACGAAATCCTTCAGCAGTTCTTTGCCTACGGTGCAGTAGGAATCGCAATGCTTATAGGCATCTACTGGACGCTGTACCGGTCCATCCGCCGCCTGCCGCGCGGGGCAGCTCGAGCCGTGCTGAACGGCATTTTGCTGTACATTCTCATCCGGGGCGTGGCTGAGGCCGAGCCCTTTGATCTCCTTCTCCCCCTCTGGAGCATCGTCCTGATCAGTTCGTATATCACGCCGCTGGCACGGAGTCTCAAGCGCCACGGCAATGAATTCGCTTCCGCTACTTGAGGAGGGAAAGATCGTGAAGATTGTTATCGCCGCATTATCCGCTCCGTGCAACCTGAATGGCGTTTCGCGTCACGCGGCCAATCTGGTGCGAGGATTGCTCTCCGCGCCCGGCGCGCCGGAGGTTCACTTTCTGGCCGGTGATTGGCAAAGGGAGATGTTTCCCGCGGCAATCGGGCGCACGAAAGCGCAGTTTCATCTTCACTGGATTCCCATCCGGCACAGCAACTTCAGCAGAATTGCCTGGTACTATCGGGATCTTCCCTCGATTGCGGCGCAACTCGAAGCCGATGTGGTGCACTTCACCTGTCCCGCGCCTGTGCAGGCCAGTGCATATAAATGCCCCACCGTTGTCAGCCTGCACGATCTCTACCCTTTTGATATTCCCGGAAATTTTGGAAAGCTGAGAAGTGAAATCACTCGTCAGTTGATGCGGCAGTGCCTGCTAAAGATCGATGCGATTGCCTGTGTCTCGGCTTACACCGAGTCTAGGCTTGCGCAATGGTTTCCGGAGGAAATAGCTAGAAAAGCGGTGACGATTCCCAATTCAGTTGAACCGATCCGCGGCAGCGCGCGCGCACCTGAACAGTTGCGGGAAGGGCAGTCTTTTGTTCTCTGCATCGCCCAGCATCGGCAGAACAAGAATGTGCCGCTCGCCCTGCGAATCTTTGCCCAGGCCCTTCAGACGAAGATGCTGCCTGATTCGGCCAAATTCCTTGTGCTCGGAATAAACGGTCCGGAGACGGGCCGTATATTGAGAGAAGTCCGCAAACTGGGCCTCGGCGAGCACGTACTGCTGGTCAGCGGCATCAGCGATCAGGAACTGCTGTGGTGTTATCGCAACTGCACCCTGCTGCTTGCCCCATCCTCGATTGAAGGTTTTGGACTGCCAATTGCCGAGGCCTTGATCACCGGCTGCCCGGTCGTCTGTTCCGACATTCCAGCCTTCCGGGAGGTTGGCGGCGATCATTGCCGCTATGTGGCGTTTGGCCCTGGGGCGATGGAAGGGTATCTGGCGGCAATTCAGCAAACCGTCGCAGAGCCGCGACAGGCCGAAGTGCCGTTGCCGGGGCTTGCTCCTGCCGCAATCACCAAGCAGTATATGGAACTCTATCAGCGCATGAGGGAGTTCCCCGCCGTCTTGCAAAATGGTATGCTACGTCATTCAGACTCGGAGACCCGGAAGATGGGAGTCCAGATTCTCTGATCGGCAGAAATGTCATTGCATTGTCATTTGCGCTGGATATTCCCATAATTGCACGAATAAGGGAGGAAAATGGAAGCCATGACCAGGCAATCGGATCTTGCCGCAGTCGAACCGGAAGTGCAGCCGTCTGCAAGCGATCTGGGAACAATCTTGGTGGTCGAAGATGACCCGAGAATGCAGCGGGTGCTGCAGAGGATGTTTCTGGCTGAGAACTACGACGTAGTCACGGCCGGCGACGGTCAAACAGGGTTAGATCTCTTCCGCTCACGCCGTCCGGTGGCCGTTGTCCTTGATCTCATCCTTCCGCAGATATCCGGGCGCGAACTCTGTCAGAAGTTCAAAGCAATCGCCAGCGACACTCCTGTGATTGTGGTGAGCGCGATTGCGGAAGTCGTAGATAAAGTGCTTCTGCTGGAACTGGGCGCGGACGATTATGTGACCAAACCATTCAGCCCGCGCGAATTGATGGCGCGGGTGCAGGCCGCTATACGCCGCCAGCGCAGGCCGGCCACAACTACCTGCTTCCATTTTGCCGATTGCGAAGTGGACTTCCAGAAGATGACAGCCAACCGCAACGGCCAGCCGATTCAGCTTACATCGCATGAGTTCAAACTGCTTAAATTCTTTACCGACCATGCCGAGCGGGTGCTGAGCAGGGAAGAACTCCTGAATGAGGTCTGGGGCTACAACTGCTATCCCACTACCCGGACGGTTGACAACCAGATTCTCAAACTTCGGCAAAAGCTGGAGCCGAATCCCGCAGATCCCCGTCACTTGCTGACCATTTACGGCGCCGGGTACAAGTTCGTACCCTGATTGAATGGCGGACCAACCGATCAGACACGCTTCCGCTGCGCCGGCCATTTCTCTCCGTGAGAATCGCGGGCTACGTACACGTGTGCTTCTGACTCTCGCTATGGCGGGCATCATAGCCGGTACCATGCTCGTCAGCGAGTTGGCGATTCGTCAGCCGCTTCAATCGCTGTTTGTCAGCAGCGTCTCTTCAGACCTAACAAATTCCATCGCGATCTTCGCGAAATTCCAGGCCGAGCGCATGGTTGCGCTCGATCGCGAAAATGCTCTGCTGGCTGATCTGCCTAGCCTCAAAGCCCTGATGACCACCAACGACGAAAGGACGATCGAAGACGGCGGCCAGGAGTTCTGGAAGGTAAGCGGGACAGATCTATTCGCGCTTGCCGATCACAATGGGCGCATTGTGGCTGCCTATAACGATGCGGCTCCAGCCAGCCAGCCGCTGCGCGAAGATTTGCGCGCTTATATGAGCGCCGCTCCCAACCCTTATCTGGTGAGCGAAGGGAGGCTCTTCGGCTGCTCCGTCCGCCCTATATATTTTGGCAGTCAGTCTGAAGGAACGGTTCTCGGATATGTCATCAGCGGGTTCGCGATCAATCGTCCTGCCGTCGAGCAACTGAGCAAGGCCACCGGCGTCGAAGCATCGTTTTTTTCTGGCGGCATTCTGTTGGCTAGTTCACTCAAGCCCGAACTGGAGAAGCAGGTGCCAGGCGTTGGGACCGCCGGCGCGAATCAATCGGCGGAGCCGTTCAAGGTTATTCTCGGCGGCGAATCTTATCTGGCTGTAGTGCGCGTCCTCTCGCAGGGTACGGCTGAGCCGCTGCGCTTGATCGAGTTGAAATCTCTCGATCAGCAAGAGCGATCCATTCGCCAGATCGACCGCATCGTCCTGTCAGCCGGTGTGCTGGCGTTGGTTCTTGGAACTGGATTGATGTTCATGCTCTCGCGGGCCGTTACTCGTCCTCTGGAGGAACTGGCCGCCGGCGTGCGCGCGTTTGCTGAAGGCGACAGCGCGCACCTGTTGCCCTTTCGGGGCACACGCGAAGTGCGTGAACTGAGCGGAGCTTTCGGAGGGATGCGCAAGGAGATTTTGCAAGCCCACCAATCGCTGCTGGAGTCGGAGCGGCTGGCCACAATCGGCCGCATGGCCAACTCCGTATCTCACGATCTGCGCCATTATCTCGCCGCCGTTTACGCAAACTCGGAGTTCCTCGCCTCGGGAAAGCTCAATGAACAGGACCGCAACGAGATCCTCGCTGAAATTCGATCTGCGGTCGACGGAACCACAGACCTGCTAGAATCTCTGCTGATTATCAGCCGGTCGGGTCCGGGAATTCGCCGCTCCCATCATTCCCTGGCCGCTGCAATAGAGAAAGTAATGGGCATGATTCGCTCTCATCCTGATGCTGCCGGCGTACAGTTCACCATTCACTCCTGCGATCCGGCTTTGACTGGCGCTGTCATCGACGCGACGCAGGTTGAGCGCGCGGTGTATAACCTTCTGTTGAATGCATGTCAGGCGCCGCGCTCCGCAGCTGGCGCGCACAAAGTCTCAATTGACCTTGACGCGCGTGATACACAGATCATTGTCGAAGTAATCGATAACGGAGATGGCGTTCCCGCGGGTATTCGCAACACGCTCTTTGAACCGTTCGTCAGCGAAGGCAAGCAGAAAGGATCGGGTTTGGGGTTGGCGCTTACACAGTGCATCGCGGCCGAACACGGTGGCGTCGTCACTTTATTGCGCAGCAGGCCCGGTGAGACTGTCTTTCGCATGTCAATCGCCAGGGGCTTCGATGCTCCACTTGCGCAGGCGCCGATTCGCTCTGGAATGGGGGTGTTATGAAGCAGACGATCTTTGCCTTGATGGCTTTGAAATGCGGCATCCGGCGCGCTGCATGGTCAGCGCCTCTGCTCGCTACGGTGCTCGTCTTCACTTCGCATATCTCTGCACAGGAGGGCGTGGCCGAGAAAATGGAGCAGCTGGATAGCGCGATTCTGCGTGTGCAAACTCAGGTTGATGAATCGCAGCGGCAGTTGCGGGAGTTGCAGCAGCAACTGGCCGCTCTGCGTCAGCAAGCAGGGCTCCCGGCAAAGAACATCACCGCGGCATCGGCGTCCGCGGATGCAACGCAGTTGGCGGCTGCGGTGGAGGAAGTCCGCGAAAAGCAGGATGTGCAGGAGGCAGCTCTTGCCGCTCATGAACAGGCAAAAGTTGAAAGCGCATCCAAATATCCGGTTACGCTGAGCGGGATGATTTTGTTCAACGGCTTCGTGAACACACGCGCGGTTGATACGGCTCCAACCCCAACTGTGGCGCTCGCGGGCTCCGGCGCAACGGGCGCTTCGCTTCGACAATCTTTAATCGGCATCGACGCGCGAGGGCCGCATGTATTTGGCGCGCGCAGCCACGCGGATCTGCGCGGCGACTTTGACGGCGCGGCAGCAAGCTCAGCAGGCGAACTCGGCTTTCTGCGCTTGCGCACGGCGCATGCCGAGTTGGATTGGAAACACACAACCGCATTCTTTTCTCTCGACAGGCCGCTCATCAGTCCAGAGACGCCAACTTCGCTCACCGCAATTGCTGAACCCGCCCTGGCCTGGTCGGGCAATCTCTGGGCATGGAATCCACAAGCTGGAGTTTCTGAGGATCTCCCGATGCATCGTGACACGATCTTGCAAATGCAGACGGCGTTGATCGATGTCGCAGATCCGCCAAATGCCTACACTGCTGCCATTCCTTCGCTTGTTACGCCGCCATCCGCCTCCGAGCAAAGCCGCTGGCCTGGGGTACAGGCTCGCGTTGCTCTCGTTAGTCCCCTCGGTGATGGCCAGGCGCATCTCGGCATCGGCGGATACTTCGCGCCGCATCAAACCGCGGAGGGAACCAACTTCGACTCGTGGGCGGGGACAATGGATTTTCGCCTTCCAATCTCTTCGTATTTTGAGTTTGCCGGGAGCGCCTATCGCGGCGCCGCACTTGGCGGTCTCGGCGGAGGGGCGTACAAGGACTACGCCTATGGCCTTTATGCAGGCATGGGATATTTTCGTGTGCTAGACGATATGGGCGGATGGATGCAGGCCAAAGAGAAGGTCAATGGCCGGCTTGAATTCAATGAGGCTTTAGGTATCGATAATGTACCCGGCAATCAGCTTCGGCCATTCGCGACGGCAAACCCCAGCAGCTACTACAATCTTGTTCGCAACCGGACTTTTACCTGGAACGTGATCTACAAGCCGAGCGCATATCTGTTGTACTCCATCGAGTATCGCCGCATTGCTTCGTCGCCTGTAAACGGGCCTACCGAGTTCAGTGACGTCATCGGCGTTGCCGCAGGTTACAAATTTTGATTATGTATATGAAAACTCCATTCCGGTTTCGTACCGCCCTGCTAGGCGGATTTGCGCTTCTCCCGCTGCTGGCCCTCGGGCAGAGCGGGCAGCAGCCGAAGAGTGCGCAAGTGCATGCGCATATTGACCTCACGCCAGGGCAGATGAAGGGGCATACGCCCGCGGCGGTGCTGTGGCTAACGCCTCTCTCCGCTGCTTCGGCTAACCCAGCTCCGCCTCCAGGCCACTTTACACTGGTGCAGAAGAATCGGATGTTCACTCCGCATCTTCTGGTTGTTCCGGTGGGAAGCACAGTTTCTTTTCCCAACGCTGATCCGTTCTTTCATAATGTCTTTTCGCTCTTCAACGGGAAGAGATTCGATCTTGGCCTTTATGAGGCGGGAAAGTCAAAGGATGTTGTCTTCTCTCGCGAAGGAGTCTCCTACATCTTCTGCAATATTCACCCGCAGATGAGTGCGGTTGTACTGGTTCTGGCAACGCCGTACTATGCCATTGCGGATCGGGACGAGAGTATCCAACTCGAAAATATTCAGCCCGGCGAGTACGAAGCGCATGTATGGATCGAAGGCCTCACGCAGCAGGATCTGGCCCGGTTAGTACGGCGTGTTCATCTTGCCCCAGGAAAGTCGGAAGCCTTATCACTGGATGCGCGCGAGCTATCCCGCCTGCCCACTACTCATCTGAATAAATTTGGCGAACCATACGAACCCGAGCCCGAGCCGGCTTACTAGAGCGGTTCTCCAATTTCCGCGGATTGATTGAAATTGTGCAAGGCGGCTTATTCCTTAAGGAAAAAGCCACTCGAGTGTATCAACTCCGCTCTAAACCAATTGGAAAACCGCGATAGATTATCGGCTGAGTTCGAGTTCTGGTTTAACCGCCAGCTGATCGGCAACATACGCATGTCGGACTCGATATCTTTTCGAACGCGCGGGCAGGGGATAGTCCTTCAATCCCGTCAATTGCAGGGCTATATGCCAGAGAAATGCAGTGTTGAGCAGGTTCCTGCGCCACAGCCGTCTCGGATCTTGCAATAAACGATGCAGCCAATGAAATCCAGCGGTCTTGATCCACGGAGCGCACTCTTTACTGCGTCCGGTGTGAAAATCGAATGCAGCGCCCACGCCGAACATCAGGCGCGTATCCAGACGCGGCAGCATTCGGCGCATGAACAGTTCCTGCCGCGGAGTGCTGATTCCCACCCAGATCATATCTGGCTTGCACTCGCGGATGGTCTCGATTAGGTCAAGTTCTTCCGACGAGGTCAGTTCGCGAAACGGCGGAGTGTAAGTGCCGGCAATGCGTGCCCACGGAAATTGGCGCAGCATGTTTGCCGCGAGTTCATCCGCGACGCCTTCCTTGCCTCCGTAAAAAAAATGCGAATAGTTTGCGAATGCCTTGCGCTTGAAAATCTCGCGCATCAGTTCGGGTCCTGTGACATGCCGCATCGAAGCATGTTTCTGCAGCCGGCCAACCCAAACGGTCGGAGTGCCGTCGGGAACCGAAATGGATGCGTCGGCGAGCGCCAGAGCCACATTCGCATCGCGTCGCGCCTCCAGAATTCCATGCACACCGACTGCGCAGACGTAGCCTTTTCTATCGGATCGAAGAGCGCCCGCGACACGCGAAAGAGCACTCTCCAGATTCAGCGCCTCCACCGCGACGCCCAACACATTCGCGCAGGGCCTATCTTCAGGAAACCTCTCCTCCGGCACCGGGGATTCGGAATCGATCTCCGCCCGCTTGTTCAACAGCACTAGAAGAGGAAGATATGCCAGGCAGGTAACCGGGCCGTAGAACATCCGGCCCCATGCGATTCCGATGAGTCCATACTGTGTTGAAAGCCGCCACATTGCGAAGGTCGCAAGAGCACCTCCAGCCAGCGTAAAGCAGGTCAGTGTTCTTGGCCTTCCCAGAGCAAGCATCGAATACGCGCCTGCGACTCCAAGTCCGGTCCAAGCCGAACTCCAGACAATCACCGGCAGGATTGATGCGCCAGCTTGCGCAAGTTCGTTCCCGACCCAGAGGCGCAGGATTGCTTGCCCAAATGTCAGCGCGCCTGCCGCCCCAATGGCCACGAACAGCAGGTTGGCAAAGAATCCCAATAGAACCGTTCGCCGTACTCCTGCCCGGTCATCAAGCGCGTGTTGCACGGCAATGCGAGGAAAGAGAAAGTGCAATCCCGCCGCGGCCACTCCGTAGATCGGCTGAGAAAGCTGCACGCACAGCGAATAGGCAGTGACTGTCGCAGCACCGAATACTACCCCGGTCATCAGCCTGTCCAACTGCCCGAATACCAGGCCGGAGACCAATTGAATCCACGTAAAAATCCCGAAGGAGACCAGGGCACGCGTTGTTTCCCGATCCAGCGCCGGTAGCAGGTTGGAATCGTTCAACAACCTGCGAAGCTGCGCAAGTTGGAGCCATACGCCATACGCGGAAATGATTGCGGTTGCGGCCAGAATGCTGACCACGGTGTGAGTCATGAAGGGTAGGAGGCCTGCGCATGCCAGACTGAATAGCCGCGCGATGGCGCTTACCTGGACAGCTTTCCCATAGCGCTCGTAGGCCCGCTGCGTACTGATGCAGACTGACTCAATGGCGCGCACTGGAATCAGCAGGCAGGCGACGCGCAGGCTCCACAAGCAGTCGGAGCGCAGCCCCGACGCATCTGTCACCAGGTGAGCGGTCACGATGGGTGTAAAGAACCACGCAATAATTGCCATCGCGCTGCCCAGGATGAGATGAATGCCCATGGTGCTGCGCACCGCGCGCATCACATTCTGGTGATTGCCGGTGGCGCGCTGCATGGCCACGATGCGGATGTTTGCATCTCCGAATCCCGATGCGATGATTGCCCCTGTGCTGATGGCTGCAACGGCGATCAGCCAGACGCCATAGCGGTCATTGCCCAACCCGCGTAGAGCGACAGGAGCAATGGCCAGCATTCCCAGCGGATAAGCCAGATAGTCCAGCACTCCATAAATCGCATTCGAGATCTGCTTTTTCATCGTCGACGCGCCGGCTCAAACGAGCAATTCCTTAAAATCTAACTCTACGGCGGACACAGCAGATGCATGTCAAGGCGTAGTCAGTTGAATGTCATCTATTTGTCACTTAGATATGAGTTCGCCGTTCTTCATCGCTTGGTCCGGCTCGTTTATGCAGCGAGTCAATATCCCTCGCGGACCAGTTGGCTGAGCCGCTCGACAGCCCAATCAAGATCTGTATAGCGCAATTCATATACTCCGGACTCGATCAATTGATCAAACATAATCGCCTGACGCGTACGGGTTTCAGGCAGGCAACTCGCGTACTGCAGCATATACAGCTTGGCCACCGCGGCTGGGAATGGAACCAGTTCCTGCACATTGAAATTCCGGTTGATAAAAACAATCCGTTGAATGCGAGAGGCTGGCGAGGTTCTGAATTGCCGGGCGGATGCGATTTGGAATTCGATCGAAGGCTTGCCCACGTTTGCTCGCCGCACTACATCTCTTCCGGCAAGTTCTGAAAAAATCTGCTCCGCCGCTGGTCGAAATCGCGCCTGGCTGCAATTGCCCACAATCAGCCGGTCATCGCGGCCATCCACTAGATAACTCCTGTCATCGCTGATATAGGTCCAACCAGCGCGGGCACAGGCATAAGAGAGAGTTGACTTGCCCGCGCCGGAATCTCCGCACAACAGCACACCCGCGCCATCCAACTCCACGCAGGCCGCATGAATCCACCATGCGCAGCGATTGGCAATCAGTCCCATGGCCGCGAATTCAAGAAAAAAATAGCTGAAATAGCTCGCGTGATTGAGCGTTGCGCTGGTTACCCAGACCAGAGAGAATCCCTGATCGTAATCTGAGATGGCAAAGTTCTCTCCATCTGCAATGCTGGTGCCCAAGTGTTCGCGAATGCGGACAACCGGCGCAGGCGGGCAGCAAGATGCTCCGCCTTCTGTTACGCCAATCTTCACCGTCAGGGGACCGGAATCGAAGAGCTTGTCAAAGCTGCCCCAGCACTCCGTCGCGGCGTCCAATACTTGTTGAGAATTGGTGTAGACCTGCACCGGAAACCCGAGCGGGTAAAAAGTCTGCTCCAGATTGAATTCCGTCAACGCGAGTGTCGGATCGGTAAATTGCACCGGCTCTGAGCGGGTCCAGGCACCCAAAAGCTGCTCCGTGGATAGCATCTCCATCGACTGAACCGGCAATGCCTCAAGAGTACTTTTCATGCTCCGCTCCATCGATCAGAACTGCTGCTTCAGTGTTTCCAAAAGAATGCGCCTCTCAACATCGGTATCGCTATTGAGTCGTTGTGACGCAAGATAAAGCCACACTTCACCTGGCATACAGAGGCGCATCTATTGGAAAACCACTCGAAGTCTCGGTATGAGAATACGAGGCATCGGAATGCGGACTTGTCAGCAGTTTGTCTTTGGATTGTCATTTGGGAGGTGCTACTTGAAGTCCTCGGTTGGCGCTCCCGAGACGGCGAATCCAATTGGTCGCGCTACCGGAAAGCAGGCTGCGCCGCGGGCCTTCAGATCAGCTCTACGCCCCACAGATCATGCAGATGGACGACGCCTTCAACCTTTGCATCGGTATCGACTACGACCAGCGAAGTGATCTTTTTGCTTTCAAGAATTCCCAGCGCCGTCGCGGCCAGCTCATTGGCTGCAATCGTGCGCGGATGCGCATTCATCGCCTCGCCCGCCGTGCGGCTCAGCGCTGCTCCGCCCTCGCGTTCCAATAATCGGCGTAAGTCGCCATCGCTGATCACGCCGCAGAGCCGGCCTTCCTGCTGCACTGTAGTCATGCCCAGCTTCTTCGACGACATCTCGTAAATCACGTCAGTCATCGGTGTCGCGGGTGCAACCTGCGGCACGGCTTCACCCGCGTGCATCAGGTCGCGCACCTTCGCCAGTTTTTTGCCCAGCTTGCCTCCGGGATGCAACTCCGCGAAATCCTCCGCGCGGAAACCCTTGCGCAGGCTCACTGCAATGGCCAGCGCGTCACCCAGCGCGAGCATCGCTGTAGTTGAAGCCGTTGGCGCAAGGTTCAGCCCGCAAGCCTCGCGCTCCACGCCGCAATCGAGAGCCACATCGCTGGCCTGGGCCAGTGTCGAGTTGAGATTGCAGCAGAAGCTCACCAGCGC
>Ga0181519_10004165_pt1 | contig 11765 bp, 5 predicted proteins | sample PEATcosm2014_Bin_26_FD_121102 | JGI IMG/M metagenome (GOLD analysis project Ga0181519, IMG submission 121102) | Peatland microbial communities from MTU Mesocosm Facility, Houghton, MI, USA - PEATcosm2014_Bin02_10_metaG | ecosystem: Environmental > Terrestrial > Soil > Wetlands > Peat | place... | reverse complement strand
GTGCCATACTGAGGGTATGCTGGTCGCCGCTGCAATCCTGGTGCTCGTCGCAAATCACGATCGGATAGCGCTTTGCCAGCGACGTCGCGATCATTGGATATCGTTTGAGCAGCCCGGCTACCTTTGCAGCAAGATGCGCGTAACCCTCGTCATTTTGCCGAGCCCAGGTCGCCGTGTCGGCCGGAAGGCCAAGACCAGCGTGATAGGCGGTCGCGATATGGGCGATCAGGCTGTCTATCGTGCGAATCTCGACGCGCGATCCTGCACCCCTCGTCCGGTCGGCAAAGACCGAACAAGCGGCGTGCGTATGCGTCAGAATGAGAAGACGGCCTATGCCGGAAGCTGCGATCTCGCGGGCATAATCGGCACCCTGATGAGTCTTGCCACACCCGGCTGGCGCTTCGACGACGACCAACGGGACGTCAGATCGGAGTGCCGCGTGGACCGTCTCGTCGGTCACATCGGCAAATCCGTTATGTCCGGCAGGTCGACCGCCTTCCTGATCGCATTGCAGAACGGCAGCAGCTGCGAGTTCAGGGCCCGCCAGAGACCAAGATCGAAGACCTTGCTCTCCAGCTCACTTCCGCCACTCGCTGACTTGAACCAGGTTCCCGCATGAGACTTATAGTGATTTTTTTCGTTCTCCTTGCCCGCAGGCACCGTGCCCAAAGCGGCCTCAATGATGAGCGCCTTCAGACCGCTTCCCGCCTTTGCCTTGATTGAAGCAAAGTCCTTTTCTTCGATTCCAAGACGGTCCGCGAGCGTTCGAAGACGCATGCCCGTCTTTTCTCCAGTCGGATCGATTACCAGCGCTTCAAGTTTGTCGTCCGGCACGGTGCCGATGACATTTTGCTCGATACAGCGCGACGGCCAGCGGAAAAGCAGCTTGCCGAGTTTCTCGCCGAGCTTTTTCCAACGATCCGGATACTTTCCGCCCTCGTCGTCGGCAAATCCGCCGAACCCTAACCCGCCTTCGGCAAGCGCTTCGAGCAGCCCAAGCGTATTCTCATGACCGGCGCCGTCACTGACGTGGATACCGTGCTGCTCCAGCGGCGAGCCGAGTGCGCGGCGCAGGAGTGCGGAGGTAAAGCCGACCTCCGTCGCACCTTCGGCGACAACGGACAGACGCGCGAGGAATGTCTCGGGATCGGCTTTACGGTGTCTTGCGGTCTTTGTGGCGTCGAGATGACCGATCCGGCCGGCGTGATCCACATACCAGAGGCCCGCGCCAGATGCCGCTGAGATCGCCGCCGGACTGTGCGTCGTGACGAATACCTGCGACTTGGCAGTCTGGAGCTTTTCCATGAGCGCTCGCTGGCGGTAAGGCTCTAGCCCACGTTCGACTTCATCGACAATCGTGATCGGCGCTTCGCCCTGGTTCTGCTCTGCAATGGCGAGCGCGGAGAGGCGCCGGGTGCCCGCACCCCAGCTCGCCAGCGGCAGCTGAGTGCCATTGCGGTCGGCGGTCAGCCCGATCAGAGAAGCGATCGAAGCACCTTGCCCGCCGGTGATGGCGAGGTTGAGGTCGTCCGGCAGGCTCTGCTTCTTGAAGGCCGTATCGAGGTCTGCGAGTGCCTTCTGGGCATCTGCTGTCAGTTCGTCTTTGACATCGCTCTTCGCTAACTCGCTCGCCATTCGAGAGCGCAGCCCCTTGTCCGAGAGCAACCGATCGAGCGCCGATCCCTGCACGAGCCGGAGATCGCGATCGTCGCGGTCGTCGCCACTGAGCCGCACGAGTCCGATGGAGCGGCGCAGTCCGACCGGAAGGCTGTCGGTTGAACCGTCGGGCTGTACGATCTCGTAGGCAAGCTCGAGATCTTCCGTACCGCGCACCCGCAGTAGATAGACGGGCTCGCCCACGAGCTTGTTGTCATTGCCCGTACTCGGGACCGAAATGTCTTCACCGCTCCATTCCCAAGGCCAAGAGGGTTTGAGCTGATTGCTGATGCCGCTCCCGGGCGGTAACGAAATGACCGCCTCGATAACGAAGCCCGCGTTGATGTCACGGGCATGATAGTCGGTATCGGACAGGTTCGCCGGGTTGACAGGGCTAAAGAGCAGACCAATCCCGTCGAGAATAGTTGTTTTGCCGACGTCGCCGCCGCCCAGAATGACATTCACCCCTATCGCGGGCCGCCACGAGAGAGACTTGATCCCGCGGAAACGCTCGATGGAAAGCCGATAGATCGCCGGAGCCGAAGGTACAGATGGAGGCGCGCTCATCTTGCTGTCTCCCAGACCTTCTGCCACGCATCGAACTCAGACGGCCTGATTTGGTAGCGCGCGAAATTCCCTTCGTGCAGGCTCATGAGTTCGGTCTCCGCGACTTCCGTGAATCGCTGCTGCTCGGGCGGATCGATCTTCTCTTTCGACCACCCAGCTATTCTAGCAGCAGCCTCTTTCCTGTTCATTTGTCCACGAATGATCTCACCGACGACCTCGCGCAAATGCGCACGGTGGCGAAGCCGAAAGGGATCGGGGTCACCGAGCGACTGCCTGACCGCCGCGTAACGCGCGGCCGACCGTTCGTAAGCCCAGATGAACACGTCTTTCAGAAGGTCGATTTTGTTCAGCTCGTATACGCCGAGCACCGCTTCCGTATAGATCTGCCGAGGGACGTCGGCGAAGGAGAGCGGCGAGAGATTGTCTCTGATCAGAGGAATGTTGGCGGCAAGGCGCGACACGCGCTTGTTCACGTCGTCGAAGGGCTGCAGATAGGGGAGTTGCACCATGACGAACAACGCTTGCTCGAATGGGTCCTTGATCGCGGCCGCTGTCGCGAGGAACTGATCGAAGCACTCCTCGATGAGTTGCGGCACCTCAAGGGGATGGAAGGCGGATCGCTCAATGCCGACCGCGATATAGCGCAGCCGGCCGGCCGCCGTCGGATCGGCGAGGAGGTTATTCGCCAGCAGCCCGTGGAGATTGAGAATTGTGTAGCGGTTGAAGCCGATCTCATCGGCGGCGCTCACGAGAAATTCGATCGCGTCCTTGTGGTTGAGAATCATCTGCGCTTCGAGATGCGCCCGTCCCTCCGCTTCCTGGCCGAGTTCGATGAGCCGCTTTGTATCGAGAAGGGAATAGGTGTTGCCTTCGAGGCGGCTCGAATTCCAGGCGAGATCAATGAGGAGACGGCTCAGAATCTGCTTGGCATAAGTGCCGGCAGGCTGCTCGGCGATCTGCGGTCGCCCGACGGTGGCGAGGTGTGCCCGTTCGTTTTCGGAGAGATAGAAGCTGGTGTTGGGGCGATAGGCGTCGAGGAAGGCGCGGTCGTAGCCGACAGGCTTGCGCGCCTCCGGCGGCTTGCGGACATAATTGCGGACAGAAGCTCCCTCCGACGAGAGGGGGACAGCGGGTTCGCGTGCCTCCTCTTCCCCAGCACCCCCATCCGCCGCGGCATGCGATGCGGGCGCCGGCAGGCGGTATCTCGCCCAGCGTCCGTTGCCATCTTTGACGAGGCGGTCGTGGGTGACTAGGTATTTCAGGCGGTATTGCAGCGTGCGCAGCGGGATCGGCAACGCGAGGGCGTGCAAAATCTGCTGCGCGGATGCGCCGCCGGGAAGGCTACGGAGGGCCTGCTCGATGGCAGCCAACTCGCCCTGGAAAATCTGTTTTGCCACCGGCTCCTTTCATTGCGCATAGAGTCTATGCGCAACCATGCCCTATCTATGCGTAACCATCAAGATCTACGCGCAGCGGCGGTTGCGCGTAGATTGACAGACCCGCTTCTTCGCTTGCAGAGGAAGGTTAGCCGTCACCAGCCAAATCAGCAGAGTGCGGAAGAACCGAGTGGGGATATGTAATTCTTCATTCATCAGTCCTCGAAGCCGGTCGATTCCGCCTTGAACTTGAGTTGGCGCGCATTGTCGCGGACGACACCGATATCGCCTTCGGCGAAACCGGCCGGCGCCTCCGCCTCAATCTCGAGTGTCAGTTTCACCTTGGCTCCATGCGTCCGCTGGAGTTCCATGACTACCGCGTTCAAAATCGTGTCGAAGGACTTCACCGGCCTGTCCAGATCGATTTCGACCGCCCCGAAAAACCGCCGCGGCTGGCGCGCTCCGGAGGTCGGCTCGTCTGAATTTCCGGCGACACTGCCATTGTCGCTCGTCTGGTCTCCCGTCACCACATGCACGGTCGGCATCGCCGCGCCGCCGCTCGGGCGCAGATGCTCGAATGCGACATCGGACCGCACGATGACCGCCGAGGGGGATATGAACTCCGGCAGTGACTTGGCCCAAACGAGGCCGACATATTTCTCCGCAGCTTCGTCGAAGCGGTCCGCATATGCGAACGACGGGTCGAGCTTGCCAACAGCATCGCGGACGGCGCCATCGAGCACTACACGATCGCGAAGCTTGGGGAGGTAAACATAAGACCCAAACCAATCCGCGATTTCCGCAACGCCTAGATGCGGCTTGTCTTCCGGCCACAACGGCTTCAGGTGCAGCCACAGCGCTTCCGGCCCAAGCTTCTCCTTGGCGATGCCATCGTTCTTGGCCTTGTCATAGGCCGCCAAGGGAATGGCAGCCCGGTCCTTCGACGAGATCGACAAGTGATCCAAATCGAACGCCGATCCGGCCGCCGTGGCCTCTGTCTTGATCGGAAACAGGACGTGGCTCCATGCGAGGCGAACGGCCTTCGCCGCGCCCTCGCGACTCGTCTTCGCCTTGTCCTTCGCGTCCGCCGCTTGTGATTGGGTCAACTGCTCTTGCAGCCGCCGATCCTCGACGATGGATGCCCATGCCAAAGATTTTCGTGTCGCTTCGCGCGCGGTGGCCAGCAGAACCTCGTCGGCCGCCACGAACAGCAGTGTATTTCGAAACCGCCGCTGGGCGGCGCGGCACCGCATCAACGTCTCGGTCACGGCATCCGTGGCCGCTGATTTCGCTGCAGCCTTACCGGCGTGCGGCGTCGAGGGGCCGAGGATCACCAGCGACAGGGCATGCGCTTCATCGATCGCGATCGGATCATCCGGGGCTGCGAATACCCGATGAAAGCCGCCTTTGCTGGAAGCGTCATCGCGGAGAACGTGGGCAATCGCCGTCTCAACCTCGTGGTCGGGAAACGCCTTGGCGCGGTCATCGGCGAGGCGGTTGAGGGTCGGCTGTGTCGAGAACCAATACCTGCCACCTTCCTCGTAGAGATAAGTCGCTTTTTCCGTCAGTTCCCGCAGCGCCTCGCCGAAAATGGCGAGCTGGTCGCCAGGTTCAGCGCTGGCGAGCCGGAGACCTTGGCCGGTTAGGCCCGCATTCGGCCTGCCGACCAAGGGTGCCGAGCAGATAAACACGGCACGAGCGGCGCGCGTAGCTGCGCGTAGCTGCGAAATCCGACGCGATGGGTTCGCTTCCATGCGCGTGGGCAGTGAGCTTTCGCCATCGACTTCCTTGTCGACCACCGCCGCGAACGCGGAATCGAGAGGATAGAGCACGCTCGCCCGAACCCGCTCGTGCGACAGGGGCACGCGGGCCGGCGTGATCAGAGGGTCATGGACCTGGGCCTGCCACAAAACGCCCACCACGTTGGCCATTAAGCGCAACACGCCACGCGTCCGCTGGAATTTTTCCAGGCTGGCCCAGTCCTTCGACAGCCGATCGAACAATTCCGGATGGATTGGGTAGGAGAGGCGGAGAAGCTCCTGATAGCGTGCCTCCTTCGCCTCCGGCGGAAATTCGGCCGGATTTTTCCGGTAAAGATCGTGGAACGCCTTCACCGTCTCGTCCCGCGCACGTTCGCCATCTGCGTCCAGCGCCTGAAACAGCCGGCGGCGGATGATTTCGTAGGTTTCATCGCCAGAAGCCGGCAACCACGCGGACTGCACCCGACCGAACACCTTCTCGAGCCGGAGGAGCGCGGCCTCGCCCTTCGGCCCTCCGGCCTCGGCCACACTCTCTGGCAGCGACCCGACAATCAGAATACCCGGCACCATCTTCGCCGCTTCGGTCAGCGACTGAATGAAGGATAGGAACGCCTCGAACCGGTCCTCGGGCAACTGGCGGGCATAAGCGACCAGTTCGTCCAGAAGAATGATGCTAGGGCCGGCAAGCTTAAATAATTCGACCAGCAGTTCCGAGGCCGGGTTCGTGCGAGCCGCCTCCGCTTCCGCCATGATCGCCAATCCGGCCTCGCCGGCCAGGCGCCAAGCGATATAGCCCCACAGCGTATGGACCTTGGGGCCATCTCTCAGGATCAGCGAGACATCGGTGCCCTTCGAGGTGCCGACAAAGACGGCCACCTTCGGCTGTCGCCACGTCTTCACGCCGGCCTTTTCAGCAAGCGACGCCACACCTTCGAGCAGCGACAGATTGGTCGCATTCGCGAGGTGGTAGACCGCGAGCATCGTGTGCGTCTTGCCGCCACCGAACGCGGTCTGGAGGCCAATGACCGGATCCCCGCCCACCCCGGCCAGACGCTGGAGGCTTGTGGTCAGGACGCGACGGAGACCTTCCGTCAGGAAGGTGATGCGGAAGAAGTTTTCCGGGGCCGCATAGTCCTCGGTCGCGTGGCCAGCATCGACCGCGAAGAGGTCGGCGGCGAATTCGGCTTCCTTGAAACGGTTAGCGAGCACATCGGGATGCGGCAGCGCCACCTCGATCCAAGGCCGAAGCGCCTTGCCCGGCTTGTCTTCGAGTTCTTCCTTGGTAGCCAGGGCGAGAGTCGGGCGCGTGGGCGCTGGTGTATCCGCGACGGTCGCAGCACCCAGCGTCGGCATCCCAGACTGGCGCTGCGCGTCGTAGAGCTTCTTGATCTCGGCAACCTCGGCCGGAGGAGCCTTGACTGCCTTCAAAAGCTGATGAATTGCGTCGAGATACCGAAGTGCCTCGTCGTCCTGGAGGGGGATAGAGAGATGCGACGTGGCGTTGCGAGCTTCAAGGGCGGTGGAGGTGAAGTTCCGAACCCGATGCTTGTCGTTGCGGCCGAAGGCGTCGTCGAAAACGTCTCGCCAATTGTCGATCATAGTTTTCAGTAGGCCGTACTCGTCGAGCGCGGTATTCGCGGCCCCACCGACGGCGCGGCTCGCGTAGTTCAACCAGTTCGCGCCGTGCCGCCCTTTCATTCGGGTCTCAACAAACGGAGCCAACCCTCGGCGGAGGTGGTAGAGCCCGCCCTGGACCCGCTGAAGGGTCTCTTTCTCAGCCGACATCAAGCCGTCTCCTCAAAGGCGAAGGCAGCTTGCTTTGGACCGCCTGCTCGCCCTATGCCTTCGAGTGCCGCTGCGATATCCTCCAGTTTGGTCCACTCCTGGGCGAGTTCATTATAAACCAAAGCCTCGCTCGCCCAGCTCTTATTGGTAGAAATCTCGAACAGGCGGTACGCGAGCGCGCGCGCTTCAGCTGCCTTTGGTCCCATCTGCGCGACCAGGGCAGCAGCAGCCGATCCGCCGCCGTCTGGAGCGTTCAATACGCGAGCGGTGTGCTGCACGCATTCCCAAACAGTTAGCGTTTTGTCGGTCGTCGGTGACCAGCCTTTAGGCAGGTCCGCGCGAAGCGTCAGCGCGGTATCGCCTTTGAGATCCTGGAATACTCCGGAGGAGAACAGGGCGGCGGCCGGAATATTCTTCGCGTTCGCGAGAGTGATTAGCTCCCCGGACTTCCGCCTGTCAAAACCGTATGTCGCGAACCAGGCCAGCGCCACCTGTGTCTCGGCGTCGAACGCCTGGTCCAGCTCGTTCTCAATTTCCTCCCAAACGCGGTTGATGAGTGCCAGCGCAGTCTTGACGCTCATGGCGGTGTCGTCGTCCTCCAGTACGCGAGCGTGGCGGGAGAACACTCCCATGCCGGGACCGATCACGGATTGCTGCATGTCTACGGGGCCGACACCGGCCTTGCGGATCGCATCGATTGCCGCGGGCATTTCGCGCTTTAGTGCCCTGATAAAGTCGGCACGAGTGATAACCTCTGCGTCAGTGGCTCTCCGACGGCACACGAGGACGATAGAGGATGCCAAGGCGTTAGCGCCCCGCCCTACGAGACGCCCGGCGCTCTCAGTGCGCACGGGCCAAGTTCCATCAATCGACAGCCCAGACTCCACGACAGCCTGCAGAAAGGATGCCCAACCAGCGGACGTCACACCTTCTTCTGCCAACTCAGACTGTTTGAATGCATAATAAATCGCGAGAGGTACACTCTCCGTTGCAGCATTGCGCATAGCAGTCAGCGCTTGGCTCATGCCCTTCATGAAGAAAGCTTCTGCCTGGGCTTTGCCTCCATGCCGATGAGGCGTCGCGACGAGCTCTTCATCCTTTGGTGATGTCAGCCGACGAAAGAGCGCCGGCCATGTCTGTCCAAGCGATCTTCTCAGCCAGACGTAAAAGAAGTCCGATAATGTTGCATACCCAATATTATCGAAATATGGTGGATCGGTCGAAATGACCACGGGAACGCTACTAAAAGAGTTCTCCTGAGCTACCAGGTTCCTAATCTCTCCTGGTGATGCGCATGACGCCTCGGCAATCGTCATGGCCCCCTTGTCAAACGCACTTGAGAACGAACCACCCGAACTTCCAAGCGGGTTCGATTCGGCGACATCCCACACCATCGCTATGCCTTGTCGAGCGAACGTCTCTCGAAACGCGCCGCGATCAGACATCCACCCAGCGACGGACGATCCGATATTTGCCACTTTACTCAGGGCGAACGCCAAATATGTCTGAACAGCATCTGCATATGCCAGAGAATCGACACCACCTTGGTGAAGTCGAAGACCGTCCTTGTTTTGCGCCAAAGCGCTCAGATCGGCCAAAACCTTCTCGCGAACTTCGCCAACGAGGTCTGAAAGCGCAACCAGTGTCGCTGTTTGCCGAGCCGTGAACAGATGCCCCCAAGTTCTAAGGCCGTATGCTGAGCACACGCCTCCGGTTATTTCCGCCCGCGTCGGTGTCGATGGCGAAAGGAATGTGGCACGTGCGTCACCAATTTCGGGGCGGTCGTTCGCCGCTCGCGCGATACGCTCGTGAGCTTCGGTCGGCGGTAAATATACCCGCGCTCGCGATCCTTCGGCAACGATTGCTAATAGTCGATCGCCGATGCGATCTGCCTTCCCTTCCGCTTGAATATATGTCCGTTCGATCGGTGCTCCCGTTATTAGGCAGATGAAAGCTTGCCCTTTCGCCGACTTTGTCCCGTTCCTTAGCCGCTCTTCGTCTGACTTCGAAAGCGCGCCTGTTCTCACCTCAAACTGCCAACCGTCTTCAGCGGCTGCATCGATTACCGGGTCAATCCACGTCTTCTGCCCCTCTTTGGTTGAGAGCATAAAGGACGACACCAGTGGAACCATAGCGCCTTTCGCCGCTGGGTCGGGCGATCGCACCGTACGCGCCCATAGCCAAGCGATTACCGTGGCCTGAGAGCCGTCAGCCAGCGTAGCCTTAGGATATAGATGGCCAATTCGCTTCTCCGCCTCGTCGCGCATCCACTGGCCATAATGGCGAACATCCTCCGCCAGCCCCTGCGCGCCCTTCCATGCGCGTAGCTCGCCATTTACCGCCTCTGCCCGAGCCTTGGGGTTAACTGGTGGCCGGCCAGCAAATTTCGGAGGAATCTCGACTAGCGCTTTGCCGATGAGCACCGCGACAGGATTGAGGTCTGAGCCATTGGCCCGCAACCCAAGTCGCTGTGCTTCGAGAGGGATTGAGCCACCACCCGAAAATGGGTCAAACACCGGCGGCGCTTTCGCCTGCAGATACGCCAGGATCGCCGTTCCTTCCCCCCGCACCGGCGGTTCCTCACCCAAACCCCAGGCGATCGAGCGCGCGATCTCCCAGCGGGCAGCGTTCAAAATCGCCTCGTCGTTTGAGGCCTCCCAAGGCACCATCGCCTCAATCACCCTGTGCAAGCGTCGGCGCTCAGCGTCCTGCGCCTCCTCCGTTGGGAACCGATCCGGCCACGATGAGGGATCATCCACCAGCTGCGCGAACAATACCGCGCGGCACGCGGCCAACGGTCGCCGCGCCCACCACAGGTGAAGCGTAGAGGGATGCCCGTGCCGAATTGATTTCTCCCGTGCGGAAGCGACATTGATCGCTTCAAGTGGGATGGAGACCTCGATGAGCTTTCTACGGATAGGCGAGGGAGCGGATTTTGTCATAGTTTCCTTGGGCGTCTCGACCTGATTGGGCAGCTGAGTTGACGGAGCCGGCGAACGATCCCGAGGCGGCACACTAGCGCGAGACCCAATGGTTTCGATCGGACGCCCTAATAACATGAAGTTCGGCAAGCTGAGCGGTTCAACGACCCGCAGCTGCTCCGGATCGGCCTCCCGGACGGCCTCCCGAAGTTCCATAAGAAGCCGGCCCAGCACGTTGCATCCGATCAGCGCATCATTATCAACCGGCTTAGCGCCCCAGAAGTCGTCCTTGCGCGACTGTTCCACGATCGGCTGGAGGCCCGTGGATAGGAGTAGATCGGCGAAGGCGTGATAGTTCTGCGCCAGTTTTACTCGCAAACACCAGCGCATGATCTTCGTCCGGGCCCGATCCCAGTCCGGACGGGTGTCGTCTCGGTAAGGCTTGCCAACCATTTTTGCCGTCATCGGGCTGCTCTGCTCGATGATTCGCGCCTGGAGTTTAGGCCGATGCGGGAAGCGGCACGCTTGGTACAGCGCTTCCGACGTGCGGATCACCACGCCGTTGACACGAAGCGGGAAGCCGGGCGCCATGTTGGATAGGCCGCCGAACTGCTCACGGGTCTTGAGAAACACGGCAGCTTGATCGCGCCGATATTCGCGGACTTGATTGTTATCCGGCCGCTGGGCCGCTGCAGCGCCAACCATCAGTTGTTCTTCCGCGGGAACAGCGGTATCCAAGGACTGCCGACCCACAGCGCCAGCGGCGCGTTGTTTGGGCAGTTGCGATATGTCACTATCATCGTCCCGAATCCCAGAGTCTCCAGGAACGAGAAGCCCAGAGGACGATGACGCACTGGAAGATTCGGACACATCTGTCGGACTCGGCAGCCCGCCCTCAGAAACTCCTGCTCAAGAAGATGCCGACCAGTATCGGATGAGAAAAGTTTCAGATCGCCTAGATTCCCAGGTGTACGAAGAACAGGCTTGTAGTGCATCTGTGCGACATAGGCCTGTACTTGCTCGTCGCCCGGAATTGAGGCGGGGCGCAGCACATCCGATACGTCCGTGTGATCTCGGCGATCTTGGACTTCTGCCGATCGCCACCATTTGAAGTCAATAGACTTTCCGGCAGCCCTTGCCGCCTTCGTCAGCTCACCATCAGCGTAATACTGACCACCGCTATGTAGAGCCATTACGATGACGTGCACTTTCGCCGCTGCGGGCGCGGTATTTGCGATCCAACCGCGAAGGTCATTCAGAATGCGGTTGCCACTGAAAGATACATCGTCGAGGTAGATAAAGGTATCCGATGCGCCCCCAGGCAGCGCTGTGATGCCGAAGTTATTCTTGAGTGCTGCAGCAAAAAGAGAAAGCATGTCGGCTTGGCTCTGCCCGCCTTGCTGAATGCGCAGGAAGTGTACGCCACGCCAGAATGAACTAGGGTCGTTCCCTGCGAGGTCCTCGCTTTTTGCCACTAAATCAATAAACCGCTCGCAGCGCACCCTAGACAAATATGTCTTGCCAAGGACGTGTGCAGCCTCTTGCAGCAACGGCTCGCGGACTTGCGGCTCGAACTGGTCGATCCATCGCCTAACATGGTTGGCGTCCCAGGGCTGTTCAGTTCTGATCATGTGACGGCGTATGCCATGGCGTTTTCAGGGTTTAGCGCGTTGACGTAGAGTTCGCGGCGAATGTTGGCG
>Ga0181519_10004157_pt1 | contig 11778 bp, 8 predicted proteins | sample PEATcosm2014_Bin_26_FD_121102 | JGI IMG/M metagenome (GOLD analysis project Ga0181519, IMG submission 121102) | Peatland microbial communities from MTU Mesocosm Facility, Houghton, MI, USA - PEATcosm2014_Bin02_10_metaG | ecosystem: Environmental > Terrestrial > Soil > Wetlands > Peat | place... | reverse complement strand
GGCGATCCGTTCTTCCGCAGCATGCGCGCCTCCATCGCCGCCTTTCACGACGCGCTGGACCACGGCCGCGCGCCGGCACTCGACGGGGCCTTCGGCGCCGGGCTGGTCGGGCTGTGCGAGACCGTCCGCGACCAGGTCCTGCCCGCGGCCGCGCCGGCGCCCGCCGCGCCCGCGCCCGCCGAGGCAGGGACTATCGACGTCGCCGTGCTGGGCGGCACCGGGTTCATCGGCACCCATGTCGTGCGCCACCTGCTGGCGGCCGGGCTGCGGGTGTCGGTGATGGCGCGCGGCGTGCACAACCTGCCCGCCGTGTTCGCCGACCCGCGCGTGGAGCTGCACCAGGGCGACATCCGCGACGCGGCGGCGGTCGCCGGCGCCATCGCCGGCGCGCCGGTGGTGGTCAACCTCGCCCATGGCGGCGGCAGTTTCGAAGCGGTGCGCGACGCCATGCTGGGCGGCGCCGAGACGGTGGCACGCGCCTGCCGCGCGGCGGGCGTGCGGCGGCTCGTGCACGTCGGCTCGATCGCCTCGCTCTATCTCGGCCCGCAGGAGGTGGCGGTCACCGGCGCGACGCCGCCCGACCCGGAATCGGAAACCCGCGCCGACGACGCGCGCGCCGAAGCGCAATGCGACCGCCGGCTGCTCGCGCTGCATGCCGCCGAGGGGCTGCCCGTGGTGATTCTCCGCCCCGGCTTGGTGGTGGGGGAAGGGAGTGCGCCGTTCCATCCCGGGCTCGGCTTGTACAATACCGAGCAGCACTGCATCGGCTGGAACGCCGGCAGCAATCCGCTGCCTTTCGTTCTGGTCGAGGATATCGCCGCGGCGGTGCTGGGCGCGATCCGCGCCGAGGGCATCGAGGGGCATTGCTACAACCTGGTGGGCGACGTGCGGCCGAATGCCCGTACCTACGTGGCGGCGCTGGCCGAGACGCTGCGCCGGCCGTTGCGCTACCACCCGCAATGGCCGACGTGCTGGTGGTTCGAGGCCCTCGGAACATGGGCGCTCAGGCACGTCACCGGGCGCCAGGCGCCGATGCCGAGCCGGCGTGATTTTCTCTCCCGTGGAATGGAGGCGACCTTCGACTGTTCGGACGCCAAGCGCGACCTTGAGTGGCGGCCGGAAGCCGACGCCGACCGCTTCTTTGCCCGGGCGGTGCGGGTGTACGCGTCCTGACTCTGCTGCTGCATGTCTTTTCCACCTTCGCGGTGGGTGGGTCGCAGGTGCGTTTCGCCGCGACGGCCAACCGGTTCGGCCGCGCCTGGCGGCACGCCATCGTCGCCATGGACGGCGACACCGCCTGCCGCGAGCGGTTGGACCCGGCGCTGGACGTGACCTTTCCCACCGTGGCGCTGCGCAAGGGGGACACGCTGGGCAACCTCCGGCGTTGCCGGCGTGCGCTAGTCGATCTGCGGCCGGACGTTCTGGTGACCTACAACTGGGGCGCGATCGAGTGGGCCATGGCCAATCTTCTGGTACGGACCCGGCATATTCATGTCGAGGACGGATTCGGTCCGGAGGAGCGTGCCCGGCAGTTGCATCGGCGGGTCTGGGCGCGCCGTCTGGTGTTGCGGCGCGCCACCGTGGTGTTGCCCTCGCGCACGTTGGAGCGGATCGCGTTGGAGGTTTGGCGCCTGCCGCCGGGACGGGTGCGTTTCATCCCGAACGGCATCGACCTGTCCCGCTTTTTCTGGGTGGAAGGGGGAGGGGAGGTGCCGGTGATCGGCACCGTCGCGGCGCTGCGCGGCGAGAAGAACCTGGCCCGCCTGCTGCGCGCTTTCGCGCTGTTGCGCCTGCCCGCACGGCTCGTGATCGTCGGCGACGGGCCGGAGCGGGGCAGGCTGGAAGCCCTGGCCCTCGAGCTGGGAATAGAAGGTTCGGTGCGGTTTGCTGGCCACCTGACCGCCCCGCAGGCGGCCTACCGGGATTTCGATCTGTTCGCCTTGTCCTCGGACACCGAGCAGATGCCGCTCACGGTGTTGGAAGCGATGGCCTCGGGGCTGGCGGTGGCATCCACCGACGTGGGCGACGTGGCCGCCATGCTGGCGGAGCAGAACCGTCCCTTCGTGGTGGCGCGCGACGCCGCCGCGCTGGCCGATGCCATGGCCGCGCTGCTGGCCGACCCAGTGCGGCGGTGCGCGATCGGTGCCGCCAACCGCGCCCGCGCCGAGCGGGACTACGACCAGGAGACCATGTTCCAGGCCTATGCCGCCCTGTTCGGCGGGGTGCCCTCAGCCTAACCAGTGATGCCCATCACGCCGAATCGAGAACCGGCACTCCCTCCGCGCGCGCTGCCCGCGCCAGCTCGGTGTCCAGGGTTGCCAGCGGAAGGGCCTCGCGCTGTGCCAGTTCCAGGTAGCTCGCGTCATAGACGGTCAGCCGATGCCGGCGCGCGAGCGCCAACACCCCGGCTTCCTCCGGCGAGCGGTCAACCGTCACTCCCAACCTGGCGAGCCGGCGCAGGAAGGCGGCGGTATCGGCCTCGGTCAGACGCCCACGCCGCTCGCTGACGATGAGCGTGTTGCGCACCTCGAACCACCACAGGGCCGGAACGCGCGCCTCGTCGCCGCGGATGCGCTCCAGCGCCAGGGCGGCATCGGGGTGGTCTTCGTCGGCAAATGCCCAGCAGGCGGTGATCGAGGCATCGAGCACGAATGGCATCAGTACTTATGTCCCTCGTGCCGCGCCGACAGCAGTTCGGCGACGGTGATCTTTCCGGTGCGCTGGCGCAGTGCCTTGATGCCCTCGATCGCCAGGTCGATTTCCTCCCGCCGCCGGTGCGCCTCGGGCACGATTCGGGCGATCGGCCTGCCGTGACGCGTGATGACGACGGTCTCCCCACGCTCGACATCATCGAGCAGCTGGGGAAGGTGCGCCTTGGCTTCGGTCGCCTGGATTTCGCGCATGGTGGGCCGCCTCTCTTGGCTGGTCAATCTGACTGGTCAGAATATAGCACCCGACGGAAAATCTCCAACTGCCCGCGGCTGACCGCCTCCCAGCCGAAACGCTCGGCATAGGCCCGCGTCGCCGCCCGCGCCGGCAGGTCGGCCCACAGGTCGCGGACCGCCGCGGCAATGCCCTCGGGCGTGTTCGCCGCCACGATCAAGCCGGCGGCGCGCTCGCGCACCACTTCGCCATTGCCGGGAATGTCGCTCGCCACCACCGGCACGCCACAGGCCATCGACTCCAACAGAACATTCGCCCAGCCCTCCCGGCTCGAGGCGAGGACAGACAGGTCCGCGGCAGAATAGTACTGTGCCATAGCCATATGCGGCACCGCCCCGACCAGCCGCACCCGCCCGGCCAGCCCGAGCCGGTCGGCCAGCGCCGCCAGCCGCGCCCGCTCCGGCCCCTCGCCGACGATGAGCAAGGAAAATTCCGGCAGCCGGCGCAGGGCCTCGAGGATCAGGTGATGGCGTTTGCGTTCGATCAGGGCGCCCACCGAAATCAGCGTCGGCCCGGCAAGCCCCAGGGCGGCGCGGGCGGCTTGCTGGTCGAGCGGGCAGAAGGTTTGCGTATCCACGCCGTTGCGCAGAACCGTGATCTTTTCGCCCGCCGCGCCCAGCCCCAGCAGCGCCGCGCGCAACCCGGCACTGACGGTGATGACGGCGGCGGCGCGCGCCACCGCGTCCACAATCAGCCGCCGCGGTGTCGGGTAATCGGGGAACTCCGTCACATCCGAGCCGCGCGCGGTCAACACCACGGGAAGACCGAATTCCGCCCCCAGCCGCACCGCCGCGACGCCGTCGGGATAGAGATAATGGGCGTCGATGGCATCGAACCGAGCGCCCTCCGCCAGCAGCCGGCGCACCGCGCGCCGGCTGGCCTGGTGCAGCAGGAACGGGGAGATGTTCATGCCGAAGCGCGGGATCGCGGGAAAACGCGGATGGTGGATGGTCAACCCGTGCCGGCTCTCCCGCGCCGGCACCCGCGCACAGGCGCCCCAGCGGCCGAATGCGGCCGCCCCGCTCGGAAAGAACGGCACCGGCGCCAGCACCGTGCTCGCCGCCTCGCCGGTCGCCACCAGATGGCGCAACCGGTTCTCGACGAAAATGCCGTGGTTCGGCTGCTCCCGGTTGGGAAACAGCGTGGTGAAGGTCAGCAGCTCCAACAACACCGCTACGGCTTCGCCCCGCCCAGATCGGCCAGCAGCTTGCGGGCCGCCGGCTTGTCGTCGAACTCGGCCGGGGATTTGACCAGCTGGGTCAGCACTTCGACCGCCTTGTCCTTCTGCCCGGTGTCGTTCAGCGCCACCGCCAGGTGATAGAAGATGGCCGCCTCGGTCGTCAGGTTGTGGGCCGCCTGGGTCAGCAGAATCAGCCCCACCTTGGCGTTGCCCTGCTTGGTGAGGATCCAGCCCAGCGTGTCGGCGGATTGCGGCCCGGGCGCGAGCAGATAGGCCTTCTGGGCCATCGGCAGCGCCCGCGGGTCGTCGCGGGTCTGGTAGATCCAGGCCAGGTTGTTGAGCGCGATCGGGTCGTTCGGCTGCTGGGCGAGCACCACCTTCAGGTGCTCCTCGGCGTCCGCCATCCGGTTGGCCTGCAGGTCGAGCGAGGACAGCGTCCGGATGGCGCTGATGTCCTCGGGTTCGCGCAGCAACCAGGCCTGCAACACATGCTGCGCATCGGCCGGCCGGCCGGCGCTCTGCATCGCCAGCGCGGTTGCTATCGTCAGCGCGCTGGAGGGATGCGTCTGCAACTCCGCCTGGTAGGCGGCAACGGCATCGGCAAAGCGCTGCACCGACATGTACAGCCCGCCCTTCAGCAGCCGCGCCGCCGGCAGGTTGGCCGCGTTCCTGGCCAGCTCGTTGGCGGTGGCCAGCCCGGCGTCCAGGCCGCCGACGCGGAAATCGATCGCCACCATGGTCTGCAACAGCAACGCGTTCCCGGGCGACGTTTCTAACCCCCGGCTGAGCACCGCCTTGGCCTCATCGACATCCTTGGCCCGCACCAACAGGTCGGCCAGCCGGCGGCGCGTCTCGATGTCCGTCGGATTGCCCGTCAGCTCCTGGCGGTAGGTGCCCTGGGCCTCCCGGTCCATGCCCAGCGCTTCCTGCAGCCGGGCCCGGGCGATCAGCACGCCGGGCAGCCCGGCCTGGTCCTTCGGCAATGCGTCGATCAGGGCATAGGCCTTGCGCGTCTCGCCGGTGTTGGCCAGCAGGTCGGCCAGCGCCACCGTCAAGCCGATATTGCCCGGCACCGCCTTGCGGGCCGCTTCCATGAGCGCGACCAGTTGGTCCGCCTTGTTCTCCGCCAGCAGGATACCGGAAATCGCCGCCAGCGCCGGGGCGTTCGCCGGCTCCTTGTTGAGCAGGGTGAGCAGTAGCTTCTCGGCATCGGCGTTGCGCCCCTGCTGGGCCAGCACCTTGGCCAGGTTCAGGCGCGCCGCGGTGGAGGTGGGATCGGCGCTCAGCGCGCCCTCGAAGGCGGCCCGCGCGCCGTCGAGATCGAAGCGCTCCAGGCGGATCAGTCCGAGCAGGTTGCCGATTTTCGCCGGCTCGGTGTTGGGTTGCTGGCGCAACTTCTCCAGTTCGGCGTCGGCCTTGTCGACGTCGCCGGCTGCCAGCGCCGCCATCACCAACTGCTCGCCGAGGCCGGTCTTGTTGGGCGTCAGCTCGAGCGAGCGGGTCAGGTTGACCTCCGCGCCTCCGGCATCGCCGATGCCCAGGCGGATGCCGGCGATCCGCTCCAGCACCTCGGAATTGTCGCTGGCGAGCCGGGCGGCCTTGTCGAGGGTCTGCAGCGCGAGCGGGGTCTGTCCGGTCTGGATGTAGGCATTGCTGAGCAGCTCGAGCAGTTCGACATCGACCAAGCCGGCATCCATCGCTTTGGTCAGCACCGGGATCATCTGCTGCGGCTGGTGCGACCGCGCGTAAATGCCGGCGAGCAGCTTGTAGCCGGCAATATCCGTCGGCGACCGGGCCACGTACTTGGTCGCCGCGTCGGTGGCCTGAGCCGTCTGACCGAGGTTGATCTTTACCAGCGCCTGGAAATATTCGCCGCGGGGGAAGCGCGAAATGACCGGCGAAATATTCTGCAGCGCGGTATCCGCCCCTTGCCAGTCGCCGGCATGCGCCAGCAGCACGGTCAGGAAATAATTGGCGAGCGGATTGCGGCCATCGACTTTTATTACGGCATCGACGTCTTCCCGCGCCTTCTGGAACTGGTTCAGGGCAATCAGCGTATTGGCACGCTCGAGGTGGAGATTGACGACGTCCGGGGTGACTGCGAGCGCCGCAGTGAAGGCGGCCGCCGCCGCCTCGTAGTTGCCGTGGGCGTGCTGCAACTGACCTTTCAGCAGCAGGGCATCGACCGAACGGGGATTGATCGCCAGCGCGCGGTCGATCTTCAGATCGGCGGTGGCGGGATCGTTGGCGGCCAGCGCCACCCGGGCGGCGGTGAGCGGCGCCTCGACGGCGTTCGGTTCCAGCCGCTCGGCCTCGGCGATCGTGGTCTTCGCCTGCGCCACGTCCTTCAGCCCCAGTTCCGCCATCGCCCTGGTGACCAGCAGGGGGCCGGCCTCCTCCGGCGGGAGGTCCTCGACGGCAAGGTCCTTCACCTCCTTGAAGCGGCCCTGGGCAAGGTAGGCGCGGGCCAACAGGGGCATCACCGCGCGGTTGTTCCAGCCGCCGGCCTGGGCGAGCTTGAACTCCTTCTCGGCGGCCACCGGGTCACCGAACTGCAACTGCACCACGCCGAGCCGGTAATGCGCCTCCGCACTTTGCGGTCGGCTGCGCACCATGGCGCGCAATGCAATCTGTGCGGTGTGCATGTCGCCGCGCGCCATGGCGGCGCGGGCGGCGCTAAGATAATCATGCGACTGGTGCCAGTACCAGGCACCACCGCCGGCGGCACCGCCGACCAGCAGAATTGCCAGGACAACCAGAAAGTACTTCTTCTTCATGCTTCACCATTGCCGGAGAAACCAGCGCCGCGGCGGTCGCGTCGGCACAGGCATACCGCGTCCCGCCCATCCTGCCGAGACGTTTTGCTGGCTGGCCGCGCCGGGGCTGTCGGCATCGGACGACTGGCAAGGCGACGCTTGGGGAGACTGCGGATCATTCGCTGGACAAACGCCCTGTCCGCCCGCCCGATCTCAATTGGGCTCCGTGAACAGGATATAAATGCCACCCCAGTGCCGTGGTCAAGCAACCTCGCCAGCCCGGTAATTTCCAGGCGTTCCTGAAGCGTCCGAATGCACAGCTTCCCTGCTTCGGTTTTACCGGAAGGAGAATCACGGATCGCGCCGGGCTGACTGTTTGCGGCGATTGGCGGGGTGGTCAAAGATTTGTTCTCCCGTCGCGTTGCCTGTGCTATGCATGCGTCTACCTGTGACAGGCGGATTTTGTGCTGGAATACCCCCATGCCAGACGCGACCAGCGCCCGCTGGTTCCCAACGCTTTTTGCCGGCCGGGGAAATTGCCTTTGGCGCGCCGTTCCGGATCGCCCTATAGAGGCGTGTAGCTCAGTGGCAGAGCGCTGTCATTACATGGCAGAAGTCGGGGGTTCGATTCCTTCCGCGCCTATGCCATATGCACGCACGGTTTCCCTTCGCTGATAGCGGAACGGTCATGACACTCACCACTCGCCTGGCCTGCGTTGCGGCACTTGTCCTGCTCGCCGGCTGTTACGACAAGCGCCCGCCCGTCGCCACCGCCGCCGACCTGGCCAAGGCCGCGGATGCCGCGGCGGCGAAACCGGATGTCTACGTGATCGGTCCGGGCGATCAGTTGAGCGTCTTCGTCTATGACTCACCGCAACTCAGCATGGCGGTGCCGGTACGCCCGGATGGGCGGATCTCCACCCCATTGGTGCCCGAGATGATGGCGGCCGGCAAAACGCCGAGCCAACTGGCCCAGGATCTGACCGAGCGGTTGAAGGAATTCGTAAAGGAACCGAATGTTACCGTCATCGTGAGCGGCTTCGTCGGCCCGCTGGACCGGCAGATCCGGGTGATCGGCGAGGCCGCGGACCCGCAGGCCGTGCCCTATCGCGATCACATGACCGTGCTCGACCTTATGATCATGACCAAGGGATTGACCCACTACGCCGCCGGCAACCGCGCCGTGATCGTGCGGCGCGCCGGCGGCAAGCAGGAAACCATCCACGTGCGGCTGGACGATCTGCTGAAGGACGGCGACATCGACCAGAACGTCGAGTTGCAGGCCGGCGATACGCTTATCATCCCGCAGTCCTGGTTCTGAGAGGAGACCCGCATGGACGAGCTCCGCTCCCTGCTCCGCCGCTATCTCCTGGGCGCCTGGCGCAAGCGCTGGTTCGCCATCGCGGTGTGCTGGATGGTCTGCGTGGCCGGCTGGGTGTTCGTCTCCACCATTCCCAACCAGTACGAGGCCAGCGCCCGGCTGTATGTGGATTCGGACTCCGTGCTGACGCCGCTGCTGAATGGCCTGGCGCTGGACGACACGCCGGTCAACCAGCTCGACGTGCTGCAGCGCACCCTGTTGAGCCGGCCCAACCTGGAGAAGCTGATCTCCAAGACCGACCTGGAGCTGTCCATCGCCGGCCCGGCCGACCTCGAGAAGCTGGTCGCCAACCTGGCCACCTCCATCCGGATCGTGCCGCAGACCCGCAACCTGTTCACCATCGTCTACCGCAACGCCACCCCCAAGCTGGCCTACGACGTGGTCCAGGGCATCCTGTCGATCTTCGTCGAGAGCAAGGTCGGCGCCAACCGCGCCGATATGGAGAACGCCCGGGTCTTCCTGCAACAGCAGATCGCCCAGTACGAGCGGCAATTGCGTGAGGCCGAGGCACGGCGCGCCGAGTTCCACACCAGGTACATCGACCTGCTGCCGTCGGATGCCGGCGTGTCGCGGCTGGATGGCGCGCGCTCCGAGGTGCGGGCGCTGGAGGGCCAGCTGAAGGACGTGCTGACCAAGCGCGACATGATGCGCCGCGAGATGTCCACCATGCCGGCGACCCTGTCGCTGGATTCCGACACCAGGCCGGTGATTCTGTCCGGCGGCTTCGGACCGGCCGGGGCGGACAACGGGCAACTCGCCCAGGCCGAGGCCCGTCTGGCCGATCTGCGGCTGCGCTATACCGATCAGCACCCCGACGTCATCTCCGCCCGCAACCAGGTTGCCGCGCTGAAGGCCGCCGCCGCGGCCGCCCCGCCGCAGCAGTCGCAGGCAGCCATGGCCGCCCAGCAACTGGCGGCGTTGCCGAAGCCGGCCGCACGCACGGTGCCCAACCCGGTGTACGAGCAGATGCGCATGCAGCTGTTCGAACAGGAGACGGTGATCGCCTCGCTGCAGCGCCAGATCGCCGAAGGCACCCAGGAACGCGACCGGCTGGAGGAGATCGCCCACAACGTGCCCGGGTTGCAGGCCGAATACCTCAACCTCAACCGCGACTACGATGTGCTGCACCAGAACTACATGGAGCTGCTGAGCCGGCGCGAGTCGATGCGCATCTCCGCGGCCGCCGACAGCGACGCCGAGAAGATGAAGATGCAGATCATCGACCCGCCGCAAGTGCCGCAGATCCCGGTGGCGCCGAAGCGGGCCCTGCTGCTCTCCACCGTGCTGATTGCCGGGATCGGCGTTGGGCTCGGCCTCGCCATCCTGATGCTGCAGTTCGACCGGTCCTTCCACTCCATCGAGGACCTGCGCGACATCGGGCTGCCCGTGGTGGGCGGCATCTCCATGCTGGGCATCACCGTGCCGATGCGCCGCCGGGTGCTCTCGGCGGCCAGCTTCGCCATGGCGGTGCTGCTGCTCTGCGCGGTCTATGGCGGCCTGGTCTATCGCCTGCTGCAAACGCCGGGCGCGGCATGAGTTCAGACCAGGGCGACCACCTGGTCGAGCGCGCGGCGGCCCTGCTGCGCAGCGGCGCGGGCCTCGCGGCGGAAACCGGCGTTGCCGCGGCGCCCCCCCCGGCCGCCGCGGCAACGCCGCCTCCGGCGCCCGCGGCCGCGCCGCCCGGCAGTCCCGCCCCCGCCAGCCACACCATTCCGGGCATGGCGCCGCCGCCGCTCGAGCTGCCGCGCCTCGACATCGAGACGCTGAAACGGGCCGGGCTGGCGCTGTCCGGGCGCGCCCGGACCCGCATTTCGGAAGAATACCGCATCACCGTCGGGCGCATCCTGCGCACCCTGCGGGCCACCAAGACCCGGACCGAGCCCAGCAACCTGCTGATGGTCACCAGCGCCAAGCCGGGCGAGGGCAAGAGCTTCACCGCGCTCAATATCGCCGCCAGCATCGCCCAGAACGGGCTGGGCGAGGTGCTGCTGGTGGACATGGACGCCAAGCCCAAGTCGCTCAGCGCGACCATGAGCCTGACCGACGCGCCCGGACTGTACAACCTGGTCGCCAACCCGACGCTGCGGATCGAGGACACGCTGGTACGCACCGCGATCGGCGGCCTGTCCTATCTGCCGATCGGCTCGCGCGACGTCACCGCGTCCGAGCCCGGGGTGAGCCGGCCGGTCAGCGCGACGATCGAGCGGTTGCGCCGCCGCTTCGCCCACCACTACATCATCCTGGACTGCGCGCCCTGCCTGTCGACCAGCGACCCGAGCACGCTGGCCGCCCTGGCCGACCAGGTCATCATGGTGGTGGAGGCCGAGCGGACCCAGCGCAGCGAGCTGGAGTCCTCGCTCGAACTGCTGCGCGCCTGCCCGAACATCACCCTGGTGCTGAACAAGGTCCGGTTGACCAACAGCTATACCTTCGGCGCCTACTATTACTACGGTTCCAAGCCCTGAGTCGGCGCCATACCTCGCTACGCTTCCAGGCCTGGAACCGGTTCAGGCCATGGCGGACAGTACTCCGGGCCGGACGACACGGACCCTCGGCCTCCTGGACCCGGGGGCTGTGCACCGGGCTGCCGATCGCCGCGGCCCTGTTGCTCGCCGCCCCGCCGTTCGTTCCATCGGCCATGGCCCAGTTGCTCCCGGACACCGGCACCACGGTGCAGGTCGGCGCCCTGCGCCAGCAGCTTGAGGGACTGCTGAGCACCAGCGCCAGCGCCCCCGGCAGCCCGGGCTGGACGTTCGTGCCGTCACTCGGAGTCGAGGAACGCTGGACCGATCACCTGCTAACGGCGGACGGCACGGGCAAGAGCAGCTTCGTCACCGCGCTGCTTCCTTCCGTGCTGATCAACGGGCAGTCCGCGCGCACCACCACCACCATCAACTACGCCCCCGCGCTGGAGTACTACAGCAACGCCAGCCAGACCCAGATCGTCCAGGACCTCAACGCCGCCAGCAAGATCACCGTGCTGCCGGAGCGATTGTTCCTCGATCTGCGCGGCTTCGCGTCCGTGCAGCCGACCTATGGCGGCTACGCAACGAACGGCGCGACCCAGGTGTCCAACCAGAACCAGAGCCAGACCATGGGCTTCTCGGCGCATCCCTATCTGCGCCAGTCGTTCAGCGATCTCGGCTCCGCCGAGCTGGGCGCGACGGTGTCGCACGCCTCGCAGAACGGGCTGGCCAACAACCAGTCCTACACCCTGTCGTCCGGCCAGCTCGTGCCCAGCACGGGCGTGTCCGGACAGAACCTCACCTCGGAGCAGGAATATTTCTCGCTCTCCTCGGGGCCGGCATTCGGCCGCACCAATGCCGGCCTGGAGGTCTCGGCGAGCCAGGACAGCGGCAGCGGGGTGATGAGCGGCGGCCGCGACGATCATGCCGTGGCGAACCTCGGCTACGCCGTCACCCGCAGCATCACCGTCCTGAGCACGTTCGGCTATGACAGCACCCACTATGGCGGCACGCCGCCGTACAACTATTCCGGCGTGGAATGGAGCGTCGGCG
>Ga0181519_10004154_pt1 | contig 11783 bp, 13 predicted proteins | sample PEATcosm2014_Bin_26_FD_121102 | JGI IMG/M metagenome (GOLD analysis project Ga0181519, IMG submission 121102) | Peatland microbial communities from MTU Mesocosm Facility, Houghton, MI, USA - PEATcosm2014_Bin02_10_metaG | ecosystem: Environmental > Terrestrial > Soil > Wetlands > Peat | place... | reverse complement strand
CGGCAGGCGCGTCCACGGCTTTATGACTTCTTTTTTGACCGCATTCCGCCTCTCGTTGCTCGCGACATGCGCTTTGGCGTCAAAGAGCGAGTCGATGCCGCGGGACAGGTGGTGGAGCGGCTGGATGATGCTGAACTGGCCCGCGTGCGCGCTTTGGCGTCCGCGGCTCAGGCTGAAGCGATCGCAATTTCTTTGCTGTTCTCGTTCGCGAATCCAATGCACGAAGCGCAGGTGGCTGCCGCCGTGGCGGATCTCGGCAAGCCGGTTTCGGTGTCACACCAGATTCTCCCCGAGTTTCGGGAATACGAACGCACCAGCACGGTCGTGGTGAATGCTTACCTGCAACCACTCATGCAGAGCTATATGGAGCGGCTGGCGGAGCGGGTTGAGCAGTCTGGGAGCGGCCGCCGGCGAACCCGGCCAAAATCGCGGATTTTCGTCATGCAATCGAGCGGCGGCATCACAGCGCTCAAGGCGGCTGCGCGCGAGCCCGTGCGCACCGTGTTATCGGGTCCGGCAGGAGGATTGGTGGGCGCCGCTGCCATGGCCGCCCGCAGCGGGTTTGGGAAGATTCTCTCGTTCGATATGGGCGGAACATCGACCGATGTCGCGGCGGTGGAGGACGAGGTGCACGCGGGCGGGCAGTCCGAAGTGGCCGGGATTCCCGTAGGCGTGCCCATGCTCGATATCCACACGGTCGGCGCGGGTGGTGGCTCGCTGGCTCGCTTCGATGCTGGCGGTCTGCTGCGCGTGGGACCAGAGTCGGCGGGCGCCGATCCAGGTCCAATTTGCTATGGACGCGGGACGCAACCGACCGTGACCGATGCCAATCTGCTGATAGGACGGCTGCGGCCTGACCGCTTTCTGGGCGGCGAGTTTACGCTCGACATTGAACGAGCGCGGCGTATTACTTCGCAGTGGCTCAAGAAACAAGGCTCACGCCTGACTCTGGAGCAGTTTTCGGAGGGCGTGGTGCGAGTGGTCAATGCGAACATGGAGCGGGCGTTGCGCGTGGTTTCCGTCGAGCGCGGATACGATCCGCGTGATTTCGCGCTGGTGGCCTTCGGCGGCGCCGGAGGACTGCATGCCTGCGCACTGGCCGAAGCGCTCTCGATTCCGACAGTGATTATTCCAGCGCAGCCGGGCGCGCTCTCCGCCTTCGGAATTCTGGTGAGCGACGTGGTGAAGGACTTCTCGCGCACTCTGCTCTGGAGGTTTTCCAGTCGTCCGCGCGCGGCGGAACTGGAGAGGGAGTTTCGCAAGCTGGAAACAGCCGCCAGGAAGCAATTTGCTGAAGAGTTATGGCGCGGCGCTCCGCGCTATGAAAGAAGCCTTGATCTTCGCTATCGCGGGCAAGGCTACGAGATTAATGTTCCCTCCGCGGGAGATGTGGTCGCCCGTTTTCATGATGAACATCAGCGGCGTTACGGATATCACCATGCTGGCCGGGAGATCGAACTGGTCACCTTGCGTTTGCGCGCCAAAATCAAAATAAAGATGGAAAAACTTCGCATCAGGCAAGGGTTCGAGCGCGCAGGCAGGCCAGGGAAGGCATTACCGGTCGAGCGCGCGAAGGCGATTTTTCAGGGGAAGAACTTTGTGACTGCGGTCTACGAGCGCAATGATCTGGTTCCCCGGCAATCCTTGCGCGGGCCCGCGGTGATTACGGAGTACAGCGCCACGACGGTGATCCCTCCCGGTAAGCGGTTCCAAATCGACGACGCGGAAAACCTGCTGATTACGATCAAGTAGATTGGTCTGATCCGAACCCGCAATGAAAATGCGAAGGCACCTGGTTCCTTTTAACCAAGGGTGTCAAGAATGAGGGTGTTGGAATCGCCTCAGCTCGCGCAGGCGATTATTCCTCGTCCAGGTTTTTCTTCTGTTCGATCTCCATATCTCTGAATTCGCTGGATTCGAAGACGTCGCCACATTCCTTACATTCGACGTACTCGGTGTCTTCGTCGCGGGACACGATCTCGACCTGGGGATGCTTGCACAACTCCGGGCTGACTTTTTTGGGAGGCGGTTGCGAGAGCGGGCTCGGCGTCATGATGCGTCGCGGATATCCTGTCGAGAAGGGGGTGATATCTCTAGGAATTGGCGGTATTTTGTGTCGGATAGGTCCGGATGTCAAGTGACCAAGGTGACGCGGGGCCGTCCAGAATTGGCGGCGGCTTAGAGCGTATCTACCATCGCCTGCTAACCCATTTAGCCACCGAAACTTACCTTTCGGTGTCGAATTTCGTCCATTTTCTGATGCGGCTTGCCAGGAAGTGGGGGCAGCGTTAGAATAAAGGCGACCTAAAGAGTCGTAGTTTTATCCGACTATATTCGTCGTATTTATGCTGAAGCTGACCAAGAAGGCGGATTACGGGTTGATGGCCATGAAACATCTGGCCGAACACGTAGAGCGCGGTTCTTGCAGCGCCAAGGATGTCGCCGAGGCTTATGGCATTCCGCAGGAGGCGCTGGCAAAGATTTTGCAGCGGCTGGCGAAAGTCGGACTGGTGCAATCGCAGCATGGGATGAACGGCGGGTACACGCTAGCGCGCGATCCGCGAACAATCTCGGCCTTCGAGGTGATTAAGGCGATTGATGGTCCTCTCTTTATTACTTCGTGCGTAACGGTGCGCGGCGAGTGTGGGCAGAGCGATCGCTGCACGATCCGCGAACCGTTGCGAAAGGTGAATGAGAGCATCGAGCAGGTTTTGAAGAACATCAAGATTTCACAGATGAACGAGGAACCGGAAACGATCGAAATCAAGAAGCCGAAGCCGGCGGAACTGGTAACGATCTCCTAGTGTGGTAGCTGTTCTGCTTATGGAACCCGTTACCCACTCAGGTTTGCATTTGAGCATTCAGCGATGTGGTAAGCGCCAAAAATAAGGCCCGGGTAGGGCTAGGCAGGAGAATTAGCAATCATGAAGACGGCGACCCCCGATATTCAGGAAAACGGACAGCGCACGACTCCCGACGGAATCAAGCTGCCTATCTATATGGATAACCATGCGACCACTCCGATGGATCCGCGTGTTCTGGAAGAGATGCTTCCTTATTTCATGGACAAGTTCGGCAATGCGGCCAGCCGTAACCACCCGTTTGGATGGGCGGCAGAGGAAGCGGTGGAGCTTTCGCGGGAACGTATCGCAAAGCTGATCGGCGCGACCGCCAAGGAGATTATTTTTACTTCGGGCGCAACCGAAAGCGACAACCTGGCGATCAAGGGCGTCGCGGAAATGTACCGCGAGAAGGGCAACCACATCATCACGGCGGTCACCGAGCACAAGGCTGTGCTCGACACCTGCAAGCACCTGGAGAAATTTGGCTTCCGCGTTACCTATCTCCCCGTGCAGAAGGATGGACTGGTCGATCTGGACGACCTGAAACGCGCCATGGACGACAAGACCATTCTCGTCACGATCATGGCGGCCAATAACGAGATTGGCGTGTTGCAGCCTGTCGCTGAAATCGGCAAACTCTGCCGCGAGCGCGGGATCGTCTTCCACACCGATGCGGTGCAGGCAATCGGCAAGGTTCCCATCGATGTGAACAAGATGAACATCGATGTCGCGTCAATCACCGGGCACAAGCTCTATGGCCCGAAGGGCGCGGGCGCGCTGTATGTGCGCCGCAAGAATCCGCGCGTGCAACTGGTTCCGCTGATCGATGGCGGCGGCCACGAACGCGGCATGCGTTCCGGCACGTTGAATGTTCCGGGGATCGTGGGACTGGGCAAGGCGTGCGCAATCGCGATGGAAGAAATGCCGCAGGAATCCGCGAAAATGGCCGGCCTCCGCGATCGCCTGAGGGGCAGCATCATGAACCGCCTCGACGAGACTTACATCAACGGCTCGATGGAGCACCGCTTACCCGGCAACCTGAATATCAGTTTTGCCTATGTGGAGGGCGAGTCGCTGCTGATGGGCATCAATGACATCGCAGTTTCCAGCGGATCGGCGTGCACCTCCGCGACACTTGAGCCATCTTATGTATTGAAGGCTCTGGGGACGGGAGACGACCTGGCGCACAGCTCCATTCGTTTCGGCATCGGACGTTTTAATACCCAGGCCGAAGTGGATTACGTGGCCGATCGCGTAGTCGAGACGGTGGCGCGCCTGCGCGAACTTTCGCCGCTCTACGAGATGGCGAAAGAGGGCGTGGACTTGAAGAGTGTGAAGTGGGCGGCGGAAGCGCATTGAAAGATGCCAAGTGGGTTTTGTTTTCCAGAAGCTCGCAGCTCGCGGCTCGAAGCTTTGCTTAAAGATGTGGGGATTTAACGCTGCGGTACAACCGCAGAAGTGAAAGAATGTGAGGAGCAAAAATGGCATACAGCGATAAGGTAATCGATCATTACAACAATCCGCGCAACGTGGGCTCGATGGACAAAAAGGACAGCGATGTGGGAACTGGCCTGGTTGGAGCTCCCGAGTGCGGCGACGTCATGAAGCTGCAAATCAAGGTCAATCCACAGACGAACGTGATTGAAGATGCGAAGTTCAAGACGTTCGGCTGCGGCTCGGCGATTGCGTCGTCTTCACTAGCCACGGAGTGGGTGAAGGGCAAGACCATTGACGAAGCCCTGGCCATCAAGAACACCGAGATTGTGAAAGAACTGGCGTTGCCGCCGGTGAAGATTCACTGCTCGGTGCTCGCCGAAGATGCGATCCGCGCCGCGATTGGCGATTGGAAGAAGAAGCAGGAAGTGGCCAAGCCGGCGGAAATGCAGGCGCAGTAAAATAGCCACTGGCTACTAGCTCCTAGCCACTAGCAAGCGCGGACTCCATTTCTGGAACCGCTCGCTAAAAGCTAGCGGCTAGTAGCTGGAAGCCGACTTATGGAAGACACACTCAAAACCGTTGCGCCTCCTCAGCCGGCAACACCGGCCAAGGGCCTCCAGATCACCGATAAGGCGATTTCCAAGATTCGCGTAGCGATGGCGAAGGAGGGTGTTTCTCCGGAGCAAGGCGGCTTGAGGCTGGGCGTGCAGGGCGGCGGCTGCTCGGGTTTGAGTTATAACATTCGCTTTGACACACAACCGAGAGAGCGGGATCGCGTCTTTCTGTTCGGAGACGTGCGGGTCTTTGTGGATCCGAAGTCGTTCATCTATCTGCACGGCATGATTCTGGATTATCAGGAGACGCTGATGCAGCAGGGGTTTGTGTTTGTGAATCCGAATTCCACCAAGTCGTGCGGCTGCGGGAGTTCGTTCTCAGCGTAGAAAGCTTCGAGTATTGAGTTCCGAGCCAATAGATCCTCCTGTCCGGCCCGCGTCCTGGGTGGTCGTGGCGCGAGGCTCGCGGCTAATTCTTATGGCAAATTCAGAATCCAAATCGTCGTTGATCTTTCCGGGTGAGGCGACCTCGAGTTGCTGGTCCTGCGGCACTATGCGCGCTCAACATTTTTGTAGCGCATGCGGCAAGGTGCAGCCCGCGGTTCCGGTCGACTACTTCACATTCTTCGGCTTTCCGCGAAAGCTCGATCTCGATACGGGCGTGCTGGAGAAGGAATTTTATGCGCTGAGCCGGCGCCTGCATCCCGACGTGTTTGCGCAGGCGGAGTCGATCGAACGGGCATGGAGCCTGGAGCAGAGTTCCATGCTCAACGACGCGTATCGCACACTGAAAGACCCGATCAAGCGGACGGAATACCTGCTTCGACTCGAAGGCGTGGAATTGGAAGAGCAGTCCAAGCAGGCGACGGAAAAGGCGCGCGCTACCGGAGAGCTAAAGAAGCAGGTCGTTCCGCCCGACCTTCTGGAAGAAGTCTTCGAACTCAATATGCATCTGGAAGAGCTTCGCGGGCAGAAGAAGGCGGGCGAAGACGATCCGGCGCTGCTCGAGGAAATTGGAAAGGCGAAGCTCTCGCTGGAAGAAAAATACGACGCCCTCTTCGATGAACTGAAAGCGGAATGGAAGAAGTGGGATGCGGCCGTCGATAGCGGGAGAGAAGAAGACCTAATGGGTATCAGGGACCGGATGCTGGACGTGCTCAATCGCCGCAACTATATTCGAAATCTCGTGCGCGATGTAAATGAGGCGATGGAATAGTAAGTCAAAAGTCAGAAGTCAGATTGCAGAAGTGAACCAAATTGATCTAACTTCCGCATTGTGGCTTCTGACTTCTGCAATTGGAACTAATGGCAAAATCCGATCACATTGTCGGTATCGATCTTGGGACGACGAACTCGCTGGTGGCCTACATGCAAGGGGACGCCCCCGCCGTTATCCCCGGAGAAGATGGTCTGAACCTTGTGCCCTCGGTGGTCGCGCTTGATGAGAATAACCAGATCATCGTCGGCAACGGCGCTCGCAAGTACCTGATTGAGACTTCGGACCGCGCCGTCTATTCGGTGAAACGGCTTATGGGGCGCGGCCTCGAAGATATTCAGGAGGAGATGAAGCTGTTTCCCTTTCGGCTCGCCGACGATCTGCTGGCGGGAGAAGTTCTGCGCATCAAGATTGGCGAGCGAACCTATACGCCTCCCGAGATTTCGGCGCTCATCCTGCGCCAGCTCAAGCGCAACGCGGAACGATTCTTTGGAGGTCCGGTTAACAAGGCGGTCATCACGGTGCCGGCCTACTTCAACGATGCGCAGCGGCAAGCGACAAAAGACGCGGGCCGCATCGCTGGACTTGACGTGCTGCGGCTGGTGAATGAGCCGACTGCGGCGTCGCTGGCCTATGGCCTCGACAAGCGCAAGAACGGGATCGTGGCCGTTTACGACCTTGGAGGCGGCACGTTTGACATTTCCATTCTTAAGTTGCATGACGGCATCTTCGAGGTCGTTGCCACCAATGGCGACACGCATCTGGGGGGCGACGATATCGACAACCTGCTGATTGCGATTGCGATCGACGACATTCGCGGAGATCTGGGGATCGACGTCCGGCGCAATGGCGAAGCGGTGCAGCGGATCCGGAAAGCGGTTATCGAAGCAAAGATTGCGCTGTCGTCGCAGCCCACCGCAAAACTCGAAGTTGACTTGCCCGGCGACAAGAAGTACCGGCGCGAAATTTCGCGCGATGATTTTGAGCGGATGATCCAGCCTGTGATCGAGCGCACGATCGCGCCGGCGAAGCAGGCCCTGAAAGATGCCGGGCTGAAGCCGGCGCAGATCGACGAGGTCGTGCTGGTCGGCGGATCGACGCGGATACCCAAGGTTCGGCAACTGGTTCAGGATCTCTTCGAGCGCGTTCCCCACACGGATCTGAATCCCGATGAAGTTGTGGCGCTCGGCGCGGCGGTGCAGGCCAATATTCTGGGCGGTGGATCGGAAGTCACGAAGGAGATGCTGCTGCTCGACGTGACTCCGCTGTCGCTGGGGATCGAAGTTGCGGGCGGCGTGACCGACAAGATCATCCTGCGAAATTCGACGATTCCGGCGTCGGCGACACAGTATTACACCACGCAAGTGGATGGTCAGACGAATGTCGCCATCCATGTGTTGCAGGGGGAGCGCGAACTGGCTCGCGATTGCCGGTCGCTCGCGCGCTTTGACCTGAAGGGCGTTCCGCCGATGACGGCGGGAATGCCTCGCATCGAAGTGAAGTTCCTGATTGATGCGAACGGCATTCTGCACGTTTCCGCGCGCGAGCAGCGCAGCGGGAAGCAGGCGGAGATCGATGTGCAGCCGAGTTACGGACTTACGGACGAGCAGGTCGAGAACATGTTGCTGGAGTCGTTCGATTATGCCGAAGAGGATTTCCGGCAGCGTCAGGTGATCGAGGCGCGCCGTGAGGCAGATACGATTCTGGCCGCGCTGGCGAAAGGAAAGAAGAACGACGCCTGGCAGGAACTTTCCAGCGACGAGCGACGAAGAGTCGAGACTCTGGAGAAGGCTCTGATAGCGGTGAAAGAGGGAGACAATTACCAGGCAATTCGCGAGGCGATCGATGCGCTGAATCAGGCGACGATGCGCCTCGCCGAGTTGATGATGGACACCGCGGTCTCGACCGCATTGAAGGGCAAGGCCATGGATGACACCGGAATTGAAGAAGGACAACAGGCTGGTCATCCGGTGGCGAAGGCGGAATTCAAATAGTTTCGAGCTGCGGGCTGCGAGCCGCGCGCTCGGCGAAACTGGAATTGTGCAGGCTGCGACGCATGGGACGGTGGTTGATCGCAACTCGAAGCTCTTGACTCGAAACTGGAACCATTTGGAGCGTTATGTCGGACGAAAAAATTCAAGGTACCGGAGCTGCAACCGTGGACGCGCTGGGTGAACACACTGTCGAAGTGACGTTTCTTCCGGAAGGAAAAACGGTCACGTTCGAACACGGCAAATTGCCTTACAAAGACCATGGCAAGCAGGAGTCCCTGCTGGATGTGGCTTTGAATTATGGCGTTCACCTTGACCATGCTTGCGGCGGCAACTGCGCTTGCACCACCTGCCACGTCTGGGTAAAAGAGGGAGCGGAACTGATTTCCGAGATGGAAGACGATGAGGCCGACAAGCTCGACATGGCCGCGGATCTTCAGCTAAACTCGCGTCTCGGATGCCAGGCCGTGATCCGGAAGCCGGGCAAGGTGGTGGTGGAGATTCCGGCGTGGAATCGCAATTACGTTTCGGAAGAGCACTAACTTACTATGGCAAAAGAACTTACATGGAACGATTCGGAAGATCTTGGGATACTTCTTTCTGAAGCTCATCCGGAGATCGATCCGCTGACGGTTCGCTTTACCGATCTGCACAAGTATGTGCTGGCGCTTCCCGGTTTCAAGGACGATCCTGCCAAGTCGAACGAGTCGAAGCTGGAAGCGATCCAGATGGCTTGGCACTCGGAAGTGCTTGACCGCACACAGGGTTAGCTTTCTCCTTCTTTGTTTTCGTAACTCGCCTTTAGCCCGGAAGCACCCAGCTTTCGATCCGCGCTTTGAGGTGCACAGGGCTCTCGCTCCAAGGCGGCGGTGCGACGTTCGTCGGCCCCCTTGGGGAATGTGGGACCAGTCCACCCGAAAAATCCGGCCTGGGGAGGAGAACGCAGGGGTCCTTCGACTGCGCGCTGCTCGCTTCGCGTCACAGCGCTCCGCTCAGGATGACTCGTTCTTACTAATGGCTAGCTTCTTATTTACACCTACATTCTTCTTATTTACACCTACATTCTTATTACTTACACCTACGTTTCTAATTGCCTAGCTGGAAACAAACTCCGTGGCATATTCGAGTTAGTGTCGATTGAAAAGCTGACACGGGCGGCGACGATGCGGCGGTCCACTAAAGTTGCCTGCCCCCTACGGACGCGCCGTCTATCCTGAGGTTTAATGGTTTCCCCGATTGACAGCGGGGGGACCTAGTATCACAATGATGTCCAACTTGGGTAAAAAGGGCTATCCAAATTTCCAAATACTTTCAGGGGTTTGTTGCCAGGGTCGGATAAGCCCGCAGATCACGAGAAAAATTGGAGGAACAGTTATGAAACGAAATTTCGCAGTTACTGTGGCGCTCCTCGCCTTCGGGTGGGTTATGTCGAGCGCTGCCGCACGCGCACAAAGCGCGACGTCGATTGCAGCCGGTGAGAGCTGGAGCTCCTGCAACCAATCTTTGTGCATCGACGCGCCGCCCGAGGGTCCGCAGGGGCTGGACGGTTCCGGAGGCTGGGGCTGGAACAGCCAGACCAACTCTCCAGTGACGGTGCTCACGGTGGGTACGGCGGCGCCATTTACGGTGACCGTGCTGCAGCCGAGTTCAATCCCGTTCTGCGGGCAGGACCCGCTCACGATCACCCTCACTTACAGCTCCTAGGACTTCAGTCTGAATCCCACCGACAGCCGCAGCAACACCGGCAGCAACCCATTTGACCGGGGCGGGGTGGAGGCGTTCTCGTACACGGGAGACTTCCTCTGCCACATGGATCAAAGTGTGGCGTTCACGTTCACTCCGCAGAACCCTACGCTTTCGGCGCTGGTGACGGCGACGGTCAATGTGGGGGGACAGCAGGTGTCCGAGACTTTTCCGGTGGCGATTGTTAAGAAGCGGAAATAGAAGCGAGGAACGTGCCGTGCTTTTCATGGATCTTCCGGAATAACATCATCCGGGTGGGACAACTGTGGCGAGCCAGGAGACGGTGCGGAGAGTGGCGAAACCCAGACATCGCCAGGTGCGCGATGTCTGGGGCACCCTCGTTGTCTGGGTCACCGGCAAAACTCGATAACGGCGACTGTCATCGGAGCTGCATGCGCGCAAAAATAGCAAGGCCTACTTGCGCGAGTGCGACATAGGCGGCGTAGCCGAAGAAAATGGAGATCAGAAGACCGACATCGCGTTGGCGGGAAAAGAACGGCCGCCACGCCAGGGATGCCAATAGGACCACGGCAAAACCGAGTGAACAGCTGAGCCATGGCCACGGGTCCGGTCGAAGCACATGGTATCGCAGATCCACGAAGAATGTGCCAAGCACCTGTGTGGCGCCTGCGGCAATCGCAAGCGCAAGACCGGTCCGGTCGGGCACCTTCCAGGTTCGGACGAGCGCGACGGCATAGGGTAGTTGACTCAGTAACAAGGTTAAAACGGCACTCCGCCAATACGCGCGACCGTAACTTGAGGTAAGCGCGGGCCGTCCCCAATCCACGGCAAGAGCCACTACGGCAGCGAGGGTAATGCGCAGCCAACTAAGAGTGGCCGCGGCGCTGCTCGGGATACGCGCCTGTCGTTCGACGACATCCTTTGGAAGAGGCTGCCTAGACGTAGCGGGGGGCCGCACGGTGATTGCGGACCCGGATCCAAGGGGCGAGACGACGCCTCTTACGGCTATCGCGAGGAAGCTCAGCATTCCCGAGATGAAGGCCACGATACCAGCGAAAAAACCAGGCACGTAAAGAGCTTGATGTGGACGGCCAGTGCCCCATATGTCCAGGTTTTCGAAGCACGAGTAGCCGACAACGCCGCCGATGATGACCAGAAGAAGTGAATGCTGCCACGTGGGGAATCGGCGTTTTGTGCCTGCGAGCATCAAGCCTCCCCATGTAACCGTCGGGAATTTTATCAGGAAACTGGGCCTAACGCGTCGAGACGACCCTTCGAAACAACTTCCTCCACATCAAGGAAGCTGGGGCAGGAAATGTGGGGACAGACGGGACATTCACAGGCTTTCTTTCGGGTAGCTGGCGAGAAGAAACCGGGGTACGTCCCGTCTGTCCCCGGGTTTCCTTACGGCAGGCTCTCTAGTTGGTGCACTTACTCTTGGACCTGTTCTTGCTGAGATATTCGAATGCACAGCCGAAGCGCTTAACACTGGTCCATCTACGCCTACGATTAGCGCTTGGCCGCCTACCGTTACTATCGGCGTACCGCACCCCATACCCGGTCAAATAGGTCCTGAGGAGTACAATAAGTGCTCGGAACCGCCACACGACGAGATTCCGCCAATTATGCCTGCACCAGGCCCTCCGCGTCTCCCGGGGCCTGGAGTTTGGCCTCCGGCTCCGGAGCCGGTGCCAGTAGGCGAGAATATTGCGCCGTACACTTTCCCGGGCTCTACGAACCTGGACAGTGGAATTGTGAATCAACGGCTCGCAGGTGATTTACCGAGTTATGAAATCTCATAAGTTTCACTTGGAGTTATTAGGTCAATACCCGAACATCGACGGATAAGCACGCCTGAGCTTGTGAGACTTTATCTTGGGAACCAATGTGTGGGTTTCGTTTGTGCAATGAATGACGGTTACCTAAGCTCTCTATATGAAACGGAATTGGAAACTTATTGTGGGCACGGGCGTAGTATGCGCTGCGGGGGTTGTTGGGGGGATATTCATAGACAAAAAGATTGACCAACGTAAACTCG
>Ga0181519_10004152_pt1 | contig 11784 bp, 11 predicted proteins | sample PEATcosm2014_Bin_26_FD_121102 | JGI IMG/M metagenome (GOLD analysis project Ga0181519, IMG submission 121102) | Peatland microbial communities from MTU Mesocosm Facility, Houghton, MI, USA - PEATcosm2014_Bin02_10_metaG | ecosystem: Environmental > Terrestrial > Soil > Wetlands > Peat | place... | reverse complement strand
TCTCCCACGTGGACCTCGTGATCGCCCCCGGGGAGTCGGTGGCATTCGTCGGGCCCACAGGAGCCGGGAAGTCCACGATGGCCAAGCTCGTCAACCGCTTCTACGACCCCCAGGGGGGCGAGATCCTCGTCGACGGCGTCAACATCAGGTCGGTGACCCTTCACTCGCTTCGCAGCCAGATCGGCGTCGTGCCTCAGGAGCCGTTCCTGTTCGCGGGGACCATCCGCGACAACCTCATCTTCGCGAACCCGGATGCGAGCGAGGCGGACGTCGACGAGGCTGTCGACGAGGTGGGCCTGCGCGAGCTCATCGAGCGGCTCCCCGATGGCATCGACACCGTCGTCCACGAGCGCGGCCAGACGCTTTCGGCCGGCGAGCGCCAGCTGCTCGCACTCGGGCGAGCGTTCCTCTCGCACCCCCGCGTCCTCGTCCTCGACGAGGCCACGTCGAGCCTCGACCTGCGCAGCGAGACCATCGTGGAGCATGCGCTGACGAAGCTGCTCGAGGGGCGCACGGCCATCCTCATCGCCCACCGGCTCACGACAGCGAAGCGCGCGGACCGCATCGTCGTGATCGACGACGGTGGCATCGTCGAGTCCGGGTCGCACGACGCGCTCGTGGCGTCGGGGGGGCGCTACGCGGCGATGTACGACACCTGGGTGCGGCAGGGCGGTCTCGGCGACGACGCGCAGCGCTAGCTGTAGCCCGCCACCCGCGCCACCGAGTCGAGGAGCATCGGCCACACCGACTTCGGCAGATCGTGTCCCATCCCGTCGATGACGAGCAGTTCGGCTCCGGGGACCGCCTCCGCCGTCGCGATGCCGCCCTCGACCTGGATCTGCTGGTCGATCGCGCCGTGGACGACGAGTGTCGGCACATCGAGCCGCTCGAGGGCCGGCGTCCTGTCGGGAACCGCCACCATCGCACCGAACTGCCGGGCCACTCCGTCAGGATCTCTCGATCGGTCGTGCTGCCGACCGGCCAGGTCGCGCACCCACGCCTCGTCGATTCCGAGATCAGGCGATCCGAACGCCCTCGCCCAGGCCACCGCCTGCTCGATGACCTCCTCGCGGGACGCCGGAGGGGGCTGGACCATCCACGCCATGACCGCATCAGTCGGCGTCCCGATGTGGACGGGATCGGGGGTCGACATCACCGATGTCAGCGATCGCACGATGCGCCGATGCCTGATCGCCAGCGCTTGGGCGATCATCCCTCCCATCGAGATGCCCAGCACGTGGGCTGAGCCAATGCCGAGCCCGGCAAGCAGCGCGGCGGCATCGTCGGCCATGTCGTCGACCGTGTAGGCGACGGAGGACAGATCGCCAGCGATGGCGGCGTGGATGTCGGGCTGGCCCGCGCCGTCCAGGTGCGTCGACAGCCCTGCGTCGCGATTGTCGAAGCGGACGACCAGGAAGCCGAGGTCGACGAGGGCGGTGACGAGCTCGTCCGGCCACCAGATCAGCTGGGCACCGTGGCCCTGGATCAGGAGCAGTGCGTCATTGGATGGTTCGCCGGCAACCTCGTAGAACAACTCGATCCCGTTTGCCCCGGCACGTGGCATGCGACCTCCCAGGCAGGTGAACCTAGCGGCCGACGAACCGCGCGCCAGGGAGGATCAGCCGGCGATCCGCTTGACCGTGCCGATGAGATCACTCGCCCGCTGGTCACCAAGGGTGACCGGGTGGACCTGCAGGTGCGTGACCCCGGCCTCCTTGAAGGCCGCGACCCGCTCGGCCACGTACGACTCAGGTCCGCACAGCGACGTCAGCTCGAGCAGCTCCTCGGGGACGAGTGCCTCCGCCTCCTTCTTCTTCCCAGCAAGGTAGAGATCCTGGATCTCCGCTGCCTCCTTCTCGAAGCCGTAGCGGCACGCGAGCTCGTTGTAGAAGTTCTTGCCCTTGGCGCCCATGCCGCCGACGTAGAGGGCGACCATCGGCCGGCTGAGTTCGCGAATCGAGGCAACCTCGTCCAGCTCGCCAATTGCAAGCAGGCCCCCGGCGGTGATCTGCAGCGCGCCGAGCGACGCAGCTCGCTTCGAGGCTCCCTCGGCGAGCGCGCTGCCCCACACGGCCGTTGCTCGCTCCGGGATGAAGAGGGTCGGAATCCAACCGTCGGCGATCTCGGCGGTCATGGCCACGTTGCGCTCCCCGAGCGAGGCGATCCAGATCGGGATGTCCGCGCGGACCGGATGCGTGATGATCTTGAGGGCCTTGCCGAGTCCGGTTCCCTCCCCCTCAGGGAGCGGGAGGTCATAGAAGCGGCCGTGGTGCTCGAGCGGACCCTCGCGGCGCCACACGTCACGGCAGATCTCGACGATCTCGCGGGTGCGGCCGAGCGGCGCTGAGTATGGGATCCCGTGGAACCCCTCGATCACCTGCGGGCCCGATGCGCCGAGGCCCAGATGGAAGCGCCCGTCGGAGAGGGCGTCGATCCCCGCAGCCGTCATCGCGAGCAGCGTCGGCGTCCTCGTGTAGATGGGAAGGATCGCCGAGCCGATCTCGACCGTGGAGGTCAATGCGGCGAGGTAGCCCATCTGGCTCACGCTGTCGAAGCCGTATGCCTCGGCCACCCACACGTGATCGAGGCCCGCGGCCTCCATCTCGACGACCTGCTGGGCAGCTTCCTTGAAGCCGCCCGCATAGTTGAGGAACGTGGTGATCTTCATGGATCCTCCTGACGGGCGGCAGTTTTGCACACGTCACAGCCGTGCAACACACGCGACAGATGACGCCGGGTGGCGGCGAGAATCGCGAGTCAGTGCGCGGAGATCGCACACCGGTTCGGTCCCACCTCCAGGGTGCGGCGCTCTTCGGCAGACAACGAGGTGCTGCCCTGGTTCGCCTTGACGATCTCGACATAGTTCGGAGGTCGATCGGGCACGGAGCTCGAGGCCCATGCGACGAACTCGTCCTCGTCCATCGAGAGCATCCGCAACCCGGCTCGCAGCGCGTCGAGCCGTTCTCCCACGACCGTTCCCGCGTGGACCTCGACGGCGTCGCCGTAGTGGGCGGGAAAGACGACGGCGTCACCGGGGAGCTCGAGGACCTTGTCGTGCAGGGTCCGGTAGAGGGCGTGCGCGAACTCCTCGGCCTGGTCAGCGAGGTCCGGTCGCCCGACGCTCTCGAGGAAGAGGATGTCGCCCGAGAAGATCGCCGAATCGCCGAGCAGGAAGGACGTCGATCCCTCCGTGTGCCCGGGCGTGCTCATCACCGACACCGTGAGCGCGACCTCGTCGGAGAGGGCGATGCGCATCCCGTCTGCGAGCGGGGTGTACGCGAACCGGAATGGGTCTGCAGGATTGAGGACGACCTCGGCGCCCGTCGCCGCTGCCAGCGCCCGCGCGCCGCTCACGTGGTCCGCGTGGAGGTGGGTGTCGAAGATATGCGTGATCGCCCATCCGCGGTCCTGCGCCAGTTTCGTGTACTGCTCGATGTCGGCAGACGGGTCGATCACGACCGCCGCCCCTTGCGTGCCAATGATGTAGGAGAGGCACCCCTTGCCGCGTCGACGGACCTGGACCACGGTCGCGCCACCCAGATCGATCGATGCCGAGTCGTAGGTCTCAGCCCATCCGTCCATCCCGCCCGCGAGCACCCCTGCATCGATCCCCGAGCCACTCAGCAGTTCGGCCGCCCGGGTCGCCCGCGTGCCGGCAGCGCAGACGGTCACGACCTCGCGATCGCGGGGCACCTCGGCAATGTGGTCACCGAGGGTACCGAGCGGAACGTTCACCGAGCCAGGGATCCTCCACGCGGCGAACTCGTCGGGCTCGCGGACGTCCAGCAGGTAGAGGGAGCCCGGCTCGTCGAGGAGCGGAAGCAGACGGTCAGCTGTGATCGAGTGCATGGGAGTCCTTCCTACATGCCGATGGGACGCTCCCTTGGACCGCGGCGCCGGCGATCAATAGGGTGGCGTGATGACCACTGAGCCATCAGAACCTGACGATACCGGGACAGCGCTCGACCCGGTGGTAGCGGACGAGGCGATCCTCGCCGGGGCGTTCGTGCTGGACGTCCGGGAGCCGGACGAATACCAGGCGGGACACATCGATGGCGCGACCAGCATCCCGCTCGGGGGGCTCGGGGGCAAGGTCTCGGAGGTGCCGACGGATCGGGTCATCGTCTGCGTGTGCCGCAGTGGACATCGCTCCGGACTCGCGGTCCGCGAGCTCCGCGCAGCGGGACTGCACGCGGTGAACCTCGTCGGAGGGATGGGCGCGTGGGCGAAGGAGGGACTCCCGATCATCTCGAGCAGCGGCGGATCGGGCACCGTCCTGTGAGCACCGCTCAGGCGCTGAGCTTGGTCAGGTCCGCGTAGAGGTCGGGACGCCGGTCACGGAAGAGCCCCCATCCTGCGCGGTCCGCGGCAGCCTGGGCGAAGTCCACCTCCGCGTGGATCGTCTCAGCGTCGGTCCGGCCCGCCTCTGCGAGCGGTCTTCCTCGGTGGTCGACGATGAAGGATGACCCGTAGAAGGTCAGGTCGCCCTCCGAGCCGATGCGGTTCGCCGCGGCGAGCACCACGTGGTTGCACACGGCGTGCCCGTCCATCGCCCGTCGCCACATGTCGGCCGTGTCATTGTCCGACTGGCTGCCGACCTCGTTGCCGATGGCGGTCGGGTAGAGGAGCAGGTCCGCTCCCTGCAGGGCCATGACCCGTGCAGCCTCGGGGAACCATTGATCCCAGCAGATGCCGACGCCGATGCGGCCGTGGCGCGTCGACCACGTCCGAAAGCCCGTGTCCCCGGGGTTGAAGTAGAACTTCTCCTCGTACCCGGGTCCGTCGGGGATGTGCGCCTTGCGGTACACGCCGTGGACAGTCCCGTCCTCGATCATCGCGACGGAGTTGAAGTACGCGGGTCGCGCTGCCTCGAAGAACGACACGGGCACCACGGCACCGGTGCCCGAGGTGATCCTGCGGACCTCGTCGACCGCCTTGTTCTCCTCGAGCGTCGTCGCCCACTCGAAGTACTCCTGGCGCTCGTACTGGCAGAAGTAGCGGCTCTCGAACAGCTCGGAGGGCAGGACGATGTCGGCGCCGTCAGCGATGGCCTGGGCGATTGCCTCGATCATCGCCTCCCTGTTCTCAACGCGATCCTCGCTGAACGCGCGCTGGATCACCGCAACGACGGCTGGCTTGGTCATGAATCCGCACTTCCTCGTCCGGGTCGCCCGACAGGCACGCGGCTGGTTCCGCGCATCGCGCCGATCGTATCGGCGTCGTCACGGCGGTAGTCTCGGCGACCTCGCATCGACTCGATCAGGAGGCATGCCACCTTGCCCTCGCGGACACTCGGGTCGACCCCGCTCGAAGACGGGTTCCACATGCCGGCGGAGTGGGAGCCCCAGGGTCGCTGCTACCTGGTGTGGCCCGAGCGGACCGACACCTGGCGCCTGGGCGCGAAGCCCGCCCAGGCGACCTTCGCGGCCGTCGCCGAGGCAATCGCGCGCAGCGAGCCGGTGACCGTCATAGCGTCAGCCAGCCAGTTCGAGCACGCCCGCGCGATCTGCTCCGAGGCCATCCGCGTCGTCGAGATGACCACCGACGATTCATGGGTCCGCGACACGGGACCGACGTTCGTCGTGAACGCTGCCTCCCGGGAACGGAGGGGTGTCGACTGGATCTTCAATGCATGGGGTGGCCTCAACGGGGGCCTCTACTTTCCGTGGGCGAGCGACGACCTCGTCGCCGCAAAGATCTGCGAGCTCGAGGATGTTGCGCGATATCGAGCCCCACTGGTCCTGGAGGGTGGATCGATCCACGTCGACGGCGAAGGGACGTGCCTCACGACCGAAGAGTGCCTTCTCAACCAGAACCGGAATCCGGAGCTAACGCGCGAGCAGATCGAGGAGCACCTCCGCGACTACCTCGGGGTCGAGAAGGTCATCTGGATCCCGCGCGGCGTCTTTGGCGATGAGACCGACGGCCACATCGACAACCTCGCGTGCTTCACGCGACCCGGTCGGATCCTGCTCACGTGGACGGACGACCCGGCCGACCCGCAGGCCTCGATCTCGCGCGAGGCGCTTGATGTGCTCGAGGCGGCCACCGATGCGAAGGGGCGATCCCTCGAGATAGGGCTCCTGCCCTCCCCGGGGCCGCTCCACATCACCGATGCGGAGGCTGCGGGCATCGATCGAAGCGAGCGCGCCAAGCCTCGGCTCGCTGGCGAGCGCCTGGCAGCCTCGTACGTGAACTTCCTCATCACGAGCGCCTCGGTCGTTTACCCCCAGCTCGACCCCCGACATGACGAGGCGGTCGGCGAGTGCCTCGCCCAGGAGTTCCCCGGCCGCAGCATCGTCGCTCTGCCCGGCCGCGAGATCCTGCTCGGTGGCGGCAACATCCACTGCATCACCCAGCAGGTACCCAGCATCTGAGGAGGGCTTCGCCTGATCGGTGCGAGAGGGGTCGCGGCACGTCGGCCGAATGCATATGTAAACTTGTAATTATGATTACGCAGATGGATCACCAGCAATTCAAAGCCCTCATCGCCCCCCTGCTTCCCGAGGAATGGTTCGACGGACCGATCTCGATCAGCGTGGACGACGACGAGATCCTCGTCGTCGGCACCCTTTCGCCAGAAGGACCTGGCGCGGGCGATCCGGAGGTGTTTCGCGAGGCCACCCGTGAGCGGCGGATGCAGATCGCCGAGCAGGTCCAGCCCGTGACTCGGCGGTCCCTGGCGTGGGGCGTGGCCAAGGGGGGAGCAGTGACCGTCTTCACCAGCCTCAGCGTTCCGGTGATGACCCGACTGCGCATCGCCGAGCGTGAGGTGCTCGACACGCTCGTCGCGGCTGGGGCAGCGCGGAGCCGCAGTGATGCGCTCGCGTGGTGCGTCCGGTTCGCGGGGCAGCGCGAGGGCGCTTGGCTTGCCGAGCTCCGGGCGTCCTTGGAGGGCGTGTCCAAGGTTCGCGCCGAGGGTCCGACGCTCACCTAGGTGTTCGCACCGCCCGTCGGCGGACCATGACGACAGGCGGACAGATATTGCCCGTGGCGCTCGACTCGGAACATGAGCACGTGCCGGCCGGCGATCAGCTCCCTCGCGGCACCACGATGCCCTGCGTGGCACGGCGTCCCGGCGATCACACGGAGCGTGAGCGCCCTCCGGTCCGGCGACGCCCAGTCTCCCCGCCGGTCATCACACTGCGCAGGTGGCGTGTCGAGCGGAATCGACGAGACGATCTCGTCGGAACGTCCGTCTTCCTCGCGGCTCAGGGTGAGGACGTCATCGGGAGCGTCGTCGGGCCTCATTGCTCGCGCGACGAGGGCATCGGCGGCCCTTCCGCCGTGCCGATGGACGGGGATGGCGCCGCGGGCACGCTGCCAGAGAGTCACTCGGTCCAGCGAGCTGCCCGTCCGATGACTCAGTTCAGGTGGTACACGGGTCCAGCGGCAGACTTGGTCGAGTCGGGCTGGCCGATGAAGAACCCCTGCCCCCACTTGACGCCCAGGGCTCGCAGCGTGTTGAGCTCATCCACCGACTCGATGCCGACGGCGGTGACCGTGGCGTTCGTCTCCTGGGCGAACTGGAGCAGAGATGCAGTCTGCGCGCGCTTGACCGGGTCGCTGTCGATCTCACGGGTGAGCCCGATCCCGATTTTGATGATGTCCGGCTCGAGCGCGACGAGATGTTGCAGGCTCGAGCTGCTTGCGCCAGATGCATCGATCGCGATGCGTGCACCTCCTCCGCGCAGGTCCTCGCACGCGTTCGCGAGGTCGTCATATGCATCGAAGGTCATGTGCTCCCCGATCTCGATCACGATGCGGTCCCGCGACTGGTGCTCGATGAGATCATGAAATCGGGGATCGAGCACGACCGCGGGTGACACGTTGACAGCCATGAACTCGTCGTCCGCAAGGACATCCAGCTGGGAGAAGGCGACGTTCACCGCCGAGAGCTCCAGCTCTGCGCCGAGACCCAGGATCGATGCCTCCGCGAACCACTGGCCGGGTGGGATCTCAGAATCGAACCGGGCGAGTGCCTCGAATCCGACGGGTCGGTGGGTGGCCAGCTCGATGATCGGCTGGAATGCCATCGACGGTCCCGCATCGATGGTGGCTCGCATCTCGGCAATCCGCTCGTCACGGTCTCCGACGAGCAGATCCTCGAACCTGATCCGCTCGCGGAGAGTGGTGGCGAGCTCGGCGTTGCTCTCCTTGAGGGCCTCGTGCGCAAGGCGAATCGCAAGCAGATTCCGCACGCGCAGGAGTACTTCCTCGAGATCGACGGGCTTGGTCAGGTAGTCGTTTGCCCCTCCGGTCATCGCGCGCCTGAGGGTCTCGCGCGATGCGTCCGCAGTCAGGACGAGCACGGGCACGAATCCCAGCTCGGGTACGTCGTTGTGCATTGCGTCCATCAGGGTGAGCCCGTCCACGTGCGGCATGTGCAGGTCGAGCAGCACCAGGTCCGGGGCCCAGTCCCGGATCGCCGCAAGCGCCTGGCGGGGGTCTGTCAACTCCCGCACGTGGCGGTAGCCGGCCGCCTGGAGCACTCGACCGAGGAGGATCACGTTCGCAGGCTCGTCGTCGATCACGAGGATGCGACACTGCTCGAATTCTGTTCGGACGGTCATGGTCTCCCGGCGATCCTCGGAGAAATGCCCAGACTGCGTCTCGTCTGCGAGCCAATGCCAGAGCATTCCGCTTTGCAAAGCGGATCAAGCCACATCGTACATCGCTGCAAAGCAATGGCGTTCTGGTGTGGATTTGAGGCAGCTCCCACGCCTAAGGCACGAGGATCCGGGTGTCGTGCACAGGAGGCATATTCCGGCGATGCTGCGACGGGTCATGATGCAACTCCGTGCCCGTAGGGTGTGCATGCAGGCGCCATAGGAGGCACCGATGACCCGCATGGCGCTGAAATCGTAGGTCTCAAGAAGTGGTGGTTCGCGAGGCCCGTTCGCACCAAGGGCTTGATGGTGGTGGCCGCGCCGATCCTGGTGCTCGTGCTCGTCGTCGGCCTCGGACTGAACCTGCTTGCGCAGGAGCGGAGCGAGCGAGCGGCTCGAATCAGGGCCGACGCCGTGAGCTCCAGTGCACAGACGATCCTCGTGACCGCTCTCAATGCCGAGACCGGCGTTCGAGGCTACGCGGCGTCGAAGGATCCCGACTTCCTGCAGCCCTACGACCGGGCGCTCGGGCAGCAATCGTCCCAGGTTCAGTCCCTGCAGGCTGCCGCAGCTGCAGCGTCCGAGAGCCGTCAGGCTGATGCCATCGTCACCTCGCTCGACGTCGAGTTCTCACGCCTGGACACGCTGCGCGAGTCCGTCAGCAAGAGCTCGACGCCATCGGCGATCGACGCCGAGCTGCAATCCGGGAAGCAGGGGATGGACACCCTGCGAGCCCAGGTCGAGATCCTGACCGCCGGGGAGCTCGCGGTGAGTGCGAGCCGGAACAGCAGTGTTGCCAGGCTCGAGGGCTCGATCGAGGCGGTCGATGTATCGGGACTCATCCTGGCGCTCCTCGCAGGCCTCCTCGGCATCCTGCTCTTCACGTCGGGCATCACCAGGCGTCTCGCGCGATCGGTCCGGAACGCCGAACGACTCGGCCGGGGGGAGCGGATCTTGTTCCAGCAGGCGGGTGGCGACGAATTCGACGGACTGGACAGGGCACTGCGCGGCGCTGAGCTGCAGCTCGCGCAGAGCTCGCGAGAGATCAGCCACTCGCGAGACGAGACGATCGAGGCACTCGAGGCCAATCGCATCAAGAACGACTTCATGTCCCGGACGAGCCACGAGCTTCGGACACCGCTGAACGCCATCCTCGGGTTCTCCCAACTCCTCGAGATGTCAGACCTCAGCGAGACCGACAAGGACAGCAACGAGCAGATCCTGAAGGCTGGCCGGCACCTGCTCGCGCTGATCAACGACGTGCTCGACCTTTCGCGCATCGAGTCCAAGGAAGTGCGACTCTCCCTCGAACCCGTCTCGGTCGTGTCGATCATCTCCGAGGTCGTCGACCTGATGCACCCCCTGGCGGCAGACCGCGGAATCAGGATCGTCCAGCGATGCGGCGCACAGGAGCTTGCGGCCGTCGCGGACCGCCAGCGCCTCAAGCAGATCCTCCTCAACTTCACCTCGAACGCGATCAAGTACAACCGCGAGGACGGGGAGATCGGCATCGAGTGCCACACCACCGACGACGGCTCCGTCACCATCAGCGTCAGCGACACCGGCCACGGCCTGTCGACGAGCGACCTCACGAAGATCTTCTCCCCCTTCGAGCGCCTCCACGCGGTGCAATCGGACGTCGAGGGCGCGGGGATCGGTCTCACCGTCTCGGCAGGCCTCGCGGCGGCGATGTCGGGCGCCATCACCGTCAAGAGCAAGCTCGGCGAGGGCTCGACGTTCATCCTCCAGCTGCCGAGGGCTCCGGACATCCCGGCGGACATCGCGACTCCAGCAGTGGCGTCCCCCCTCGAGCGGGCAGTTCCCGAAGCCGGAGATGCGAAGACGACGGTACTGCGTGTGCTGTACATCGAGGACAACGCCGTCAACGTGCGGCTCGTCGAGAAGTTCGTGAGCAGCCGCCCGGCCACGACCATGGAATCGGCGAGGCTCGGCCAGCAGGGGGTCGAACTCGCCAGGGAGCATCACCCGGATGTGATCTTCCTCGATCTCCACCTTCCGGACCTGACCGGGGACGAGGTCTTCGAGCAGCTCCGAGCCGATCCTCGAACCGCACTGATACCGGTGGTCATGATTTCCGCGGATGCGACACCCGCGAGCGTGACGCGCCTCCTCTCGCGAGGGGTAACCGCATATCTCACGAAGCCAATCAACCTCGCCGAGCTCGACGACCTGCTGTGCGGCCTCGAGGCTGCACTTGTCCCCGGCGCCGCATGACACAAGAAGTTGCAGCGACGAGAACGGTATTCGTCATCGACGATGACGCCGCAAACCTGCTGCTGCTGCGGCGGATCCTCTCAAGATCCCCGGGCCTCGTCGTGGTCACGGAATCCGACGCGCGGGCCGGTCTCGAGCGGATCCGCGAGCAGAAGCCCGATCTTGTGCTGCTCGACCTCAACATCTCGGGTGTCAGCGGCGAGACCATCCTGCGCGAGATGCGGAACGACACCGAGACATCGGGCATCCCGGTCGTGATCGTCTCGGGTGACGTCAACGAGGACACCAAGCTGCGCTTGCTGGAAGCCGGGGCCCAGCGCTATCTCGAGAAGCCGTACACGATCACTGAGGTCTTCGAGCTCGTCGAAACGCTCCTGTCGTAGCCGCTCCGCAAGCGGAGCGGTCTTCGGGACCTGGGGCTCCCTTCTCCCTGCCCCGGCCTCCGACGATGATCGCGCCGTTCCTGGTCGGCGGCCGCACCCGTCATTCGAGGAGCGGGCCGATTGGTGTCCGTCCATCAGCCCACGAGCCAGAGCCTGCTGCTCAGCTGTCGGACTCCTGGAGGTAGACCAGACCGTTGCCGTCTGGATCGGCGAAGAAGAACATCCGTGGAGAGCCGGCGAGTTGGATCACTTCATCATTGTGCAGACGCACTTCGGCGCGCTGCAGCCGCCCGTAGGCAGCGTCAGCATCGCTCGTGCCCATGCGAAGCGCCATCGGGATCTCACTGTCCGGCGGAAGCAACACGAGCCCTACCTCGGAGCCGGGCGGAACGACCTCGACATACCGTGCGCCGGGCCAGACCTCGAAATCGGCGCGCAACTCGAAGCCAAGCACGTCGATGTAGAAGTGCAGCGCGGCATCCTGGTCGGCAACCGGAACGGAGAGACTCAGGATTCGCGTCGTCATTGTCATGCGCGGAATCTACCAATGCACGTTC
>Ga0181519_10004150_pt1 | contig 11787 bp, 10 predicted proteins | sample PEATcosm2014_Bin_26_FD_121102 | JGI IMG/M metagenome (GOLD analysis project Ga0181519, IMG submission 121102) | Peatland microbial communities from MTU Mesocosm Facility, Houghton, MI, USA - PEATcosm2014_Bin02_10_metaG | ecosystem: Environmental > Terrestrial > Soil > Wetlands > Peat | place... | reverse complement strand
CCCGCGATCTGCACTTCATCACTTTCAGTTGCTACCATCGGCAACCTCTCTTCGCGAAGCAGGAGGCCCGGCGTGCGTTTGAGGAAGCTCTGGAGCGTGCCCGCGACTGGTATGGCTTTTATGTCACCGGCTACGTGGTTATGCCAGAGCATGTGCACCTTCTCATCAGCGAACCGGAGCGGAAGACTCTGCCGATTGTCATCCAGATGCTGAAACAGTCGGTCACCCGGCGACTGCGCCCGCTCCATTCCGATGGAGCATTCTGGCAACGTCGTTATTACGACTTCAATGTTTCGGGCGAGCGCAAGCGAGTTGAGAAGCTGCGTTACATGCACCGCAATCCCGTCGAGCGCGGGTTGGTGGAAAAGCCGGAGGACTGGCCCTGGAGCAGCTTTCGCCATTACCTGCTGGGAGAAGATGGAGTGGTGGAAATCGAATCACATTGGACGGCGCGGAAGAGGGAGATTCAGGGGGAATATCCGAAGGTGGCGCTGAAGAACAAAACCGAACTACCCCACCCTCCGCCCAAAAACCGGGCGGAAGGGTAGGGCACCCGGCTACCATATCCCCACGACGGCGAGCATAGCGATGCCCGGCCTCTTTGCTTGTACTGTGCCCCAGAGTTGGAAGTGCAACAACTCTGGGGCACCGCACACACGTCCAATAGAGGCAACTGGTGCGTTCTAGAAGCGATAGAGAATGGCCATTGCCATCTGACCTGAGCGCTGCGATTCGTCAATGTTCAAGAAGCTATAACCTTGGGGTTGGACGTTGTTCGCACGATAATTTGTGTATGTTTGCCCTGCATCATAGCGGAGTGCCACATGGCGCGAAGGGTAGTATTCGACGGCCACGCCTCCGTAGGCCTGGAAGTCCGTCAAGCGGCCGTAGGTGAGTTGGGTTGTGCCATTTTGAACGCCATTTACAGCATGGCCGTAGCTCAGCAGCCCGGGGGCCAACCGTCCGAAGAAGCCGAAACGGCGTCCGTGCCATCCTGCCTTCACACCGAACAACGCCTGTTGCGTGCGGCCACCCCACTGATTCGTTCCCGTGCCGGTGCCTTCGGGAGAGAAGCTCCACTCACTATCAATCGCAACAAAACGGTTAAGGTTGTATACGAAACGTACCCCGGCGCCCTGCGAGAGGATCGAACAGTCCCGATTAGCGGGCGGAGAGACAAAGCAAGTGTTAGAGGCATCAACTTGTTTGAGCACGTACTGCAACCCGACTTCGTAACGGGGAACGCTTGTGCTCTGGGCTTGGAGCAACGTGGTGAGAGTGAACAAGCTTACGCAAAGAATTACAAATCGGACAGCATCCCGCATATGGCACTCCTCAATGAAATAGTCTTCCTAGACTGCGGTGCAGATCAACGACTCTCCACGGTACGCGCTATTCGAGTGCTGAAAAGTGAATTTTAGTAAAGTTGCCGAAACAGAAATAATTTACACAATTAAGATCAGGCGGCGTGCCATTGATGGCTCTCATTCATTCAGCGTTCACGGCAGGTGCCGATAGCACCTTAGTCTAGGATGAAATGATTTTTGTCTATATATCGCCATGGCACTCACTGTCGAGACTCAATAGAGTTGAGCTAGCAGGCTTGACTAAGACGATACTTCGTCGCATTCAGTTGGCACAGCCACGCCACCCGTTTCTTACCGTATCCCCACGACGGCCAACATGCGGCCGGTTACGCGTTCCTTGCGGTAGCTGAAGAAGATGTCGGTGCGGCAACTGGTGCAGAGGCCGAGGGCGTGGATGTTCTCCTCGGGCAGGCCAGCGTCGAGCAACTGCTGGCGGTTGGCCTTGACCAGGTCGAGGTGGCGGCTGAGCGCCGGCTCTCCGTGGCCCGGGGCGCGCTGGTTGAGGAAGAGCATAGGGTACTTGGTCTTGAGGCTCCAACTGTCGAAGACATCCTCGAAAAGCTCGGGGGCGTAAGCGAACTGCGACTCGAAGCGGCTCTCCACCTCTTCGCCAATTTCGTAGCAACAGGCGCCGATGCCGGGGCCGATGACGGCGACCAAATCCTGGGGGCGGCATCCGAAGTGGCGGCGCATCTCTCCCACACCTTTTTCCACGATGCGCTGGACGGTGCCGCGCCATCCGGCGTGAAAGACTCCGACGGCCTTTTTGCGGCGGTCGGAAAGGATGACCGGGTAGCAATCCGCCACCTTGACGCCCAGCAGGATGCCGCGCGCGTTGGTGATGAGGCCGTCTCCGGCGGTGGGGAAGACAATGCCGCGGCGGACATCGCGCAGGGTGAGGCGTGCGTCTTCCGGCGGATTGGCTCCCCAGACGCGGTGGATGACTCCCGAGTGCACCTGGTTGAGCAGGACGAGGGGGAAGGCTTCGCCGCTCGGCGTGGCGGCCTTGGGGCTGGCGAGTAAAACCTTGGCGATAAATTTCTGACGATTGCGCTCGACGTTCGCGGGCGTGTCCTCCTCGGTAAAGCCGAGGTTGAGCTGGTGCGAGCCGTACTCGTCACTGACTCCGCCTGTGCGGGTGCTGAAGCCGTGCGCGAGCCAGGGGATGGCGGTAAGTGCTTCAGCGGTAAGCACCTCGACGCCCGGGGTGCGGCAGGGCGGCGGGTGGCGCGCTCACGGTCGCGCAGGGCGCGCTGGGTCTTCAGCGTGCTGGAGGCGGGGCGGGCAGAGGCTTTGGCGCGGGCAGAGGACTTCGCGATGACCGGGGCCGCGGACTTGGCGCGCGCAGGCTTGGCCGGAGGCTTGGGGGCGGGCTTCGCCTTGGAAGCGCGGGCGGGCTTGGCGGCCAGCTTTGTGCGCGGGGATTTCAGCGCGGATTTGGCCGGGGACTTGGCGGCCGGGGCGGCGGCGGGCTTCCGGGTGGTGGCAGCGGACTTCTGTTTGGTAATGCCGGTTTTCTTCATACTCACAGTTATTGATTGTAGCCGAAGGGGTTGGAATGAAGCCTCGGGGCAGCGCCGCGGGAGGCATGGCGGGGATTGCCGGCGGAAGTTGATGCCAAGGCCGGCGATTTGCAGTAAGCTAGCGGGGCTGAATTCCAAAGAAACGAGCGCGGGCGTTGCCATCGGGTGCCCGCGCAGAATACATTTTTAGCCTATGTATCAAGAATTCAATACCGTGGAGCGTTGGGCCGGGACGCCGGTTCATTGTGTTTTCCAGTGCATTGTGGTGGCCATTGCCACGCGTCATGCTGACGCGGTGGACGTGAAGTACCTGGTGAATGGCCGGACGGTGTGGATTGCGTTGTCTCTGCCGGCATGGGCCGAGCACAAGGCCAAGACGGGTCATGAGATCACCGACCCGCTGGCGGTGGAGGCTGCAGGCCACTACCTGCGCACGATTCTGGAGAACGGCGAAGAGAGCGGCCGCGAGCTGTACACGCTGACAACGGCCGAGACCCTGGAGCACGTGGCGGCCGTGTTGTGTGAAGAAGAGGCCGCCATCCGCTGAAAATAAAGACTGCCCGGGCCAAGCACCCGGGCAGAGTCAATTGCAAAGAAGTTTTTTGACCTTGGGTTCCTAATAACAGAACGATCCGGCGGCGGAAATCAAATAGATCCGGCGGACGATGCAGGGGGATTATGAGCACGAACGCAACCAACGCAACCAAGTACTCCACGCCGCTCAGCAAGAACCAGCACCTGCTGCGCTGGGTGGAGAAGATGGCCGCCATGACACGGCCGGACGCCATTCACTGGGTGGACGGCAGCCAGGAAGAGTACGACGAACTGTGCGCGCAACTGGTGGCCAGCGGCACCTTCCGCAAACTGAACGAGAAGCTGTGGCCAGGCTGCTACTACGCCACCAGCGATCCCGGCGACGTGGCGCGCGTAGAAGACCGTACTTACATCTGCTCTCATAGTAAAGACAGCGCCGGGCCGACCAACAACTGGGAAGACCCGTTCAGCATGCGCAAGAAGCTGCGCGGACTGTTTGACGGCTGCATGGTGGGACGCACCATGTACGTGCTGCCGTTCAGCATGGGCCCGGTGGGCTCACCCATGTCTCAGATTGGCGTGCAACTGACCGACTCACCGTATGTGGTCGTCAATATGCGCATCATGACGCGCATCGGACTGCCGGTAATCGCCGAGATTGACAAAGACGAGAAGCGCGTCGTGCCCTGCATCCACAGCGTGGGCAAGCCGCTGGCAGAGGGCGAAAAGGACGTGAGCTGGCCCTGCAACAAGGAAAAGTACATCGTCCACTTCCCGGAAACGCGCGAGATCTGGTCGTTCGGCAGTGGCTACGGCGGCAACGCGCTGCTGGGCAAGAAGTGCTTTGCCCTGCGCATTGCCAGCACCATGGCCCGCGACGAGGGCTGGATGGCCGAGCACATGCTCATCCTGGGCGCGGAAAGTCCCGAGGGCGAAAAGACGTATGTCGCGGCGGCCTTCCCGAGCGCCTGCGGCAAGACGAACTTCGCCATGCTGATTCCTCCCGAGGGAATGAAGGGCTGGAAGATCACCACCATCGGCGACGACATTGCCTGGATCAAGCCCGACGATAAGGGCCAGCTGCGGGCGATCAATCCCGAGGCAGGCTTCTTCGGCGTGGCGCCGGGAACGTCCATGAAGACCAACCCCAATGCCATGATCGCGCTGGCGAAGAACACGATCTTCACCAACGTGGCGCTGACTCCCGAGGGCGGCGTGTGGTGGGAAGGCATGACGGACGAACCACCGGCCGAGTGCACGGACTGGCAGGGCAAGCACTGGACTCCCGCGATTGGCAAGGAGACGGGCAAGCCGGCGGCACACGCCAACGCGCGCTTTACGGCTCCGGCCAAGCAGTGTCCTACGATTGATCCCGACTGGGAGGCTCCGAACGGAGTGCCGATCAGCGCGTTCATCTTCGGCGGACGGCGTCCGACGACGATGCCGCTGGTGTACCAGGCATTCAACTGGAGCGCCGGCGTATACACCGGGGCGACCATGGGCAGCGAGATGACGGCAGCCGCGGCCGGAACGATCGGCAAGGTGCGCCGCGATCCCATGGCCATGCTGCCCTTCTGCGGCTATCACATGGGCGACTACTTCCGTCACTGGATCAAGATGGGGCGCAACCTGGACGTTACGCCGCGCATCTTCCATGTGAACTGGTTCCGCAAAGGCGAGGACGGCAAGTTCCTGTGGCCGGGCTACGGCGAAAACATGCGGGTGCTGAAGTGGGTGATTGACCGTGTGCACGGACGCCGCCGCGGCCAGGAAACCCCCATCGGCTGGCTGCCGCGCTACGAGGACATTGACTGGACCGGGCTGGAGTTCTCCAAGGAGACCTTCAACAAGCTGCAGGAAGTGGACCGCGAAGTGTGGAAGCAGGAGGTCATCGGGCACGAAGAGCTGTTCATCAAGCTGCACGCTCACCTGCCGCAGGAGATGGTTTACGAACGCGAACTGCTGATCTGCCGGTTGTAACCGACGGATAGCAAGACGACCAGCGCCGCTGCCCCGCCGGGTGGCGGCGTTGTTTTTTGTGCGGAGAAGTTCTCCCGTGCAATTCGCGTGGCAAAGTCTCCCGCAGTTCGCCGCGGACGTTTATCATGGTGAGGTTTGCATTTGCGCGCCCGGCTGGCCTTGTGCCGGTGGGCGCCTACCCCAATGGGCACTACTTTCTGCGATTGAGGACTCCTGATGAGCTCACAGCCCTTCCGCCCCTACGTTCCCGCCGACCGCGAGATGCGCGAGTTCACCTTGCGCGCCGTGTTGCTGGGACTGATCATGACCGTGGTACTGGGCGCAGCCAATATGTATCTTGGCCTGCGCGCCGGCATGACCATTGCCGCCACCTATCCGGCCGCCGTCATCGGCATGGCCCTGCTGAAGCTGGTGAAGGGCAGCCTGCTGGAAGAGAACATGGCCCGTACCATCGGCTCCATCGGCGAGTCGGTTGCGGCCGGCGCCACGTTCACCATTCCGGCTTTTGTCATCAGCGGCATGTGGCCGGCCCTGGGCGCTGCAAATTACTGGCAGGGCGTCGCCCTGATGATGGTGGGCGGCACGCTGGGCATCCTGTTTGTGACCCTTCTGCGGCGCGTGATGGTGGAGGACCCGGAGCTTCCCTTCCCGGAGTCGGTGGCGGCCAGTGAGATTCACAAGGCCGGACAGCAGGGCTCGCGGGCGGCGAAGATTCTGTTTGCCAACATGGGCGTGGGCGCGGCGATCTTCCTGGCCGGCGCGTTGAACATCTTCAACTCCAGCAAGGAATTCTTCGTCAACATTCCGGCCCTGAGCTATGGCCTGAAGCTGGGCCGGGCGAAGACCGCTCCGATTGTGGCCACCGGCGGCGCAACGACCTTCAGCGCTCCGGCAGTAAGCCCGGCGTACCTGGGCGTGGGCTACATTATTGGACCACGGCTTGCGGCCTTGAACTTTGCCGGCGGACTGCTGGCCTGGGGACTGATGGTTCCGCTGCTTACTTACTTCCTCGGCCCGCAGATACAGGCGAACGCCGTGGCGGCCGGAACGACGGTGGACTGGGCCTCGGTGAGTAACGGCGTGTGGTTCTCCATCGTGCGCCCCATCGCCGTGGGCGGCATGCTGGTGGGCGCCAGCTTCACGCTCTTCCGCATGAGAAAGTCGCTCGGCATCGGAATCCAGCGGGCGGTAAGCGACCTGAAAAAGACGGGCCAGGCGAAGGTCTCCACCTTGCGCTATGAGAAGGACCTGAGCGCCAAGGTGGTGTTCCTCGGACTCGGCATTGTCTTCTGCGCCATGATCGCCTTGTACTTCTTCTTCACCAAGGTGATTGTTGGAGCCGTGGTGGCGGCCGTGGTGATGATCGTACTGGGCTTCTTCTTTGCCGCCGTCAGCGGCAACCTGGTGGGCATGATCGGCAGCTCGAACAATCCCGTGAGCGGACTGACGCTTTGCACGCTGGTGATTGCGGCCTTGCTGATGATCGCCATGGGCGTGAAAGGCACGGCCGGTGTGATTGCCGTGCTGGGCGTGGCAGCGGTCATCTGCGTCAGCTCGGCGGTGGCCGGTGAGATGTTGCAGGATTTGAAGGTCGGTCACATCCTGGGCGGCACGCCGTCCAAGATGCAGATTGGCGACCTGATGGGCGTGGTCGTCAGCTCGCTGGCGCTGTTCCCGGTGCTGATGATTCTGGACCAGGCCTACCACTTCGGCAGCAAGGACCTACCGGCTCCGCAGGCCGGGCTGATGGCCTCGCTGGCGCAGGGCATTGTGGGCGGCAACATGGCATGGCCGCTGGTGATTGTGGGCGTGCTGATGGGCATCGCGCTGATCATGGTGGAGGTGAAGAGCCCGATGCTGTTCTCGGTGGGCATGTACCTTCCGCTGGAGACGACCTTCGCCATCTTCATTGGCGGCGTCATCCGCTGGGTCACCGACCTGCTACGCGACCGTGGCGTCTTCAACGACGCGCAGAAGGCTCGCATTGACAACGCCGGAGTGCTGACCGCCAGCGGCTTAATCGCCGGCGAAGCGCTCTGCGGACTGGGCGTGGCAGCCATCAAGGGGCTGAAGGCCAGCCACAAGATCAACTTTGATCTGCCGGTGGTCTTCGAGCATCCGCACATTCTTAGCGGACTGATCGCTCTGATTCTGCTGTTCATACTGATGGTGCAGGTGCCGCTGCGCAACGCGGGACACCCGGATGAACCGGCTCCGCCGACGGCGATCATGTAAGCCGTTCGCAAAGCTGCAAAAGGAAAAGCCCGCCGGTCCACTGGCGGGCTTTCTGTTGACGGTCACTCTGCGGGTTGCGTTCCTCCTAACGCACGGCCGCGTTGTGCTTGTCCTTGTAAATGGTCTTGCTGGCGTGGTTCTGCTCCTTATTGAGCTTGGCCTGTTCGCCTTTGGTGAGGTGGCCGTTGTGGGCGGCCATATCACGCTTCTCCTGGTTGTCAATGTGCTGCTGCTGCTTCTCCACCTTGACGGTTTCCTTCGGCGTGAGCTCGCCGCTCTTGACGCCGTTGGCGATACGGTTCTGCTGGTTCTGCTGGCGGGCGTTCACTTCATTCACCCGCGGATGGCCGGGATCAACGACTCCAGGGCCGGCGCCCTGCGTGTTGGGGTTCTGGGCGAAGCCCGGGACGGAAAGCATTCCGCCTAGGGCCAGGGTAGCGATTGAGAGTAGCGTTGTGCGTTTCATGCGGGTACTAACGGGGAATGCGCGGTTTAGTTGCGCTGGTGAAGGAAAGTAAATTTTCCGAGCCAAACGCAACTCGCAGGGCTGCGGCGGGTTGCGCCGCGCAGGCGGTGGACCATGCAAGCGCCTCGCGCCGGGGTACAATATCGCCTATGAAACTTGAAGCCATTCAGAGTGCTTTGCGCGAGCAGGGGCTGGATGCCTGGCTCTTCTACGACCACCACCAACGCGACGAGATCGCCTACAGCATCCTGGGGCTGGGCAAGATGCACGTCACCCGGCGCTGGTTCTACCTGATTCCCGCCGAGGGCGAGCCGGTGAAGCTGAACCATCGCGTGGAGCCTCGGCACCTGGAGAGCCTGCCCGGCGTGCAGCAGCATTACGGTCCGTGGCAGGAGCTGCACCAGAAGCTGGCGGCCATGCTGAAGCCGTACAAGCGCGTGGCCATGCAGTACTCACCCAACAACGACATCATGTACGTGAGCCTGGTGGATGGCGGCATGCTGGAGCTGATCCGCAGCTTTGGCGTGGAGGTGGTGACCTCGGCCGACCTGGTCAGCCGCTTTGAGGCCACGCTGACCGATGCGCAGATCGCCACTCACTTTGAGGCTCGCGACGCGATGGACAAGATTATGGCCGCGGCGTTTAAAGAGATTGGACACCGCGTGCGCCACGGCGGATGGAACGAGTGGGGCGTGCGCCAGTGGATTGGCGAGGCCTTCACCCGCGAGCATCTGATCACCGACGATCTGCCGATTGTGGGCGCCAACGAGAACGCGGGCAATCCTCACTACGAGCCAACGGCGGATCATTATCGCGAAATTCACGAAGGCGATTTGGTGTTGCTGGATATGTGGGCGAAGAAAGACACGCCGGGCGCGGTGTACTACGACATCACGTGGACCGGCGTGCTGGGCCAGCCTTCGGCGAAGCATCAGGAGGTCTTCCGACTGGTGCGCGATGCGCGCAAGGCCGGTGTGGCCAAGGCCGTGGAGGGCATCGCGGCGGGCGGGCGCCTGGAGGGTTGGGAGGTGGATGCCGCTACGCGTGCGGTGATTGAAAAAGGCGGCTACGGCGAGTGGTTTGTGCATCGCACGGGACACAACATTGGCACCAGCGTGCACGGCAACGGCGCCAACATGGACAACCTTGAGACGCGCGACACCCGACAAGTCCTGCCGAATACGTTATTCTCAGTAGAGCCCGGAATTTACCTGCCGGAGTTCGGCGTGCGCAGCGAGGTGGACGTGCTGGTGCACAACGGACGGGCACAGGTGACCGGAGCCGAGCAGGAAGAACTGGTGATTTTCTAGATGGCGAACGAAGCGAAAACCAAAGCCGCGGAGACCTCCGGCACGATGGCCATTGTGGCCCCCCTGGCCGGATGGCTGGTGCCGGGGCTGGGCCACATCCTTTTGAAGCGCTGGGCGCGCGGCGGACTGATCTTTTTGAGCGTCAGCATCATGTTCTTTGCCGGCGTCGGCATGCAGGGCAAGGTGTACGCATTCAACCTGGGGCAACTGCTGGACATCCTGGGCTTCGTCGGCGACTTCGGCAACGGCATCTTCTACTTTGCCGCCGGAGCCATGGACTGGGGCGCCAGTAACATCAACCATGCCGCCGCCGACTACGGCACCAAGTTCATCCTGTGCGGCGGGCTGCTGAACTTTATCGCCGCCATTGACGCGCACCACATCGCCATTGGGAAAAAGAAATGAACCTGAACCTCTCGCACTTTACGGCCGCACTGCTGTTCTCCATTTGCGCTTCGGTGATCTTCGGCATCACCCAGCGCAGTGAGACGAAAGACATGGTCCGCTACGGACTGTACTGCTTCGCCTGGTTCATGGGCGGACTGTTCGTGGCCGGCTGGGCCATGTGGTTCTTGAAGAGATAAGGTTTCGGACGTTTCACAGGTTTCAGATGTTTCGGATGTAAAGGCAAGAAGAGGCCGGAGCTTTCTGCTCCGGCCTTTTGCTTTGAACCTTGAAACCTTGCAACCTCTGAAACCTTGCAACCTGTTCTCTACCCTTCCTTGGGCCAGGTGCGGAAGAACAAGGCCTGGCGGTGGATGGGCTCGGTCTTTTCGGTGAGCCCGGCGAGTTGCGTGTGGCTGAGCGGGGTGAAGTCGCGGGCAAGCTTCACGTTCTCCTCGAGCTGCGCGATGGTGTCGCAGCCGATGATGACCGTCGAGACCGGCAGCGAGAGCGTGTAATACATAGCCTCCCGCATGTTGAGCGTGCCAGGCTTGGGCGCCGCGCCCTCCCAGCTGTGCTCGCTGCCATGCTGCGGATTCCAACTGCTGAGGATGCGGCCGCGCGCGGGAATCTTCATACCGATGATGCCCATCTGCTTTTCCACGGCCACGGGCAAAAGCTCCTGCTGGAAGCTGAGGTGGTGCGGATCGGCGGCGTTGACGGCCATCAGAATCTGGTCAAAGGGAAAGCGACGGATGCACTGCAAGAGGACGCCGGGGTCGGAGTGTCCTGTGACGCCGAGGAAGCGCACCATCTTCTGCTCGCGGGCCTCGACCAGGGCTTCGATGGCTCCGCCCTTGGCGAAGATGCGGTCCACATCGTCTTGGGTTGTGACGTGGTGGAGCTGCCAGGCGTCGAGGTGATCGGTGTTCAGCAGCTTCAGGCTTTCTTCGAGCAGGCGCAGCGAGCCGTCGCGGGTGCGGTCGTGCGTCTTGCTGGCCAGATAGGTCTCGCGGCGGCGGTGCTTCATCACCTCGCCGATGTAGCGCTGGCTCCAACGGTCGGTGCCGCCGTACTGCGCGGCGGTGTCAATGTAGTTGATGCCCAGGTCCAGGGCGCGCTCTACGATGGGCACGGCGACGGCGGCGTTGTTGGGCTGCTCAATGGAGGCCTGCCCGCCGAGCGAGAAGATTCCCGGGCGGAATCCGGTTTTGCCCAGGTTGCGGGTGGGCATGGCGCTGGCTGTAAGCGGATTGTCCGGCAGGGCGTAGGCCTTGTGCGGAGAGCCGACCGATGCGGCCACGACTCCGGCGGCGGCCACGGTTGAGGTTTTCAGGAAATCCCGGCGGGATGGGGTCATGGGTCTCTACCTCCAGTGCCATGCATGATAGGCCGAGCGTGGATGGGGTAGCAACCGGCCTCCTGCTTCCCGATTCGGAAGTCTTTCGTGAAGAAGCGAAAGACTTCTGCACCGTGCGTGCACTTTTGCTCATCCATGCACAGGGAGGGTACGCTTCATGCCCCACACTCGACGCAAGTTCCTGAAGACCACTGGCGCAGCGGTCGCCTCACTTTGTACGGCCGGCGTCGCCCTTGCCAGCACGGCCCACGCGATGACCGGCGCTTCCATGCCCGGTTTGACTGACATTTTGCAACCTGGGGCCGACGGGCCTCATCCATCCTTAGTGGAGGAATCACGAATCATGGCTTTCGAACTTCCCGCTCTAACTTATGCCTACGAGGCACTTGAGCCCCACATTGACGCGCAGACCATGCACATTCATCACGACAAGCATCACCAGGCATACGTGGATAACGCCAACGCCGCGATTGAGAAAGCTCCTGAGCTGAAAGGTAAGTCGGCGGAAGAGATTCTCGCCAACCTAGCCGCAGTGCCGGAAGCGGTACGCACGGCCCTCCGCAACAACGCCGGTGGACACGTCAATCACACCATGTTCTGGAGCATCATGGCACCCAACGCGGGCGGG
>Ga0181519_10004146_pt1 | contig 11793 bp, 11 predicted proteins | sample PEATcosm2014_Bin_26_FD_121102 | JGI IMG/M metagenome (GOLD analysis project Ga0181519, IMG submission 121102) | Peatland microbial communities from MTU Mesocosm Facility, Houghton, MI, USA - PEATcosm2014_Bin02_10_metaG | ecosystem: Environmental > Terrestrial > Soil > Wetlands > Peat | place... | reverse complement strand
TAACCTTAAGCCCGTTCAAAAAGCCTTTTAGCGCCCGCATGCCTTTTCGAGCCAAGTCTTTCGCCGTTTCAGACGTACTCAGGCCAATAAGTATTTGACGCAACTTCGGTGCAAGAAGTTCAGGCAAAGGCTTGCCTTCATGCGCCTCCACGAAAGCCGTCTTACATCTCGCAGATTCTCCAATTTCCTCGAACTTATTCAAAAGCACGGTTTTTCCGACACCGCGCAATCCCACCATAATTAGGCTCTGTGTCGGGCGACCGGCAGCTACTCTCAAGATAGCATTCCGCGCTTCCTCTATGAGGGCGTTTCGGCCAGCTAACTCGGGTGGAGGCGTACCCGCCCCTGGAGCATATGGGTTCCGAACGATGTCCATCCTAAGCGACCTTAGCTAATTATAGCAAAAATATGCTATACATGCCTAAACTCGATATCAATTCATTTTTCTCAGCCGACGAAGGCTCGGCTGGCTTGGTAAATTGGGCGTTGCAACGCTCGGCCGAAGACCTCGCCGTTTTCTTAAGTCGTGTTCCATCGGAACGGGAACGGGCACTGACCCTACCTCTTCTTCCGTCTCGCCGAAAACGGCCGCGTCGCCGTGGCCGCCACATCCCCCTCCGCGATCAGCGCCTTGCGGTAGACATCGCGCTGTTCGTGGATCGAGGCGATCACCAGACCCATGGGCACGCCGATGTCGACCAGCGCGGCTTCCGACAATTGCAGGCTGGCTTCCACGGTCTCGGGCACGGCGTCGGTCGCTCCCAAGGCGTAGAGATGGCGGGCGTGGAGGGCGTCGCGGGCGCGCGCGACGATGGTGAGATCGGGCCGCGCCTCCCGCGCGATCCGCACCACTGCGTCCACCGCGCTCGGCGTGTGCATGGTGACGACCACCGCGCGCGCGGTGGCGAGGCCGCAGTTCGCCAGGAAATCCGGGCGAGTGGCGTCGCCCCAGTAGACCGGATCGCCTTTTTCGCGCGCGGCGGCGGCGACCTGCGAATCGTCGTCGATGCAGAGATAGTCGATCTTGTGGACGCGCATCAGTTCGGTGACCACCTGCCCGACGCGGCCGTAGCCGACGATCAGCACGCGCGACGCCGGCGCGAGGTTTTCCGGCGGCGACGCCCGCAGGCGGGGCGCGGGCTGCGCGCGCATGGCAAAACTCCCCAGCGGGGGAATGAAGGCCATCGACAGGGTCACCCCGATCATGGCGTCGCCCGCCAGTTCCGAGGAGAGCACGCCCGCCGCCGCCGCCGCGCCGAGAATCAGGAAGGCGAATTCGCCGCCGGGCGCCAGCAACAGGCCGATCTCCCGCGGCTTTTGTCCCTTGGCGCCGAAGGCGAAGGCCAGCGCCGCCACGATCGGCGCCTTGAGCGCGGTCAACCCCAGCGCCAGCCCGAGCGTCGGCAGCGGTTGCGCGAGGATGCGGACGGGATCGAGATCGGCCCCCACCGAAACGAAGAACAGCCCGAGCAGCAGCCCCTTGAACGGCTCGATGGTCAATTCCACGGCGCGGCGGAACTCGGTTTCCGCGAGCAGCAGCCCGGCGATGAAGGCGCCGAGCGCCATCGACAGCCCCGCCGCCGCCGCCGCCACCGCCGTGGCCACCACCACCAGCAGGCAGGCGGCGATGAACAGGTCGTTCGAGCGCGCCGCCGCCACCAGATGGAAGAACGGCCGCAGCGCGATGCGGCCGACGCCCGCGATCACCGCGAGCGCGAAAAAGGCCGAGGCCAGCGTCCACCAAAGATCGGCGCGCCCGCCCTCCGCCGACATCGACATCACCAGCAGCAGCGGCGCCACCAGCAGATCCTGGAACAGCAGCACCGAAAAGATCGCGCGTCCCGAAAAACTGTTGAGCCGCTTCCTTTCCGCCAGCACCGGCACGACCACAGCGGTCGAGGACAGGGCGAGCGCGATCGCCAGCGTGGCCGACGCCGGCCAGCTCAGGCCGAAAAGGCGTGCGGCAAACATCAGCGCGAGCCCGCACGCCGCAACCTGAGCGGCGCCGAAGCCGAACACGTAACGGCGCAGCAGGACCAGACGCTCCAGCGAAAGCTCCAGCCCCATGTTGAACATGAGGAAGACCACGCCGAATTCCGCGAGCACGGCGATGTGCGCGGTCTTGTCGAGAAAGGGCACGGGCAGGAACGCGTTCAGCCGCCCGAGCCCGTGCGGGCCGATCAGCACGCCCGCCAGCAGGAATCCCAGCACCGGCGACAGCCGCAGCCGCTTGAACAGGGGCACGACCACCCCCGCCGCGACCAGGAACAGCAGCGGCGCCTGGAAGGGCGTAAAATCAAAATGCGCGGCCAAAGGCTTTTTCCTCTCGCATTCAGGATATAGAATTCGGCCGCGGCGCCAATCGCGCGGCCGAGCATTGATGTGTTGGCGCCCCAGAACATCTTGCGCGTCACGATCACGCCGGGACGGACATGCTTAAAGGATTTTTCGACGTCGCGCGGCTGGACATGAGACTTGTTCCGGCGCGCTGGCCCTGGGCGGAGCGCGAGGCGGAGCGGATCGACGCCCACTGGCGGGCGCAGCTTGCGGAAAAGCCCAAATTGTTCGACGGCGAGGTTTTGCTGCTGCGCGATCCCGAACTGATCGAATCAGCGGCCGGGCGGACGCTGCGCGGCGATTTTTTCCTCACCAGGTTCCGCAATTTCCTGGCCTGGCGCGACTGGCGCCTGCCGGATCCCAGCGTCTACAACTGCTTCGCCATGGCGGCGCTGCGCTCCCGCGACGGGGCTTGGCTTTTGGGCGAAATGGGCGGGCACACCATGAATTCGGGCCGCGTCTATTTCGCCGCCGGCACGCCCGACCGCGGCGACATCGCCGGCGACCGCGTCGATCTCGCCGGCAGCGTCGCCCGCGAAATGCAGGAAGAGACCGGTTTTTCGCCGCAGGAGGCCGAATCCGCGCCGGGGTTTCGGGTCTTGTGCGCGGACCAGATGATCGCCTGCATCCAGGAACGCCGGCTCGACCTCACCGCGGACGAGGCGATCGCGCGCGTCGCCGATTTCCTGGCGCGCGAACCGGACCCGGAACTCGACCGCCTCGTCGCCGTGCGCGGCGAGGAGGACATCGACCCCGAGGTCATGCTGGACTTTATCGTGACTTTTTTGCGCGAGGCCTTCGCGACGACGGCGTGAACCCGCGAGGCGCAGTTACGCGGCGGCCCAATCCACCACGAACAAGCCCGGCGTGCGCGAAAATTCGCCCACGTTCGATGTGACCAGCGTCGCGCCAAGCCGGCGCGCCTGGGCGGCGATGAGCAGGCCATAAGGGCCGATCGGCGTTCCCTCGCGCTTGAGATGCGCGCGCAGCTTTCCCGCTTCGGCGGCGTCCTCGGCGTCGAATTCAAGAAATTCGAAGCCTTCGCACAGCAGCGCGTCCAACGCGCGATCGTTCGCTTCCGGGCGCGCGCTGTTGGCGGCGCCGAACCGCAATTCGAACAGCGCGATGGAAGACAGAACGAGCCGGGTTCGCGCAAGGCGCTCCCGCGCGAAGCGCTGGCGCAGGATCGGCGGACGGCCGTTCAGCAGGCCGACGATCACATTCGTGTCGAGGCAGAGCACGGCCGGATCAGTCGAAATCGACGTCGGCGTCGCGATCGGGTCGCAGATCGTCGTCGCGGTTTTCCGGGAAATCGCACTCGCGAAGAGCGTCGAGCGCCGCCCAGAACTTTTCCGGATCGAACGCCCTGTCGTCGATGGGCTCCAGGATCACCTTGTCGCCGATGCGGCTCACGTTGACTTCCGTCCCCGGCAGCCGGAAATCCTTTGGCAAACGCACCGCCTGGCTGCGGCCATGCATGAATATCTTGGCCCTCGCGGTCTCGCGCATCCAAACCCCGGCGAACTGGTGTCTATCAAACGATAGATATCATATGGCGACTGGGCCGACAAGCTTCACCGCCCGTCACGCCACCACATGCGGCGCGGCGGCCTCCATCAGCAGATTCAGGCCAAACGCCGCCGCTTGCGCGCGAATCTCGCCCCGGCCGAGGTTTTCCGAAAAATTCTTGCGCACGATCTTCACGGGGCGCTCGTCACGGGCCACGGCGAAGAAAACCGTTCCCACCGGCTTGTCCGGGGAGCCGCCATCCGGCCCGGCTATGCCGGAAACCGCCAGCGCGAGGTGGGCGCGGGAATTTTCCAGCGCGCCCACCGCCATCGCCTCCACGGCGGGTTCGGAGACCGCGCCGAACTTCGCGATCAGCTCCTTGGCGACGCCGAGCATGTCCGTCTTGGCCTCGTTGCTGTAGGTGACGAAGCCGCGCTCGAACACGTCGGAGGAGCCGGGAATTTCGGTGAGCGCGGCGGCGATCATGCCGCCGGTGCAACTCTCGGCCAACGCCAGTTTCAACTTCTTTTCCCGCGCAACCGCCAGAAGCTGTTCCGCCTGCTCCAGAACATGCCTGTCCATGCCTGCCTCCCGTTTTGGCCTGTCGCCCGTTTTGCTTCGAGCATAGTCTCATCCGAAAACGGGGTCCACGTCTCCACGACCTTTAGGGAAGGCGCACCGTCGCCACCGCCTGCGCCGCTATGCCTTCCTGACGTCCGGTAAACCCGAGTTTCTCGGTTGTGGTTGCCTTCACCGCCACGCGGTCGAGCGGCAGGCCCATGATTGCGGCGATCCGCGCGCGAATGGCGTCGCGATGCGGCCCGATTTTTGGACGTTCGCACATCAGCGTGGCGTCGACATGGGCCACGCGCCCGCCCCTGGCCGCCACCAGCGCGACGGCATGGGCCAGAAAGCGGTCGGAGGAGGCCCCGCGCCATTTTTCGTCGGTCGGCGGGAAATGCGAACCGATATCGCCATCCGCGATGGCGCCGAGCACCGCGTCGGTGAGCGCGTGCAGCAGCACATCGGCGTCGGAATGGCCGATCAGCGCCTGGTCGTGGGCGATCTTCACGCCGCCCAGCCAGACATGATCGCCCTCCCCGAGCGCATGGACGTCAAAACCCATGCCGATGCGAATGTCCGGCAAGTCCTGCAAAAGCTTCAATTCCGCGCGCAAAAAATCCTCCATCGTCGTGAGTTTGCCGTTTTCTTCTTCGCCCTGGAACACAAAAACGCAATGGCCGGCCCATTCCGCGACGGCGGCGTCGTCGGTCAATTCGCTGGCGCCCTGCGCGAGGGCTGCCCGATGCGCCCCGTGGATCAGGCCGAAGCGGAAGGCCTGCGGCGTCTGCACGGCGCGAAGCGCGGCGCGCGCGGGGGTGGCGACGATGCGGGCGTCCCCGGCGATCTGCTTGATGGTGTCGACCACCGCGACGCCCGGGATCGCCGCGCCCTTTTCGCGCGCCGCCGCTTTTGCGCGCGCGACCAGCGCGGGAGAGACGAAGGGGCGCGCCGCGTCGTGGATCAGCACGAGGTCTTGCGCGCCGCAAAAGCGTGAGAGCGCGTCGAGCCCGTTGCGGACGCTCTCCTGCCTTGTGGCGCCGCCGACGACCGGCGCCAGCAGTTTTTCGCGCACGTCGGCGCCAAGCGGCGCGACGGCGGCGTCGTAGAGGTCGCGGTCGTCGGCATGGATCACCACCATCGCCCGCGAGTCCGGATCGGCGGCGAGCAGCGCGTCCAGCGTGCGGGCGAGCACCTGCCGGCCGCCGAGTTCGCGATATTGCTTGGGCCCGCCAGCCCCGGCGCGAGATCCGCGCCCGGCCGCCACCACCAGAAAAACGCACCGTTCCGCCATATCCGCCTCATTTACGCGCGCCCCGCGATCACCCCGCGCCGTCCCGGAAAAAGGCCGAGCCTGACGGCGCTTGTCAAGCCGGCGCCGATTTTGTTGGCGGCGCGCGCAAATCTGGCTAAAATGCATACATGAACAGCACTGCACAAAGTTTTTGCAGCAAGAGCCCGCCGAGCAACGCGCCGAGCGACTGCTGGGCTGTCGGCGGGCTGGTCCTGCAAGGCCGCGCCATGCTCGCGCCGATGGCGGGGATCACCGATCTCGGCATGCGCCGGCTGGCGCGGCGCTTCGGCGCGACGCTGGCGTTTTCGGAAATGGTCGCCGTGGGGCGTCTTCAGACGCCCGTCCCAGGACGGGCTATGGATGACCGCGGCCGCGACCGCCGCGAATCGCTGCTGCGCCTGAAGGGCGAAGGCGTGTCGCCCCACGCCGTGCAGATCGCCGGCTGTGATCCCCAAAACATCGCGGAAGCGGCGAGGCGCGCGGAAAACGCCGGCGCCGACCTGATCGACATCAACATGGGCTGTCCCGCGCGCCGGGTCGTCGGCGGCGCCAGCGGTTCGGCGCTGATGCGCGACCTCGATCTCGCGCAATCGCTGATCGCGGCCGCCGTGGGCGCGACGAAAATCCGGGTCAGCGTGAAAATGCGGCTTGGCTGGGACCATGACAGCCTCAACGCGCCGGAGCTGGCGCGCCGCGCCGAGGCCGAGGGCGCGGTGATGATCACCGTGCACGGCCGCACCCGCAACCAGTTTTATACCGGCGAGGCTGACTGGGCGGCAATCCGCGCCACCGTCGACGCCGTGAGCATTCCCGTGGTCGCCAACGGCGACTGCCGCGACGCCGACGACGCCCGAAAAATGCTGGCGCTGTCCGGCGCGAAGGCGGTGATGATCGGCCGCGCCGCGGTGGGCCAGCCCTGGCTGGTCGGCGACATCGCGCATGAGCTGGCCCACGGCGCGCCGCGCCAGAAACTGCCTGCGGAAACGCGCGCCGACGCCGCGCTGGAGCATTTTCGCACCTTGCTCGACATGTTCGGCGAAGCCCACGGCCTGCGCCATGCGCGAAAACATCTGGCGGCCTACGCCGACCAGGCCGCGCGCGAAAACTTTTGCGTCGACGCCGGCGCCCGCCGCCGCCTGGTCGAAAGCGACGACGCCCGCGAGGTCGAGGCGCTGCTGCAAAACCTCTACGACACACCCCGGAAGGAAGCGGCCTGATGGCCAAGAAAGCTCAGCTTGTTGGCGCGCCTTTCGGCGTTCTGCCTAAAAAAGACGCAGATTGCGAGATGGACGCCTGCATGGCCACGCATCTGCTCAACGCACTTCCGCATCCGCTGCTGTCGATTGGCGGCGACGGCCGCATCCACGACGCCAATCCCGCGGCCGAGCTGTTCTTCGCCATGTCGCGCAAGGCCTTGAGCAAGATCAATTTCCAGGACTTGCTGCCGTTCGGCTCGCCGCTGCTTTGCGCCATCGAGCAGGTGCGCGTACGCCGCGCGCCGATCAACGAATATCGCGTCGATCTCGGCACGCCGCGCATCGGCGTGGAGCGCTTCGTGGACATCCACATGGCGCCGCTGCCGCAACTCGACAATGGCGTGGTGGTGATGCTGCAGGAGCGCACCATCGCCGACAAGATGGACCGCCAGCTCACCCATCGCGGCGCGGCGCGTTCGCTCTCGGCCATGGGCGCGATGCTGGCCCATGAGATCAAGAACCCGCTCTCCGGCATCAGAGGCGCCGCGCAATTGCTGGACACCGCCGTCGGCGACGAGGACCGCGCCCTGTGCCGGCTGATCTGCGACGAGACCGACCGGATCGTCAGCCTGGTCGACCGCATGGAGGCCTTTTCCGACGGGCGTCCGGTGGAGCGGCGCTCCACCAACATCCATGAAGTGCTGGAGCATGTGCGCAAGGTGGCGCAGGCGGGCTTTGCGCGGCACATCCGCTTCGTGGAAGCCTACGATCCCTCGCTGCCGCCGCTGCTCGCCAACCGCGACCAGCTGATCCAGGTGTTTCTCAATCTGGTGAAGAATGCGGCGGAAGCCATCGGGACGGACGCGCTGCACGGCGAAATCGAGCTGACCACCGCGTATCGCCCCGGCGTCCGCATCCGCACGCCCGGAAAATCGTCTCCGGTCAGCCTGCCGCTGGAATTCTGCGTGCGCGACAACGGCCCCGGCGTGCCCGACGACCTGCTGCCGCATCTGTTCGACCCCTTTGTGACCACGAAAACGTCAGGCTCTGGCCTCGGTCTTGCATTGGTTGCTAAAATCGTCGGCGATCACGGAGGGGTCATCGAATGTGAGTCACACCCGCGCAAGACCGTGTTTCGCATGCTGATGCCCGTCTATTCCCGCCGCGATGTCTAGGAGCGGCGCGGTTTCGGAGGTTCCTTTTCTATGCCCAGCGGCAATATTCTCGTCGCCGACGATGACGCGGCAATCCGCACCGTGGTCGGCCAGGCCCTCACCCGCGCCGGCTATGACGTGCGCACCACCGGCGCGGCCACGACCCTGTGGCGCTGGATCGAGGCCGGCGAGGGCGATCTGGTGATCACCGACGTGGTCATGCCCGACGAGAACGCCTTCGAGCTTCTCCCACGCGTGAAAAAGACCCGGCCCGACCTGCCGGTGATCGTGATGAGCGCGCAGAACACGTTCATGACGGCGATCAAGGCGTCCGAGCGCGGCGCTTACGAATATCTGCCGAAGCCGTTTGACCTGAAGGAACTGCTGGCTATCGTCGGACGCGCCATGAGCGAGCCGAAGAACAAGCTGCGCGCGCCGCCCGAGCCGGAAGACCTCGACTCGATGCCGCTGGTGGGCCGCTCGCCCGCCATGCAGGACATTTATCGCGCGCTCGCAAGATTGATGCAGTCCGACCTCACGGTGATGATCACCGGCGAATCCGGCACCGGCAAGGAGCTGGTCGCCCGCGCCCTGCACGACTACGGCAAGCGCAAGAAAGGCCCGTTCGTGCCGATCAATGTCGCGGCCATCCCCCGCGACCTCATCGAATCCGAACTGTTCGGTCACGAAAAGGGCGCCTTCACCGGCGCCAACCAGCGCTCGATCGGACGGTTCGAGCAGGCCGAGGGCGGCACCTTGTTTCTCGACGAGATCGGCGACATGCCGATGGACGCGCAAACCCGTCTTTTACGCGTCCTGCAACAAGGGGAATACACCACCGTTGGCGGGCGCACGCCGATCAAGACCAATGTCCGCATCGTCGCCGCCACCAACAAGGATCTGCGCGTGCTGATCCAGCAGGGCCTGTTCCGCGAGGACCTGTTCTTCCGGCTCAACGTGGTGCCGCTGCGCCTGCCGCCCTTGCGCGAGCGTTCCGAGGACATCGGCGATCTCGCGCGGCATTTCTTCACCCAGGCCGGCAACCAGGGCCTTCCGCTCAAGGTGCTGGAGCCCGCCGCGCTGGAGCGGCTGAAACGCTACAAATGGCCGGGCAACATCCGCGAACTCGAGAATCTGGTCCGCCGCCTCGCCGCGCTCTATCCGCAGGACGCCATTTCCGAGCAGATCGTGGTGGCCGAGCTTGGCCTCGACGCCGGCAGCGGCGCGCCGCGCCCGACCCCGCCGACGGGCTCGGCCTCGCTGTCGGCGCAGCCGGTCTCCTCCGACGAATCCCTGGGCATGTCGGTCGAGCGGCATCTCGCGGAGCTGTTCAAGGCCCACGGCGACAACCTGCCGCCGCCCGGCCTCTACCACCGCATATTGCGCGAGATCGAATATCCGCTGATCTCCATCGCGCTGGCGGCGACGCGCGGCAACCAGATCAAGGCGGCGGAGCTTTTGGGCCTCAACCGCAACACCTTGCGCAAGAAGGTGCGCGACCTCGACGTGCGGCTGATGCGCACGTCGCGCTGAACGTTTTTCCCGTCATTGTTCCTCGCAAAGCGCCCGGCCCGATAAAAATCATCACGCCAGCCGACGCAGGAAGGCCTCGATCGACTTCGAGAGGCCATCAGTCGCGGTTTCCGCCTGGACCGCCGTTTCCGCGACGCTGCGCGTGGACTGGTCGGCGGAGCGCGTCTGCTCGCTGGCGCGGCGCGACAGGTCCGATACCTGACGCGTCCTTTCGGCGACGTGGGAGATGTTGGCGGCGATTTCGCCGGTGGCGACACGCTGCTGGTCGATGGAGGAGACGATGCCGCCGGCGCACAGGCTGGCCTCGTCAATATGCCGCGCGATTTCCTCCATGGCGCCGACGGTGGAGCGGGTGGAGGAATTGATGGCGGAGATTCGCTGCGCGATGTCCTCGGTGGCCTTGCCGGTCTGGTCGGCGAGCACCTTGACCTCGTTGGCGACGACCGCAAAACCCTTGCCCATCTCGCCGGCGCGCGCGGCCTCGATGGTGGCGTTCAGCGCCAGCAGGTTGGTCTGTCCCGCGATGTTCTGGATGATGGCGACCACTTCGGAAATGCGGTTGGCCTGTCCGGTCAGTTGCCCGACATCGCCCTGGGCGTTGGCGGCGGCGCCGTGGACCTTGTCGATGATCGTCTTCATGCCGCCGATTTGGGCCTGGATCTCGGCCACGGAATGGGTGAGCTGCTCGGTCGCCGCGGCCACCGCGCCGATGGCGCCGGAGGAGGCTTGCGAGGAATCCGCCGCCTGCTCCGCGTCGCGCGACGCCGAAGCCGCCACGGAGGTAAGCGACTGGCTGGTCTGGCTCATTCGCCGCGACTGCGCGCGCAGGCCCTCGATCAGGCCGCCGATCTCGCGCTGAAAGCCGGAGATCGTCTCCTGGAAATCGGAGCGCCGCCGGACCTCGCCTTCCGCCCGGCGCCCTTCGCTCGCGGCGAGATCGGCGGCGGAGTGGGTGGCGTCCTCCGCCCTGGCCTGCATGACCTCGGCCTCAGCGAAAGCCTGGCGCAGCCGCGCCGCCAGCCAGCACAGCGCGAGGGTCTGCGCGACCAGAATCCCGGCGTGGATGAGCACGCGCGGCAGGTCGGAGGTTTCCTCGGGGAATACGGCCCAGGGCAGCGCGAAATTCAGGATCAGGTGATGCAGCGCGACCACGGTCGCATTGGCGATCAGCGCGCGTTCGTCCACCCAACCGGCGGTGATGGCCAAAGCGGCGAAGAAATACATGTGCATGTCGATCTGGAATGCGTGTCCCGAGGTGGCGTAAACGAGAATGGCCACCTCCACCGCCAGCGCGGCCGAGGTCACGATCCGCGTCATCGGACCCGTGCGGTCGGCGAGCCACATGGCGGCGGCGCCGCCTGCGACCGCGAAGGCGCCGAGCGCCACCAGCCAGCCCCCCGCGCCCATGCACAGCACGGCGACAACTGACGCGATCGCCGCCGACAGCGCGATGACGCCGACGAGGGCTGGCGCGAATGTTGAACGCAGCCGTTCGATATTGTTCATGATCATCCCCTAAATCCCATCCGTCACGATGCGCAGCCTTGCAGGGTCCTGCCGTCCAGCACCATCAGCGCGCCGTTCCCGTAGAGCCGCGCGAGAAAATCCGGCTCGGTCCCGCGCGCGAGCATGGCGCCCCACATTCCGCTTCGCACCAGAACACCACGGGCTTGCGCGACGATTGTCGCGGCGTCCGGCCCGAACGGACGGGGAATCACGATGAAGGTTTTCGCACCTACGCCCGGCAGAATCGCCGTGGCCAACAGGGCGCAGAGAATCAGCAGCAGGTTGGCCCCGAACAGGAATTTCGGCAGCGCGGAGGCGCGGCGATCATGGTTTTCCGGCGAAAAAATCATGGTTCTATTTAACGCAGATCAATTAAAATATATTTAAGTTTTTGTTTTATTGTACTTTTGTACAAGTCTATAAATATAACGTGCGTAATGCCAGCAGAGGCCGCCCAAGGGACGAAAGAAGACGGAAGCGACTGGAGATGCCAACGAGCGACGAGCGAGCGCGCCGGCGGCTGGACCGCAGCTTCTCAACCATAAGTTGAATTTGGCTAAGTTCGCCTTTGCCTGCGCGCCCCCTGCAAAATCAACGCGTCGATCCGTGGCGGCCGCAATTGCGAAGAAACGATGAAGCTGCTGTTAGAGCTTGCGCAAGTTATTCTTTGTACGGCTTGCCTTATGTTTCTTGAAATTGGAAG
>Ga0181519_10004145_pt1 | contig 11795 bp, 12 predicted proteins | sample PEATcosm2014_Bin_26_FD_121102 | JGI IMG/M metagenome (GOLD analysis project Ga0181519, IMG submission 121102) | Peatland microbial communities from MTU Mesocosm Facility, Houghton, MI, USA - PEATcosm2014_Bin02_10_metaG | ecosystem: Environmental > Terrestrial > Soil > Wetlands > Peat | place... | reverse complement strand
GGGCCACAAGGTCGTGCTGTTCTCGGTGCCCGGGGCCTTCACGCCCACCTGTCACGCCAAGCACCTGCCCGGGTTCGTGCAGCACCTGGCGGCGCTCAAGGCCAAGGGCATCGATACGGTCGCGTGTCTTGCGGTCAACGACGTGTTCGTGATGGACGCGTGGGGCAAGGCGAGCAACGTCGGCGACAAGATCCTGATGCTGGCCGACGGCAACGGCGAGTTCAGCAAGGCGCTCGGGCTCGAGCTCGATGCCAGCGGCTTCGGCATGGGCATCCGCGGCAAGCGCTTCGCGCTCATCGTCGACGATGGCGTCGTCAAGCACGTCAACGTCGAAAGCGCCGGCGAGTTCCGCGTCAGCGCTGCCGACTACGTGCTCGGCCAGCTCTGACGGACGACTGCCGGACGCCGGCGCCCCCGTCCGGCACCGACGTCCCGCGCGCAGCCGCCGGTCGCCGGCAGACGTCGCGACCGCAGGTCTTCGCTTGCTGCGGCGGCCTCCGTGCGCGACGCGATCGCGTGCCGCCCCGCCTCCCGCCCCGGCCGGCAGCGGGCATCGGCGCCGGGCGTATGATGCTCGCGTCGCGGCACGCGCCGGACGACCGGCCTGCCAATCAAAAGATGAACGGGGGAGCCACCGCCATGAATCTCGTCGAGCGCGCGAAGCACATCATCCTGACGCCGCAGTCCGAGTGGCAGGTCATCGCACCCGAGGCGACGACGGTGGCCGGGCTGTATCGCGGCTACATCCTGCCGCTCGCCGCGATCGGGCCGGTCGCGCAATGGCTCGGATTCTCGGTGATCGGCGTGTCCCTGCCGTTCGCGGTCGGCACCTACCGCGTGCCGCTGCTCGCGGGTCTCGCCAATGCCGTCCTCACCTACGTGCTCGGGCTGGCCGGGATCTACCTGCTGAGCCTCATCGTCGATGCGCTCGCGCCGACCTTCGGCGCCGAGAAGAATGCGCGGCAGGCACTCAAGGTCGTCGCCTACTCGTACACCCCGGCCTGGGTCGCGGCCGTGCTGCACCTCGTGCCCTCGCTCGGCATCCTCGTGCTGCTCGCGGCGCTCTACAACCTGTACGTTCTCTATCTCGGCCTGCCGGTGCTGATGAAGGCGCCGCGCGAGAAGTCGCTCGGCTACGTCGCGGTGACGGTGGTGTGCGCGGTGCTGCTGCTGGTCGTGATCGGCATGATCGCAGGCGCCCTGAGCGGCGCCGGGTCGCCGTATTCCTCGATCCATGTCTAGGCGCGGCAGCGGCCGCATGCACCGGCCGCGCGCCGGCCGGCGCGCGGGGGCGGGGCCATGACGCCAGCCGCGCTCACCGCGGGCCCGCGCCGCGGCATCGTGCTGCTGCAGGCGGCGCTCCTCGTGCTCCTCGTGCCGGCGGCGCTCCTCGGCGCATTTGGCGTCGCGTCCGTGGCCGTGCCGGCGGCCTGCGGGGATTTCTCGGGCGCGGCGATGCTGCCGGTGATGCTGTCGGGGGCCGTCGGCGGCCCGCTCGGACTCGTGGCTCTCGTCGTCGGCTGGTTCGCGCGGAGCGGATCGGCGCGCCTGCGCCGGGCCTGCATCGGCCTCGCGCTCCTCGCTCTCGCACTGCCGGCCGTCGCGACGGCCCTCGCCACGCGCTGGCACTGCCACTGAGCGATTCCCGCCGCGCGACCCGGGTGCCCGCCTGGGGGGTGCGGCCAGCGGAACGCGGCCGGGGGGCGGTGCTAGGGGAGCGGCGCGACGCCAATCAGCCAGCGGTGCAGCCCGCCGAGCATCGCGCCATAGAGGGCGAGTCCGAGGACGATCGCGATCAGGTCGTTCCAGCGCCCCGCCGGCGCGGTGGCCACCGGCCGCGGCGGGCGGCGCTTCAGGGAGATGCGTTCGATGACCGCCCAGGCGAGCAGGCTGCCGAACAGGACGACGTCGGCGAGCGTGCCGTTCGCGATCAGGTGGGCGAGGGCCCAGGCCTTGGTCGCGGCGAGAAGCGGGTGGCCGAGGCGGCTGCGGATGGCACCCGGCAGGACGCTCGCGAAGGCGAGCGGAAACACCGGAAGCAGCAGCACGAGCGCGACGTACCGGGCCGCCTCCGGCGGGCTGTAGAGCACGACGGGCGTCGCGCGCGCGGCGGCACAGCCGCGCACGACGAGCACAAGACCCACCAGCGAGACGATCGCGTAGAGCGCCTTCCAGGGTCCCGGTCCCAGGGTCGCCGCGAGGCGGTCACGCGTCGCGGGCGCAAGGATCGCGATCGAGTGCGTGCCGATGAACAGGACGAGGCCGGCGATCAGCAGTGGCATCGGATCCTCCCGGTCGCGGTGATGCCGGCCATGCTACCGGAGCGCGGGATCTGCCGCGGGGGGCGCGACGATGCGCGCGGAGCCTGGCTAGAATTCACATGAGGTATCTGGATATAACCGATCATATTCAATCAGTTATCAATTATACCCAGAAAGATTCGAGCACCCGTCGCCGACCGGCGGGTGCTCGCGACCGTTACTTCGTCAGTGCCTTCTCGAGCTCGGGGACGATCTGGAAGAGGTCGCCGACGAGACCGATGTCCGCCACCTCGAAGATCGGCGCCTCGCCATCCTTGTTGATCGCGACGATGGTCTTCGCGTCCTTGATGCCAGTCAGGTGCTGGATCGCGCCGGAGATGCCGATCGCGACGTAGAGCTCGGGTGCGATGATCTTGCCGGTCTGGCCCACCTGCAGTTCGTTCGGCGCGTAGCCGGCATCCACCGCGGCGCGCGACGCGCCGACCGCCGCGTTCAGCTTGTCGGCGAGCTTGAAGATGAGCTCGAAGTTCTCCTTGCTGCCGAGCGCGCGCCCGCCCGAGACCACCTTCGCGGCGCTCTGCAGGTCGGGACGGTCCGAGGTGGCGGCGCTGAGCGCCACGAAGCGCGTGTGCGCGGGAGCCGCGGCATCGACGCTCGTCGCGATGACGCTCGCGCTGCCACCGCCCGCCGCCGCCTCGAACGAGGCCGTGCGCACGGTCGCGACCACCTTGCGGCCCGCGGCCACCTCGACGGTGATGATGGCGTTGCCGGCGTAGATCGGCCGCTTGAAGCGAGTCGCGCTTTCGACGGCCATGGCATCGGAGATCTGCGCGACGCCGAGCAGCGCCGCCACGCGCGGCATCAGGTCCTTGCCGAAGGTGGTCGAGCCACCGAAGACGTGCGTGTAGTCGGCGGCGAGCTTGACCACCTGCGGCGCGATCACGGCCGAGACCGGATGCGCATGGCGCGCATCGGCGACGGCCAGCACCCTGGCGACGCCGGCGAGCGCGGCGGCCTCGGCGGCGATCGCCGCGGGGTCGGCGGCAAATACCGCGACCGTGACCTCGCCGCCCGGCACGAGGCCGGCGCAGGTCACGCAGCGCGCGGTCGACGGGGACAGCCTGCGGCCGTCGTGTTCGGCGATGACGAGGATCTTGCTCATGACACGAGTCCCTTCTTGCGCAGCGCATCGACGAGCTCGCCGACGTCCTTGACGATGATGCCCTTCGAGCGCGGCTTCGGCGCCTCGGTGTGCACCGTCTTGAGGCCGGCGTCGGTGCTGATGCCGAGCGAGGCGAACTCGACGACGTCGAGCGGCTTCTTCTTCGCCTTCATGATGTCGGGCAGCTTGACGTAGCGTGGCTCGTTGAGCCTGAGGTCGGCGGAAATCACCGCCGGCAGGTCCACCTCGATCGTCTCGAGGCCGGCGTCGACCTCGCGCACGATCACGGCGCTGCCGCCCTTGATCTCGAGCTTCGAGCAGAAGGTCGCGCAGGGACGGTCCCAGAGCGCCGCCAGCATGGGTCCGGTCTGCGCCGCGTCGTCGTCGATCGCCTGCTTGCCGACGATGACGATGTCGGCGTTCTCCTTGCGCACGATCGCGAGCAGCACCTGCGCCGCGGTCAGCGGTTCGATGTGCTCGGCGGTCTTGACGAGGATCGCGCGGTCGGCGCCCATCGCGAGCGCCGTCCGGAGCTGCTGCTGCGCGTCGTCCGGGCCGATGCTGACCGCCACCACCTCCGCGGCCTCGCCACGCTCCCGCAGGCGCAGGGCCTCCTCGAGGGCGATCTCGTCGAAGGGATTGACGCTCATCTTGACGCCGTCGGTGGCGACGCCCGAGCCGTCGGGCTTCACCCGGACGCGGACGTTGTAATCGACGACGCGTTTGACGCCGACCAGGATCTTGCGCATGCCGTTTCTCTCCTCCACTGGGACGCCGACCGTGGTCGGTCCGCCGGCTGGCAGCCAGCGTCATTTTTTGCGTCGCGGCACGCTATGCAAAAGCTCTTCGGGTGTCAAATCCGCGCATGCCACGGCGTCGCCACCGGGGTAGGCCCCGCGCGGGCGGCGGGCGCCCCGGGCCCGCCACGGGCGGGGGCTGCCTCTTGCAGTGCAACTTTACCGGCGCGCGGAGCGAGTGCTAGCGTCCGGGCCCACGAACGCAATCGCTCCGCCGCCAATGACAACAACAAGGCGAAGCGCGAGGGGAGCACGGGTCGGTACGAGCATGCCGGCCGGTGCATGACGAAAGCGGCGCCGACTGGCCGCTTTCTTTTTTTTCCGGGGCGAGCGGCCCTCGCCGCGCGGCGCCCCGGCCGCGGGCGCGCCCGCTGGCCGGACGCGCTAGTATCCGGCATCCGCAGCAGACAGGCCGACGACCGGGCCCCGCCCGGCCTCGTCCGCCCGACCGGAGTCGCCCGATGCCGAGCCGCCGACCGCTGATTTCGCTTGCCGTCCTCGCCTGCGTCGCGGCGTGCGCGACGCCGGTTGCGCCACCGCCGCCCGCGTCGGCCGCGGGCGGCGCCGGTGGCGTCGAGGACATCTACGTCGTCCGCTCGGTGCGCGAGTCGCGGGCGCCGGCGGGCGAGTTCTGCAGCGCCGCGAAGACCGGCTTCGCGGCCACGCTCGAGGACCGCTACGCCTTCAGGGCGGTCGTGACGCGTTCGCCGGACGGCAAGGTCATCGACACCCTCGCCCACGAGGTCGGCTCGCTGCGGGCCTGCTACCAGGGAGCGGTGGGACCGGAGGAGGTCGGGTTCTACGCGGAAGGCGTGGTCGCCGGCATCGCCGTGACGGGCCGCGGCAAGTGCGTCGCGACCGCCGCCGACTTCCCCGAGCCCGGCATCACGAGCCTGCGCTGCTTCCTCGTGCTGTCTGACCTGCCGGCTCCGTACGCGGCGGGCGTCCTGACGACCAACAGCATCTCGAGCCGCGCGCTGCTCGGCGAGCGCTCGGAGCCGCCGGGCTACGTGCAGCCCTCGATCGCCACGATCCGGCTCTGGCACAAGCGCTGAGCGCCGCGCGGCGGCGGGCCATCCGTTGAGGTACGCGCTGACCCGGCTGCTCGGCATCGTGCCGACGCTCTTCATCATCGTCACGCTCGCGTTCCTCCTCATTCGCCTCGCGCCGGGCGGCCCGTTCGACCAGGAGCAGACGCTCGCACCGGAAATCCGCGCCAACCTCGACCGTGCCTACGGCCTCGACCAGCCGCTCGCCGAGCAGTACCTGCGCTATCTCGGGCGCCTGCTGCACGGCGACCTCGGGCCGTCGATGCGCCTGCGGGACTTCAGCGTCAACCAGCTCGTGGCGACGGGCCTGCCCGTCAGCCTGACGCTCGGCGCGCTCGCACTCGTGGCCGCCGTCGGCCTCGGCATTCCGCTCGGCGTGGTCGCCGCGCGCGCCCGCGGCCGCTGGCCGGACCGCGTGCTCGGCGCGCTGACCGCGCTCGGGATCGCGGTGCCGCCGTACGTGACGGCGCCCTTGCTCGCGCTCGTCTTCGGCATCTATCTGCGCTGGCTGCCGGTGGCGGGCTGGGAGCCGGGCAGCCTGCGCGACCTCGTGCTGCCGGTCGCCGCGCTCGCGCTGCCGACGGCTGCGTATCTCGCGCGCCTGACGCGCGCCAGCGTGCTCGAGATCGTGACGCTGCCCTTCGTGCGCACCGCGCGCGCCAAGGGTCTCGGCGAGTTCGCCGTGCTCGTGCGGCACGTGCTGCCGCCCGCGCTCGTGCCGGTGCTCGGCTACCTCTCGCCCGCGGCGGCCGGCGTGCTCGCGGGCTCGCTCGTCGTCGAGACCGTGTTCGGCCTGCCGGGCATGGGCCGCTTCCTCGTCGAGGGCGCGCTCAACCGCGACTACACGCTGGTGCTCGGCAAGGTGCTCGTGTACGCGACGCTCGTGCTCGCGCTCAACCTCGCCGCCGACCTGCTCGTCGGCCTGCTCGACCCGCGCGTCCGGGACGGGCGCCGCTGATGGCCGGCGCGCCCGCCTGGCTGCCGCCGGCGCGCGCGACGCGCGTCGCGCTCGGCGTGCTCGGCGCCATCGCGCTGCTCGCGGTCGCGGGCCCGTTCGCGAGCCCGTGGCGCGGCGACGAGCTCGACTGGGCCCGGCTCGCCATGTCCCCGGGACTCGACGGCCGGCACTGGTTCGGCACCGACCGCCTCGGGCGCGACCTTTACGTGCGCACGCTCGAGGGCGTGCGCGTGTCACTCGCGATCGCGCTCGCGGCGACGCTCGTCAGCCTCGTCATCGGCGTCGCCTACGGCGCGATCGCGGGCTTCGCCGGCGGGCGGCTCGAGGCGCTCATGATGCGCGTGGTCGACGTGCTCTACTCGCTGCCGTACGTGTTCTTCGTGATCCTGCTCACGGTCAGCCTCGGCCGTTCGCCGGCGACGCTGTTCCTCGCGATCGGCGCGGTCGGCTGGCTGACGATGGCCCGCGTGGTCTGCAGCCAGACGGAGTCGCTCCGGCAGCGCGAGTTCATCGAGGCGGCGACCGCGGCGGGCGTGCCGGCGCGCGCGATCCTCCTCCGCCACGTCATCCCGAACCTCGCCGGCCCGGTGCTCGTGTACGCGACGCTGACCGTGCCCGGCGTGATCCTGATCGAGAGCTTCCTGTCGTTCCTCGGCCTCGGCGTGCAGGAGCCGGCGGCCAGCCTCGGCAACCTCATGGCGCAGGGCACCGCCGAGATGGAGAGCGCGCCGTGGATGCTGCTCGCGCCGTGCGGCTTCCTGGTCGCGATCGTGCTCGCGCTGGGCACGCTCGGCGACGGCCTCCGGGACTGGCTCGACCCGCGTGGCCGCTGAGGCTCCCCTCATCGAGCTCCGCGGCCTCGCCGTGCGCTTCCCGGCCGCGGCGGGCACGGTGACCGCGGTCGCCGGCGTCGACCTCGAGCTCGCGCCGGGCGCCTCGCTCGGCATCGTCGGCGAGTCGGGCTCGGGCAAGACGCAGCTCGCGCTCGCGATGGCGGGGCTCACGGCGCCCGGCGCGCTGCTCGGCGGCAGCGTCCGCTACCGCGGCGAGGAGCTCGTCGGCGCCGCGCCCGGGCGCCTGAGGCAGCTGCGCGGCGCACGCATCGGCTTCGTGTTCCAGGATCCGCAGGCGGCGCTCGCGCCGCACCTCACGGTCGGCACGCAGCTCACGGAGGCGCTGCGCGCACACGAGCGCCTGCCGCGGGCGGTGGCCCGCGCCCGCTCGCTCGAGATGCTCGCGCGCGTGCAGGTGCCGGACCCGGCGATGCGACTCGCGCAGTACCCGCACCAGCTGTCCGGCGGCCTGCGCCAGCGGGTGCTGATTGCGATCGCGCTGATGGCGGGCCCCGAGCTCGTGATCGCGGACGAGCCGACCACGGCGCTCGACGTGACGGTGGAGGCGGGGATCCTCGCGCTCTTCGCGAGCCTCAGGGAGGCGCTCGGCATGGCGCTCGTCCTCATCAGCCACGACCTCGCGGTGGTCGGCGGACTGTGCGAGTCGATCGCCGTGATGTATGCCGGCCGGGTCGTCGAGAGCGGCGCGACGCGCGCGGTGCTCACCGCTCCCCGGCACCCGTACACGCACGCGCTCGCGGCGGCCGTGCCGCGGCTCGAGGCGCCGCCCGCCGCACGCCTCGTCACAATCCCCGGTGCGCCGCCCGAGCCCGGCAGCCGCGCGCCTGGCTGTGCGTTCGCGCCACGCTGCCCGCGCGCGGTCGCGCGCTGCACGGCCGAGCGGCCGGAACTCGTGCCGCTCGCCACGGGCGCGGTCGCCTGCCACCTGCCGCTCGGCACGGGGGGCGGGTGAGCGCCGTCATCGAGGCACGCGGTCTCGCGGTCCGGTACCAGGTACGTGGCCGGGACTTTCGCGCGCTCGAGGCCATCACGCTCAGCATCGGCGCCGGCGAGGCGCTCGGGGTCGTCGGCGAGTCGGGCGCGGGCAAGTCGACGCTCGCGCGCGCGCTCCTCGGTCTCGTCGCGCCCGGGAGCGGCCAGGTGCTCTGGCTCGGGCAGGACCTCGCGACGCTCGCGCCCGAGGCACGCCGGCGGCTCAGGCGCCACGTCAGCGTCGTGTTCCAGGATCCGGTCGCGAGCCTCGACCCGCGCTTCACGGTCGCCGCCTCGGTGGCCGAGCCGCTCGGCGTGCACAGCCCGACGCTCGGGCCCGCCGCGCGGGCGCGCGCGGTCGAGGCGATGCTGGAACGCGTCGGACTCGCCGCGACGCTCGGCAGGCGCTACCCGCACGAGCTCTCCGGCGGCCAGTGCCAGCGGGTCGCCATTGCGCGCGCGATGATCACGCGCCCGCAGCTCCTCATCTGCGACGAGCCGCTGTCGGCCCTCGACGTGTCGGTGCAGGCGCAGATCGTGAACCTGCTCGACGAGCTGCGGCGCGAGGAGGGGACGGCGCTCCTCGTCATCAGCCACAACCTCGCGGTGCTGCGCCAGCTCTGCAGCCGGCTGCTCGTGCTGTACCTCGGCCGCGTGATGGAGGAGGGCCCGTGCGCGACCTTGCTCGCGCGTCCCGGACACCCGTACACGCGCCTCCTGCTCGACTCGGTGCCGGTGTTCGGCGCCTGGCCGCGGCGTGCCGCGCTCACGGCCGAGGAGCCCGCCTCGCCGTTCGCGCCACCGTCGGGTTGCGTGTTCAGGAACCGCTGCCGCCACGCCGAGGACGCCTGCGCGGCCGAGGTGCCGTCGCTCGAGGCGCTGGCGGCCGGGCAGCGGGTCGCGTGCCGGCGGGCGGCGGAGGGCGTCGCCAGCCCCGCGGGCGGCGCCGTCAGCCCCGCGCGACGCTGACCTTTTCCTCGTCGATCAGGGTGCGCAGGCGGGTGCGCCCGCCGGCGAGCCACTGGCACACCCGCGTGCGGTAGCGGTGGCAGTCGGACAGCTGGATCATCTCGTACAGGTAGGCGTCCGGCTCGTTCTTGCGCGTCCAGTAGAGCATCGCCGTGCGGCCGCTGGGATCGAGCGGCACCTCCGCCGCCCAGCCGGCGATCGACTCGCTGTCGAACCAGATGCGCCCGTCGCGGAAGCTGGCGGTGAACTCGCGCACCTCGCGCTTGCCGCTCGGCCAGCTGAAGTGGTTGGTCTGCACGTAGGCGTGCGGGCCGTCGGGCGGCAGGCGCGTCACGATCCGCGAGGCGTGCTCGTCGACCTTCTCGCCGGCGGCGTCGTAGTAGCGATAGGTACCCTCCCAGGTGCCCTCGTTGAGGGCAAGCAGCGGCATCGCTTGCTGGATCGGGCTCATGGCGCTGGCAACTCCGGGTGGGGGACCGGAACGAGTATCGCATGCAGGGTCACGGGCGACATTTCGGTATTCCGCGCGCTTTGAGGTAACGTGCGCGGCCGGAACAGTCGCCCGGGCGAGGCAGGACAACGGTGGGACCACTGCACGGAATCAAGGTGCTCGACGTGAGCCGGGTGCTGGCCGGCCCCTGGGCGACGCAGGCCTTCGCCGACCTCGGCGCCACCGTCTACAAGGTCGAGCGGCCCGGCGCCGGCGACGACACCCGCGGCTGGGGGCCGCCGTGGCTCAAGGACCGAGCCGGCCACGACACGGCCGAATCGGCGTACTACCTGGCGGCGAACCGCGGCAAGCACTCGCTCGCCATCGATCTCGCGAACGCCGAGGGCCAGCTGCTCGTGCGCGCGCTCGGCGCGCGCGCCGACGTCTTCGTCGAGAACTTCAAGGTCGGCGGGCTCGCGCGCTACGGCCTCGCCTATCCGGACCTCGCGCCCGGCAACGCGCGGCTGATCTACTGCTCGGTGTCGGCCTTCGGCCAGGACGGTCCGGACGCGCACGGCGCCGGCTACGACGCGATGATCCAGGGAATGGGCGGGCTCATGAGCATCACCGGGCTCCCCGACGGCATGCCGGGCGCGGGACCGCAGAAGGTGGGTGTCGCGGTCGCGGACCTCATGACCGGCATGTACGCCGCGCAGGCCGTGCTCGCCGCGCTGTTCGAGCGGGAGCGTTCGGGACTCGGCCAGTACATCGACCTCGCGCTCCTCGACACGCAGGTCGCCATGATCGCGAACCAGGGGCTGAACTACCTGGTCTCGGGCCAGGTGCCGCGCCGCCAGGGGACCGGACACCCGAACATCGTCCCGTACCAGGCGTTCCCGACCGCCGACGGCTACCTGATGCTCGCGATCGGCAACGACCGGCAGTTCGCCACCTTCGCCGCGCTCGCCGGCCGGCCGGAGCTCGCGGGCGACGCGCGCTTCGCGACCAACACCGCGCGCGTCGCGCACCGCGCGGTGCTGGTACCGATCGTCACCGAGATCCTGGCCGGTGCGGGCACCCGCGCCTGGATCGAGCGGCTGACGCCCGCTGCCGTGCCCTGCGGACCGATCAACGATCTCGCGGGCGTGTTCGCCGAACCGCAGGTCAGGCACCGTGCCATGCGCATGGACCTGCCGCACCCGCTCGCCGGCAGCGTGCCGCAGGTCAGGAACCCGATCCGCTACTCGCGCACCGCGCTCGAGTACCGGCTGCCGCCGCCGCTCCTTGGCGAGCACACCGACCAGGTGCTCGGCGCCGAGCTCGGACTCGGGCGCGACGAGCTCGCGCGCCTGCGGCAGGCTGGCGCCATCGGCTGAGGCGCGCGGGCGCGGCTGCGCTATTCTGTGGCGCACGCCGTGCCTCCGGAGCCGCCATGACCACGCCGACCCTGCGCGCGAGCAGCGCGCTCGCCAACGTCCGCTACGAGATCCGCGGCCAGCTTGCGCATCGCGCCCACGAGATGGAGCGCCTCGGCTACGAGGTGATCTCGCTCAACATCGGCAACCCCGGCGCCTTCGGCTTTCGCACGCCCGAGACCATGCGCCTCGCGATGATCGAGAACCTGCGCCTCGCCGAGGGCTACGTGCACCAGCAGGGCATCTTCCCGGCGCGCGAGGCGATCGTGATGCAGCAGCAGGAGCGCGGCCTGCGCGGCATCACGGTCGACGACGTGTTCATGGGCAACGGCGTGTCGGAGCTCATCGACCTCGTGCTGCGCGCGCTCCTCAACGACGGCGACGAGGTGCTGGTGCCGAGCCCGGATTACCCGCTGTGGACCGCGGCGACGCTCCTCAACCGCGGCCGCGCCGTGCACTACCCGTGCCACGGCGCCAACGGCTGGATGCCGGACCCTGCCGAGATCGAGCGGCTCATCACGCGGCGCACGCGCGCGATCGTCGTCATCAACCCCAACAACCCGACCGGGGCGGTGTACAGCCGCGCGGTGCTCGAGGCGATCGCCGCGATCGCGAGCCGCCACCGCCTGGTGGTGCTGGCCGACGAGATCTACGACCAGATCACCTACGACGGCGCCGAGTTCGTGCCGCTCGCGACACTCGTCGAGGGCACGCTGTGCGCGACGCTCGCGGGGCTCTCCAAGGTCTACCGCGCCTGCGGCTACCGCGTCGGCTGGGCCGTGTTCTCGGGCGACCGCGCGGGTGCGGCGGAGTACCTGCACGGGCTCGAGCTGCTGAGCTCGCTGCGCCTGTGCAGCAACGTGCCGGGGCAGTGGGCGGTGCAGACGGCGCTCGGCGGCCACCAGAGCATCCGTGACCTGACGCGGCC
>Ga0181519_10004143_pt1 | contig 11797 bp, 7 predicted proteins | sample PEATcosm2014_Bin_26_FD_121102 | JGI IMG/M metagenome (GOLD analysis project Ga0181519, IMG submission 121102) | Peatland microbial communities from MTU Mesocosm Facility, Houghton, MI, USA - PEATcosm2014_Bin02_10_metaG | ecosystem: Environmental > Terrestrial > Soil > Wetlands > Peat | place... | reverse complement strand
TGGCCCATTGCGCGAGATCGACGAGAACGAGCGGCAGCGGGCCGCTTTCTGGCAACGCGTGGTGCCCTCCGCCGGTCGGGACTACGCCGGCGAGCTGCGCGAAGAACTGGCGTCGCTGCAACGCCTGATCGAAGGCGAGAACGCCGTGGTCTGCTGGCATGGCGACAGCGCCTCGGATCAACTCACGCTGCGGCGCGTGGCCTTCATGCTGCGCAACACGCCCGCACGTCTGAACGAGATCATATTGCGCGGGAGCGACCTGGCAACACCCGGCGCGCCGCAAGTCCCGGAACGACGTACCAGCGTCGGCATGTATTCGCCGGAAGTGCTGGCCGAGCGATTCGGGCGCATCGCGCCGATCTCGCTGCTGCGTATTGGCCGTCTGTCGCTGGAATGGCGCGCGCTCAAGCAAGTCAACACGCAGGTGCGCCGCTGGGTGCACAACACCTTCGAAGGGGCGACGTTCGCCGAGATCGACGATCAGATCCTGACGCAGGCGCCCGTCGCCTGGACGCCGATGACCGCTTTTCTCGGCGAGATGATGCCTCGCGTCGAAGGTTTTTTTGCGACCGACAGTTTTCTGTTGTGGCGCTGCCGCGAACTCGGTGCGGCAGGCCGGCTCGCGTTGCGCGGCGACACCACGGCGCCCGCCGCGTGCGATCTACGACTGGAGTAACCCCCGTTTATGGCACGTACCAAAGCGCCCGATCACGAATCGCAGCGCGAACAGATTCTCGACGTCGCCGCCGAGGCCTTCGCCCGCGCGAGCTACCCGAGCACGTCGATGTCCGAGCTGGCCGCCGCATGCGGCACGTCCAAAGCCCGGCTGTATCACTACTACGCGAGCAAGGACGCCATCCTGTTCGATCTGCTCGAGCGCTACACCAAGCGCCTGATGCTGATCGTCACCGAGGTCGAAGCGCTTGGCCAACGCCGCGGGCTGTCCGAGCGCGACACATTCCATGAACTGATCCGCGCGTTTCTCGATGAGTACGAAACGTCGCAGACGCGCCATATCGCGCTGCTCAACGACGTGAAGTTCCTCAACGACGAGCAACGCGAGATCGTGCTCAACCGGCAGCGTGACGTGGTGGCCGCGTTTGCCCGCCAACTCTCGCGCGCCTTCCCCGATCGGGTCGCCAAGCACAACCAGACGGCGCTCACGATGATGCTGTTCGGCATGATCAACTGGACCTTCACTTGGCTCAAACCCGGTGGCCGCATGCGCTACCGCGATTTCGCCAACGAAGTCATCGCCGTGCTCGAACACGGACTCGCGGCACCGCTGCCGGGCGGCATCGAAGCCGCCATCCCGGCCGCCGCCACGCCCTCACGTACCTGAGGCACCTGACGAAGCGAGTGACCACTCACATAAAAGGGCGATTCGTCGCCCTTTTTTGTTGCCTCGCAGCAACCCTCTGGCGAGCGCCCTCGCGGGTCAGATCGAGAAAAGACGCCATTCTTCAGCCACTTAGACATTTCCCTCCACGGCAGGCATTTATTTCCTAGGGTTTTTACCTACCTGATCGGGTATAATTCTTTTGCGTCGCACAATTCAGTACACGCACTAAAGAATACCTAAGGATTACGCCATGACTGCCCCGAAGCCCACGCCCGACGTCGCCCGCGCGACGGTTGCCGCCAACGAGCGGTCGAGCGTGCTGATTCGTGAGCTGACGTCTGGCGACCTCCATCGACTCCAGCGCCATTTCCTGGCGCTCGGCGAAGAAGACCGCCTGCTGCGCTTCGGCCAGGTCGTCACCGACGATGTCATCACCCGCTACGTCGCCAGCCTCGATTTCTCGCGTGACAGCGTCTTTGGCGTCTACGACGACAATCTCGCGCTCGTCGCCGTCGCTCACGTCGCTCAACTGCCGGAAGGCAAGAACGGCCGTGTCGCGGAATTCGGCGTCTCGGTGCTCGAATCGGCCCGTGGCCTTGGCATCGGCTCGCGTCTGTTCGAGCGTGCTGCCATCCACTGCCGCAACAAGCGCGTCGACACGCTGTACATGCACTGCCTCTCGCGTAACGCGCGCATGATGCGCATCGCGAAGAAAGCCGGCATGGAGATCAACTTCGCCTACGGTGAGGCCGACGGCTATCTGAGCCTGCCCCCGGCCGACACGCACTCGATGCTCTCGGAAATGATGCAGGATCAGGTCGCCGCCATCGACTACGCTGTCAAGCGTCAGCTTCGCAACGCCCGCCGCCTGTTCGGTGCGCTCCTGCCGAATCAACGCGCTGCCTGACCGACGCGTCAGCCACGCCGCAAGAAAAAACCCGGTCATTGACCGGGTTTTTTTGTCCTCGTCACAATAACGACATCCACCGATTTACGGTAGCGGAAGCGCCGTCGTCTCTTTGAGCTGATCGAGCACGAAACTCGTTTTGACGTCGACGACGCTCGGATGCACGAGCAGTTGCGTCTGCATGAACCGCGAGAAGTGCGCCATGTCGCGTACGTGCACGCGCAGCAGATAATCCATGTCGCCCGCCATGGCGTAGCAGCCGACGACTTCCGCCCAGGTATCGACCACGCTGCGGAAATGCTCGATGACCGAGCCGCCTTCGCCGTCGCCGGGATGCCGCTTGTCGAGTCGCACGTTGACGTAGGCCAGCAGACCGAGACCGAGCCGCGTTGGCTCGAGCAGCGCGACGTAGCCGCGAATGACGCCGGCTTCTTCGAGACGCCGGATGCGTCGCAGGCAAGGACTCGGGGACAGTCTGACTTGCTCGGCGATTTCGAGATTGGACAGCCGGCCGTTGCTTTGGAGCAAGGCGAGGATCCGGCGATCGATCTTGTCCATTTCCAGTTTTGACATTTATCTCCCCGTTATTTGTATGTATGCGCAATATTATTGCGCATTATCTTTATTTTCAGGAAGTCGTCGCCCCATAACAACGATTACGGCAAATTACAGCGCAGGTCTGAAGCACCACGGGACAAAGAAAAAGGCGCCAACCTGATGAGGCGGCGCCCTGGTGGGTCGGAGGGTGTCGCCGGTGCGGCGACGCCCTCACAATGGATCGGGCCGCATTAGCGGCGCTGGAATTCTCGCGGATCGATCGTGCGCTGGTCGAGCGGGCCTTCGTAACGCTGCGGCTGTTGCGTGGTTTGCCGCTGCGTCATCGGGGTAGGTTCGGCCGTCTTGTCGCGCGCCATTTCATCGGCGCGGGCGACGCTCACTTCCAACGTCAGAAACGAAGCGGAAACCAGCAGGAATTTGGCGATGTTTCGTTGATTCACAGTGACTCCTTCTTGCGTATCGCTTTGTTGCTACGCGCACTGACTGTGCGCTATTAACATACCCATACTCAACGTGTCGGGTAAGGCATTAGTGGGCATTCTGCCCGGTCTGTTCCCGCGTACACCGAACCGTTACACGTTGTTACCCATGTGTCAGAAGGCACCGACAAACGTACGGTTTCCGACATAATCGCGACACAAGGCCGCCATTCTGGGGTAAATCCGAAAGCAATAGTGCGTCTCGATGCCGCACCTGTTGCTTATATGAGGGGTATGCGCGAAAACACCAGACGAGGGTTTACGCCAGCCACCTGACGTTTACGTAAACGTCATAATCCTCGTTATACTGCCCCGATCGGTAACTCATGAGACGTCACCGTACCCGTCAGGCATCGTCCGGACGCCGGTGCTACCATGGCTCCGACTGGCATCAGCATCACGATAAAAGGCCCCCGCTCGACGGGTGACGTCACGCAAGTGAGCACCTGGATAAAGCGATATTCAGAGGCCGACATTCACCGCTGCCGTCCTGCTTCACGAGAGCCGGAGCGGCAAGAAGTTTTGGCGACCCCAAAAGCAGTGAGAGTGAGGAGCACACCCCATGAACGCCCCCGTCAATCCGAGTTTGCTGGCCGCACTAGAATCGGTCACGCTCGACGACAAATACACGCTCGAGCGCGGTCGCGCTTACATGAGCGGCATCCAGGCCCTGGTCCGACTCCCGATGTTGCAGCAGGCGCGCGATGCCGCCGCCGGGCTCAACACCGCTGGCTACATTTCGGGCTATCGCGGCTCGCCGCTGGGCGGTCTGGATCTGTCGCTATGGAAAGCGAAACAGCACCTCGCCAGCCATAACATCGTCTTCCAGCCCGGCCTGAACGAAGACCTCGCCGCCACGGCGGTGTGGGGCTCGCAGCAGGTCAATCTGTACCCCGCCAAGTTCGATGGCGTGTTCTCCATGTGGTACGGCAAGGGCCCGGGCGTCGACCGCTCGATGGACGTGCTCAAGCACGCCAACTCGGCCGGCTCGTCGAAGCACGGCGGTGTGCTGGTGCTCGCGGGCGACGATCACGCCGCAAAGTCCTCCACCCTCGCGCATCAGTCCGAACACGTCTTCAAGGCAGCCGGCATTCCCGTGCTGTATCCGTCGAACGTTCAGGAATATCTCGACTACGGCCTGCATGGCTGGGCCATGAGCCGCTACTCGGGCCTGTGGGTCGCGATGAAGTGCGTCACCGACGTGGTCGAGTCGTCGGCCTCGGTGATGATCGATCCGCACAACGTCGACATCCGCCTGCCGAACGACTTCATCATGCCGCCCGACGGCCTGAACATTCGCTGGCCCGATCCGCCGCTGGTGCAGGAAGCGCGTCTGCTCGACTACAAGTGGTATGCGGGCCTCGCTTACGTGCGCGCCAACAAGCTCGATCGCGTGACGATCGATTCGCCCCACGCGCGCTTCGGCATCATGACCGGCGGCAAGGCGTATCTCGACGTGTGTCAGGCGCTCGCCGATCTGGGGCTGGACGAAGCCACGTGCCAGCGCATCGGCATCCGTCTGTACAAAGTAGGCTGTGTGTGGCCGCTCGAAGCGCAGGGTGCGCGCGCGTTCGCTCAGGGGCTTCAGGAAATTCTGGTGGTCGAGGAAAAGCGTCAGATCCTAGAATACGCGATCAAGGAAGAGCTGTACAACTGGCGCGACGACGTGCGTCCGCGCGTGTACGGCAAGTTCGACGAGAAAGACGGCGCCGGTGGCGAGTGGTCCGTGCCGATGGCCAACTGGCTGTTGCCCGCGCATTACGAACTCTCGCCCGCGCTGATCGCCAAGGCGATCGCTACGCGTCTGGAGAAGTTCGAGTTGCCGAGCGACGTGCGCGAGCGCATCGCCGCCCGCCTGCGCGTGATCGAGGCGAAGGAACAAGCGCTCGCCAAGCCGCGCGTGGCGGTGGAACGCAAGCCGTGGTTCTGCTCGGGCTGTCCGCACAACACGTCGACCAATGTGCCCGAAGGCTCGCGCGCCATCGCCGGTATCGGTTGCCACTACATGACCGTGTGGATGGACCGCAAGACCGACACCTTCTCGCAGATGGGCGGCGAAGGCGTGCCCTGGATCGGGCAGGCGCCGTTCTCGTGCGACGAACACATCTTCGCCAACCTCGGCGACGGCACGTACTTCCACTCGGGTCTGCTCGCGATTCGCGCGGCGATCTCGTCGAAGGTCAACATCACCTACAAGATTCTGTACAACGATGCGGTCGCGATGACCGGCGGCCAACCGGTCGACGGTACGCTCAGCGTGCCGCAGATCGTGGCGCAGGTCGATGCCGAGGGCGCCGCGAAGATCGTCATCGTAACGGACGAACCCGAGAAGTACGACGGCGTGAAGCTCGTCGGCGACGTTCCCGTCTATCACCGCAGCGAACTGGATCGCGTGCAGCGCGAACTGCGGCTGGTCAAGGGCACGTCGATCCTGATCTACGACCAGACGTGTGCCACCGAGAAGCGCCGCCGCCGCAAGCGCGGTGCGTATCCCGATCCGGCCAAGCGCGTGGTCATCAACGAAGCGGTCTGCGAAGGTTGCGGCGACTGCTCCGTGAAGTCGAACTGCCTGTCGGTCGAACCGCTGGAAACGGAGTTTGGCACGAAGCGTCAGATCAATCAGTCGACGTGCAACAAGGATTTCTCGTGCCTGAACGGCTTCTGCCCGAGCTTCGTGACGGTGGAAGGCGGTCAGTTGCGCAAGCCGAAGACGGCGCAGATCGACAGCAGCGGGCTGCCGCCCCTGCCCGAACCGGCGTTGCCGGCCATCACGCGTCCGTACGGCATTCTCGTGACGGGCGTGGGCGGCACGGGCGTGGTGACTATCGGCGGGCTGCTCGGCATGGCAGCGCATCTGGAAAACAAGGGCGTCACGACGCTCGACGTCACCGGCCTCGCGCAGAAAGGCGGCGCGGTGACGAGCCACGTGCAGATCGCACTGCAACCGGAAGACATTCACGCCACGCGTATCGCCATGGGCGACGCCCGTGTCGTGATCGGTTGCGACGCCATCACGACGGCCAGCGACGACACGCTCTCGCGCGTGCAGCACGGCGTGACGAATGTCGTGGTCAACAGCGCGCACACGCCGACGGCCGATTTCATCCGCAACCCGAACTGGCGCTTCCCTGGCGCGAGCACGGAGAACGACATCCGCGCGGCGGCCGGCGACAACGTCGACTTCGTCGATGCCAATCACCTCTCGCTGCGACTGCTCGGCGACACCATCTACACGAACCCGTTCGTGCTGGGCTACGCATGGCAGAAGGGTTGGGTACCGCTATCGTACGCGGCGCTCACGCGTGCCATCGAACTGAACGGCGTGGCGATCGAGAAGAACAAGCAGGCGTTCGAATGGGGACGTCGCGCCGCCCACGATCTGGCCACCGTGCACCGGCTCGCGCAGCAAAACGAGTCTGTGGAATCGTCGGCCGCTGGCGGCAAGTTGATTACGCTGCACTCGCCGCGCGCGCTCGATACGTTGATCCAACGTCGTTACGATCAGCTCGTGGCCTATCAGGATCGCGCTTACGCCGAACGCTTCAAGCAAACGGTGGACCGCGTGCGCACCGCGGAATCGGCCCTGGCGAGCGACGCCATGCAAATGCCGCTGACCGAAGCCGTCGCCCGAGCGCTGTACAAGCTCATGGCCTACAAGGACGAGTACGAGGTCGCGCGGCTATACACCGATCCGGCGTTCATGAAGAAGCTGAACGAGCAGTTTGAAGGCGACTTCACGCTGCGCTTCCATCTGGCACCGCCGTCGCTGGCCAAGCACGACGACAAGGGGCATCTCGTGAAGAAAGCCTATGGCGCGTGGATGATGAAGGCGTTCGGCGTGCTGGCGAAGCTCAAGGGGCTGCGCGGCGGGCCGTTCGACATCTTCGGCCGCACGCAGGAGCGTCGCACGGAACGCGCGCTGATCGGCGAGTACGAAGCGCTGGTCAACGAACTGGTCACGGGTCTGAACGAGCACAACCTGTCGCTGGCCGTGCAACTGGCGGAGTTGCCGCAGGAAATTCGCGGCTACGGTCATGTCAAGGAGCAGAACCTCGCGGCCACGCGCATCAAGTGGACGAAGTTGCTCGCGCAATTCCGTGATGGCGGTTCGCATCGCGCGGCGGCCTGAGCCCCAAGACGTCAGTCCAATAAGTCAGTCCAATAAAAATCCCGCCAGACGCTCACGCGCTGGCGGGATTTTTTTATGCGCTCTCGCCCCGTGGGCAAGTCGGCGGACATGCACGCCGGGGTCTCTCCCGACGACATGTCCGCTCTCATCCTCAACGGTTGACGTTAGCCGCAGCGACAGCCGTCATGTTGATGATGCGGCGCACCGTAGCGGCCGGCGTCAGGATGTGAACCGGCTTGGCGCAGCCGAGCAGGAACGGGCCGACCGTCACGCCTTCACCGCCCGTCATCTTGAGCAGGTTGTACGTGATGTTCGCCGCTTCCACGTTCGGCATGACGAGCAGGTTCGCTTCGCCCGACAGACGCGACGCGGGGTAAGCCGCGCGACGGATCGTCTCCGACAGGGCGGCGTCGCCGTGCATTTCGCCGTCGACTTCCAGCTCCGGCGCACGCTTGGCCAGAAGCGCCGCAGCGTCGGCCATGCGCTGGGCCGATGCCGACTTCACGCTGCCGAAGTTCGAGTTCGAGAGCAGCGCCACCTTCGGGGCGATACCGAAGCGCTCGATTTCCTTCGACGCCAGTACCGTCATCTCGGCGAGTTGCTCCGAGGTCGGCACTTCGTTGACGTACGTATCGCTGATGAACAGGTTGCGATTCTCGAGCATCAACAGGTTCATCGCGGCGTAGTTCTCGACACCGGCGGCGCGGCCGAGCACCTGATCGACCACATCCAGATGGCGGTGGTACGTATCGATCATGCCGCAGATCATGCCGTCGGCTTCGCCCAGACGCACGAGGATCGCGCCGATCAGCGTGTTGTCCTTGCGCATGGCCGCCTTGGCGACTTCCGGCGTCACACCGTGACGCGCGCCAAGGTTGTGATACTCCTGCCAGCAACGCTGATAGCGCGTGTCGTCTTCCGGATTCACGATCTCGAAATCGACGCCCGGCTTGAGCTTCGAGCCGATCTTTTGCAGACGCATTTCCACCACGGCCGGACGACCGATGATGATCGGCTTGGCGATGCGCTCGGCCAGCACGAACTGGGCGGCGCGCAGCACGCGCTCGTCTTCGCCTTCCGCGAACACGATGCGGGCAGCGTCGTTGCCGAAGCGGGCACGGGCGGCGGCGAACACCGGGCGCATGATGAAGCCGGTGCGATACACGGTCGTGCCGAGTTGTTCGCGGTAGGCGTCCATGTCCTTGATCGGACGCGTAGCCACGCCCGAATCCATCGCGGCTTGCGCCACGGCCGGGGCAATCTTGATGATCAGACGCGGATCGAACGGCTTCGGAATGATGTATTCCGGACCGAATTCGAGCGACTGGCCTTCATAGGCGCGCGCGACTTCTTCGCTCTGCTCTTCTTCCTGCGCCAGTTCGGCAATGGCGCGCACGGTGGCGAGCTTCATTTCTTCCGTGATGGTGGTCGCACCGACGTCGAGCGCGCCACGGAAGATGAACGGGAAGCACAGCACGTTGTTGACCTGGTTCGGGTAGTCCGAACGGCCGGTCGCGATGATGCAGTCCGGACGCGCAGCCTTCGCGATTTCCGGACGGATTTCCGGCTCCGGATTGGCAAGCGCCAGAATCAGCGGCTTCGTGCCCATCGTCTTGACCATGTCGGCGGTGAGCACGCCGGCGGTCGAACAGCCGAGGAACACGTCGGCGCCGTTGCTCGCGTCGGCCAGCGTACGGGCTTCGGTCGCCACGGCGTAGCGCGCCTTGCTCTCGTCGAGCTTGTCGCGCCCGGTGTGAATCACGCCCTTCGAGTCGAGAACGAGAATGTTCTCTTTCTTCAGGCCGAGGTTCACCAGCAGATCCAGACAGGCGATGGCGGCAGCGCCGGCGCCCGAGCAGACCAGCTTGACCTGGCCGATGTCCTTGCCAACGACCTTCAGGCCGTTGAGGATTGCGGCCGAGGCGATGATGGCGGTGCCGTGCTGGTCGTCGTGGAAGACCGGAATCTTCATGCGCTCGCGCAGCTTCTTCTCGATGTAGAAGCACTCGGGCGCCTTGATGTCTTCGAGGTTGATGCCGCCGAGCGTCGGCTCGAGCATGGCGATGGCTTCGACGAGCTTGTCCGGGTCGTGCTCGGCGAGTTCGATGTCGAACACGTCGATGCCGGCGAACTTCTTGAACAGGCAGCCCTTGCCTTCCATCACCGGCTTGGCGGCGAGCGGGCCGATGTTGCCCAGACCGAGCACGGCGGTCCCGTTGGTAATCACACCGACGAGGTTGCTGCGCGACGTGTAGCGGTTGGCTGCCAGCGGGTCTTCCGCAATGGCTTCGCAGGCGTAGGCCACGCCGGGGGAGTAGGCCAGCGACAGATCGATCTGGTTCGACAGCGGCTTGGTCGGCGTCACCGAGATTTTGCCCGGACGCGGATTCTCGTGGTACGCCAGGGCGCTTTGTTTCAGTTGTTCATCCATATCTCGATACCTAAGGACAGGGCGACGGCCGGGCCCGTGCCGCATGCGGGCAGCGTCTGGGCTCGGTCGTCTTTTAACGGATCACGGCGGGGAAGAGCCAACCGGAGGGATTCGGCGATTGTGTCGTCGACGGTTTTCTTCTGTGCGCGGCAGCGTGATGACCGCCGCTTCCCCCGACCCGGCATGCCGCGCTTGCGCGCGCCGGATCGCGGGACTGACGGTGCGCCGGACGCACCGCAGGACGCAAAGTGTACACCTTGCGCCGAAAGCTTGATGCTGCACGCGGCGCCTGCCGCGCGTGCGTTGGGACAGTCGACGCGCCTTATTCCAGCGCTTCGCCGCGACGCTCCGGAATCAGGAACAGCGTGGCGAGAATGTCGAGCACGTAAATGCTGGCGAGGAAGACGAGCGCCATCTTGAACGAATAGGCAGCCGCCAGGGCACCGACCGTGAGCGGTCCGAAACCGCCCACGGCGCGGCCGATGTTGAACAGCACGTTTTGCGCCGTTGCACGTGCGGCCGTCGGATACAGCTCGGAAATCAGCGCGCCGTAGCCGCCGATCATGCCGTTCACGAACAGCCCCATCACCGCACCGCCGATCAGCAGCGCGAATTGCGACTGCAACTGCGCGTAGACGAACACCATCACGACCGCGCCGATCTGATAGCCGATGAACGTCGGCCGGCGGCCGAAGCGATCGGCCAGACGGCCGAACAGCCAGATGCCGAACGCCATGCCGAGCACCGTCACTGCCGTCCACATGGCCGATTTGGTGAGCGAGTAGCCAAACGTCTTCGACAGGTACGACGGCATCCAGATCATCAGGCCGTAGTAACCGAAGTTCTGCACCGAGCACAGGATCGCCACGCCAAGGCTCGCGCGCGTGGTGGCGCCGTCCTTGACCAGCAACTTGAGCGGCGCGTGTTCGCGCGGCTGCTTTTGTTGCGCGAGGAACATCTCGGGCTCACCGAGCGTGCGGCGCATGACGAACGACACGACCGCCGGCAGCAGGCCAACGGCGAACATGCCGCGCCAGCCGATAACCGGCAGCAGCAGCGGCGTGAGCAGCGCGGCGGCCAGCACCCCGGCCTGCCATCCCAGTCCCACGAACGACGACGCCCGCGCACGACGCTCCGGCGCACACGCTTCCGCCGCGAGCGCCATGCCGATGCCGAACTCGCCGCCCAGACCGATACCGGCAATCGTCCGGTACGCCAGCAAGTCCCAATAGCCTTGTGCGAGCGCGCACAGGCCGGTGAACACGGCGAAGACCAGGATCGTCCACGACAGCACGCGTACGCGGCCATAGCGATCGGACAGCATGCCGAAGACGATGCCGCCGACGACGGCGCCCACGAGGGTCCACGTGACGAGCGACCCGGACTGTGTGCTGGTCAGCGCGAGGTCGGCCGCGATGGCCGGCAGGATGAAGCCGAGGATCAGCAGATCGAAGCCGTCCATGGCGTAGCCGATGGCCGAGGCCCAGAGGGCACGCTTCGCGTAGGCGTTGTCTTGCGGCACGGCAGTAGCCGCAAGCGAGGGCGAGGAATCGTTAGGCATGAGCGTGTCCGGCGGGTCTGAATTTCGGCGAGAGTGTATGCCTGTCATAAAGGCTCGGCAACTGTCTCTTTTTTTGGACTCATCTGTCGGAACGGGTTTTTCATATGCGCCGTGCGGGCACACCGTGCGTATCCCTTGCGTCGAAAATATACGCTCAGTGCATAATTGCCCTCGCATCTGCTGAAACTTGTGGCATAATTCGCGTTTAAGCGCCGGTCGGTCGTCGCAAGACGTGCAGATCCGCCGCCTGAGACGGCGTTCCTGCTAACGCGCCCTACGCGCTGCGGCACCCCGCTGACTTACCCATGACTCCTGGCTGCACGCCCCACGGCGGGCAGCTACGCTAAGGAACCGCATCATGATTGGCATCGACCGCCAGGCGATTTCCGA
>Ga0181519_10004138_pt1 | contig 11801 bp, 9 predicted proteins | sample PEATcosm2014_Bin_26_FD_121102 | JGI IMG/M metagenome (GOLD analysis project Ga0181519, IMG submission 121102) | Peatland microbial communities from MTU Mesocosm Facility, Houghton, MI, USA - PEATcosm2014_Bin02_10_metaG | ecosystem: Environmental > Terrestrial > Soil > Wetlands > Peat | place... | reverse complement strand
GATGAGGCCGACCACGATGAGCACGATCCCGAGCCCGAAGAACACCCGGGAGCCGAGGAGCAGGATCCCGATCCGGGCCAGCAGGTAGGGCGGCGCGCAGATCACCGCCCCGATGGCACCCCCCACCGCGGTGGCCGACAGCTTGTCGCGGGTGGAGGCGTTGCTCTTGACGCCGATGAACCGGGCGGGCACCGAGACGTAGGTCGCCATCATCACGGCCACCACCAGCGACAGGGCGATGGTGAACCACGGCTTGCCCCAGCGGGGGAAGATCACGGTCGCCACCCCGAGCGCGAGCCCGATGGCCATGCCCCACACCGCGATGGCTCGGAGATGGGTGCGTGCCTCGGCGAACGCCGGCCGTACCTGGGGGGCCCCGGGCTTCACGATGGCGAAGGCGAACACCGCATTGAGGTAGTAGCTGACGGTGGTGATGAAGGCGATGACCAGGATGATCGGGATGACCACCGGGCCGCGCACGGCGTGGAAGCTCTTGTCGTGGAGGACGTGGGCCTTGAGGTCGATCATGGCGATCCAGATCCACATGGCCGGCAGGATCTCGACCAGCATCAGCGCCCAGTTGGTCACCAGGAGCTTCAGGCCCACGAACAGCATGGCGAAGGCCCCGACCAGAAAGGCCAGTGGTGCGAAGAGCCGCCGTGTCTGGCTCAGCGACACCACCGCCTCCTGCACCAGGGCGTCGTCCCCCTCACGGATGGCGTGGACCAGCTGTCGGGTCCGGGTCGCGAAGCTCTGACGCCGGTTCCCCGGGGCGCCGGGGGACGGCCCGTCGGCCCCGTCGAGACCCTCCGGGCTGGCTGTCGGTTCCGCCGAAGTCACCGGACCATGATGCCCCGTGGCGAGCCGCGCGTCTGACCGTCCCGGGACACCGGGTCGCCAGCCTCCCGGAGCGGCTCCGGCACCTGACCGGCGGTCCGGTGGTGTGGGTCGTCGTCGGTCGGGCGAACCGCCGGCTCCGACATCGTGGTTCCGCTTGACAGGGGAGCGGCACACCTACATAATCAATCAAAGCATTGATTAACAAACTGATTGAATACACATGGCAGACGATCCCCTGAGCCTGACGTTCGCCGCACTCGCCGACCCGACACGACGGGCCCTCCTGGTGCGTCTGGCGGAGGGCGAGGCGACGGTGAACGAGTTGGCGGAGCCGTTCGACATCACCCTGCAGGCGGTCTCGAGGCACCTCAAGGTGCTCGAGGCGGCCGGCCTGATCTCACGGGGGAGGGAGGCGCAGTACCGACCGTGCCACTTCGAACCGGCACCCCTCGAAGCGGCCACCGACTGGATCGCCAGGAACCGGCGGATCTGGACGGAGCGGTTCGACCAGCTCGACCAGCACCTGAAGCAATTAGCGAACAACAAGGCAAAGGAGACAGAAGCATGAGCGACGCACCGACCGGACCGGGTGAGCTGACGATCACCCGGATCTTCCAGGCCCGTCCCGAGGTCGTCTTCGAGTGCATGACGACGCCCGCTCACCTCACCCGGTTCTGGGGGCCGATCGGCATGAGCACGCCGCTCGACGGGATCACGGTCGAGCCCCGGCCCGGTGGCCGGTTCGAGACGGTGATGGTCAACGACGAGACGGGTGACGAGTTTCCGATGATCGGGGTGTTCGTGGAGTTCGATCCGCCCCGGACGTTCTCGTTCACCGAACCTGGTGTCGAGGGCGGCATGACGACGGCGATCGTCTTCAACGACCTCGGTGACGGGCGCACGGAAACCGTCACCCACCAGACCAACGTGCCGCCGATGCTGATGAGCCCGGAGGCGCAGGCCGGCCTGGAGACCAGCTTCGTCAAGTTCGACGCCTACCTGGCCACCCTCTAGTCGTGCCGCGACCGGTCGGGGGACCCCGGCCGGTCGCGTACCGGCCCACGGCGCCCCGCCGGCCGGGCGCCGGACCGTTCCGGTCGCAACCCGTCAGAGCACCGACGGGATGACGGCCTCGACCACGCTCGGACCGGAGGTCGCCAGGGCCCGTTCGAGGGCGACGGTGAACTCCTCGGCCGTCGACGCGGTTGCCGACTCGACCCCGAACCCGCGGGCCAGCGATCCGAAGTCGAGCCCCGGTCCCGTCAGGTCCAGCATGGCCTTGGCCCTCGGACCAGGGGGCTCGGCTCCCACGCGCTCGAGCTCCATGTTGAGCACCGCGTAGGACCGGTTGTTCAGCACGACGGTGGTCACGTCGAGTCCCTCCCTCGCCATGGTCCACCACGACTGCAGCGTGTAGAGGGCACTGCCGTCGGCCTGGAGGGCCACCACCTTGCGGTCCGGGCACGCCACCGCCGCCCCCACGGCGACCGGGAGGCCCTGGCCGATGGCGCCCCCGGTGAGGGCGAGCCAGTCGTGCGGTGGCGCCCCCGCCGTGGCGCCGGGGGCGTACACACCGGCGGTGATCCCCTCGTCGGACACGATGGCCCCCTCCGGGAGCAGGGCACCGAGCGCCTCGCACACCGTCTGGGCGGTGAGCGCCCCCGACGGGCGACCCGGGCGCGCGGCGGACTGGCGAACGGGCTCGGTCCCCCGGCACCCGAGCTCCTCGACCAGTGCCGCCAGGGCGGCCGCGACGTCGTCGGCCGGACCGGCCAGGTGGTGGACGGTGCACCCGTCGGGGACCAGATCACTCGGCTTGTCGGGATAGGCGAAGAACGAGACCGGCGAGGCGGCGTCGACCACCACGAGGTGCCGGAGGCCGTCGAGCTGCAGAGCCGTGAACTCGGCCAGGTAGCTGAGCCGCTCCACCGGTGGCCGTCCGGCTCCCCGTTCGAGGCGGGCGGGGAACGTCTCGCTGAGGAGCCGCACGCCGGTGGCGGCCGCCACCCGGGCGGCGTCGTCCAGCGCATCCCCCCGGACCGCCCTCCCGCCCACCAGCAGCGCGGTCGGCTCGCCGGAGCGGAGGGTGGTGGCCGCGTCGGCCACCGCCGCGGGGTCGGGCGGCGATCCGGTGGCCGACCGGGGCGACCACCCGGGTGCCGGTGCCACCGGGTGGCCGCCGTCGGACCACGAGGCGTCGGCCGGCAGCACCAGGGAGGCCACCTGGCCCGGGGGACCGATGGCGGCCAGCACGGCGTCGGCGGCATCGGTGCCCACGGTGCCGGGCCCGGCCGACCACCGGATGAACGACGATACGTTGCGGGCCACCGTCTCGATGTCCGACTCGAGCTGGGCGTCGTACCGCTTGTGGTAGGTGGCGTGGTCGCCGACGATGTTCACCACCGGGGTGTGCGCCTTGCGGGCATTGTGCAGGTTGGCCAGGCCGTTGCCGAGCCCGGGGCCGAGGTGGAGGAGGGTGGCGGCCGGGCGTCCGGTCATCCGGGCGTACCCGTCGGCGGCTCCGGTGGCGACCCCCTCGAAGAGGGCGAGGACGCCCCGGAGGTCGGTGACCGAGTCGAGGGCGGCCACGAAGTGCATCTCCGAGGTGCCCGGGTTCATGAAGCAGGTGTCGACCCCGTGGTCGACGAGGGTCCGGGTCAGGGCCTGGGCACCGTTCATGCGTCGTTCTCCTTGCCGGTCGTCATGGGCGCGTGGGGGTGTGCATCAGTCGAAGATGGCGCCCGGGTTGAGGATCCCCGCCGGGTCGAACGTCGACTTGATCCGCCGCATCAGTTCGAGCTTCACCGGGTCCTCGACGACCGCCAGGTACGCCTTCTTCTCACGCCCGATGCCGTGCTCGCCGGAGACCGCCCCCCCGAGGCGGATGCCCGCCTCGATCATCGAGCCCACGAGCCGGTGGCGGATCCCGTCGTCGGGCTGGAAGACCGAGAGGTGGACGTTGCCGTCGCCGGCGTGGCCGCACCCGGTGATCAGCGACGCCGATCCCGCCGCCAGCTCGGTCATCTCCGCCAGGTACCGCGGGATGGAGGCGCGGGGCACCACCACGTCGACGATGTCGTCGGCCCCGGCCGCCTTGGCGGACCAGAAGGCCCGTTCACGGGCCACGATCAGCTGCGCCCCGGCAGTGGGTGGCAGGACGTAGACGTCGAGGGCACCGAGGCTGTCGACCAGCACCGCCAGCGCCTCGGCATCCTCGGCCAGGCGGTCCTCGTGGTGGCTGTCGAGGACCACCACCAGGTAGGCGAGCGCCGAGTCGCGGACGGGCTCGGGTATCCCGAGGTCGAGGCCGGCGTTGGTGGTGATCGCCGCCATGGTGAGCAGGTCGATGTACTCGACCATCAGCGGCGCCAGACCGCTGGCCACGATCGGGGGCACCGCCGAGGCCACCTGGTCCAGGGTGGCGAACGGGGCGAGCAGGGTGACCGCGTGCGGGGGACGCGGCTGCAGTCGGAGGGTGGCCTCGGTGACCAGTGCCAAGGTGCCCTCCGAGCCGACGAGCAATTGCGTCAGGTCGTAGCCGGCGGTGGCCTTCACGAACCGACCACCCGTCCGGATGACCTCGCCGGTGCCGAGCACGGCCTCGAGTCCGAGCACGTGATGGCGGGTGACGCCGTGGCGGACGGCGCGCATGCCCCCGGCGTTCGTGGCGACGTTTCCGCCCAGGCTGGCCGACTGTTCCCCGGGGAAGACCGGGTAGACGAGCCCATGGGGGGCGAGTGCCTCGTCGAGCCGCTCGAGGGTCACGCCCGGTTGCACCACGGCGACGTGGTTGCGGTCGTCGATCTCCACGATGGCGTCCATCCGCTCGAAGGAGACGACCACCCCGCCCTCCACCGGCACGCACCCGCCGGAGAGCCCGGTGCCCGACCCGCGGGGTGTGAGCGGCACGCCCAGCTCCGTGGCCGCCCGCACGACGGCGGCCACCTCGGCGGTGTCGCCCGGCCGCACCACCGCCGCGGGGCGGCATCCGGGGGACGTCAGGGACTCGTCGTGGGTGTAGTCGTCGACGACCGAGTCGCCGGAGGTGACGTGCCCGGCACCCACGATCGCCGTCAACACCCCTTCGACTGCCGTCATCATCCCCCTCGCCGGGCAGGTGCGCTCCGGTGGCCGTCCGACCGACCGGGACCGCCAGGCGAGCATACGGGACCCGGCCGGCACGCGGCGCCGACAGCCGGTGACCGGAGGGAGGTCAGCCGGTGCTCCCGGGATGGGTGTGCCCGGTCCAGGCGCTGCCGTCCCACCAGCGGAGCGCGGTGGGGTCGGCGTAGTCCGGGTACCAACCGGCCGGCTGGGCCGCGGCGGCCGGCCGGGCCGCGGCGGCCGCGGCGGCCGGCTGGGCCGCGACGGCGGGAGCCGGCTGCACCGGCTGGGTCACGGCCGGCATCGGGGCGACGGCGTTCAGCGGCGCGTTGCGCACCGAGTCGGGCGGGTTCCAGGTCGGACTGGTCCGCTGCCCTCCCGGGGGCTCCGGGTCCTGGATCGGCCCTCCGCCGTCGGCGGCACGGTTGGACTGGGCCAGTTCCGACAGCGCAGTCCCGAGAGGCGGGAGACCGGCGAAGTGCGTCGGGCCGCCCGGCTGGCCCGGCGCCCCGGTGGGCGGCCGGACGTAACGGCCGGCCGCCGCCGGCAGCTGCGGGTCCCCTGGAACCGCGCCGCCCGGGTTCTGCAGTCCCGCACCGAAGCCGCTCAGGGTGCCCGCACCGGTGAAGTCGTTGACCGCCCCGTACTGGCCGAGCGGGTCGGTGGCCACCTTGGGGGAGCGCCGCATCCGCTGGGGGAAGACCGCCCAGGACATGACCAGGATGGCGCAGCACCCCAGGGCGACGAAGGCTCCGTACCCGATCGCCACGTTGGGGTTCGAGAGGTGGTCCGGCCCGACGTAGGTGTGGATCTGGGTCATCGAGATCAGCACGATGACCAGGGCCGCCACCCCGGAGAGCGCGGAGAACAGGCGGATCCGTTTGAACGGGAAGGCCATGGCCTGGACGGCGCAGAATGCCGCGATGGCGAGGAACACGTAGACGAGGGTCTTCCGCCACCCGTGGGACATGATGGACCACAGGTCGCCCTGGTAGTGGCGTGGCGCGTCGATGACCGCCCAGGGCATCCTCACCGTGGCCCCCAGCACCAACGCGGTGAAGAAGATCCCGAACCGCGAGACCGAGAACTGTCGGCGGGTGTTGGTGACCAGTACCGGGTTGACCGCCGCCGCCGGGCGTCTGACCTCCACGGTGGGGAGATCGGGGGCGTCGCTCCGCTGGAGCTGGGCCACCGCATCGCGCCAGCCGCCCTCGTCCTTCGGGTACCGGTAGGCGGCCTGGGGGAAGGAGTCGAGCGGGTTCATGATGGCCCAGCAGTCGGGCATCTCCACGATGCACACGCGCTCGCCGGTGAACACCACCGGGAATCCGTGCAACGTCGCCATCGACCCCCCTTCCGCTCGACCGCCACCGGCCGCTCCACCGCGCGCCCGCCGCATCGTACCGGTTGGAGGCCCCCCCGGTCCGGCTCTCCGCCGGACCGGGGCCCTCCGCCGGGGTGGGAGTCAGCCGACCAGGATGCGGTCGAGGCGTTCGGTCGCCTCGATGTACTCCTCGACCATCTCGAGCACCACGTCCCGCGCCTTGCGCACCCGGGTGGCCCGGCCGATCACCTGACCGCAGGGATTGAAATTCACGTCACGCGCCTGTTCCGGGTAGCGGTGGCCCCGCGAGACGGCCTCGATGGCCACCATCATCTGCAGGGGCATGGGCAGCGGGTCCGGCGAGTCCTCCGCCTCCCAGGCGTCAGTCCAGTCGTTGCGGAGCATGCGGCAGGGCTTGCCGGTGAACGATCGCGACCGGACGGTGTCCCGGCTGGACGCCGACAGGTAGGACTCCATCTGCTTGGGGGGGATGTCGGCCTCTTCGACCGTGAGCCAGAGGGTGCCCGACCACACACCCTGCGCCCCGAGGGCCAGCGCCGCCGCCATCTGGCGGCCGCTGCCGACCCCGCCGGCGGCCAGCACCGGGATGGGGGCCACGGCGTCGATGACCTCCGGCCACAGCACGATGCTCCCGACGTCGCCGGTGTGCCCGCCGCCCTCGGAGCCCTGGCAGATGATGAAGTCGAGGCCCGCCTCCTTGTGGTGGAGGGCGTGCTTCACCGAGCCGGCCAGCGCCCCGATCATCAGGCCCGCCGACTGCACCTTCTCGACCACGTCCGGCGGGGGGGTGCCGAGGGCGTTGGCGATCAGCCGGACCTTGGGGTGGCGGAGCGCCACCTCGATCAGCCCGGCGGCATGGGCGGCGGTCCAGCCGATCATCCCGTTCTCGCGTCGCTCGTCGGCGGGGATCTCCGGGACGTGGTGGTCGGCCAGGATCTTGAGGGCGAATTCCTTGTGCTCGGCGGGGACCAGAGCCCGGATCTGCTCCTCGAGCTTGTCGGGGTCCATCTCGTCCATGCCCTCGTACTTGGCCGGGATCACGATGTCCACGCCGTAGGGATGGTCACCGACGTGCTCGTCGATCCAGGTGAGCTCCACCTCGAGCTGCTCCGGGTTGAAGGCGATCGCCCCCAGCACCCCGATACCGCCGGCGTTGGAGACGGCCGCCACCACGTCGCGGCAGTGGGTGAAGGCGAAGATGGGGAACTCGATGCCCAGCTTCTGTCGGATCTCGGTGTTCATGGTCGTTGTCCCTCTTTCGGTGGGTTCGGGTTGGTGGTGCGGACGGACGGGCCGGCGACACCCGCCCGGCGGTGGCCGGGACGGGGACGGATCGGACGGGATGGGGGTTCGCCGGCGCCCGACGACGCCCGGGGGCGGCCGGCCGGGCGTGCCCGGTCGGCGCCGGGCAGGCCGACCAGGGCGGCCAGCCCACGGACGGCAAGGTCGTCGGGGACTGAGCCCGGCTCGATGCGGCGCTGCATCTCCAGGCCGGTCATCAGCGCCTTCACCAGGATGACCGTCTCCTCGGGATCGCCGACCGGATGGGCGCCGACCGACGCGGCCCACCGGGAGAGCTCGCCCCCGCTGTGTCGCAGGCCGTCGGCGGTGCGGCGCCGGAGGGCCTCGGCCACCTCGGGGTCCCGCGACGCCCGCAGCCAGAGCTCGTGCTCGAGCAGGGCCCAGCGGCCCGGGGTGTCGGCCGACGGGCTGGCCACGTTGTCCCAGACCGCCGCCAGCTGGGCGGCGGGGGAGTCGGAGAGGGCGACCTCGGCGGAGAGCACGGTCACCACCGACTGCCTCCAGGCGTCGAGGACCGCCAGGAGCAGTCCCTGCTTGCTGCCGAAATGGGCGTAGACCGCACCCGACGTCCGTCCGGCGGCCCCGGCCACCGCGTCGACGGACACCCCGTCGATCCCCTGCTCGGCGAAGAGCGCGGCGGCGGCGTCGAGGAGGCGACCGCGGGTCTCGGCTTTCCGCTCCTCCTGGGTCTGCGCCACGGTCTCCCCCCGGTACACCCCGGTTCCGGTCGGAGGGGGCGGCCATCGACCCGCCGGATGTCGGCGGGGTTCCGGTGGGAGCGTACATATATAGGGAGCGTTATGCAATCGGGTCGCGCCCTCGGAGGCCGGGTGGTCCCGGTCCGCGCGGTGGACCGGGATCCCCGTGGCCCGCGTACTGTGGGGTGACCATCGTCGAAGGGGGAGTGCCGTGCCTGCCACCGAGAGCATCGACCGCGACCGGATCTACGTGGGCGGGGCCTGGGTCCCGTCGTCGGGGAGCGGCACCCTCGAGGTGGTCGACTCCGCCACCGAGGAGGTGATCGGCACCGTCCCCGAGGGGACCGCCGAGGACGTCGACCGTGCGGTGGCCGCCGCCCGCCGCGCCTTCCCGGCCTGGTGGGCCACCCCGCGCCCGGAGCGCACCCGACTGCTGACCGCCGTCCAGGAGGGGCTGGGTGCCCGGATGGAGGAGCTGGCCGACCTCATCACCCGCGAGGTCGGCATGCCCCGGACCCTCTCCAAGCTGGTGCAGGTCGGCCTGCCGATGATGACCTTCGGCTCGATGGAGCAGGTGGCCGGGGAGTTCACCTGGGAGGAGACGGTCGGCAACTCGTTGGTGGTGCGCGAGCCCGTCGGGGTGGTCGGCGCCATCACGCCGTGGAACTACCCGCTGCACCAGATCGCCGCCAAGGTGGCACCCGCCCTGGCGGCCGGGTGCACGGTGGTGCTGAAGCCGAGCGAGGTCGCCCCGCTCAACGCCTTCGTGCTGGCCGAGGTGATGGAGGCGGCCGGCGTGCCCGCCGGTGTGTTCAACCTGGTGAGCGGCGTCGGCCCCGTGGTCGGGGAAGCCATCGCCGCCCATCCCGACGTGGACATGGTCTCCTTCACCGGCTCGACCCGGGCCGGCCGGCGGGTGACCGAGGTGGCGGCGGCCACCGTCAAGCGGGTGGCCCTGGAGCTGGGCGGGAAGTCGGCCAACGTCATCCTCGACGACGCCGATCTGGCCACCGCCGTCCCCGACGGCGTGCGCAAGTGCTTCCTCAACTCGGGGCAGACCTGCAGCGCGCTGACCCGGATGCTGGTGCCGCGGGAGCGGCTCGCCGAGGTCGAGGACCTGGCGGTGGCCGCCGCCGAGGACTTCATCCCGGGCGACCCCTTCGATCCGGCCACCCGGCTGGGGCCCCTGGTGTCCTCGGCCCAGCGTGCGCGGGTCCGCTCCTACATCGACCGCGGGGGAGCCGAGGGGGCCAAGCTCCTGACCGGCGGGTCGGAGGCGCCCGAGGGGCTCGGGCGGGGCTACTTCGTACGGCCCACCGTGTTCACCGGGGTGACGCGCGACATGACCATCGCCCGCGAGGAGATCTTCGGTCCGGTGCTCTCGATCATCCCCTACGACTCGGAGGAGGAGGCGGTGGAGATCGCCAACGACTCCGACTACGGGCTGGCCGGCGGGGTGTGGTCCGCCGATCCCGAGCGCGCCCGGTCGGTGGCCCTGCGCCTCCGCACCGGTCAGGTCGAGGTGAACGGAGGGAACTTCAACCCGCTGGCCCCCTTCGGCGGCTACAAGCAGTCGGGGAACGGACGCGAGTACGGCCATTTCGGACTTGAGGAGTTCCTCGAGGTGAAGAGCCTCCAGCTCTGACCGGGCGGCGCCGGCTCAGCCGGCGGGCGGGAGCGGGGTGAGCAGGTGGTGCCCGACGTCCCCGACCAGGTCCACCACGAACCGGCGCTCGGTGAACGCCCACCGGCCGTCGGTCCGGGTGAAGCGGTCGCGGTACCGGCCGGCCAGGATGGGTTGGAGGGGGAGTCCGGCGACCGCCTGCAGAACCAGCCAGTACGAGCGGGCGGCGGCGGTGCCCGCCTCCTCGTCGATTTCGAGGATGAGGTTGGTGGTGACGTGCTTGGTGCCCGGGGTGCCGTCCTCGTACCGGCGGGTGGTGGCCTCGTAGAGCGCCAGCACGCTCGATCGCCCGCTGAGCAGTGGGGCCCCCTCCTCGGCGGTGCCCACCGCGGCGCCGGCCAGCAGGTCGGCCACCCCCTCGAAGTCGCCGGTGTCGATGCACTCGGCGTAGCGGGCGATCAGGTTGGCGATCGCCACCGGGGCGTCGCTCACCGGGCCGGACCGTCCGGATCCGGTCCCCACGCCACGAAGGCGGGGTCGTCGGCCCCGAGGCGCCAGCCCCCGTCGTCGAGCGGGCGGCCACGGCCGACCGACACCTGCACCAGGTGCCCGAGGCGGTCGGCGGCTGCCGTCGCCCGGTCGAGGGCGTCGAAGGCGGCGACCACCCGACCGCCCGGGCGGAGCCGGGCCAGCGCCGCGTCCAGCACGTCGAGGCCGCCGCCGCCGACGAAGACGCGGTCGGGATCGGGCAGGCCGTCGCAGGCGGTCGGGATCGGACCGTGGACCACCTTGACGTCGGCCCCACGGCGGACGGCGAGCTCGGTGATCCGGGCGGCGGCGTCGTCCTCCGACTCGACGGCGAAGGCGGTGAGCCCCGGGCAGAGCGAGACGGCCTCGACCGCCACGCCGCCGCTGCCCCCACCCACGTCCCAGAGCACCCCGGCCGGAGGGATCGCCAGCTTCCCCAGCACCACTGCCCGCACCTCGGCGGCCGGGACCGGCCCGTCGGGGAGGCCGAAGGCACTGTCGGGGAGCCCCCAGGCCAGCGGTCGGTCGCGGTGGTCGGCCCCGCCCCACCCGGCGATCGGTCGTCCCGCCGGGCCCAGCAGGACGACCACCGAGTGCGGGTCCCAGACCCCGGTGGCCAGCTGGTCGAGGCCGATCACCGTCACCGACTCGTCCTCCAGGCCCATGCGGCTGCAGACCGCCACCATGTCCACGGCCGCCCGGGCGTCGACCAGGGCCCGCCCGACCGCCTCCGGCGGCGCGCCGGGGGTGGTCAGGACCGCCGCCTTGCGGGCCAGTCGGATGGAACGGACGGCATCGGCCAGCGAACCGACCCCGAGGGCCACCACGGCGGCGTCGTCCCACGGGAGCCCGAGCCGGGCGAAGGCGAGGGCGACGGTCGACGGTGCCGGCACCACCCGCAGGTACCGGCGGTCGACCACCCGCAGCAGGGGACGGACGATGCCGAAGAACCCGGGGTCGCCACGGGTGAGCAGGCAGGCGGCACGACCGTCGCCGGAGGTCGCCGCCACCCGCCGGCAGGCGTCCTCCCGGTCCGTCACCTCCACCAGCTCCGGTGCGGTGGACGTCGCCGTGCCCGCTCCGACCGGTCCGGCCCGGAGCCGGGAGGCCGCCCCCTCGAGCAGGCGCCGGTCGCCGAACACCACCTCGGCGTCGGTCACCGCCCGCCAGGCCGCGGCACCGAGCCCGCCGACCCCGTCGCCGGAGACGCCGACCACCGACACCGGGCCGGGAGGGGGGGCGGCCGGGCCCCGCGGACCGGGGACCGACGGTCCGGTGGGACCCGACGGCGCGGGTTCGGGGGGCGGGGCGGGAGCCACGGGGTCACGGTACCTGCCACGCACCGGTGCCGCTGGGGTCG
>Ga0181519_10004137_pt1 | contig 11801 bp, 13 predicted proteins | sample PEATcosm2014_Bin_26_FD_121102 | JGI IMG/M metagenome (GOLD analysis project Ga0181519, IMG submission 121102) | Peatland microbial communities from MTU Mesocosm Facility, Houghton, MI, USA - PEATcosm2014_Bin02_10_metaG | ecosystem: Environmental > Terrestrial > Soil > Wetlands > Peat | place... | reverse complement strand
GATGCCGCTGCACATCGAGATCCTCTACAACGAATACAACCCGACCGCGGCGTTCGCGGTCGCCTCGCTGCTCGCGCTGCTCGCGCTCGTGACGCTCGTCGCGCGCTCGGCGCTCGAGACGCGCGCGCCGGAGCTGCGCCGCAAGCCGCTGCCCGGGCCTCACCCCTGATTCGGCGCCGGAGACCCCCCGCATGAGCATCGCAGTGCACGGCATCAAGAAGCGCTTCGGCGAGTTCGTCGCGCTCGACGACATCGACCTCGACGTCGCGACCGGCCAGCTGGTCGCGATCCTCGGGCCCTCGGGCTGCGGCAAGACCACGCTGCTGCGGATCATCGCCGGACTCGAGACGCCGGACGCCGGACAGGTGTTCCTGCAGGGGCGCGAAGCCACGGAACTGCCGGTACAGCGGCGCCGGGTCGGCTTCGTGTTCCAGAACTACGCGCTGTTTCGGCACATGACCGTGTTCGACAACGTCGCGTTCGGCCTGGCGGTGCGCCGGCGCCGCGACCGCCCGGCCGCCGCGGTGATCCGCAGCAAGGTCGAGGAGCTGCTGTCGCTGGTGCAGCTCGACTGGGCGGCGGCGCGACGGCCGATGCAGCTGTCCGGCGGCCAGCGCCAGCGCGTCGCGCTCGCGCGGGCGCTCGCGGTCGAGCCGCAGGTGCTGCTGCTCGATGAGCCGTTCGGCGCGCTCGACACGCGGGTACGCCAGGAGCTGCGCCGCTGGCTGCGCCGCCTGCACGACGCGCTGCACTTCACGAGCCTGTTCGTCACCCACGACCAGCAGGAGGCGCTCGAGGTCGCCGACGCGGTGGTGGTCATGCATCGCGGTCGCATCGAGCAGCGCGGCACGCCGGAGGAGATCTACGATCGCCCGACCAGCGGCTTCGTGCACCGCTTCGTCGGCTCCTCCAACGAGCTGCCGGCCGAGCGACGCGGCGGCGAGCTGCGCATCGGGCCGCTGCCGCCGACCCCCTCGCCGGGCCCGGACGCGCGGCTGGCGGCGGTCGTGCGGCCACAGGACGTCGCGCTCGGCCGCGCCGGTCCCGGCTGGCCCGGCCGCGTCCTCGCGGTGCGGATCGTCGGCCAGCTGGTGCACGTCGATGTTGCGCTCGACGGCCATGACCACGACCCGCTGGTCGCCGAGTTCGAGCGCGAGCGCTTCCGGCGCGAGAGCGTCGCCGTCGGCGACGCGGTGTTCGTCAACCTGGTGCGCTTCGGTCTGTACGCGCCTGAGCAGGCCGCCTGAGCGGCACGGCCCGCGGGCCGCGACCCCGGCCAGCAGCGGCGCCGCGCGAACGCGGGTGCAATAATGCGCCGATGCGAATCATCGACGCCCCCGCCGTCGCGGCGCGCCTGCCGCCGGCGCGCCTGCTGCCGGCCCTCGAGCGCATGTTCCGGGACGGCTGCACGGCCCCGGTGCGCCACCACCACACCATCGAGGTGCCGGGTGCCCCCGATGCGATCCTGCTGCTCATGCCGGCGTGGCGCGCCGGCGAATACCTCGGCATCAAGCTGGTGACGGTGTTCCCGGGCAACTCCGCGCGCGGCCTGCCGGCGGTGTCGGCCGGCTACCTGCTGATGGACGGCCAGAGCGGCGCGGTGCTGGCGATGATCGACGGCGGCGAGCTGACCGCGAAGCGGACCGCGGCCACCTCGGCGCTCGCCGCCCGTTTCCTGGCGCGAGCGGACGCCCGCACGCTGCTCGTGGTCGGCACCGGCCGGATTGCCCGCGAGCTCGCCCGCTGCCACGTCGCGGCGCGGCCGGCGCTCGAGCGCGTGCTGGTCTGGGGCCGGTCGGCGGCGAACGCCGCGGCCGTCGCTGCCGAACTCGCCCGCGACGGCATCCGCGCCGCGCCGGCGCCCGAGCTCGAGACCGCGATCGCCGTGGCCGACATCGTCTCGAGCGCGACGCTCGCGAGCGAACCGCTGGTCCGCGGCGACTGGGTGCGCCCCGGCACGCACGTCGACCTGGTCGGCGGCTACACGCCCGCGATGCGCGAGGCCGACGACGCCCTGATCCGCAAGGCGCGGGTGTTCGCGGACACGCGCGACGGCGCGCTCAAGGAAGCCGGCGATCTCGCGGCGCCGGTCGCGAGCGGCGTGCTCGATGCGAGCTCGGTCGTCGACCTGCACGCGCTGTGCCGCGGCGAGCACCCGGGCCGACGCGCACCGGCCGAGATTACGGTCTTCAAGTCGGTGGGCGCCGCGCTCGAGGACCTCGCCGCGGCGATCCTCGTCTACGAGACGAACGTGGCTCAGTAGCCGCGCGCGTCGACCGGCCAGATCGCGACGAGCTCGGTGCCCCGCAGGACGTGGTAGGCATCGTGCAGCGCGACCGTCGGGTCGCAGTGGCCGGGCAGCACGTCGACGCGCGCGCCGCGCGCCGGGATCGCGGCGCCGGGCGGCAGCCGCCAGCGTCCGTGCTCGTCGCCGAAGAACTCGTAGGCGCTGCCGGCCACCGTGGCGGCGCGCAGCCGCGGCCCCGGCGGGTCGATCGACAGCGCCTTCTGCCCGGCGTCGATCGTGACGTAGCCGCGCGCCGCGGCCGACTGCACGCTCGTCACGCGCGCGGCGACAAAGAGCGCCGGATGGAACTCGACCGTCGTGTCCGCGGCCAGCGCGTCTGCGTACTGAGCGTCCATGAACACATACGAGCCCGGCTGCAGCTCCGTGTAAAGCGCCGACTCGGCGGCCGCGAGCAGCGTCCCGGTGCCGCCGCCGGTGACAATGTCGAGCGCCGCGCCGCCGCGGCGCAGCTCGGCGACGATGCGTGCGGCGGCGCCGGTCGCCTCGAGCACGCGCGCCCGGCGCTGCGCCGGGTCGGCGAGGTGCTGCAGGTGGCCGCTGTAGTGCTGCAGGCCGCGCAGTTCGAGGTGCCGGCAGCCGCCGATCGCGCGCACCAGCGCCTCGAGCTCGGCCAGCGTCTCGCAGCCCGAGCGGCCCTGCCCCGCCGCGTGCTCGACCAGCACGCCGAGCGGCCGGCCGGCAGCCGCGGCGATCGCCTCGAGCTCGGCGACCGAGGCCGGCGTATCGGTCACGACCAGCAGCCGCGCGGCGTGGCCGGCGTGCAGCGCCGCGAGGCGGCCGAGCTTCGCCGCGCCGACGACCGGCGCGGTGAGCAGCACCGGCCCGACGTCGGCGGCGAGCATCGCCTCCGCCTCGGCCAGGGTCGTGGCACTCATGCCCACGGCGCCGGCCGCGCGCTGCAGGCGGGCGATCGCCTGGCACTTGTGGGTCTTCGCGTGCGGCCGGATTGCGATGCCGGCGCCGCGCGCCCAGCGCGCGAGGTGGTCGATGTTGTGCTCGAGCGCGCCGAGGTCGATGCACAGCGCCGGCGTCTGCAGCTGGGCCCATGCGTCGGCGTGGCCGAGCCAGGGCGCGTTGCGCTCCAGCGGCTGCGCCCGCCAGGGGCCGGCCATCGGCGTCACCGCGCCGCTCAGCCGGACGCGCCGGGCCGCGCCGGCGACAGCAGCGCGGGCTCGAGGCCGAGCGCGGCCGCGCGCGCCGGCCATGGCGCGCCGCGCACCAGTGTCGCCGCGATCTCGCCGAGCGCGGGCGAACTCATGATGCCGCCGCCGCCCTGGCCGACGACCCAGAAAAATCCCGGCACGTCCGTCGCAAAACCGGCGATCGGCTGCGCATCGCGGGTGAAGGTGCGCAGGCCCGCCCAGCGGCTCGCGAGCCTGCGCACCTCGAGCGTCGTGCGGTGCTCGAACATGTCGACCGCGGTCGCGACGTCGAGCTCCTCCGGCTGTGCGTCGCACGGTGCGCTCGGCGTCGCGTCGCCCGGGCTCACCATCAGCACCGCGCCGTTGGACTTGAAGTAGAAGCCGCTCGACAGGTCGTCGACCGGCGGGACGCCGCGCACGTCGAAGCCCGGGTCGAAGGTCAGCGCCGTGCGCCGCCGCGGCTCGAGCCCGAGCGGCGTCACGCCGGCTCGCGCGGCGACAACGTCGGCCCACGCGCCGGCCGCGTTGACGATCGTGGCGGCCTCGACGGTACCGTCGCCGATGCGCGCGTGCCAGCCGTCGCCGCGCCGCTCGGCGCCGTGGAACTCGACGCCACTGCGGGTCGTGCCGCCGGCCGCGCGGATGCCGCGCAGGAATCCCTGGTGCAGCGCGTCGACGTCGATCTCGCCGTTGTCGGGGTCGTAGAAGGCGCGCGCCAGCACCTCCCGGCGCAGGAACGGCACGATCTCCAGCGCACGGGTGGCGTCGATCTCCTCGAGCGCGGGATTGAGGGGCCCCGCGTGCAGGATGAACTCCGCGGCCGTGGCCTCGGCACCCGGCGGCGCGTACATGATGTTGCCGCGCGGCCGGCACAGCGGCAGCGTCGCAAAACCCGGCGGCGGCGCGTCGAAGAAGGGCTTGCCGAACAGCACGATCGCGCGCATCAGGCCGAGGTAGTGCACGGCAGTCCACTCGGCCGCCGATCGCCCGCTGCTGTGATAGCCGAAGCCGTCCTCGCGCTCGACCAGCACGACCTTCATGTGCGGCGCGAGAAAGTACGCCGCCGAGGCCCCGGCGATCCCGCCGCCCACGACCAGCACGTCCGCGCGCATCGACGCTCCCCCGCCGGTGGTCAGCCGGGCAGCCGCGGCCGGTTCTTGAGCGCCGCCTCGGTGATGCGGATCACGTGCGCGCGCGCCTCGCCGGCGAGCGGCAGGCGCGGCGCGCGTGTCTGCTCCGTGCCGCGGTCGACCAGCGCCGACACGAGCTTGATGCACTGCACGAGCGTCGGGATCGAGTCGAGGTGCAGCAGCGGCATGAACCAGCGGTAGATCGCGAGCGCCTCCTGGTAGCGTCCGGCGCGCGCCAGCCGGAACATCGCGACGGCCTCGCGCGGAAACGCGCTCGTCAGCCCGGACACCCAGCCGACCGCGCCCAGCATCACCGCCTCGAGCGCGAAATCGTCGACGCCCGCGAAGATCGCGTAGCGATCGCCGACGCGGTTGACGAGGTCCGTGATCCGCCGCGCATCCTCGGACGCCTCCTTGACCGCGACGATGTTGCGCACCGGGGCGAGCTCGGCGAGCAGATCCACCGTGATGTCGACGTGGTAGGCGTTCGGATTGTTGTAGATCATGACCGGCAGCGCGGTCGCGGTCGCCACCGCCTTGAGGTGCTGCACCGTCTCGTTCGGCTGCGACGAGTACGTCAGCCCGGGCAGCACCATGAACCCATCGACCCTGGAGCGCTCCGCCGCCTTGACGAAGCGTAGCGCCCCCGCGGTCGTCGTTTCGGCGACGCCGGCGAGCAGCGGCGCGCGCGACCCGACCGCGTCGCGCAGGGCCGCCAGCACGGACTGCTTCTCGTCGGCCGACAGCGACGCGTTCTCGCCGCAGGTGCCGAGCGCGATGATGCCGTCGACGCCGTCGTCGAGCTGCTGCACGACGAGGCGCTGCGTCGACTCGAGGTCGATCGACTCGTCGGGCCGGAACTGCGTCGTCACCGCCGGATATACGCCTTGCCACGCCATGGTCATTCCTTCCTCAGGTCAGTGCCGTTTCGGCGACGACACGGTTGGTCAGCGTGCCGAGGCCGTCGATACCGGCGACGACGAGGTCGCCCGGAACCACCGGGCCGACCCCGGCCGGCGTGCCGGTGTAGATGAGGTCGCCCGGCCGCAGCACGAAGTAGGTCGAGAGCTCCGCGATGATACCGGGCACGTCCCAGATCATGTCGGCAAGGTCGCCGTGCTGGCGCTCGCTGTCGTTGACCTTGAGCCAGATGCGGCCGCGGCGCGGGTGGCCGATGCGGGCGGCGGCGTGAATCGCGCCGATCCCGGCCGCGTGGTCGAAGCCTTTCGCCGTGTCCCAGGGACGACCCTTGTCCTTGGCCACGTTCTGCAGGTCGCGGCGCGTGTAGTCGTTGCCGACCGCGTAGCCGTACACATGGCCGAGCGCGTCGGCGGCCGCGATGCGCCGGCCGGCGACGCCGATCGCGACGACAAGTTCCGCCTCGTAGTGCAGGTTCGTCGTGCGTGGCGGGTACGGCAGGTCGGCGCCGTCGGCGAGCACGGCGTCGCCGGGCTTGCTGAAGAAGATCGGCGGCTCCTTGAGCGGGTCACGGCCCATCTCGCGGTTGTGCTCGGCGTAGTTGAAGCCGACGCAGTAGATCCGGCGCACCGGGAAGCGCGCGGCCTCGCCGGCGACGGCGACCGTGGGCACGTCGGCCGGGAGTACGTATGAGGTCATCGCCACCATCCTCGCCTGTCGGGCGCGCAGCGCGCGGCCGCCCGGTCGGGCATGCTACCGCATAGCCGCGCCGCTCACTGCAGCAGCACGAGCCGGGGCACGGCGTCGGGCCCGGCGTGGAGCAGGGCGGCCTGGCCGAACTCGCGGCCGATCGCGCTCGCCTCGGCAAGACCGATGCCGAGGACCAGCACGCTGTCCTCGGCCGCCCACTGCCCCGCCGGGTCGAGGCCCTGGCCGCCGAGCAGCCGGTAGCCGCAGCCCCGCAGCCGTCCCTCGAGGCGGGCGGCAGCGGCACTGTTGGCGGCGCCCGACGCCGGGATGCTGGCGGGGTTCCAGGCCGTCAGGAATGCGGAGCGCTCGACGCCGTACGCGCGGTGGCAGGCGGCGAGCGCGGCGCTCGGCGCGTCAATCACGAGCTCGAACGGCGGCCGCGCGGCGCTGACGCGGTAGCGCGCGGCACGGTAGGCGGCGACCAGCGCGGGCGGGATGCGGCTGCCGCCGCCGGGCTCGCGCGTCACCTGCCGCTCCGCGCGTGCGGACCCGCGGCGCTCAGGTGTTGACGAACCGCATGCCCTCGGGGGCATAGCGATCGCCGTGCGCGGCGCCGGGCGGGAACAACGCATCCAGCGCCGCGAGCACCTCGGTCGACAGCACGAGGCGGACGGCGGCCGCGTTCTCCTCGAGGCGCGCGATCCGCCGCGTGCCGGGGATCGGGATCACGTCCGTGCCCTTTGCGAGCAGCCAGGCGAGCGCGAGTTGCGCCGGCGTGCAGCGCTGCGCCCGCGCGAGCGCCGCGAGGCCGTCGACCAGCGTCGCGTTGTGGCGCGCGGCCGCGTCCAGGAAGCGTGGCTGGCGCCGCCGCCAGTCCGATTCCGTCAGCTCGCTGGCCGAGCGGATTGCGCCGGTCAGAAATCCCCGCCCCAGCGGCGAATAGGCGACCAGGCTCGTGCCGAGTTCGCGACAGGCGGCGAGCACCTCGCGCTCCGGCTCGCGCGCCCACAAGGAGTACTCGCTCTGCAGCGCGGCGATCGGATGCACGGCGGCGGCGCGGCGCAGCGTCCGCGCCGACACCTCCGACAGGCCGAGCGCCCGCACCTTGCCCGCGCGCACGAGCTCGGCCATCGCGCCGACCGTCTCCTCGACCGGCACGGCCGGATCGATGCGATGCGCGTAGTAAAGATCGATGCGCTCGACCCCGAGGCGCCGCAGCGACGCCTCGCAGGCGCTGCGCACGTAGGCGGGGCTGTTGTCGATGGCGCGCGCCACGGGATCGGCACTGCGGACGATGCCGAACTTGGTGGCCACGACCACGCGCGCGCGGCGTGGCGCCAGAAACCGCGCCAGCAGTTCCTCGTTGCGGAACGGGCCGTAGGCGTCGGCGGTGTCGAGGAAGTTGATGCCGAGGTCGAGGGCGTGCGCGAGCGTCCGCAGGCTCTCGGCGTCGTCCGCCGGACCGTAGAACTCGCTCATGCCCATGCAGCCGAGGCCGAGCGCCGACACCTCGATCCCACTGCGGCCCAGCGCGACGCGTCGCATCGACCGTACTCCTTAGGTTGCGCCGGAACCGCGACCGGTCCCGGCGGCGCGCGCGGCGGCGCGCTCGCCGCAACATAGCGCCGATCGGCCGCGGGCGGAATCCGGGGCCGGGCAATCGCGCCGCGCCGCCGGCATAATCGCGCTCCCCCGCCCCGCCCGCGAGTTGCCGATGCGCGCCGATGTTCCGCTCGCCAAAGCGTACCTGCTCATCAACCACGGGCCGGTCACGCTCGTCTCGAGCCGCAGCGGCGAATGCAGCAACGTCATGGCCGCGGCCTGGGCGATGCCGCTCGACTTCGACCCGCCGAAGGTGCTCGTCGTCATCGATCGCACGACCTTCACCCGCGAGCTCGTCGACCGGTCGGGCGAGTTCGCGCTCAACGTCCCGCCGCGACGCCTCGCCGCGACGGTCGTCGCCGTCGGCTCGACGAGCGGCCGCGACGGCGACAAATGGTCGCGCTGCGGCGTCGGGATGCTGCCGGCGAGCCGGATCGCGGCGCCGCTGGTCGCCGGCTGCGTCGCGTGGCTCGAGTGCCGGGTGCTCGATGAGCGCCCGACCGAACGGCGCTACGATCTGTTCATCGCCGAGGTCGTCGCCGCCGCGGCGGACGACCGGGTGTTCAGCGACGGCCGCTGGCACTTCGCCGACGAGGCGGACAAGACCCTCCACTACGTCGCCGGCGGGCAGTTCTTCGCCACCGGGGAGCCGTTGCTCGCCGGCCAGCGGTCCTAGCGCGGCTGCGCGTTCACAGTTCCGTCGACTTGCGGCTCGTACCGCGCGCCTTGTCGACCGGGTACTTGCGGGCGTTGAGCTCGATCTTGTCGCGGGCCGCCGCGGCGAGGTCGACGCCGAGTTCGTCAGCGAGGCGCACGAGGTAGAGCAGCACGTCGGCGAGCTCCTCGCGCACCTTCGCCAGGTCCCCCGCCGGCAGGCCGCGCGAGGCGTCCTCGGTCAGCCACTGGAAGTGCTCGAGCAGCTCCGCGGCCTCGACGCTGAGCGCGATCGCGAGGTTCTTCGGCGCGTGGAACTGCCCCCAGTCGCGCTCGGCGGCGAAGCGCCGCAGCCGGTCGCGCAGCTCCGCAAGGGCATCGGGCGCGCTCATGGCGAGCCAGCGGCGAGCGCGCGCTCGAGCGCGGCGATGCGCAGCTGGGCGCTCGCGAGCGCGCGGCCGAGGTCGGCGACCCGCAGCTTCGCGACCTCGGCGTCGCGTGCCGCCTCCTCGGCACGGGCGAGCCGCGTCCGCAGGGCGTCGGTCTCGCGCGCCCACCGTTCCTGGTGCACGCGCTCGCGCTCCTCGGCGAGCGCGGCGCGCGCGAGCGCCGACTCGCGCGACTCGTCCGAGGCGGCAGGCGCGCCCGGGCGCGGCAGCGGCGGGTCCCGTGGCGCGCGCTGCGCGTCGCGCACGAGGCGGTAGATCCGCGCCACGCCGCCGCGCGCACCGTAGCGCGCGGCGAGGAGATTTCGGACCGCGACGCCGGTGACGCGACCGCCGCTCGCGGCGAGCTCGCGGATCGCGGCCCGGATCGAGTCCTCGCTGAGCAGGGGTGGGCGCATGGCGGTGATTCTATCCAAGTTAAGGAAAAATTTCCGTAATCGCGTCGGTGGCCTGTGCATCGGCCTGAAATCGGCCCGCGGCTGCATCACAATTTCGTGTTAAGTCAAACGCTTAAGTGGCCACTTTGTTCCACGAGATGTTCCACGGACGGCCTTGATTTCATTGGCCCTGGCACCACATCGCACTGCAGCAAGGAGGTGCGTATGGGTATCCTGGAAATCATGGCCGGCGCGTTCATCGTCAGCGTCCCGGCACTCGTACTGGCCGACGCGTTCGACGAGCGTAGCAACCGCCCCGAGTAAGGGGCCCGGGCCCGGCTCCCCGGGGCGATCCGGGTCCGGGTTTCACGGCCGGGTCCGCCCTCCCCGCCCGGCATTTCTCCGCGCTCTGTCGACATGCGAACGGCCTCCGGCCTGTCTTTGGTCAGTCTGGAGAATCCCAAGAACGTCTGTTCCTAGACCTGTCCTGCAGCGCTGCAGGGCCCGGGCAGCGCACGCCGCAGGCTCCAGTCCGGCGGCATCCGATGAGGGCTCGACCAGACGCCCTCGCGGATCTTCTTGAGCGCGATGTTGACGGCGAGAGGCACCGGGTATTTGGTCAACGCCCCCTCCTCCGCCGCGAACACGACCTCGCCGAGGAGCCCGGCGGGCGGCGCCTCGGAGCGGGCCTCGGCCAGCGTGCGCAGTCCCTTCTCGACCCGCAGCACCTCGAGTGCCGTCAGGCGACGCGGGCCGGCCGCGCGCGGAGTCGCCGGGGCGGCGGCGGGCGCCGAGGCCGGCCGCGAGCGGGCGAGCGACTCGAGGGTCGCGAGCACATGGGCGCGGTCGGTCGGCGACAGGCGGGTGTCGGCGTCGAACTCGACCGTGGTCCGCCGGTGGCTGCTGGCGACCGAGAAGCGGCTGCGCTCGCCGGCGGAGAGCTTGGCGAAGATCGCCCGCGACTCCTCGCGGGTCGGCGCGGGCTGCGGGGTTGCCGCTTGGGTGGCTGCTGCCGCAGCGACGCTGACGCCGCTCGCCGCGGGCTGTTCGGCAGTGCGCCCGGCGCGGCGATTGGGCTCGCGCGACAGCACCACGACCAGCTCCTTGGGCACGCGGACCTCGGTGACGGCGGTCGCCTGCTGGAACGGATTCCTCGGGTCGCGGCCCGGGTCCTCGCGGCGCAGCAGGCCGAGCCGCTTCAGCAGCTGGTACGCCCTCGTGACCGTCGCCGGATCGAGGCAGCAGTCGCGGGCCACGATGCGCAACGGCACCTGGCTGCACCAGGTGCCGTTCTGGGCGCCCAGGTCCCAGTGGTGCCAGAACACGCGCTCGGCCGAGGCCGGCAGCCCCTGCTGCCAGACCCACCGCTCCAGCGGCTTCGGGCGCATCGTGAAGTACTTCTCGCGCATCAAGGTGACCCGCGGGTCCCTCGAGTTTTCATTCGGCATGACCAATCCCTCGCCCATTCAGACGATTTGCAAAAAACCGGGGGATTGGGCGGTTTTGGCCTTGACCGACCGGATCGGTCGTCCTAACCTTCGAACTGCCAGGTTTGAGAGGTTAGTGGCGGTTTCCGCTGCTCAATCCCCAAACACGAGAAAGGCCCCGCAAGGGGCCTTTTTCATTTGGGTGGTGCCATAGGCGCGCCCTCCTTCGCTGTGGTTCCGAGGCTTGTCGCGGGCCGTGTTTTCACGACCCCAGAAACGGCGAAGGCCGGTGTGACCGGCCTTCGTGTATCGCGGTTGGCGGAGCGGCCCGGAGGCGGCTCCGGGCGCAGCCCCCATGGGCTATGTACGCGTGCATAACCGCCTCCGGTGAGCCGTGCCCGGGCACTATGCACGCGTGCATAACCGCCGGCCGCGCTCATGACTTCACCCGCTTGGTCAGCCACCGGGTCAGGTGTTCCTTGAGCTCGTCGCGGGCCTCGGCGGCGAGTGCCTTGTCGACGAGGCTGCCGAACTTGAGCACCAGCCCGTCGCCGCGCTGGCCCATGGTGTAGAGCGTCTTGCCGCGGACCTTGACGGTCTCGGTCTTGGCGGCGCGCGCCTCGCGGCGCGGCGTCGCGGCTGCCACGAGCTCGCGCAGCACCGCCTGCGGATCGCGCGGCACCGGCCGGACGGCAATGTCGCCGGCCACCGCGAGCACCCGGCTCTCGCCGGTCTTGAGCGCGAGCGCGAGGTCGCGCGCCCAGCGCAGCGCGATGCCGCGCGGGTCGCCGAAGGCGGCGAGCACGGGCTCGGGCAGCGTCGCGATCCGCACGTAGGTCGAGATCACGCTCTGGTCCAGGCCGACGGCGGTGGCGATCTCGCCCTGCGTCTTGAAGCAGCCGGCGTCGAGCCAGGAGGCATACATCTGCCCGTACTCGTACGGCGAGAGGTCGCTGCGCGCGAAGTTCTCGCTGTGCATCTTGAGGACGTGCTCGCGCGCGTCGGCGGCGCTCGCATCGAGCAGCGCCAGTACCCTGAAGCCGCCGTCCACCTCGCCGTCCAGGGCGAGCGCGACCGCGTGTCGGCGGTGGCCGTAGACGATCTCGT
>Ga0181519_10004135_pt1 | contig 11803 bp, 11 predicted proteins | sample PEATcosm2014_Bin_26_FD_121102 | JGI IMG/M metagenome (GOLD analysis project Ga0181519, IMG submission 121102) | Peatland microbial communities from MTU Mesocosm Facility, Houghton, MI, USA - PEATcosm2014_Bin02_10_metaG | ecosystem: Environmental > Terrestrial > Soil > Wetlands > Peat | place... | reverse complement strand
ACTCCCGAGCCTGCCTCCACCGACTACGCAACTCAGGAGGCCAACCAGTTTCTATGGTTGCAAAGCGAGACTCTAGGCACCTCATTTGCCGCCCGCGCCGAGGTCGAGTTTCGAGCGGGCGGGAACCCATCGTTTAACACGGGCGTGAGGTACGACTATAAGTTGAAGCGCTCGCGTAATTATGCGGAGGTGCAAGCCCTGTACGCGGCCGCCGGCCTGAGCCTGGAGGCCGACCTGGCGGCGCTCAACAGCGCCTCGCGAATTTCAGCCGATCCCGCCGCTCTGACTTATTTGACTAATAACGTCATCTTCAACGGCCAGGTATCTGTCCCGGTTCTCACACTGCACACAACCGGCGACGGAGTTGTGGATGTCGAACAAGAACGAGCCTACCGCAGAGTCGTCGACGAAGCGGGTAACACTGCCCTGCTGCGCGAAAAGTTCATTCATCGCGCCGGCCACTGCGAATTCAGCCCTGCGGAAATGATCGTCGCCGAACAAACGCTCGAGCGGCGCGTGCTAACCGGAGTGTGGAGCGGCCTCGGAGTTTCACAACTGAATAGTGAGGCCACTGCCCTGGGCGCCGAGTTCAACGTTATCGACGTGAACGGCGCAGCGTATCCCGCGGCTCCGGCATTCATGGACTATGAACCCCTGCAATTCCTCAGGCTTTTCGACGCATTTACTCAATAGGGACAAATGGCGTCGTGGCTTGCCGCTTTGTCGCGAGTCTGCTTACGAAACCAGTTAGCGCTCAAAACTAATCCGCAGAGTTCACTGCGCGATACGGCGATTTTCGCAAATAACGCGCTGTCGATTCCTCTCATTGATATGGCATGCTGCTCCACCTTGGCATTTCAGCCCAATGACCAGCTTTGAGGGAGGGCGGAATGGGGCGAGAACGGGTGCGGAAGGTCTTGTTGAGGGTAGTGGGAACGCTCTTTGTGGCTACCGTTTATCCCATCGGCCTGTACTTATGGCGGCCCGGAAACTGCTGCCCCGGCGACACGATGATGCTGAGCTTGTATCTGGCGCGTGGCATCTTCCTGTGGCTGGCGGTGCCTGACCCAGCAGCCCATCGCATCCTCATCGCCCATGCGTGATGGGCGAATATTGCGCACGCGGCGGTGATGGCGCTGATGGCGATGAATCCCAGGAGCGACCGCAGAGGCCTTCTGATCGCCTGGGCTATATTTGGTCCCATCGGTCTGGTGCTGATCGCTTTGACACCGGCCAAACCTTTAGCCGAGCAGGTGTCCACGACCCGTGTGTGAAGTCGGAACAGGATCGCCGCCTGTGAGACGTTGAACATCCGTAACAAAGAAACTCCGGCGGTCCAGGAGTGACGGATGCTATATTCGGATGCGGGCGACATCTTTCGATCCAGCCTGATAACTCGCCCGAATCATACGCTCTTAGTACGGTAGAGTACTTAGACGAATCCCGGACCCACCGACGGAGCTTCTTCTCTCCCCTCAGCTCCGGTCACGCGGCTGTCAACGTAAGCCCAACCTTCTCGCTTGGCAGTGCCGAGGCGCTCATCCCGAAGCAATTACGGATAAGCGTCGACAGCGTGCGCCATCTGCGGGGCAGCTTGCAGTTATCAAACAATCGCGTGATTCAGTTATGAGGGGAGTGTCTATGACCAGCAGATCGTCGAAACAGGTTTTGAGAAACATTCTGTACTGTTTTGTCTTCGCTTCGTTTGTCCTCCTTCTTGCGCCACTAACAGCCAATGCCCAGCCGGGGATATTCAACGTCACTGGTTCAATGATTACACCTAGAGCCGGCCCAATCGCGACGCTTTTGGCCAATGGCAAAGTTCTGGTTACTGGCGGAGTGGCCACGGACGGCAGTGCTCTGGCAAGCGCGGAGCTGTATGACCCAACGACGGGGACGTTCAGCGCTACAGGTACCATGATCACTGGCCGGTACGATTTTTTCGCGGCAACGCTCCTGGCTAATGGCAAGGTGCTGATTACCGGCGGAGTGGACAACTCTGGCAACGCAGTGGCGAGCGCAGAGCTTTACGACCCAACGGCGGGAACCTTCAGCGCCACAGGGGCAATGACGACGGGGCGGTATCAGTTCACGGCCACGCTGCTGTCGAATGGGCAAGTCCTGGTCGCGGCGGGATGCTACACCTCCGGCGGGAACCCCTGCCAGTTACTAGGGAGCGCGGAGATCTATGATCCAGCCGCGGGGACCTTCACGGCCACTGGCTCATTAATCGCCAGCCGGGCCGATCACACGGCGACTCTCCTGCCCAATGGCCAGGTTTTGATCGCCGGTGGCGCCGACTTCAACACATACCTTTCCCTGTCAAGCGCCGAGCTCTTTGACCCAACGTCCGGGACCTTCAGCGCGACTGGCCCGATGATCAGCGGGCGGGCGCTGCACTCCGCGGCCCTGCTTCCCAATGGCCAGGTGCTGGTTGCCACTGGATACAACTATTCCAGCCGCAGCATTCTGGCGAGCGCGGAGCTGTTTAGCCCGTCGAGCGGGGCCTTCAGCGCAACTGGCTCAATGACCACCGGGCGTGTGTATCAATCGGCGGCACTGCTGGCGGGTGGAGAATTCGTGATCGCGGGGGGCGGCAACAATGCCGGCCTCATCGGGAGCGCGGAATTGTACAACCCGGCGACGGCGAGCTTCAGCGCTACTGGCTCGTTGATCACGGCGCGCGACAGTAATCCGCTGACGCTTCTGCCCAGCGGGCAACTTCTGGCTATGGGCGGGAACGGGGAAACGGGGGCCCTGGCGAGCGCGGAACTGTATAGTCTGACTCCACCTCTCACTTTCTCGCCGACGAAATTGTCGTTCAGCAAGCTGGCGCTCGGGGGCACGAGTTCTTCAAAGAAGATCACGATCACCAACAAGACTGGCCTGGCCGTGAATCTTGCCTCGTGGGTATCCACCGGGACAAACGCCGCGGATTTTACCGTGGCCGCTTCCACTTGCGGCGGAGTTCTCAATGTAGGCGCCTCCTGCAGCATCAACGTTGCATTTGCTCCGCAGCAGGCGGGAGCGAGATCGGCAAGCTTCAACATCACCGACAGTGCCAGCAACAGTCCGCAATCGGTGGCTCTGACGGGCACCGCGATTCTGCCCGTTTCCGTCAGTCCTACAAGTTTGAAGTTCGCAAATACAAAGGTGGGGACGACCAGTGCGGCCAAGATTGTTACGATCACCAACAGTCTGCCGGCAACCCTCAGCATCTCCAGCATTGCTCCCGCGGGGACGAACGCCGGGGATTTTGCCGTTCAAACAACCACTTGCGGAGCGACGTTAGCGGTCGGGTCAAAATGTTCCGTGGTTGTTGCTTTCACGCCGACGGCAACCGGTTCGCGTGTGGCAACTCTCAGTATTTCCGACGGAGCAGTCACCAGTCCTCAAACCGTCGCGTTGTCCGGGACCGGCAAATGAACTCGCGCTCTCTATGAGTTTGCCGGAAAGCTACCGTGAGCAGGGCGCCCGTTGACAGGGCGGCCTTATCCTTTTCGCGGAAGGTCGACGCCGTAGGCACGTTGACTGCCCTCGGCCACGGCAAAGAACGTCACGATCGTTCCGGGCAAGCCGACGATGAAGGCTAACGTTCGCCAGAGCACACTCCGATTGTTTTGTGCCCGCATGCCGGCGAAGCTGACGTTGGCCAATACCCACAATCCTGAAATGCCAGTGTCCTGAATTTGAGATTGTGTCGTCGTGCTCACCTGCGCCAAAGCCGCTGACGTGCAGGTCATGAACCCGAGCAGGAGAATCGCAAAATCACGGCGAAAATGGATTTGTCGCATACGCAACTCCGGGTCGCGCCAAATTTCAAGATACTCGCGATAGCGCGGGAAGTGACGACGCGAAATCTACCCCAAATTACGACGATTGTCGAGAAAAGCTTCACACCCGGAACTCATGGTTGGTGGGAACGAAGGGATTAACCGGGGTTTTGAGGGTACACGGCCTTTGGATTCTAACTCGTCCGCTTGAGGACGAGATTCAAACTCTCTCCGGCTTGCTTCAAAGTACCCGTGATCGTGGAAGTTTCCTTGACCAAGGTGCCGTCATAAACAGTCAGAGCCGAGCTGCTCTCGAAGTGCAAAGTTGAGTCTCTGTATGTGATGGCCGTGATCTGGATGCCGGAGGTTTCCTGATCAGGATAGTCGATCGTGCCACTCAGACTGCCGTCCTGCGCCGCGGAGATGTGCACAACAATACGCTTCTTGGGTTGGGCACCCGGATCCAGAGTGCCTTCCCAATCCCCGACAATTGGGCGGGCGTCCGCCGCCATCGTGGGGGCTGGCACGATACTCAACCCGAGAATTAGCGCCAATCCCCAGCGAAGCCCGAACGATGAAGCTTTTTTCATGCTCGAATGCCCTTCTGCAATGCTGCATTTCCAAGAGTGCCGGACGATCTGCCTACGTAGCACGATGCGACGGCGTCATGGCCGGCGAAATGACTATTCCGAGGGTTCGCGGACCGCAGGATCAAGGTACGGTGTTTTCTGGCTCAGAACGACGTTGATCTGGTGCGCGAGCTCCGTCAGCTTCGCGGGATCTTGTTCCCTTGCGGTGAGCGATACCAGTGCTTTCCACTGCTCAAATTTTTTCGACATACAGTCCTGATTTTTCTATGAGATCAGAGTAGGCTCGCGGCTGAATATCCGTCTGTCTAATATTGACCACATTGACGGCGAATCAACGACGCAACTGGAGGCTGGTGTAGCAACTCCGCCATGCTCCCAAGTGATAACCTTGCGAGATGTCTCGCGATCCGGATGCCGGCCCCCACTCTCCAAGACCTGCCCGATCGTCCCCGGCGGTGGTGTTTGCCCTCTTCCTCGGACTGTTCCTCGGGCTACTGTCTGTTGGATCGGTCGGATGGTTGATGTTGTCGCGAAGTTCCGGACGCGCTCTGTTGAGCCATCTGTGGTCGGCGGCCACAGGCAGAACCCTCAGTATCGACGTAAGCCAGCCGACCGTCGTCGATCGCATTCAGCGGCTGCAGCGGCTCGAGACGGTGGTTTACACGATGGACAAGCTCGTCACGGGCGCGAAAGAAAACCCCATCTTCCCGGATTTTCTGGCCGGAGATCGCCTCCTGATGATGGTGCACGGCGAAGTTGTCGCGGGGATTGATTTCGCGAATCTCAAGCCGGGCGACGTCAGAGTGGATGGCAAGGAGATTCACTTGCATCTTCCCGCGTCGCAGGTGTTCCGCACCCGGATCGACAGCGCGAAAACCCGCGTGTATTCCAGACAAACGGGATGGCTGGCGCCCACCGACCCGAACCTGGAAACACAAGTGCGCCAGGAAGCGGAGCGTGAGCTGCAAGAGGCCGCGTTGGCCGATGGAATCCTGCAAACGGCCCAGCAGAATGCGGGCTCGACGATCAAGAGTCTGTTGCAGGGTTTGGGGTTCGAGAAGATTGACTTCGACTAGGACCACAAAACGAACAAGGCTCCCGGCAAGGCAATTCTGTAGCCAGGAGGTGGTTCGTGAGCGAGAACTCCCGGCAGGGCAAGTCGCACATCGACTCAATTGTGAAGCAAGAGGAAGATGCACTGCAGAGGCGTACCCGCTCGGAACCTGAGGTCGAGGCGTTCCCGGCGATTAAAACTCGACTCCTAGTCCCACCAAAAAGGGCCAGCGCGAGTCGAGGAGAGACTTCAATGCGCTGGCCCGACACCGTCCCACAAGCGCTACTAGTTGGTAACACACAGTTTCCACGTGTGCTCGCTGGACGTCTGTTCAAAATTGCTCACTTTCGAAAATCTCAATGACGCACAGCCGGATAGGTGCGCGTAACCACTCGCCGATGAACTAACTATTTAGCTGAACCGGCCCGGTTTTGGCTGAACGGCAAAACTGAAAAATTACAATACGCAGCATGCATCGAATGGCGGCCGCTGTCCCGCTGCCGGCGCGGGTTCCAGTCATGGAGTGGCCGATCGGCCAATCGACGCCCGGGCCGTTTGTCCGTAGCACAGCGGCGCTTTCGCGCGATGCAGCCGACTTCGGTCATCTTTAGCCCGGGCACTTAGGCTGCGATAGTAAGTAGTGAGTTATTCATTCAACATAGGCAGTCAAAAGAAAGCGACAACAACACCCATGGGGAAACAAAACGGCTTCTTATTAATCGCGCTGCAGATCGTGGTCACGATCGTCCTGATCAGCGGGACAACCCGTTCCGCTTACGCCCAACAAATTGAATTGGCAAACGTTCCGAACACCCTGGCGAGCGGCCAATGTTCATCAGAGGTCGATATCGAGCTGTACGAAGGGGAAAAGCCGATGAAAGCCCCTTCCAAAGTACTGGTGAGTATCGCCTCGACAGGCGCCACCGGTTTGAAGTTTTTTGCCAAGTCGGACTGTACTTCGCCTATATCCGCCGTCCCAATCACCAGGGGAGAGAACCAGACCAAATTCTATTTCTCCTCCGCTGAACCGGGTGCGGGAACCGTGACCGCCTCCGCTCAAAGTTCAGGTTTAAACGTTGTATCGGCGAACGTGACGATCAGTTCATCGGCGATCGGCGTTGAAGAGTCGGAGATGATCCGGATCATCAACAGGATCCGAAGTGATGCGGGACTGAGTCAGCTCCAGGCCTCGGCGAGCCTTACGAATGCCGCGCTCTGGATGGCGAACGACATGGCTTCCAATGCGTGGACCGGCGCGGAGATGCAAACCAGCAACAACAATTATGACGCGGACACCACGGGACGAAACTTGTGGCAGCGGATCTCCGCATTTGATTACTTCGGCGGCACCGAACCCTACAACGGTGAGATGCTGATTGGCGGTCAACAAGACGCGCTTTCTACTTTCTACGAGCCCAATGTCGTCTACGAGTTGAATACGGCATTTACTACTCCTTATGCCACAGTGATCGGAGTGGCCCACGTTTATGCCCAACCCATGGGTTGGTACTGGGTCATCGACTTTGGCGGCACCAATGTCGACCAAACCATGAGCTTGAGCCCGGCTCCGACACCAAACCAGCAGACTCAAGTTGCGTGCTCTGCCTGGACCAAAGCTCAACCCTCCGCTTGGGTTACAGATTGGACTGGCGAAATTGCCACTTGCAACACAGGATCCATCGACTCCGGATCGATTCAGGGAACTCTCGCGCTTGTGAACTATTATCGAAATCTGGCCGGGCTCGCTGCCGTGGAGGAGGATTCAACCTGGGATCAGGAAGCCCAGGCTTGCGCGCTGATTCAGGCCGCCAACATCAACACTTACGGCTTGAGCCATAATCCCCAGCCTTCCTGGGAATGTTATTCAAACTCTGGAGCGACCGGCGCGGCGCAGAGCAATCTGTCTTCGATCAATACCCAATCGTCCATTGCCGTTTACATGGAAGATCCCGGAAATCCTTCCTTCGGCCATCGCAGTTGGATACTCTCCAATAATTTCTCGACGGTGGGCGTCGGAAGCACAAGCACAGCTTCGTGTCTCAAGGTGGAAGGTGGGACCCGGATACCAAACCCCCAACCGTGGGTGGCTTGGCCCGCTCCCGGAGTCGTTCCAATCAATTCGCTTCTGAGTGTCGACTACACAGGATGGTCGATTCATAGCGACACGATTAACTTGAGTAATGCCCAGGTCTCGGTGCAGTCAGGAGGAACGAATCTTCCGGTAAAGATCGCGCAGGCACCGGGCTACGGCGCAACTTACGGAATTTCTTTCCAGCCCACAGGCTGGCACAGCACGGTGGGCAACACTTATACGGTCAGTGTTACGGGCGTGAGTTCGCCGATCCAATATTCCGTTACCATCGTGGGCTGCTATTAGCGCAGTGGGAGCGAAGAAAAAGCGTCACCCCCGTCCTTTCAGATACGCAGAACAAGAACGGGGGTTGACGGCTATGTTTTCCGCATAGACGGGGCGACATCGAAGCGATCGTGGTTCATCACTTTGGTCCACGCCGCTACGAAATCCTTTACAAACTTCTCCCTGGAATCCGAGCAGGCATAGACTTCGGCCAGGGCGCGTAGTTGCGAGTGCGAACCGAAGATCAGGTCGACCCGGGTGGCGGTCCACCTGACCTCATTGGTTTTCCGATCGCGTCCTTCGTAGACGGCTCCAGAGCCGTTGGACTCGGCAGATGGCTGCCATTGCGTGTTCATGTCGAGCAGGTTGACGAAGAAGTCGTTGGTGAGCGTCTCCGGCCGCTTGGTGAAAACGCCGTGGCTGGACTTGCCGGTATTGGCGCCGAGGACGCGCAGGCCGCCGACGAGAACCGTCATCTCAGGGGCGGTGAGCCGCAGCAATTGCGCCCGATCCACAAGTTGTTCCTCGGGCGAAAGGTGTTGCTTGCCGCGGGAATAGTTGCGGAACCCGTCCGCTTTCGGTTCGAGCGGTTCGAAAGATTCGACATCGGTTTGCTCTTGCGAGGCGTCCATGCGTCCCGGTGTGAAGGGGACTTTCACGTCGAACCCGGCCGCCTTCGCGGCTTTCTCGATGGCGGCATCCCCGGCGAGAACGATCAGGTCTGCCAGCGAAACTTTCTTTCCCCCGGTAGCGGAAGCGTTGAACTCGTTCTGGATGCCTTCGAACTTTTGCAACACTTTCGCCAAGTCAGCGGGCTGGTTAACATCCCAGAACTTTTGCGGCGCGAGACGAATGCGCGCGCCGTTCGCTCCGCCGCGCTTATCGGAGCCGCGGAACGTCGACGCCGAGGCCCAAGCGGTCGAAACCAGTTGGGAAACCGACAGGCCAGACGCCAGGATTTTCGCTTTCAGCGCGGTAGCGTCCGGCTCGCTGATCAGGGGATGATTCACAGCGGGGATCGGGTCTTGCCACGGTAGCTGCTCCTTGGGAACGAGCGGTCCCAGGTAACGCGCGATCGGGCCCATGTCGCGGTGGGTCAGTTTGAACCAGGCCCGGGCGAATGCATCTGCGAACTGATCGGGATGCTCGTAGAAGCGCCGGGAAATTTTTTCGTACGCGGGGTCGAAGCGCAGGGAGAGGTCGGTGGTCAGCATGGTTGGCGAGTGGCGCTTTGAGGAATCGTGCGCGTCCGGCACGGTGCCTTTGCCTGCGCCATTTTTTGGCGTCCACTGGTGCGCGCCGGCCGGGCTCTTGGTCAGTTCCCATTCGTAGTTGAAAAGGTTCTCGAAGAAATTGTTACTCCATTTAGTGGGCGTTGTGGTCCACGTGACTTCCAGACCGCTGCCGATGGTGTCTGCACCAAACCCTTTGCCAAACTTATTCTTCCATCCAAAGCCCTGTTCGTAGATTTCGGCACCTTCTGGTTCGGGGCCGACGTAGTCCGCAGGAATGGCAGCGCCGTGAGTTTTGCCGAAGGTATGGCCGCCGGCAATCAGCGCGACGGTTTCTTCGTCGTTCATGGCCATGCGGTGGAATGTTTCGCGAATATCTTTGGCTGCCGCGATGGGATCGGGATTGCCGTTCGGACCTTCCGGATTCACGTAGATCAGACCCATCTGCACGGCAGCAAGAGGATTGGCGAGATCACGGTCGCCGCTGTAGCGCTCGTCGGCCAGCCATTTGCCTTCGGGACCCCAGAAGATGTCCTCTTCGGGCTCCCAGACATCCGCGCGGCCGCCGGCAAAACCAAATGTCTTGAAGCCCATTGAATCGAGAGCGACGTTGCCGGCGAGAATCATCAGGTCGGCCCACGAAATTTTGCGGCCGTATTTCTGCTTGACCGGCCACAAGAGGCGGCGGGCCTTGTCGAGGTTGACGTTGTCTGGCCAACTGTTGAGCGGAGCGAAGCGTTGCTGGCCCGCTCCTGCGCCGCCGCGGCCGTCGCCGATGCGGTACGTGCCGGCGCTGTGCCACGCCATGCGGATGAACAGCGGCCCGTAGTGGCCAAAGTCAGCCGGCCACCAAGCCTGCGAGTCGGTCATGAGCGCGTGAAGGTCCTTAACCACCGCATGGAGATCAAGACTCTTGAACTCACGGGCATAGTCGAACTCCTTACCCATGGGATCCGAGAGATCAGAATGCTGGTGGAGGACGTTCAGGTTGACCTGATTGGGCCACCAGTCGCGGTTGCTGGGAGCGGAGGCTCCGTGACTAAATGGGCACTTGGATTCGGTTGACGGGTTCTTGCTCTGATCTTCGGGGGAAACAGTACCCGAGGAAGAGGCCAATGTGTTTTCCATGTGTTTTGGATTTTCCATATGCTTTTTCCTTTGAATTAGTTCAAAACTGTAATGATCAACGAACTCCTCAGACTGCGAGTTTGCACAATCAGGTACCTGCACGCTTTCCTGATCGGCTGTGGCTGGTCCTCGCGTGAGAAAGCCCCGACACCACACGTGCGTCGACCGCACGGGGCCCAGAGCAACTGGTACACAGTCCCCGAAAAATGATTTCGCATTCGCGAAGAACCCGTTTACCGAGAGTTCTGGAGCCGGGCTTGCGGACGCTGTACCACTCAATGTCCTCAACATTACCGCAGCGGTCGCAAATGAAGTGGTGATGTTGCATGCCTTTCGCATCGAAGCGCGCAGCGCGACCCTCGACGGCCACTTCACGAACCAAACCCGCCTTCACGAGGTCCCGCAAATTGTTATAAGTCGTGGCCCTGGAAGAGCGCGGGTCCACACGATTCACGGCTTCGAAGATTTCCCCAGCCGTGGGATGCCGGTTGTGTTCCATCAGGAACGCCATCACGGCGTAGCGCTGCGGAGTGCAGCGCAATCCACTGCCGTCGAAGGAACGCTTAATCGCCTCAGCATTCATGGGAAGAATTAGATTATGTCTAATATGAGATTTTGTCAAAGGTTCAGACTTATGCTTCCAAGTGCCAGTGTTCCTAATACTTCGCGAAGTGATAGCGATCCTTCGACTCTACTGGAGCTTCACTTCGTGAAGCTCCATCTGCGCTCAGGATGACCTCGGAGTTGACGCTTCAGCGAGACAGGCTACCTTTTTTCATCGCTTGTGCCGGCTTCGCACCTAGCACGGTTGCGATCTTGGCTCCGATGGGGGAGCCGAAACCGGTACAAGCGTCCCATCCCGGACCGGCGGCATACGCGCCGTTGTTTCCGGACGTAACGTCGTTGAATTCCGAAACCCTGCCTGCATTCTGATAGAGCAACGGGTTGATGAAGCCGACCGGCTTTCCTATGCTCTGGTTGATACGCGCGGTCAACCCCGCCCAGAGAGGAGCAACCGCGCTGGTGCCTCCGATGACATCGGATTGTCCATCGACGAGAGTGACATAGCCGGTACTCGGATCGGCATCCCCGGCCACGTCCGGAACGCCCCGGCCAACATGGTGACCCGCGTTGGCGGAAGGCGGTATGCCAGCGCCGTTTTGCCACGCGGGGAGAGGAAAGACGTCGCTGACGCCGCCTCCGGTAGCTCCTTCATTACTGGCAAGTTCGTTCCACACGGTTTCACTCGTGATGGCATTGTTTGAGCCGACCAAACGCGTACCTCCGCAGGCCAGGACATTGGGACTGGAGGCAGGGAAGTCCACGTGGTTCAGTCCATCGGTAACACCGTCGGTCGAACCGTTATCCCCAGCCGCGACGCAGACTGTGACGCCCATCGCGGCCGCGGCCTGAAACGCCTCATCCATCGACGTCATGGCTTGTTGCGTCCAGGAGGATTCCGGTCCTCCCCAACTGATCGAGACGATCGACGGATTATTGGTGGTGTCGTGGACCGCCGTAGTGATGGCGTTCAGGAAACCGGCATCTGTGTTGTCCGCAAAATACGCTACGATTTTTGCGCCGGGAGCTATCGCGCCAGAGACTTCAATATCGAGCATCACTTCGCCGTCGGGCCCATTCGGGTCGCCAGTGGGTTTGTTGCTACCATT
>Ga0181519_10004134_pt1 | contig 11805 bp, 9 predicted proteins | sample PEATcosm2014_Bin_26_FD_121102 | JGI IMG/M metagenome (GOLD analysis project Ga0181519, IMG submission 121102) | Peatland microbial communities from MTU Mesocosm Facility, Houghton, MI, USA - PEATcosm2014_Bin02_10_metaG | ecosystem: Environmental > Terrestrial > Soil > Wetlands > Peat | place... | reverse complement strand
GGCTCTCTAGCGACTTCTTCTGCTCTCCCAAGCACTGCCCGCCCATTTTCTGGAGCTCCTGGCCAAGTAAGAACCTCGTTGAGTAGTGCTACTCGCTTGTGCATTGAATCCAGCAAAACGCCGAAATTATCCCATCTTTCAAGTAAAACAAGGCCGGGGAGTCCTCCACCACTGCCTAAATCCAAGAATTGCTCCGGTTGTGAAGATCGCAAAGCATTCCAGGTGATAGCAAAGCCTTCCGCGTGCGCCAGATGTGGTTCGAGGCTATTGGGGCCTAAAAAACCTCGCGCCCTCGATTCCTCGAGGGCGCGGGTCAACCATTCAACTGTCATTGCTCTATTTAAGCCGGAGCGACCACCACAAATCGTCGTGGTTCCTCACCCTCAGAACGAGTTGAAACTTGAGGGTTTTCCGTCAGTGCATCGTGAACTGCCTTACGATCAGCCGCCGACATGGGCTCGAGAGCTCGCTCTTCGCCAGTTTCAATGACCTCAGCAGCGACTTGTTGGGCAAAACGACCAAGTGCGGCGACTCGCCGTTCTCGGTACTGTGCCACATCTACCAGGATGCGGTCAGTTCGCACCGGTGACTTCGACTGAACAACGGTGCGCGTAACTTCCTGCAGTGCTTGCAGCGTTGTTCCTCGCGGTCCAACGAGAACACCCAGGGCGGTCGCGGGATCCGCATTAATTGCCAATTCGACGGTCTCCGCATCGATTTCGCGGACCGAGACTTCCGCCGTTATGTCCATCGCAACCAGTAGGCCCGTAAGGAACTCCTTTGCAATATTGCCCTGTTCGGCCAATGAAATTCCTTCTGCCATACCCTGCTCCTTAACGAGATCCTTGTCCGTACGCTCTGCAGCCGGCCTTTTGGTCGGTCGCGGTCCGCGTTCAGGCTTGCTTTCCTTCTTGTTTGACGTTCGATCGGGACGCTCCTCGCGAGCTGCGCCACCGTTGCGTGTTCCTTCACGGCGAGGTCGTTCGCCACGATCGTCGTTCTTCGGTCCTGATCGCCTCGCCCGCTTTGGGCGGGGACTACTTGGTCTCACGCGAGCGCGCACGCGAGCTTCTCCACGTATGCGGCCAAAAAGACCGGCCTTGGGTTCTTCTAGTATCTCGACGTCGGCGTCACCTTTGCTCACGCCAAGGTGTTCCAGCGCTCGCGAAGTAGCCTCGTCGACAGATTTTCCAGTTGTTTCTACCCAGTCCATGGGTCATCGGGCCTTTCGTTGGCGCTTCGCCTTTGAGCGAGGGTGTTGAGGGGGCTTTATAGGGGCTGCGGGCTTCGTAGCTTTGTCGGGCGTTTTCTCGGCAGCCTTTTCAATGGCTTTATCCGAATCTTTTTCACGAGCGGGTAATGAACGTTGCGCATTGGCGCCCGGATTCGTAATACCCATGCGGAACATGATGTCTTGCGTCGCAATGCGAACCAACGTTGAGACAATCATGTACACAACTACGGCCGCAGGAATCACCAAATAGAAGTACGCAAACAGAATCGGCAAGAAGCGTTGCATCATCAGTTGCTGGCTCGGAATTGCTTGACCGGTTTTACGGTTTCGATTGTTGATTTGCGCCATTTGGAAGTACTGTAAACCAACCGCTAAAGCAACAATGATAAAGAATGGAATTGCGTTTCCAAACGAGCCATGACTCGCCAATGCCTTGAGAGATAGGTTGATTCCAAAGGACTTAACTTGACCATTAGCAGCAACAATATCGTGGTACATCTTTGAGCTAACTGGTATGTACCGAGGCGCCGAAATACCCAGCGCAGTCTTATAGGAAAGACCCTTAATCGTGTTATACAAAATGAACAAAAACGGTGCCTGCAGCAGCAAGGGAACACAGCCGCCAAGTGGATTGACGCCCTCTTCCTTGTAGAGCTTCATCATTTCTTCGTTGAGCTCTTGGCGGTATTCGGGACCCTTGTATTTCTGCTGAAGCTTCTTGATCTCGGGCTGCAAGCGCTGCATGGAGATCATGGACCGCGTGCTCTTCACCGTGAAAGGCGTGAGAACCAGCATGATGAGTAGCGTCAGCAGAACAATGGCAACCGCGTAGTTCGGGATGAGGCTGTAGAAAAAGGCGAGCATCCAGGCGATCGCCTTAAATATTGGTTGGAACACCGTTCCAATTGCGTGGACGAAGCCCAATTCAGCAATAAACGTCATGACATCCTCGACTTTCGTGACGGAGGAACGAGATCCACGCCGTGTGCACCAAACGGGTGACAGCGAAGAAGTCGGCGGGTGGCGTAGTAGCCGCCGCGCCAAGCGCCGTGAATCTCTACGGCCTCAATTGCGTAGCTCGAGCACGACGGAACGAAGCGGCATGGTGAGAGGTGCCCCGCTCTGGCAACTTGGTAGCCGCGAAACAATTTTCGCAGTGCTCGTGCGCTACGGCTCATCGTCGGCAAGTCACTCGAAGTTACGTAGGGCTTCATTAAGGTGATGTTGGAGTTGGTCATAGGTACATTTTCCCGTTTCTAAACCGCACTTGATCAGGTATATTCCGGCAGGAAGACGCGATGATTCGGCGTCCATAAGTGCGCGCAGTCGTCGTCGGATTCTGTTCCGAGCAACGGCATTTCCCACCTTCCGGCTTATTGCGTAGGCCACCGAAACCTCGCGGTTCTCGGTCGCCCCTTCGACAAAACTGATTCGAAGGGGCCCACTTCTCCCACGCTTCGTGGGATTCGTGAGCTGCGCAAATTGCCGGCGGGTGCGCACCCGTCCGGGCATGCCCAATCAGACCGTCAGCTCGTGACGGCCCTTGTTGCGGCGAGACTTCAACACGGCTCGACCCGCACGCGTTCGCATACGAGCACGAAAGCCGTGCGTTTTGGCCCTCTTACGTTTATTTGGTTGATAAGTACGCTTCACGAAAACCTCTTCTCAAAACAGTTGGAAAGCGACGCAGCGGTCCTCCTGGAGGATGCCCCTGGCGCTACAGCGGACAAGTCTACCCCTCTGCGAGAAGTCCTCTGGCGAGAGTTGTGGAAAGCGTGTATGGTTGCCACCCTTGCGGTAATTGCGGTTGTTTTGGGCAGAGACCGTGCCTGTGGATAAGTAGGTTGATTGCCTGTGGAGGAGGATCATGCAAAGCGCTGATGACGTGTGGTCGGATCTCCAATCTTCCTTACGGGGAAAGGCTTCTGAGGCTGCTTGGAGTGCTGGACTTAATGCACTGCGCCTTGTGGATTACTCCGAACACCACATAACGATCGCCGCGCCAAACCAGTTACAGCTCACTCGGATTTCACAGCGCTACATGCCCCTCATTACCGAACAAGTGCACAGCGTGATTGGTCCAGACGTAACGATTTCACTCACCGTGAGCGATACGGGGCTGGAACCATCGTCATTAGACGATTTCGAGCCAGAACCGCCAGAGACGGGCCCCGTTAATAGTCCTCCGGCTTTTTTGACCGGCGTCGACCGAGCTGGTCGCCTCGACCCGCGAATGACCTTTGACACCTTCGTTCCCGGCCAGTCCAACCGTTTGGCGTTCGCTGCGGCTCAAACGGTCGCTGAGACCCCTGGCCGGGCTTACAATCCCCTGCTGATCTTTGGTAATTCCGGCCTAGGAAAGACACACCTCCTTCACGCCATTGGCAACTACATCAATGAGAACTATCCCGGAAAAAAGGTGCTGTACGTTTCGACAGAAACCTTCCTTAATGACTTCATTCGAGCGATTCAGACTCGTACACAGATGGCCCTGCACGACCGCTACCGCGAGTGCGACGTTTTGCTCATTGACGACATTCAATTTATGGAGACCCGTGGCGAAACCTTCCACGAGGAGATTTTCCACACCTATAACGCTCTTCACAGCGAAGGAAAGCAGATCGTGCTTACCTCGGACCGTTCGCCTCGTGACTTGGCTGGTATTAAAGAGCGCTTTCGCAGCCGTCTTCTCCAGGGCCTTTTGACTGAAATCGACCAGCCTGACCTCGAGACGCGAATTGCCATTTTGAGAACGAAGTCCGAAGCCGACGGGATTTATCTTCCAGACGACGTCACTGAGTACATCGCCAACCGTGTTCGTGACAACATACGTGAACTTGAAGGTTCAATCACCATGCTTCGTGCGTACGCCAACCTTCGCCAAGAACCCATAACTCTCGAGTTAGCGAAAAAGCACCTTACAACCCTCGGCCAAGAGCAGGTTGTTTTAAAGCCCGAAGCCATTCTGGCGGCGGTGGCCTCTTTTTATGGATTACCGGTGGAAGAGATTCGAGGGCCAAAGCGACTGCGTCCTCTCGTCAACGCGCGACACGTCGCTATGTACTTAATTCGTGAAATGTTGAGCGACTACTCCTATCCGATGATCGCCAAGATTTTCGATGACCGAAACCACACCACAGTGATCAGCGGCGTGGACAAAATAAAGTCGCAGTTGCCCGTCAACAGTGAACTGCTTTCACAGGTGACTCAGCTGCAGCGTCGTTTACAGGAGGGGCAGAATTAACTTGTGGGAATTACGCAGAATTGCTGTTGATTCAGCGTGTGTTACTAGCGTGAAATCCACATGACTTTACGGTTGACGATTCCGGGTTGAAGGAATTAGACACAAGCCTGTGTGAAAATGACCTGACATTTATAGCCATTTATCAGGTAATTTAAAAACTTACCCACAAACCACAGGCCTACTACTACAACAGGGATATCTACACACATTTCAACACCGTAACCTCAGAGGCAACGAAAGGGATCCTTATGAAGTTCAAATCAGAGCGCGATATTTTGGTTGACGCCCTCTCTGCGGCCAGCCGCGTCGTCACAACTCGAACAACGGGCGCCACCTCAGGAATCCTTCTCTCGCTTCACGGCAACCAACTCACCGTCACGGGTACCGATCTTGACCTCACGGTTCGTACGACGGTTGATGTCATTGGCTTTGCCGACGGAGACGTTGTGGTTCCGGCGCGACTCATTGTTGACGCCGTCCGATCGCTTGAAGCCGGAGCGGTAACTGTTGAAGGAGAAGAAGAGACGGTGCACGTCACCCTGGGACGAGCCCACTTCTCACTTCGAACGTTTTCCGTAATGGATTACCCAAAGTTGCCTGATGTGGGCGCACCTTCGACGTCGTTGGCGGCTTTGGAATTAGTCCAAGGTCTCAATCAAGTGGTTCGAGCTGCCGCTAGTGATGACGCGCGCCCACTTCTCACCGGCGTGCTGTTCACCACGAATGAGGGGTCTCTTCGGTTGATCGCAACAGACTCGTACCGACTCGCTGTTCGTGATTTGGTGGGTGTTCAAGCAGTAGGCGACGGTCAAGATCTCCTTGTTCCAGCAAAAGCTCTCCAAGAATTACAACGTGCGGCCTCGTCGCTGGCTCTCGATTCTGAAATCGGCGTGACCTTGACCGACGCAGAGATTTGTTTCATTGTTGGCGCGACGAGCATTGCTTCTCGACTCATCGAAGGAAATTACCCCTCGGTGCTACAACTCATTCCTGCGAGCTACCCCAACACTCTTCGCGTCGCTAAAGACACATTGTTAACGTCACTAAAACGGGCAAAACTTCTCGCTAAAGACTCAACTTCCTCGGTGCGGCTAACACTCAAAGAAAAAAACGTTGAAATTCGCACGCAGAGCCACGACGCCGGCGACGTTGAAGACAACGTTGATGGCGACTACACGGGTGAAGAAATCACGATTGCCTTTAATCCCACATTTTTGATTGACGGTATCGAGGCAGTGCCAGGCGATGAGATCATTTTGGAGTCATCTGACTCGTCGCGACCGGCCATGGTGCACGGCGTGGGCGACGAACAGTTCCGCTACTTGCTTATGCCCGTTCGTGTGCAATAAGGCGAATCAAAAGAGTGGGCCTATTGGAGCTCGAACTGAAGAATTTCCGCCTATTTGAGACCTTTTCGATACGCCCTGACCCAACCGCGGTAACCGTACTTTTTTCGCCCAACGGAACCGGAAAGACCTCGGTGCTTGAAGCAGTTTTCGCTCTGGCGACCGCCTCATCGTTTCGAACAACCTCCGCGGGCGACATGATTCGACAAGGAGAGAATCAGGCCGAAGTTCACGGCGTGCTCATCCAGGGCGAACGGCGCGTCCAGGTTGATTTGACGCTGACGCGAGGCGCCAGAAACGTCACTAAACGGATGCTGGTGAATGGTCTGCGCCCCCAGTCACGGGCCGAACTCGGCGAGGTACTACCGGTGACAATTTTTACGCCTGAGGTCGTCGACATGATCCGACAAGGCCCCGAGCACCGGCGCCAGTTCGTAACGACGCTGCTAACGGACGTGGAGCCGCCACGTGGTCCACTGCTCGAGCACTTCGAACAGACGCTGCGTCAACGAAACGCCCTTCTTCGTTCAATGCTCGGACTCGCCCCTTCACGAGATCGCCTCGACGAGCTGGACGTTTGGACCGAAGATTTTGTCGCCGTAGCCACTTCACTTGTTGAGGCGCGTACGACGCTCCTGGAAAAGTTGAGTCCTTTGGTCGAGCACTTCTACCAAGAACTGGCCGGCGAACACTCAAACGTGCGTGTTTCCTACGAACCATCCTGGGAGGGCGATTTACGAGATGCCTTGCACGCTGCATTGGAGCACGATCTCTTTCGTGGCTACACGAGTATTGGCCCACATCGCGATGACGTGGCAATTGTGTTGAACGATAAGGACGCGCGCCGGCGCGCGTCCCAAGGCGAACAACGTTCGCTGGCGCTCGCGCTTCGCCTCGCCGGACATGAACTCGTTGAGCAAGAAAGGAACGTCGTTCCGCTGTTGTTGTTGGATGACGTTTTTAGCGAACTCGACGAACAGCGCAGCGACCGACTGTTGCGGCTATTGCCCACCGGGCAGACCATCGTGACGACGGCCTCACCGCTACCGGGCAAATTTGCTCCCGCCGTTGTGGTCGACGTCAGTAAAGGCGAATCATGACGAGAGAGAGTGACGGACCTCGTTCACTCGGCGAAAGTTTGCGAGTGGTCGTTGGTCGATTTAAGAGAGTGGATTTACTCGTGATGGACGACATTCGTGCGCTGTGGCCGCGCATCGTGGACCCAATTTTGGCGGACAAATGTCACCCCGATGTGGTCCGCGACGGCACCCTGGTAGTAAGCGTTCCGTCGGGCGCTTTTGCACAAAGAATTGGCCTTGACGAGGAGCAAATTCTTGTCGGTTTACGCGTGCTCGGTGAACGCGCACCCAAACACGTGCGCTGCGTCATTCGCCCTTAAATTACTGGCGATTTGACCCTTCGAACAGGACCGTTGAGGTACGGAGTGAGGGTGGCGTCGGGTAGGATAGTTACCGGTCGAAAAGAGAATTTCGGCACGCAAAATGCGTTCATCTGCGGTACCGAAAGGAAGCCTTCGTGGCCCAAAATACAAAGGGGTCGGCCAGCTACAAGGCCAAGGACATCACGGTTCTCGAAGGGCTTGAGCCGGTTCGAGTTCGACCCGGTATGTACATCGGATCCACCGGTCCGGCGGGGCTGCACCACTTGGTCTGGGAAGTCGTCGACAACTCCGTCGATGAAGCCATGGCCGGCTACTGCACACGCATTGACGTGACGATTTTGTCCGATGGAAGTTGCCGCGTGGTTGACGACGGTCGCGGAATTCCCGTTGACGAGCACCCGCAGTATCCAGGTAAGTCCGCTGCTGAAATTGTGCTGACTGTTTTGCACGCTGGCGGAAAATTTGGTGGTGAGGGCTACAAGGTTTCTGGCGGTCTCCACGGCGTGGGCGTTTCTGTCGTAAACGCACTTTCGAGCAAGTTGACACTTGAAGTGGACCTTAACGGCGATCATCACGAACTGGTGTTTAAAGATGGCGGAAAGCCGCAAGGGAAACTAAAGATCACCGGCTCCGCACCACGTGGTCGCACGGGAACGACTATCACCTTTGTGCCTGATCCCACAATTTTTGAGGACACAGATTTTCGAGCTCAGACAATTACCGAGCGTCTTCAGATCATGGCTTTTTTGAATAAAGGTCTGGAAATACGTTTCGCCGACGAGCGAAAGGGCCGTGAAGCGAAGGAGACCTTCAAGTACGCGGGCGGCATCGTCGATTACGTTCGCCACCTCAACGCCTCCAAAGAGTCATTGTTCAAAAAGGTGGGATCGTTCGAACAGTCCGAGGACAAGCAAGAAGTTGAAGTCGCGTTCCAGTGGAATTCCGGCTACTACGAAAGCATTCACTCATTCGCTAATGGCATCTCGACCATTGAAGGCGGAATGCACGAAGAGGGCTTTCGAAAAGCTTTGACGAATGTCGTGAATCGTTACGCGAGAAAGCGCAATCTCCTTAAAGAAAAGGAGACGAATCTGCTGGGTGAGGATATTCGCGAAGGCCTTACCGCCATCATTTCGGTGCGCCTCGCGGAACCGCAGTTCGAGGGACAAACCAAGGCCAAGCTCGGAAACGTCTCAATTCGTTCACTCGTTGAACGAACGACGAATGAAAAGCTCAGTGACTGGCTCGAAGAGAATCCCCGCGAAGGTAGCCAAATCGTGGCAAAAGCCGTTCAGGCATCGCGTGCTCGTATGGCGGCGCACCAAGCGCGAGATCTCACGCGACGAAAGAGTGCCCTTGACGGGGCTGGCCTTCCAGGAAAATTGGTCGACTGCTCCTCGAAGGATTCTCGAGAGTGCGAGATTTTCATTGTGGAAGGAAACTCCGCCGGGGGTTCCGCGAAAGACGCTCGGGATCCAAGGACCCAGGCAATTTTGCCAATCCGTGGAAAAATCCTGAACGTCGAAAAAGCTCGGTCCGACAAAATTTTAAAGAACACCGAGATCCAGGCGCTGATCGCGGCCATTGGTGCCGGCGTTGAATCAGACTTCGACATCACCAAAATTCGATACGACAAGATCATTCTGCTCGCGGACGCTGACGTGGATGGCAGTCACATTCGCACACTGCTGCTTACGTTCTTCTTTCGACAAATGACGGATCTGGTGAACAACGGCAACGTCTACGTGGCCCAACCACCGCTGTATTCGACGCTCGTTGGTAAAGAGAAGGTGTATTTGCGTGACGACATCGCGAAGGACGCTTTTCTCGTCGAACACCCCGATCATAAGAACGACTTCCAACGCCTGAAAGGTTTAGGCGAGATGGACTTCGACGAACTTCGCGACACCACGATGGATCCCACGAAGCGTGCGTTGTTGCAGATCACCGTGGAACAAGCGGCTCTGGCTGATGAAGTCTGCTCAATTCTGATGGGCGATGACGTGCCTCAACGTCGCCACTTCATCCAAACCAATGCGAAGGATGTTCGCTTCCTTGATATCTAAGGAGCGAGAAAACTATGGCCACTAAAAGAAATTCAAACGGAAAGAATCCGCCGCCAACGCCGGATCCTGACGCAGTCATTGGTTACATCGAACCAATTGAAATAAATCTCGAGATGGAACGTTCGTTCCTCGAGTACTCCATGTCCGTGATTGTCTCGAGAGCTCTTCCCGACGCCCGCGATGGCCTAAAACCCGTGCACCGACGAATTCTTTACTCAATGTTCGACCAAGGTCTTCGACCTGACCGACCCCACACCAAGTGCGCGAAGGTCGTAGGAGAAGTCATGGGGACGTATCACCCGCACGGCGACAGTGCGATCTATGACGCCCTCGTACGCATGGTGCAGGACTTCTCAATGCGCCACCCGCTGATTAGTGGTCACGGCAATTTTGGTGGTACTGGACCTGACGAAGGTGCAGCGGCCATGCGTTACACGGAGTGTCGCCTCGCCCCCTTGGCGCTCGAAATGCTGGACTCGATTGACGAAGACACGGTTGATTTCGAACCGAACTACGACAACAGCACGCAACAACCGACGGTGCTTCCGGCGCGTTATCCGAATCTCTTAGTGAACGGCTCCCAAGGTATCGCGGTGGGTATGGCCACGAAGATCCCGCCGCATAATCTCGGCGAAGTCATCGACGCGACACTGCATTTGCTGGCGAATCCCGAAGCCACTCCCGACGATTTGATGGCTTTCGTGAAGGGTCCGGACTTTCCTACTGGCGCGCAGATCCTTGGTCGCCAGGGAATCTTGGACGCCTACCGAACGGGACGTGGATCTATCAAGATGCGCGCCGTTGCCGAAGTTGAAGATGTGCGCACCGGATCACGAATTGTTGTTACCGAGTTTCCCTACGAAGTGTCCGTTGAGTCGATCGAAGAAAAAATCTACGACCTCGTGAAGTCAAACGAACTTGACGGCATTGCGGAAGTGCAAAATGACTCCGCCGGTCGACAGCCTCGTCTCGTCATTCGACTTAAGCGCGACGCCAACGCGAACGTCATTTTGAACAAGCTGTTCAAAATGACGTCGCTGCAAACGACGTTCTCGGTGAACACGCTGGCGCTCGTCGACGGTGTGCCGCGAACCCTCAATCTCACCCAGGCGTTGACGCACTACATTGCCCACCAAGTTGAAGTCGTTACGAGGCGAACGCAGTTCCGTCTAAACAAAGCCGAAGCGCGCGCTCACATCGTCGAAGGTCTTTTGAAGGCCATCGACATGCTCGACGCCGTCATTGCCACGATTCGTGGCTCCGACGACCGACCGGCAGCGCGCACTGCGTTGATGGCCGATCCGTTCTCCTTCAGCGAAGAACAAGCGAATCACATCTTGGACATGACGCTGGGCCGCTTGACGCGTCTGGGACGCACCGAACTCGAAGACGAAATGAACAAACTTCGAGAGACAATTGCCGAGTTGCAGTCAATTCTGGCTTCGGATACGAAGTTGCGCAGTGTGATTGCCGACGAGATCACCGTTATTCGTGACAAGTACGCAAACGAACGACTGACCGTCATTGTTAACGACCCGGGCGAGCTCGGAGTGGACGACCTCATCAACGATGACGAGATCGTGGTCACCATGACCCAAGCCGGCTACGTCAAGTCTGTGGCTTCGGCGGCGTTTAAAACGCAGGGCCGAGGCGGACGCGGCGTCCAAGGTGCACGACTTCGCGACGAGGATTTTGTAGATCAAATCATTCACACGAATTCGCTCGCGTACTTGTTGATGTTTTCCAACCGAGGGCGCGTTTTTCGCCTACGTGGTCACGAGATTCCGGTGAAGGAACGTACCGCCAAGGGAACGGCCATCGTTAATCTCTTGAATCTCCAACCGGGAGAGACCATTCAAGCCATTGTCTCGACGAAGAACTTCCCCAGTGACAAGTTCCTTGTATTTGCTACCGCGGACGGTACGGTCAAAAAAACCGCCTTCAGTGAGTACGACAAGTCACGCCGCGAGGGCTGGATTGCCATCAAGTTACGCGAAGGTGATGAAGTTGTCCGCGTGGTCGCCACGAGCGGCACCGATGACCTGATGTTGGTGACGCACAAGGGCATGTCGATTCGGTTTAATGAGGCAGAGGTGCGAGAAGTCGGGCGTGACTCGACTGGCGTGCGCGGCATCAAATTAAAGGACGACGACAAGGCCATTGCGCTGGATGTTGTTCGACCAGATGCTGACTTGTTCTTGGTGACCGACACCGGATTTGGTAAGCGCGTAAAGACTGACCGGTTCCACTTGCAAGGACGTGGCGGACAAGGTGTGCGAGCCATCAAACTTACGGCCGCGCGAGGATTCGTCGTGGCGGCGTTCATGGCCGCGTTGAGTGACGAAGTGCTGTTGGCCTCGAGCGGGGGAGTACTTATCCGCACGTCCGTGCGTGAGGTGTCATCCCAGGGTCGTGACGCTACGGGCGTGCGAGTTATGAACTTGGACGAGGGCCATTCCGTCGCGACGGCCGCCGTTGTTCCCGCCGACGGCGAGGACTAGAGAACTTCTCGT
>Ga0181519_10004130_pt1 | contig 11814 bp, 5 predicted proteins | sample PEATcosm2014_Bin_26_FD_121102 | JGI IMG/M metagenome (GOLD analysis project Ga0181519, IMG submission 121102) | Peatland microbial communities from MTU Mesocosm Facility, Houghton, MI, USA - PEATcosm2014_Bin02_10_metaG | ecosystem: Environmental > Terrestrial > Soil > Wetlands > Peat | place... | reverse complement strand
GGCCGCGCGCTTTCATAATTCTTCTCTTTCAGCCGGATCGCGCCGAGGCCGATATTGGCATCGAAGTCGCGAGGGTTGGCCCGCAGTGCTTTCTGGTAAGAGAGCGTGGCCGCGCTCATATTGCCCAAAGCATATTGAGCTTGGCCAAGCATTGTACTTAGCCCGGGAATTGTTGCATCAAGGTGCATTGCAGCTTCCAGATCGGGGAGTGCGGAGTCCATCTCTGACCGTTGCAGATGCGCGGAGCCGGCAATTACGTAGGCGTCGGCCCGATGGGTAGCCCGCGCGACCTTCTCCATGAGCGGAACGCCTTCCTTGTCTTTGCCGGACTGGATAAGGCTGAAGGCCAGAACATATTCGAGGTCCATATTGTCTTTGTTGCCCGGCTCAAGCGGATCCAGCAGATCAACAGCCTCGGCTTCTCTTCCCAGCTTGATGTAGACATACCCCAGCATCACGGCGACACGCGCGTCGCCCGGCGCGGCTGAGTGCGCCATCTCCAATTGCTGCCGGGCGCGGGCCAGGTCGCCTTTGCTGTAATAGGCCATGCCCAGGTTCGCGCGCGCCCCGGTATTGTCCGGGGCGGCGGCCAGCGCGCGCATGTCCTCGTCAATAGCTGCATCGAATTGTCCCGTGGCGGCCAATGCGGCGCCTAATCCGGAGTGGGCTTCCACCATTTCCGGATGGATTGCCAGAGCTTTTTGAAAATCGCCGATGGCGGATCGATTGTCGCCGCGCTGCTGCGCGGCTATGCCCGCGCGCAGAAACGCATCGGCCTCAGCGGAGGATGGCTGCTGATTGGGTTGCCCGGTCAGTGCCTGTGCGCCAGCGCCAAGCACTAGAACCAGAAAGTATGCAGATGGAACGAACTGCGGTGAATGCAAATATCGGATTGAAGCTGTCAATTGCCGACCTCCAGGGTCCGTATTCAGGGTCCGATATTCGCGCTCTGAGGAGAACCGCGGTTGTATCCGTAAATGTTTTCCGGTCGCTGGATGAGATTTAGCACAGCTCTCGTCAACCCTTGATTTTAGCTGACTGATTTTCAGCCTGTCACGATCAGTGCAATCGCTCTTCGCTGGGTTTGCAGTGGATGGGTTGTTGATTGCCTGGCTGATTCCCGATCAGGAGTATGGAGGATCAAGCGCATGTCACAGAAGTCAATGTGGAGTTCGCTTTCGATTATGTTAACTTGTCGTTACACCAGATTTTTGACGAACTGATTGGCCACGACGCAATTGGGTGTCGAAGGACGGTGAACCCCAAAAATTCCAGGCGTGGACGATATGAGGGTGGATGGGAATACAAGTTGCGCTGAATCACCGGACGTATTACCGGTACCAAAAGCCGATTGCGTTAGGGCCACAGGTGATACAGTTGCGTCCTGCGCTCCACTGCTGCACGCCGATACTCAGCTATTCGCTTGACGTTACCCCTGCCGAACACCATCTTTACTGGCAACTTGACCCCCATCACAATCGTCGCGCGCGCGTGTTATTCCCGCAGAAGACAAGCGAGTTTGCGGTGGAGGTGAACCTGGTTGCGGATATTTCCGCTTTGAATCCCTTCGATTTTCTTCTTGAGCCGGGGATTGAGGAGTATCCATTCAAATACTCGGCCGAGACGGCCAGGGATTTGCAGGCCTATCTTGCCGTGGATGCGCCGGGACCGGTATTTCAGGTCTTTCTGCAACAGTTCCGCGGCATCAAGGACGGATCGATCAATTTTCTGCTGCATGTGAATCGAAAGATCAGGGATGACGTCGGGTACGTAACCCGGCTGGAGCCGGGCGTGCAGAGCTGCGAGGAGACCTTAGGAAAGCGCACCGGCTCTTGCCGCGACTCCGCGTGGCTGTTGGTGCAGACCCTGAGAAGCCTCGGCATTGCAGCACGATTTGTCTCCGGCTACCTGATTCAACTGGCGACGGAGGAGATGCTCGGAGGAGCGGAGAGCGGGCCGAAAGCGGACTCCGCCGATCTGCATGCGTGGGCAGAGGCCTACCTGCCCGGTGCGGGCTGGATCGGGCTGGACCCAACCTCGGGCATGGCGGCGAGCGAAGGACATATCCCGCTGGTATGTGTGCCCGCTGCTGCGCAGGCCGCTCCGATTGAGGGCACTGTGGAGCCAGCGGGCACCGAGTTCGGCTACGCTCTGACCGTTCGCCGCTTGAATGAGCCGGCTGAGCCGGGCCGGCCGTTTACTGAAGCCGCGTGGCAGCGGGTACGCGAGCTGGCGCACGGCATTGATCGCGAACTGGCCGCGAACGATGTGCGCCTGACAATGGGGGCTGAGCCGACATTTGTCGGCTTGGACGCGCCGGAGAGTCCGCAATGGAATATTGACGCACTGGGCGAAGAGAAACGGGTGCGCGGGATGGCGCTGATCCGAGGGCTGCGCGAGCGGATGGCCCCAGGAGCGCTGCTTCACTTTGGGCAAGGCAAATGGTATCCCGGCGAACCGCTGCCGCGCTGGGCGTTGAGCTGCTATTGGCGAGCCGACGGCGTGCCGGTCTGGGAAGATGTCCGGCTGATCGCGAACGAGGATCAGGACGACAAATTCGGCGTGAGCGAAGCATTGAAATTTACCACTGCGCTTACCCGGCGTCTTCAAGTGAGCAAAGAGAACATTCTGCCGGCTTTTGAGCCGGGAAGCGATTCAACGGAGCCGGCCGGGTACATCATTCCCATTCGCCGACGGCAGCCGGAGGGGCGTTTGTGCTGGTCGAGCCAGTTATGGTTTCCTCGCCCGGAGCGGTTAGAGCTTTTGGCTGGCGATTCTCCGATCGGTTATCGCATTTCCACGGATACGATTCCATGGGTTGCGCCGGATGAGCTTGAGTATGTGTACGAGGCTGAGCCGCTTGCGGATCGGGTGGTGCTGCCATCCAGAAGGACGCGACGCATGGAGTTGTTTGAGGCGGAACCCACGCCTGATCCGCTGCCTGCTATCTCGCGGGATGCAGCGATAGCGCCGGAGCTGATTCGTCCATCGTTGTGCGTGCAGGCTCGGGAAGGCCGCGTGCATGTCTTTTTGCCCTATGCGCCTGTGCTTGCGGATTATCTTGATCTGGTTGCGGCAGTGGAAGATACCTGCAAGCATCTGCAGACACCGGTCTGGGTTGAGGGGTACGCGCCGGCCAGTGACCCGCGTTTGCGCTCTTTCAGCGTGACTCCCGACCCTGGTGTGCTGGAGATCAACCTGCCGCCGGCCAGTAGCTGGGAAGAGCTCGAAGAGATCAACCGGGTACTGGACGAGGAAGCGCGCCACAACCGCCTAACCACGGAGAAGTTCGCTTATGACGGCAGCGTGATGGCGACTGGGGGGGGCTGCCATATTGTGCTTGGCGGAGCGACCCTCTTCGACAGCCCCATTCTGCGCAAACCTGACCTTCTGCGCAGCATGTTGATCTTCTGGCAGAACCATCCCGCGCTCTCGTATCTGTTTTCGGGCATGTATGTTGGCCCAACCAGCCAGTGTCCGCGGGTGGACGAGGCGCGGCTCGATGCGTTGTATGAGTTAGAGGTAGCGTTTCGGCATCTGCCGGCAGGCGATTGCCCGGCTTATGTTGTGGATGGATTGTTCCGCAACCTGCTGGCCGATGTAACGGGCAATACACATCGCGCCGAATTCTGCGTGGACAAGCTCTTTACGCCGAAGGGCTTTGGCTTGCAGCTTGGGCTGCTTGAATTGCGGGCTTTTGAGATGGCTCCTCACGTGCGCATGACGCTGCTGCAGATGCTGCTGATCCGCGGCTTGGTCTGCATGTTCTGGAAGACTCCCTTCGAGGGCAAATTGATTCGCTGGGGCACTGAACTGCATGACCGGTTCATGCTGCCGGATGCTGCAAAGCGTGACCTGTTTGACGTGCTTGCGCAGCTGCGGCGTTCCGGCATTGACTTCGAAGAGGATTGGTTTGCGGCTCATCTGGAATTCCGTTTCCCGAAGATAGGGAGCATCTTTGCCGAAGGGGTCGAGCTCGAATTGCGCCACGCGCTGGAACCGTGGAATGTGCTGCCGGAAGAGACTGTTTCCGGGCGCACTGTGCGCAGCGTAGACTCTTCTCTAGAACGAATTCAGGTGAAGCTGATTGGACAATCGCGGGAATCTCGCTACGTTGTAGCCTGCAACGGACGCCGTGTCCCGCTGCACGCCGCGCCAGAAAACGGCGTCGAGATTGCGGGTGTACGCTTTCGCGCGCGCAGGCTTTCAGAAACCCTGCATCCGACAATCCCGGTTCATGCGCCGCTGGTTTTCAATCTGATTGATCGCCTCAAGGGGAGCTCGATTGGCCAGTGCGCTTACCTCGTTGCGCCTCCCGATGGCCGCATCTACACGGACCGCCCGGCGAGCGCTGCCGAGGCCAAAGAGCGGCGGCTGGAGCGCTTTCAAGCCAGCTTGGGCGCGCCGGCCCAAATAGAAACTCCCGAGGAAGAATCCAATCCTATCTTTCCTTCAACACTTGACCTGCGCTTATTGCCCGTTGCAAAATCAGGGGCCAGAATCCCGGGGATCGAGTCTTGACGGTGAATCTTTATCAGAGCCTGCTTCCCTGTGGAGAAGCATTCAATGAGGCCTCGGCAGATGGCGTGACTCCCCGCGCTCATTGGGCGCAGCTGATGGAGTCTCTGCAGCGGATCGGACCTGAGGAACTGGAGCGGCGCTGGGGGCGCGCGGAGCGGCGGATTCGCGAGAATGGTATTACCTACAACATCTATAGCGATCCGCTGGGGGCGCAACGGCCCTGGAAGATAGATGTGCTGCCCTTCCTAATCTCGGCCGAAGAATGGCGCTATATCGAAGCAGGCATCATCCAGCGCGCCCAGTTGCTGAGCCTATTGCTTGAAGATCTGTACGGCTCGCAGAGCCTGGTTGTGAACGGCCACTTTCCCGCGGAACTGCTCTATGCAAACCCCGCGTTTCTGCGCCCGATGGTGGGTGTGCGTGTGCCCGCGCAGAGCTATCTTCACATGCTGGCCGTCGATCTGGCCCGCTCGCCGGATGGGCAATGGTGGGTGGTATCGGATCGCACGCAGGCGCCGTCGGGCAGCGGCTATGCGCTCGAAAACCGCACCATTGTCTCCGATGTGCTGCCGGACCTTTTTCGCAACTCGAATGTCCTGCGCCTCGCGCCGTTTTTCCGCGCGCAGCGGGAGGCGCTGACGGCGCTGGCCGGAGTCAGCAATCCGCGCATCGTGCTGCTCACTCCCGGCCCCTTCAACGAAACTTACTTCGAACACTCTTATCTCGCGCGCTACCTGGGCTTCACGCTGGTCGAGGGTGCTGACCTGACGGTGCGCGACCGCTGCGTCTTTATCAAGACCGTGGCCGGGTTGGAGCAGGTGGACGTGATCCTGCGCCGCGTGGACGACAGCTTCTGCGATCCGCTGGAGCTGCGGAGCGATTCTCTGCTCGGGGTTCCGGGGCTGGTGGACGCCATTGTCGCGGGCAATGTGAGGGTCGCCAACGCGCTGGGCAGCGGACTGATTGAGACGGCGGCGATCATGCCCTTCCTTCCCGGCCTGTCGAGTTACCTGACCGGCGAGCGGCTGAAGCTGCCGTCAGTGGCCACCTGGTGGTGCGGGCAGCCGTATGCACTGGACTGGGTGCTGAAGAATCTCGATTCCGTGGTGGTGAAGCCAGCCTTTCCATCGCGCGGCATGGAGCCGGTCTTCGGCGCGGAGCTGGAGCAGGGCGCAAAGCACAAGCTCGCCGAGGAATTGCGCTCCCGCCCGTATGACTACGTGGCGCAGGAACAGATCGTGCTGTCCAATGCGCCGGTCTGGGATCGTGGCAACCTTTATCCGCGTAGCGTGGTGCTGCGCACGTATGTACTCAACACCGGCTCGGGCTGGACGGCGATTCCCGGAGGGCTGGTCCGCGTTGCAGAGGTGGGCGGATCGGTGGTCTCCATGCAGCGCGGCGGACACAGCAAGGATGTGTGGGCGCTCTCCGACAGCCCCGTGGATACCTTCAGCATGCTGCATCCGCGCAGTGAGCCGGTGGCTCTGCGCCGTGAAGCGCCCAGCGTGCCCAGCAGCGTTGCGGACAATGTTTTCTGGCTGGGCCGCTACGTCGAACGCGCTGAATCAATGGCCCGCATTACGCGCACCATGGCCTCGCGCGCTCACCGCGCCAACGAAGCGGAATTCGGTTGCCTGCTGCGGCTGCATAGCTGCCTTGAAACCCGTCAGAGCAAGATGCCCAAGCGGCACAAGAATATTACCGCGGCGGACTTTGAGCGGGAACTGATCTCGATTGTCAGCGATGCCAAGCGCACCGACAGCATTGCCTCTACGCTGGGCGAGATCGCGCGCGTCGGCAGCAATGTGCGCGAACGTCTCTCGTCAGATATGACATTCCTTCTCGGCCAGTTGCGCACATCGATTCCCGCCGGCCAGAACGCGCCTTTGCTCGAGATTCCGCCGATGCTGACGGGCTGTTTGGAGTTGTTGTCCGCGTTTTCCGGCATGGAACGGGAAAACATCAATCGCGGAGTAGGATGGCTGTTCATGAGCATCGGCCGCCGGCTGGAGCGTGCGATGTTTCTCACCCGGCAACTGCGCGAGATCACGCGGCCGCTCGGCGAGTCGGATTGGCCTTTACTCGAATGCCTGCTTGAAGTGGCCGACAGCTCAATGTCCTACCGGGCGCGCTATTACACCACGCTGCAACCGCTGGCGGTGCTCGATGCCCTGATGGCCGATGAGAGTAATCCCCGCTCGCTGGACTTTCAATTGACGCATCTGCTCCACCTCTATACGCAGCTCCCGCGGCATGTGCCAGAAGACCTGAACGCGATGCGGGAGGCGCTGACCCTGCTGCGTGGTTTCGATCTGCGCAAAATGAGCTATCCGCTGCCGGGCGCAGCCAGTTCCGCCAAGGGACTCAACCGGTTGGAGCATTTTCTCAGAGGGCTGGAAGTGCTGCTGCCCTCCTGGTCGATCAATCTGTCGAGCCGCTACTTCAGCCACGCTCGGACCTTCCCAATTACCGTAGGCTTATGATCTATAAAATCATTCACCGCACTACGACGAGTTACAGGCATCCGGTCTCGGTGGGCAAGCATGTGGCCTGCCTGCGGCCGCGCCCTGCGCCCGGCCAGCAACTGCTCAGGAACGAAGTGTATATCGAGCCTGCTCCGGCCTCGGTGACTGATCGTGTGGATTATTTTGGCAACCAGCTCAGTTTTTTTACCATCGAGGAGCCGCACAAAGAGCTGGTGGTTGAGGCCAGAAGCGAAGTGCGCGTGGACGAAGATACCTTGCCGCAAGGAGCGATGCCGTGGGAAGAAGCTGTGCGCCTGTTGCCGAGCGGGCGAAGCGCAGGAGCGTTCACCGCCTATGAGTTCAGCTTTGAGTCACCGCGCATTAAAACGCGCCCGGAGTTTGCCGCGTATGCGCTTGAGTCGTTTACGCCGCAACGTTCGCTGATGGAATCGCTGCTTGATCTGACCGCGCGCATTCACAGTGATTTCCGCTTTGATCCAAAAGTGACCAACGTTCGCACGACCACGGACGAGGTTTTTCGCAAGCGGCGCGGCGTCTGCCAGGATTTTGCGCATTTTCAGATCGCCTGCCTGCGATCCCTTCGGCTCCCGGCGCGCTATGTAAGCGGGTACCTGCGCACCCATCCGCCGCCGGGCAAGCCGAGGCTGGTGGGCGCCGATGCATCGCACGCCTGGGTCTCGGTTTACTCGCCCGGAGAAGGCTGGATCGATCTCGACCCCACGAACAATGTCCTTCCATCGAGCGGGCACGTGACGCTGGCCTGGGGCCGGGATTACGGAGATGTCAGCCCTCTCTATGGAGTGATTCAGGGCGGAGGCGACCACATTCTTAACGTGGCAGTGGACATCGACGAAATCGAAGCCTGACTGTGGGTCGGTTTGAGAGCACATTCCAGCAGGAGTAGAAGTCCCCGATTTAACAGCATTTCTGTACGGTCAGAAGCTCCTATCCTTCGTTCTGCGCTGCCGCGGTTTGTTTCACCATCGTTTCCAGTATAATATACAAAATTGTACGCAATATTTAGGTTAGAACCATGGGTTTCCGGCGCGCTGCCGTCGCTGCATGCCGAGGCTGACGAGGAGAAGCTGTTGAGCGAAAGCAGAATATCCATCACCGTCAACGACAGGCCGGTTCAAGTTGCTAACGGAACCAATGTGGCCGTGGCGGTGTTGATGTCGGGCGACTCGTGCCGGGTTTCTGTGGAAGGCGAGGCGCGCGCGCCGCTCTGCGGAATGGGAATCTGCATGGAGTGCCGCGTAACCATCGACGGAGTATCGCAGCAGCGGAGCTGCCAGTTGCTGTGCGCCCCCGGAATGCACGTGGTGACAGGATGATTGCGGCTTTCGATCTCGTTGTGGTGGGGGCAGGTCCGGGTGGCATCGCCGCTGCCGCAGTTGCTGCTGAAGCGGGAAAGCGTGTCTGTCTGCTGGACAACAATCCCTCGCCTGGTGGGCAGATCTGGAGAGGATTTCGCTCCGAAAATGCGCGCAAATATCCTTACGGCAGTGAATTTATTCGCTGGACGGCGCGGTTGAAGGCTTCGGGCTGCGAGGTATGGACGGGCTGGCAGGTGGTGGATGCGCCTGCGCAGGGGCGGCTGCGCCTGGAATGCGGCGGTGAGAGTTGCGACCTCGCTTATAGACGGCTTGTTCTGGCGTCTGGCGCGCGGGAGCGGTTCTTGCCTTTCCCTGGCTGGACGTTGCCCGGCGTAATGGGCGCTGGTGCCTTACAGGCGCTGGTCAAAGGCGGTCTCGACCCGCGCGGCAAGCGGGTGGTTGTTGCAGGGAGCGGGCCTCTGTTGCTGGCCGTGGCGGCGGGGTTGGCGCACGCTGGCGCGGTGGTTGAGGGCATCTTCGAGCAGGCGACTCTAGCAGATGTTGCGAGGTTTGGCCTGCATGCGCTCGTCGCCCAGCCGGGAAAAATTGTCGAGGGCTTGGGCTACCGGTTGCGGACGCGCTCGACCGCTTACCGGCCGGGATGGTGGGTGAAAAGGGCCGAGGGTCGGAGCCGCGTCGAGCAGGTGAGTGTCACCAACGGGCGCGCGGAGCGTAACCTGAATTGCGATTGGCTGGCCTGCGGATTTGGCCTGATACCCAATCTGGAGTTGCCCCGGCTTCTGGGATGCCGCACTGTAGCTGGCGCGGTCGAGGTGGATACCCTGCAGCAAAGCTCGGTTTCAGATATAGCCTGCGTGGGCGAACTGACCGGCATTGGCGGTCTGGATAAAGCGCTGATTGAAGGCGAAATTGCCGGGTGGGCAGCGGCGGGACGCGCTTCTGAAGCGAGTAAGCTGGTTAGCCGTCTGCGCCGGGTGCGGGATTTTTCCCTGCGGATGGAGCGCGCTTTCGCGCTGCGGCCGGAGCTGCTGACTTTGCCGACTCCGGAGACCATCGTTTGCCGCTGCGAAGACGTCGCGCATGGGGCGCTGAAGAGATGCGACTCCGCGCGGGAAGCCAGACTGCATACCCGCTGCGGGATGGGCGCGTGCCAGGGCAGGATCTGCGGTGCGGCAGCTGAATTCCTCTACGGCTGGAAACAGCCGAGCGTCCGGCCGCCGATTTTTCCCGCCAGAGTTTCGACGCTTGCTGCTGAGTTAGACATGACTGAGACTGTGTGGCGCTAGCGGAAAATAGTTGCTTGCCGCCGTGGCCATCCCTTTGAAAGGACTTTCGCAATGCAATTGCTCAGGTTAAAGAGAAGCGGCAGTCGATCTTCCACTCACAGTAGCTCCCGGTATTTCACGCTTTCACTGGCCGCGCTGCTCGTGCTGCCCGCCTTATTGCCCACAATGTTGCGCGCGCAGCTCACTCCCGCCGACTACGAGCGAGCGCTCGACCTGCAGCAGAAGTATCGCGGATTGGTGCTGCATCAGCCGGACGAACCGCAGTGGTCGACCGATGCAGACCGGTTTGTCTATCGCAGAACCATTCATGGCGGTCACGAGTTCGTCCTCGTGGATGCGGAGAAGCAGAGTGAGGCCCCTGCCTTCGACCATGCGCGGCTGGCCGCGGTTCTTGCCAAGTCTCTAGGTGAGCCGGTCAAGCCCGAGGCTCTTCCTTTTGAGAGAGTCCATCTGGATAGAAACATCCTGGAGTTTGAGCACCGGAGTGAAAAGGCGCCGGAGCATTGGCGCTGCGATCTGACGACCTATGAGTGCGCCAAACTGCCCATTCCCGCGGATCGCCCAACCGACGATGAAGACGGCGGTTATGATTCCACACCACCGGCCATCAATGGTCCAGCGCAGGGACGGCTTTCTCCCGACGGCAAATGGCTGGCCTTTGTCGAAAACTACAACGTCGCAGTACATCCGGCCGGCCTGCATGGGGAAGAGGCCGCGCGCCAAACTGCGACCCTGAGCGAGGATGGATCGGAGGGCAATTACTATGCGGTCGATACGCTGGCCTGGTCACCGGATTCAAAGCATCTGGCCGCATACCGCATTCGGCCTGGATACCGGCGACTGGTTCATTACATAGAATCCTCGCCTGCCGATCAGCTTCAACCCAAGTCATCGGCGATGGTCTATCCCAAGCCCGGCGATGTGCTGCCGCTCTTTCAGCCGGTGCTCTTTCAGTTAGAGAGCAGGCAGCAACTAGCGATTGAGAACACTCTCTTCCTTAATCCCTACGAACTAACGCAGTTTGCCTGGTGGAACGACTCGCGCGGGTTCACCTTCGATTACAACCAGCGCGGCCACCAGCTCTATCGCGTCGTCGAGGTCGATGCCACCAGCGGCAAGGCGCGATCGCTGATTGAGGAGACGAGCGCGGCTTTCGTCAACTATGAACCGCTGAGCCGCGATCAGTACGACCACGGCAAATATTTCCGCCAGGACATCGCAGACGGAAAGCAAATTGTGTGGGCCTCGGAGCGCGATGGCTGGGAGCATCTCTATCTTTTGGATGGGCACACCGGAGAAGTGAAACAGCAGATCACCAAGGGCGAGTGGGTAGTGCGCGCCGTGGACCGTGTGGACGAGGCGAAGCGCAAGATCTACTTCGAAGCCAGCGGCATGAATCCAGATGAAGACCCTTACTACGTTCACGGCTATCGCATCGGCTTCGACGGAACCGGATTGACGGAGCTAACCTCGGTGAAAGCCGACCACACGCTGAGCTATTCGCCGGATGGCAAGTATTATGTGGACACCTATTCGCGTCTCGATCTGCCGCCGGTGATGGAGCTGCATCGCGCAACGGATGGGAGCCTGGCAATGAAGGTGGATGAAGCCGATGCCAGTGCGCTCCGAGCCGCAGGATGGCAGCCTGCCGAGCCCTTCCACGCTGCTGGACGCGATGGAAAGACGCAGATCTGGGGCGTGATTTACCGGCCCGCACACTTCGACCCGGCGAGGAAATATCCCGTCGTCGAGGACATCTATGCAGGCCCACAGGGATCGTTCGTTCCCAAGAGCTTTACTACGCGGATTCAACCGCTGACTGAGCTGGGCTTCGTGGTGGTACAGATGGACGGCATGGGCACCAACAACCGTTCGCGCGCCTTCCATGACGTGGCCTGGCACAACCTAAAAGACGCGGGCTTTGCTGATCGCATTTTGTGGCACCAGGCGGCAGCGGCCAAATACCCGTGGTACGACATCAGCCGCGTGGGTGTCTTTGGCACGTCGGCTGGCGGACAGAGCGCAATGGGCGCACTGCTCTTTCATCCGGAGTTTTACAAAGCTGCGGTTTCCAACTCCGGTTGCCACGACAACCGCATGGACAAGATCTGGTGGAACGAGCAGTGGATGGGCTGGCCGGTTGGGCCGCAGTATGCCGAGTCCTCCAATGTCGATAATGCCTGG